>Ga0315912_10005564_pt1 | contig 11542 bp, 13 predicted proteins | sample VfabasoilMG_FD_204469 | JGI IMG/M metagenome (GOLD analysis project Ga0315912, IMG submission 204469) | Garden soil microbial communities collected in Santa Monica, California, United States - V. faba soil | ecosystem: Environmental > Terrestrial > Soil > Garden | place: USA: California...
ATCGTGGTGCACTCGACCACGAAGTTCCTGAACGGCCACTCCGACAGCGTGGGCGGCGTCGCCGTCATGAAGTCGGAGGAGCATGCCCGCTGGCTCCAGTACGTCCAGAACGCGGCCGGAGCCATCCTCTCCCCCTTCGACTCGTGGCTGGTACTGCGGGGCACCAAGACGCTCGCCCTGCGGATGCCGCGGCACGAGAGCAACGCCCGCGCGGTGGCCCCCTTTCTCCGCGAGCAGCCGAAGGTGCGCAAGGTCAACTGGCCGGGGTTCCCGGACCACCCGGGACACGCTGTGCAGAGCCGCCAGGCCACGGGCTTCGGAGCCCTCATCTCGTTCGACCTCGGCGACCGCGAAGCGGCCGGCCGTCTCCTGTCCGGGGTGCGCCTGTGCTCCCTGGGGGAGAGCCTGGGCGGCGTCGAGACCCTCATCTCCCATCCCGCGACCATGACCCACGCGGGCTACACGCCCGCGGAACGCGCCGCCATCGGCATCGGCGACGGCCTCGTCCGCATCAGCGTGGGCTGCGAGGACGCGGACGACCTCGTGGCCGATCTCCGCCGCGCCCTCGAAGCCGTCTAGGGCGCGCCCGCCGCTAGTCGCCCTCCGCCACCGCCTCGTCGAGCCAACGCAGGTAGGGCTCGTGGCCGGCGGCCACTTCGAAGGCCACGACCTCCGGCACCTCGTAGGGGTGCATCTCGACGAGGGCCGCCCGCAGGGCCTCGAAGCGCTCGCGACGCGTCTTGGCCACGAGCAGGAGCTCCTCGTCGCGCTGCACCTCGCCCTTCCAGCGGTAGAACGACACGAGGCCGGGCACCACGTTGACGCAGGCGGCGAGGCCGCGCTCGACGAGCGCGCGTGCCAACCGCTCGGCGTCCGGAGCGCTCGCCACCGTGGAGAGCACGACGAGCCTCTCGCTCACCGCGCGGCCAGGGACTCGACGAGCTTGGCCTGGGCGGCGGTCACGGGCACGACGGAGAGCCGCCCCTGGCGGACCAGCGGGCTCGCGGCGAAGGCACTCTCCGCCTTGATCTCGGCGAGCGTCACCGGCCGCGCCAGGCGGCGCACCGCGCGCAGGTCCACCACCACCAGCTTGCCCGTGGGGTACTTGGGATCGGGATAGGAGCCGCGTACGACCTCGGCCACCCCGATCACGGCCTTCTCGTCGCCGGTGTGGTACACGAACACGCTCTCCCCCGCCTTCATCGCCTCGAGGTTGCGCAGCGCCGCCGGGTTCTTGACCCCGTCCCACACCGCCGTCTTCGCCTTCTCCAGGTCGTCATAGCTGTAGGTCGAGGGTTCCGTCTTCACGAGCCACATCCGCGGCCTCCTTCCCGAGCCGGATGATACCGCTCCCCCCGGCGGGCCGGGCAAGAAGCGCAGGAAATCCCTTGACACGAGCGCAAGCGGCGGTATTCTTACAGTGCTTTTCCTAACTTGCACTGTAAGAAATGATCGACGCCGAGGCGCTCCGCGGGCGGATAAGAAAGCGGCTCATCGAGCAGCGGATGCTGGTGCGCGCCCTCATCGCCCTGCGCGAGCAGCTGCAGGGCTCGCTCTTCGCGCGCTACGCCGAGTGCGGCAAGGAGACCTGCGCCTGCCGCCGCGGAAGGAAGCACGGCCCCTACTACGTGCTCTCCACGCGCAGCGGAGGCCAGGGAGGGTTCTCCTACCTCGAGGGGCGGAGGGCCGACGAGGCGCAGCGCCTCGTGGAGAGGCATCGCGAGTGGAAGGCGATGTTCGGCCGCCTGAAGCGCGTGAACGACGATCTCGTGGCCTTGCTGCGGCGGTACCAGCAGCAGATGGCGCGCCAGGGGAACCGGCGGCTGGGGCTGAAGACCGCCCGTACAGCCAGCCAGAAAAGCGCTAACTGAAGATATGTTACACTACATATCTCAAGTAACGGATTAAGCGATGGCCACCAGCACCCAGGACCGCAGTCGAGGCGACGCCGTGCTTCGCCGCCGGGCCGCGGCGCTCGCGTCGGTGATCGCCATCGCCGCCCTCGTGGTCGGCTCCCTGTTCGGGGACCGCGGCATGCTCCACCTCATGGCCCAGAAGGAGCGGGCGGAGTCGCTCGCTCGGGAGATCGAGGGCCTTCGTCTCGAGAACCGGAAGCTCGCCCGGGAGATCGCCGGCTTGAAGAGCGATCCTCTCGCGATCGAGCGGCTTGCGCGCGAAGAGCTCGGCCTCGCCGGCGCCGGAGAGACCGTGTTCCTCATCCGGGAATCGGAGCCACTGTCCACGCCCTGACGCGTTTTCGCCGCTCTGTGTGCGGTTCCGGCTTGACAGGCGACCGCGGAAGCCATGTAGAATGCCCCGCACTTTTGACGACTCGCGTGATGCCCGACCCTGAGGAGGAGTAACTCGAATGGCAAAGCCTTTGACGAAGACGAAGATCGTGGCCGCCCTCGCCGAGAAGTGCGAGATCCCGAAGAAGACCTCGGCGGCTTATCTCGAGGCGCTGGCCTCGCTGGCCCACAAGGAGGCGAAGAACGGCTTCACGATCCCCGGCGTCGGGAAGCTCGTCGTCCGCAACTACAAGGCCCGTATGGGCCGCAACCCCCAGACCGGCGAGGCCATGAAGATCCCGGCCCGCAAGCGGCTGAAGTTCGTGGTGGCCAAGGCTGCCAAGGACGCGGCCCTCGGCAAGTAGGACGTTATCTTAGGGGGGCGGGGGCCATGGGCCGCGCGCCCGCCGTCTCTCCCTCCCGCGCTTCCGCGCGCACCCTCCCCTAGCCGCCCAGGACCTCGCGAATCCGGGGTTCGAGCCCGCCCACGAAGTCGTCGAGATCGGCGTCGGCGTCGACCACGATCTCGACCTTTCCGTTCGGCATGCGCCGCACCCGCCCCGGCCGGCGGGGCATCAGGGGGATGACGACGTTCTCGCGGTGCACCCCCATGCGGTCGGTCACGGCCAGGATGGCCTCGATCTCGCGCAGCGTCACTTCCTCGATCATGCGCCCCCCCGGCTCGTTGGACGAGCAAGCTCAGCACAGGCCCGGCCCCGCCGCAAACCCCGGCGGGCGCGTTGTGCGCGGAGTATGCCGGGCATAGAGTGACGGGATGCCCGAGGCGAGACCCGCAGCCGCATTCTCGCTCGCCGAGGTCGAGGCGCGCGTCCTCGACGTGGTGCGGCAGCTCGCCACGGAGACGGGGGGCGAGCGCGCCTCGCGCGCCGCCTCCGTGCGCGCGTCCTTCGAGCGCGACCTCGGCCTCGGGAGCCTGGAGCGCGTGGAGCTCCTGGTGCGGCTCGAGCACGCGTTCGGCCGCAAGCTCGAGGACCGCCACCTGGAGATCGACAGCGCCTCGGAGATGGCGCGGGCCATCGCGAGCCCCGAGGAAACGGCGGCCGTCCCCGAGACGGGAGCGCGCGCCGAGACCCTCGCCCCGGCCACGGACGCGGCCTTCGGGGCGCGCACGCTGCACGAGTCGCTCTTCCGGCGGGCCCAGGCCGAGCCGCAGAGGCCCGCCGTCTACCTGCGCGAGGACGACGGCCGGGAGACGCCCCTCACCTATGGCGCGCTGTGGCAGGAGGCCGCGCTCCTCGCCGGTGGGTTGCGCGCGCGCGGCGTCACCAAGGGCGACACCGTCGCCCTCATGCTCCCCACCGGGCGCGACTTCCTCTTCGCCTTCCAGGGGATCCTGATCGCGGGAGCGGTGCCCGTGCCCATATATCCTCCGGTGCGCCTCGACCGGCTGGAGGAGTACGCGCGACGGCAGTCCGCGATCCTGGCCGACGCGGGGGTGAAGATCCTCGTCACCGTGCTCGCGGCGCGGCCGGTGGCGTCGCTCCTGCGCCCCGCGGTGGCGACGCTTCGCCACGTGGTGACGCCGGACGAGCTGCGCGAAGGGGCCTCGGCGGCCACGTCCGCGGAGGGCGACTCCTCCGATCCCGCCTTCGTCCAGTACACGTCGGGGAGCACGGGCAGCCCCAAGGGCGTGCTCCTCACCCACGCGAACCTGCTCGCCAACATCGAGGCGATCACGGCCGGCCTGCGGGCGCAGCCCGACGACGTGGGGGCGAGCTGGCTGCCGCTGTACCACGACATGGGGCTCATCGGGAGCTGGCTGTTCTGCTCGCACCGCGGCATCCCCCTCGCTCTCCAGTCGCCGCTGTCCTTCCTGGCCCGGCCCGAGCGCTGGCTCTGGGCGATCCACAACCACCGCGCAACGATGTCCGCCGCCCCCAACTTCGCCTACGAGCTTTGCGTGCGGAAGATCCCCGACGCCGCGATCCAGGGGCTCGACCTGTCCTCGTGGCGCTGCGCGCTCAACGGCGCGGAGCCCGTCAGCCCCGACACCATCGACCGCTTCGTCGCCCGCTTCTCCGCGTACGGCTTCCGGCGGGAGGCGATGATGCCGGTGTACGGGCTCGCCGAGAACTCGGTGGCCCTCTGCTTCCCGCCCACGGGCCGCGGTCCGAAGTGGGACCGCGTCGATCGCCGGGCTTTCGAGGCGGAGGGTGTCGCGCAGCCCTCGACGGACGCGGGCGCGCGCGTGCAGCCTACGGTGGGAGTGTCCCTGCCCGCGCACGAGGTCCGCATCGTCGACGGCGATGGGCGCGAGCTGCCCGATCGCCGGGTCGGCCGCCTGGTCTTCCGCGGGCCGTCCATGACCGCGGGCTATTTCAAGAAGCCCGACGCGACGGCCGCCATGACCGCGCCCGGAGGGTTCCTCGACAGCGGCGACCTCGCCTACCGCGCGGAGGGCGAGTACTACATCGCCGGGCGCAAGAAGGACCTGATCATCAAGGGAGGCCGCAACCTCGCGCCGCAGGAGATCGAGGAGGCCGCGGGGGAGGTTCCGGGCGTGCGGCGCGGGTGCGTCGCCGCGTTCGGCGTGGAGAGCGGCGAGCTCGGCACCGAGCGCCTCGTGATCGCGGCGGAGAGCCGCGCGAAGGACGTGGAGGCGCGCGACAAGGTGGTCGCGGAGGTCATGGCCCGCGTGGCCGAGGCGGTGGGGATGCCGCCCGACGAGGTGGTCCTGATCCCGCCCGGAACCATCCCCAAGACGTCGAGCGGCAAGATCCGGAGGAGCTCGGCCCGGGAGTCGTACCTTTCCGGCCGCCTCGGCCGGCCCGAGGGGACGTCGCTCGGGCAGAAGGCGCGCCTCGTGCTGGCCCTCGCCGGCGACAAGGCCGCGGCCTGGGCACGCTCGCTGCCCGGCCTCCTCTTCGCCGCCTGGATCGTCCTGTTGGGCCTCGTGGTGGTGGCCCCGCTGTGGCTCGTCGTGTTCTTCTCGCGCAGCCCGCGCGTGGCCCTCGCCTGCGGCCGGTGGAGCGTGCGCCTGCTGCTGAAGGGTGCGTTCTGCCGGCTCACCGTGGAGGGCCTGGATCGCCTTCCCGCGAAGGGGCCGTACCTCCTCGTGGCGAACCACGCCTCCTACGTGGACGTGCCCGCGCTCATGGCCCTCCTGCCCGTCGACTTCCTGTTCGTGTCGAAGGTCGAGGCCCTCGGTTATCCCATCATCGGCACCTACCTCCGGCGCTGCCGCCACCTCACCGTCGACCGCTTCGACGTCCAGCAGAGCCTGGTCGGCGCCTCCGACGTGGCGCGCGCCATGGAGGAGGGCCACTTCGTGCTCCTCTTCCCCGAGGGCACCTTCACCGCGGACGACGGGCTGCGGCCTTTCCGCATGGGCGCCTTCAAGACCGCGGTCGACACCGGCGCGCCCGTGGTCCCCATGGCCCTGCGGGGCACGCGCCGCGTCCTCCGCGGCGAGACGCTTTTCCCCTGGCCCGGGCCGATCCACCTGTGGGTGGGCGAGCCCATCCTCCCCGACGGCAGCGACTGGCGGGCCATGGTGTCGCTGCGCGACCGCGTGGCCGAGGCGATCGCCGCCCACTGCGGCGAGCCGCGCCTCGACCTCGTGGCGGGCGGACCGGAGCGCCCGCCCTCGCCCGGCGAGTGATCTTCGGCCGCCGGGCGGCGAAGCGCCGGGCCCTCCTCGCCGAGCCTTTCCCCGAAGACTGGAGGGCCTTCCTCCACGAGCGGTACGACCACTACTCCCGCCTGCCCGCGGACAAGAAGCGCGCCTTCGAGGACTCGCTGCGCGTGTTCCTCTTCGAGAAGCGCATCACCGGCATCGACGTGGACGTCGACGACGAGCTGCGCCTGCTCGTGGCCAGCTCCGCCTCCACCTTGAGCCTCGCCTGGCCGGACTACGACTGGCGGCAGCTGACCGAAGTCCTCCTGTACCCGGACGACTTCGACCGCGACTACAACTTCGGGGGGGACGAGCGGTCGGGCGAGACCCACCCCTGGGGCACCGTCATCCTGTCCGTGCCTTCGCTCCTCGACAGCTTCGACGACCCGGACGATGCCTTCCACGTCGGCCTCCACGAGTTCGCGCACCTGCTCGACGCGGAGCACGCCGTCTTCGACGGCATCCCGCCGGGCCTGCCGGACGACCTGGCCCGCGAGTGGCTGCGCCTTTCGAGCGAAGCCATGGAGACGCTGGGCCGCCCCGGCCGGTCGGTCATCGACCGCTACGGGGCCGACGATCCCGTGGAGTTCTTCGCGGTCGCGGTGGAGGCCTTCTTCGAGCGCCCGCGGGCGATGGCCCGGCGGCATCCCGGGATCTATTCGATGCTCGCCGCCTACTTCGGCCAGGACCCGGCGGCGTGGGAGGTTTCCCGGGGAAGTGTTTGACACGACTCCACGCGGGCGCTACCTTGTTTGTTGACCCGCCTCTCCGGGGTTCCTCGAGGCGATCGCCGCCTCGGCCCGGGGAACGTAGACGCTGCCGCCGTCGCCGTCCCTCCCGGTCCGCCGGCACACTAAGGTTTTCCTCGATCATGGCTCGCCTCGACCTCGCCCTCATCCATCGTCATCCGGAGCTCTCGCGCCGCAAGGCCCGCGAGGTGATCGAGAAGGGCCAGGTCAACGTGAACGGCCGCGTCGTGCGCGAGCCGGGCACGAGCGTCGACGAGGGGTCCGTCCTCGACTGGGACGAGAACCGCAAGGCCCTCCCCCGCGTACGGCCGCGGATCCCCCTGCTCTACGAGGACGACGCGCTCCTGATCGTCGACAAGCCCGCCGGGCTATTGTCCGTCCCTTCCGGCCCCGGCGCGGAGGGGGAGGACACGGCTCTCCTGCGCGTGCGCGAGTACGTGACCCGGCAGAGCCCCCGCCGGCCCTTCGTGGGCGTCGTCCATCGGATCGACCGCGACACCTCGGGCGCCCTCGTCTTCGCGAAGACGGCGGACGCGCGCCGGGCCCTCATCGACCTGCTCGCCCGCCACGCGCTCCGGCGCCAATACTCGGCCCTCGTCTTCGGCCATCCCCCGGCGCAGGCCGGGTTCGTCGACGCCCCCATCCGCGACGCCTATGCGGGCGGGCGGCGCGCGGTGGCGCGCAGCGACGAGGCGGCGCGCGACGCGCGCACCCACTGGCGCGTCGTCGAGCGCTATCCCCGCGGCGCGCTCCTCGACGTCGAGCTCGAGACCGGGCGGCAGCACCAGGTGCGCATCCATCTCGCGCACATCGGGCTGCCCATCGTGGGCGACGTGGTCTACGGCATCGAGGCGGGGGCCGCGAACGCCGTCGGATCGACCCGGCAGATGCTCCACGCCCGCACCCTGGCCTTCACCCATCCGGTGTCGGGAGAGGAGATCCGCGCCGAGAGCCCGCTCCCCGAGGACTTCACGAGCGCTATGCGTCGGCTGCGGGCTCCTTCGTCGCGTCCGGCCTCGACGTTCCGGCCCGCGGGTCTGCGGCCGAGTCCGCACCCGAGCCCACGACACTCGCGGACTCGAGGGCCTCGCTGAGGCGTTCCTCGACGCGCCGGCGGCCCGGCTTGCGTCGTCCCAGGTCGCGCAGCGACTCGCCGAGCTTCCTCGCCACCTCGCGCGCCAGCTGGCGGGCGCCGGCGGCGCTCAGTCGCTCTCCCGTCTCGAACCAGCGCGCCGTCCCGTAGCCGATCACCACGGTGGTCGCGGAGGCGATGGCCGCGGCCAGCAGCCAACCCGGCGGGCCACCGAGCTTGGACAGCTCCTGGAACAGCGTGCGCCCCAGGAAACCGAGTCCGAACGTGGCCAGGATCTCGCGCGCCCGGCCGAGGGTCATCCTCCGCGCGTAGATCCGGGAGATGCCGAGGACGAGGGTCGTCTGCACGGCGAGGAGTGGAATCACGTCCAATATGGGAAGGGGCGTGAGAGCGATGGCCCCCGCGGTGGCCGCCGCCTTTTGCGTAGCCGCCCAGGCCAGCCGCGAGCGGTAGGCGGGAAGCGCGGCTCCGAGCGCGGCCACGATGCCGGGCTCGGCCTTGGCGATGGCCAGGAGCAGCTTGTCGAGGTTCTCGCCGCTCTTCGCGGACACCGTGAGCACGCTTTCCGCGGGCACGCCCAGGGCGAGGGCGGCGTGCTCGGCCACGCGAAGCCGGTGCTTGGCCACGAGGTCGATCTTGTTGAGAGCCACGACCAGCGGCTTCCCCAGGGCCAGGAGATCGCGGAAGAGGTCCTGCTCGGTCCGCTTCACCCCCTGGATAGCGTCGAACACCACGACGAGGAGGTCGGCGTCGCGGGCGGCCCGGAGCGCTTCCTCCCGCTCGGCGTCTCCCACCTCGCCCACCGCGTCGGCCCCGGGCGTGTCCACGACCAGGAACAAGCCCGCGTCCGCCTGCTGGTTCTTGCGCGTGGTGCCGGGCACGGGTGAGACCTCGGCCCGGGACTTTCGATCCGGGGCGAGCTGGTTGTAGAGGGACGACTTGCCGACGTTCGCGGGACCGACGATGGCGATCCGGCTCTTCCCGCCCAGGGCCAGGTCGAGGTGCTCGCGGGCCTGCCCGATGAGGGTCCGCAAGCGAGCGACGTCGCCCGGCACTTCTTTCAGGACCCGCCGCGCCGTTTCCCGCGCGGGCTCGGGCAGCCGCTCCCAGGCGGCGCGCACCGCCGCCCCGGTCGTACCGGGGAACTCGCGCAGCAGGTCGTCGAGATCGGCCACGGCCCCGAGTCTCGAGCGCCCTCAGCTGAGGGCGATCATGATCTCCTGCAGGCCCTCAGGGCTCTCCTCGAAGAGCAGGCCTACCTGGTGGGAGAGGCCCTCCGCCCGCGACCAGATGACGGAGGCGTGGACCTCCACCGAGGGCACGGCCGCCCCGTCGCGAATGGGGACCTCGAGGGCCACCGCCACCCGCGCGCCGCGGGCGAGGCTCTCGCCGACGCGCAGACGGGCGCCCTTCGTGGAGAGGTCCATCGCGGTGGCAGGGTGCCAGTCGTTCCCCGAGCGGTAGCGCACGTTCAGGCGGCAGGCGCGGCGGGCGGTGACGCGGCGGTTGGGAGTGACCGTGCTCAAGGTTTTACCTTTCCTGACGTGGTCGTCCCGAAGAGCCCGTAGAGCCGCATGATATACTCTTTGCGCTTGTTGCGCGTTTCCTTCCGTCACACCGCCCTCATCATCGCCACCGTCTCCTTCGCGGCCTGCGGGGGCGGAGGCTCGACCGGAGGGCCCAACCCGGTGCCGAGCGAGCCCCCGGGCACGCCCGTCGCCGCCTTCGTGTTCTACGACGAGAACGGCAACGGCGTCGCCGATCCGCTGGAGAGCGTGCGCATCCCCGGCGTCACCGTGGCCGTGGGCAGCCGGACCGGGCAGAGCGGGGCCGGCGGACAGGCCATGGTCGCGAACGTGCCCGCGGGCACGCAGAACGCCTCCGCCCGGCCCGACACCCTGCCCCCGTATTTCGTTTCGGGCGTTCCGGTGTCGGTGCCCGTGCCCCAGGTCGCGGGCACGCAGGCGGCGGTGCCGGTCACGCTGTCGATCGGCAGCAACCGGGCGAACATCTACATGGCCTTCGGCGACAGCATCACCGCGGGCGAGGGCTCGAACGACGGCACCGGCTACCTGAGCTACCTCGAGGCGGACCTGCGCAACTACTGGGGCAAGGCCGGGCTCGTCGACGAGGGCGTCTCCGCCACCCGCAGCAACCGCGGGGCGCAGCGCATCGGGGCGAGCCTCAGCCGCGTGCGGCCGGCCTACACCCTGATCCTCTACGGCACCAACGACTGGAACGACCTCGAGTGCAAGGAGGCGACGCCCGCCTGCTACACCGTGGAGAGCCTGCGCTCGATCGTCCAGGACGTGCGCGGCTTCGGGAGCAACCCGATCCTGGGGACGATCATCCCCGTCAACCCGCTCTTCACCGACCGCGACCCCGCCACGCGCAACGCCACGGTGAAGGCGATGAACGACCAGATCCGGGCCATGGCCCGGACCGAGCGCGTGGCGGTGGCCGACCTCTACGCGGCCTACACCCGCCAGACCGACATGCCCGCCCTCTACGCGGACTTCCTCCACCCGAACGAGCGCGGCTACCAGCTCATGGCCCAGGAGTTCTTCCGCGCCATCACCCAGCCCGCCTCCGCCGCCACCAGCCAGCACTTCTCGCTCTTCTCACCCGGGGGCCGCTAGGCCGCGGAGGACGGGATGCGGATCGCCGTCCTCTCCGACATCCACGCCAACGTCTGGGCCCTCGAAGCCGTGCTCGCCGACGCGCGCTCGCGCGGCGCGGACGCCTTCCTGAATCTCGGCGACATCCTCTACGGCCCCCTGGAGCCCCGCGCCACGTTCGACCTCCTGCGCCAGGTCCCCTTCGTCACCATCCAGGGGAACCAGGACCGGGAGATCTACGACGCCACGCCCGACGGCCTCGCCCAGAACCCCACGCTGTCCTTCGTGACCGAGGACCTCGGCCCCGCACCCATCGCCTGGCTGCGCGCCCTCCCCCGCAGCCAGGAGTACGAGGGGATCCTCCTCTGCCACGGCACGCCGGACAGCGACGTGGTCTACCTGCTCGAGGACGTGTCGACGGGTACGCCGCGCGTGAAGGACCCCGAGGAGATCGCGCACCGCCTCCGGGCCCGCCCCCAGCGCCTCGTGCTGTGCGGGCACTCACACGTCCCCCGGGTCGTCACCCTTCCCACCGGGCAGACCGTGGTGAACCCGGGGAGCGTGGGCCTTCCCGCCTACGACGACGACCTGCCGGTGTACCACCGCATGGAGACCCACAGCCCGCTCGCGAGCTACGCCCTCGTGGGAAGCGGGCCGTCGGGATGGGTGATCGAGCACCGACGGGTCGACTACCCGTACTCCGAGGCGGAGAAGCGGGCCCGCGCGCGGGGACGCGAGGACTGGGCGCTCTGGCTGCGGACGGGGTTCGCACGCCCGCCTCAGGGCAGGACGACGAGCGGGTAGGTCGCCGTCCAGTCCGGCATGCCGGGCACGTCGATGCGGACCTCGAGGACCCACACCGACTGGTGATCGTCGGCCTTGAAGCTGGGGGCTACGTTCGCCGGGACCTTGATCCGTCCTTCCACGACCAGGGACTCCCCCGCGGCGAGGTCGCGCGCGCCCGAGCCGATCTCCTGGTCCTGGGCCTTGTTCTCGTTGGTCCGGGTCTTGCGGTCGTCCCCCGAGCCCGTCGATGCCTGCTCGGTGCCCTTCAGCACCGCCCGGATGCCGGCGAGGCGCGTCGCCTTCGTGGGCTGGAGCGAGACCTTCACCGTGACCGCGTCGCCGCGCCGCACCTCGAGCGGCCCCACCTCGAC
>Ga0315912_10005565_pt1 | contig 11538 bp, 11 predicted proteins | sample VfabasoilMG_FD_204469 | JGI IMG/M metagenome (GOLD analysis project Ga0315912, IMG submission 204469) | Garden soil microbial communities collected in Santa Monica, California, United States - V. faba soil | ecosystem: Environmental > Terrestrial > Soil > Garden | place: USA: California...
GAGCTCGAACTCGAGGTCGTGGCGCTGCGCCGTGAGCTCGAGCAGCCACGCGGCCGCTCGGTCCGCGAACCGTCCCGTGCGCGTGGTGGAAAGGATGACTCCGATTTTCGGCTTGCTCATGGCGCTGCCTCCCAAAAGTTTTGCGACTCGAGAGAGCACGCTACGGATCGCGCGCAGCTCGAGCATCGCTCGGAAGCTTCACGCCACTCACGCGACGGAGTGACTCGCGCCTCTCTCTTTCGGGAGAGATTCCGCGCAGCGCTCCTTTCTATCCCTAAGGAGGTAGCCACGAGTCGTCGTTAAGCGCGGCCGATCTTCTCCCTGCCGAGCGACGAAGCGCGAGCGCGTGCCGCGTAGCTTGAATGCCGTGGGTAGGGAGTTACGGACGTGAAGAACAACGGCAGACGAACAACGCAACTGATCGCAGCGGCCGCGCTGCTGCTCGCAACGAGCGGCGTGCACGCAGAGGGCTTGTTCGTGCGCATCGACAACGACATCTTCACCGGCACGGATCGCGACTACACGAGCGGCGTACAGGTGGGGTCCACTTCCGCGACTGTGGAGAGCTTCGACGACGCGCGGCTCGCGCCGAGCATCCGCTGGGCCAACGACAAGCTGCGCTGGCTGCAGCCGAAGGGCTTCGACGAGAACAACGTGACGTGGACGATCGGCCAACGCATGTACACGCCCGAGGACTGGAGCCGCAGCGAGCCCGATCCGCTCGACCGACCCTACGCGGGCCTGCTATTCGCGGGCCTGACCTATAACGGCCGCGACTCGCATTCGATGCGTTCGACGTCGCTCGACATCGGCATCGTCGGCCCCTCCGCGCTCGCCGAACAGACGCAACGCGCGGTCCACAAGGCGGTCGGGGCCGACAAATTCCTCGGCTGGGATCACCAGCTCAGTGACGAGCCGGTGTTCAGAATCCTCCACGAGCGTTTTCACCGCTGGGACATCAAGCCCACGCGCCGGTTCGGCGACTTCACGACGCACTTCGGCGGCAGCGTCGGCAATCTCACGACGTTCGCAAACGCCGGTGCGGAGTTGCGCTTCGGCAGGAATCTACCGGACAACTTCGGCACCGCCACGACGCTTTCGTACGGGCAAAACACGCCGCCCGCGCGCTGGGGGCGATCGTCGAGCCGGCTCTCGATCCACGGCTTCATGGCCGTCGACGCACGCGCCGTGCTGCACGACATCACGCTCGACGGCAACACGTGGCGCGACAGCGCGAGCGTCGACCGCGAGCCGCTCGCGGCCGAGCTCGCGCTCGGCGTGGCCCTCGATTGGCGCGCGTGGCAAGCCACCTTGGGCGCCACGTACCGCACGAAGGAATACGAGACGCAAGACCGCGAGGCGAGCTTCGGCACGCTGACGTTCCGCCGCGCGCTCGCGCACCGCTGATGGCAACGAAGCGGCGCGGCTTCTCTCTCGAAAGGGGTAGACCCACCGGCTCCCTCGGTAGAGAGCCTGCCCGCAGCCCAGGCGGTCGGGCTAGACTCCGCTTCATGGTGACCTCGACGCATGCGACCGAGTCCGTGGCCGGCCCGCTGGCGAACGCGTCGGAGGCACTCGCGTCCACCGAGCGGCGCGAGCGCTTGCTCGCGGCTTCGGCGGCTGCAAGCCGCCTGCTGCTGCAAGCACCGGACGTCATGGCGGTCGTGCCGAGAGTTTTGCAGCTGATGGGCGAGGCGGCGGACGTCGATCGCGTGCTGCTGCTGTTGAAGCAGCCGGACTCCGGTGACCAGCTCGTCGTCGCGAGCGACTGGTGCGCGCAGAAGCCCGGGGCGAGTCGAGCGTCGCTTCCGAAGACGGTGTCGCTCGCGCTGTTGAACAAGCACCATCCGGGACTGGCTGCGGACGCGTGCTGCGGTCGGGCCGTGCTGTGCTACGAATCGGCCGACGGCGACGCCCCGACGCCGAGCACGTCTGCCTGCGACTCGGTGACGTCGGACGATACGAAGGCGCTCGTCCCGATCTTCGTCGGCGGCGAGTTCGTCGGCGTGGTGGGTTTTATCTCGCACGGCGAGCGGCGCGCCATCGGCGACGCCGAGCTCTTGGCGCTCGAAACGGCCGCGGGCGTCATCGGCGCCGCCTTGCATCGCGAACGGCTCGTCGACACGGTACGACGCGAGCGCGAGCGCGCGCTGATGAACGACAAAGCAGCCGTCGTGGCTAAGCTCGAGCAGCTTGCCGGCGAGCAGGAACTCGGTGCTTTCTTGGGTGGCAGCGTGCTGCTCGAGGCCACCGAGCAAGTCGAAGCGGCGGGCGGTGCCGTGGTCGTCCGCGATAGCGCAGAGGACGAATGGCGCGTGCTCGCGTACGTGCGCCAAGGCCGGTTGGAGCCAACGCCGTACACCGCGACTCAACCGCTGACCATCGAATATCTATTCGGCACCGACGTGCTGAGCGAAACGGGTCACCGCAAGTGGGCGCCGACATACTTCGACTTGACCCGCGCGGCGACTCGGTGGCCGGCGATCATCGAGCATCACCGCACGCTCGGCGATACCGGCGTGCTGGTGCTCCCGCTCGTGTTCGGCGCGAACCTAGTCGGCTTCATGGTGCTCGGCTTCCCGCAGCCAATCGAGAAGCAGCTCCGCGAAGGCGAGTTGCTCGTAGGACTGTCGCATGCCGCAACGATCGCCATCGAGCTCGCACGCCGAACGGCTGCTGCGCGCGACGTCGCCGTGCTCGCCGAGCGCAACCGCATCGCGCAAGAGATCCACGACGGAATTGCGCAGGCGTTCACGGGCATTCTGCTGCAGCTCGGCGCCGTCGAGCAGCCGGCCGGCGACGCCGGTCCGCACACTGCGCTTCTGACGCGCATCGCAGGGCTCGCGCGCGAAGGGCTCGCGGAAGCACGCCGCTCCGTGATGGCGCTGCGGCCCGCGCCGGCTCGTTGCAAAGGGCTCGAGTCGGCGCTGCGCGAGCTCGCCGAGCGCTCGACGGTTCCCGGCCGTATCACGACCACGCTCGAAAGCAGCGCGTGGCCGGCACGTTTCACGCCGGAGCACGAGCACGAGCTGCTCCGCATCGTTCAAGAAGCGGTGAGCAACGCCGTGCGGCACGCGCGGCCGCAGACGATCCGGATCTCGATGACGGTCGACGAGACGCACTGGGCGCTCGCCGTCACGGATGACGGCATCGGGCTGCCGGAGGATCCGGAGACCTCGGCGCAAGAAGGCTTTGGGCTCACCAGCATGCGCGAGCGCGCGGTCGCGATCGGCGCGGAGTGGAGCATCCGCAGCCGGCGCGGCGCCGGAACGTCGGTCATCGTGCGCATGCCGAAAGAGATCACGGCATGAGCGCCGCGCCGAAGCTGCGGCTGATCTTGGCCGACGATCATCCTGTCGTGCGCGACGGGCTCGCCGCCATCATCAATCAGCAGCAGGACATGGAGGTCGTCGCCGAGGCCGAGAACGGCGCCGACGCCGTCACGCTGTTCGAGCGCCACCAGCCGGACGTCATGGTGCTCGACCTGCGCATGCCGAGGATGGACGGCGTCGCCGTCGTCGAAGAGCTGCTCGCGAAGCATGCCAACGCGCGGATCCTGATCATGACGACGCACGATGGCGACGAAGATATTTTCCGTTGCCTGAGCCAGGGCGCGATGGGCTATTTATTGAAGGACGCCGGGCGGCAAGAGATTCTCTCGGCCATTCGGACGATCGGCGAGGGCCGCCAGTACACCTCGTCGTCCGTGGCCGTCAAAGCGCTGCAGCGCATCGGCAAGCCGACGCTCACGCAGCGCGAGGCCGACGTGCTGCAGCTGCTCGCGCAAGGACGCAGCAACAAAGACATCGCGCGGCGGCTCACGATCACCGAGGGCACTGCCAAAACGCACGTCAAAGCGATCCTCACGAAGCTCGACGCAATGAGCCGCACGGAAGCCGTCGCGATTGCGCACAAGCGCGGGCTGATACACCTCTAGTCGACTCGCGGTAGAGTAGCCCCGGCCGTAACGACCCACGGCGGGGGACTCGAAGGTGATCGAAGTCACGGGCTTATCCAAAGTCTTCGGCACGTTCACGGCCGTCCGCGAGCTGTCGTTCGCGGTGAAACCGGGCGAAGTGCTCGGCCTCGTGGGCCCGAACGGCGCCGGCAAGACGACGACGCTGCGCACGATCGCCGGAATCATTCCTCCGACGACGGGCCACGTGAGCCTCGCCGGCCACGACTTGCGCGCGGCGCCGACCGACGCGAAACGCGCGCTCGCGTTCTTCACCGACGAGCCGCGACTCTTCGACTACCTCACGGTGCGTCAGCACCTGAACTTCGTCGCGCGGTTGTATGCGGTGCCCGATCACGAAGCGATCGCCCGGCCGCTGCTCGAGGAGCTCGAGATCGCCGACCGCCTCGACAGCCTGCCCGCCGAGCTGTCGCGCGGGATGAAGCAGAAGCTCGCGATTGCGTGCGGCCTGCTGCACTCGCCGCGAGTGCTGATGTTCGACGAGCCGCTGACGGGCCTGGACCCGCTCGGCATTCGCCGCATGAAGGACTCGATCCTGAAGCGCGCGAGGGCCGGCGCCGCCATCATCCTGAGCTCGCATCTGCTGCACCTGCTCGAGGAAGTGTGCTCGCACGTGCTGATCTTGAAGCGCGGCGAGAAGATCGCGGACGGCACGGTCGCCGAGATCCGCGCGCGCTTCGGCAACGGCGACGCCAACGCGAACCTCGAGGACGTCTTCATCCGCGCGACGGGCGGCAGCGAATGATGAGCCACTCGGTCGCGGGCGCGCTGCTGTACGTTCGGCTGGCGACGATCCGGGGCTGGTTCGCGTCGCGGCTTAGGCGGCTCAAGCAGCCGAAGTACGCGATCGGGGCTGTCATCGGCGTCGTCTACATCTATTCCTTCTTCATCAGGAACTTCGTTCAGGACAGGGGACAACGGCCGTGGACTCCGCCGCCGGCGGAGGCGATGGCGTTCGCACCGGACATCGCTGCGGCGGCGTTGCTGGTCGTGATTGCGCTGAACTGGATCCTGCCGCGCAGCCGCGCGGGCCTCACCTTCAGCGAAGCCGAGATCTCGTTCTTGTTTCCGGCGCCGATCAAGCGAAGCACACTGATCCACTATCGGCTGCTCAGCACGCTGCTGACGTTGGTCTTGACGGCACTTTTCATGACGCTCGTCTCGGGCGGCTGGGCGGTGTCCGGTGCTTCGGCATGGCTGCGCGCCGCGGGTTGGTGGGTAGTGCTCGGCACGATCAGCCTGCACTTCACGGCGACCTCGTTCGTCGTCACGAGGCTGCTCGACCGCGGCGTCACGTCGCTCGCGCGCGGCGCCGCGGGGCTCGCCGTGCTCGCTGTCGCGATCGGCGTGCCGCTCGTCTGGACGCTGATCGCATTACCCGCGCCGACACAGCAAGATCTCGCGGGCCTTCCCAACGTCGCACGTTACTTCGAGACGGCGCTCAACAGCGGTCCGCTGCCGTGGCTCCTGGCAATACCGAAGCTCCTGATCGCGCCGATGTTCGCGGCCGACGCGCGCGCGTTCGTGCTCGCGCTTGGGCCCGCGCTGCTCGTGCTTGCGGCGCATTACGCGTGGGTGCTGTTCTCGGCCGTATCGTTCGAGGAAGCATCGATCGCACGGGCTGAGAAGCGCGCGACGAAGCTCGCCGCGTTCCGGGCAGGCAATTTGCGGGCGACGGCCCTCAAGAAACTCCGCGACCCGTTCAAGTTGCGCGACACGGGTCGGCCCGAGCTCGCGTTCTTGTGGAAGAACCTTGTCGCGATGGGACGGCTGTTCACGCCTCGCTCCGCGTTGATCGCCGCGGGCATCATCGTAGCTGCGTGCACGTGGCTCGCCATCGCCGACCTTCGCGGAGGCAAAGCTTTCGTCGCAGTGGCCGCGACCGTGTCGTTACCGATCCTGCTGTTTTTTGGCCCGATGTTCGCGCGCCAAGACTTACGCTCCGACCTCAAGAACGCAGACATCTTGAAGACCTACCCGCTCGACGGGGCCACCATCGTGTTCGGAGAAATGCTCGCGCCGATCGCCGTGCTTTCCGTGATGACGTGGCTCGCACTACTCGCGGTGGCGCTGACCGGCGCGACGACACCGACGCAGCTCCCGGTCCTCGTGAAAGTCCTGGGGCCTCTCGCCATCGCCGTCGCCGTGCCGTTCTTGTGCGCATTGCAGCTCGTGATCCACAACGGCATCGCGCTCGTTTTTCCCGCGTGGGTGGCGAGCGTGTCGAACCATGGAGAGCACGGGCTCGACGTGCTCGGCCAGCGGCTGCTCTTTTTCGCGGGCCAAATCGTGCTGCTTGCGCTCGGCCTGCTGCCGGCAGCGCTCGGTGCGGCGATCACGTTTTTCGTGGTGAATTCGCTCGCAGGGCCGATCGCGGCGGCACCGCTCGCCTGGCTCGTCGTGCTGAGCGTGCTCGGCGTCGAAGTCTGGGGCGGTGTGCGCTTCCTCGGCGAGCGCTTCGCGCGCTTCGACCTCTCATCCGAGCTGCGCCCTTAGCTTAGCGGGCGCGGCGGAGCGCGAGCTACGATAAGCGCCTGACCGCTATTCAATGGCTGAACAGCGCAATCAGAATGACGATCGGCAGCGGCACACCGAGAATCAACAGCAATAACGAACGCATCGTCGCCTCCTAACTTCCCTGTTTCAAAGATCGCGCTGCTTCCCGCCGAACGTGGCCATCCAGCTGGCGATGAAGGCACCGGCGAGCAGTGAAATGAACAACCACAACGCCGCGTACGCAGACGCCTCGCGCGCTTCGTCGGCGGCCTGACGCGCCTTCGTCTCGGCATCGTTCAACGTGTTTTGTAGGTTCGTGAACACATCGCGCACTCGCTGCTCCGCCTGCTGCTGCGAAACGTCGGTGCGCTGCGCGACGACTTGTCCGACATAGCGAACGTCGTCGTTGGGCAACGAGCCCGTGCGGATGCCGTTCGCGAATATACGCGACACCTCCGCGACGGCCGCGGCCGATTGCTCGGGCGGCCGATCGTCGCGCCGGTCGTCTCCGGCGCCGGCTCGAAACAGCGAATCGACGAAATAGCCCATCGGTCCCTCGGCCTGGCCGGCCTGCCCCGCCGGCCCGGGTTCGGCTTGTGACGGCGCACCAGTCGCACTGGTGACTGCAGCGGATGCCGCGTTACCCACCGCGGAGGCTCCCGCTTGCACTCCACCGCCGAGAATCGCACCGATCACGGAGCTCAGGAGCGCGGCCGTCCCGAGCGTTGCGACGGCCCATGCCAGCATGCCGTGCGCGGTATCGCGGAAGTACACCTCGTCGTTGTGCACGCCCGTCCACTTGGTTCGGAGCCGGCCGGCCATGTAGCCGCCGACGGCGGACGCCGCAAGCTGCATGAACGTGATCCAAAGGATGCTCGAAACGCCGAACGTGCTGGCGTCGATGCCTTCGGTTGCCCACGGCGAAACCGACGACAGCCCGAGCCCGGTGCCGAGCAGCAAAAGAATCAACGACAACGCGGCCGCTGCGGCGGCGCCCGCAAACACGGCGCCCCATGACACGGCGCTTCGTGAAGCGGTGGCAACGTTGTCTTGCACCGTGCCGACATAGCCGTCACGGTTCCCGTAGGTCCTGTTAGGTTCTGCGATGGCGCTCATGAAGCGGCCCTCCGACAATTGAAAAGCTGCGCTATGACTGCAAAAAGCGAGCCAGCCTGCGAGCATTCAGGCGGTTGCGGCGCGACGCACCGACGGAAAAATGGGCTGCGAAATCCAGTACTCTGGGACGCGCCCCGGGCCCCCACGGTTTACCGATGAATCGCTTCGCCTTTCTTGCAGCGGCAGTCGGCTCGAGCTTCGCGTCGCTCGCCACTGCGCAAGGACCCACCGCGGCCGACGCCCTACAGAGCGCGACGGAAATCGTCGCCACTCTCGAGGACCCGGCCCAGTGCGACCTCTCGCTGCACGGCGAAGCCGTGCTCGACGAGCTCACCGGGCGTTGGCTCATCGCTTACTCGGGTGTCGGGGCCGCGTGCGACGACGCGAGCGCGCGCTTACAGCGCGTCGGCATCGAAGCGAACCTCGCGTTCTATCGGCGGCCGAACGCGGACGAGGTCAAGCTGCTGATCGGTCAGATGCGAGCCTCCGTGCGCCGCGGGTTCGATTGCTTGATCTCGTTTCGCGGCGACCCGCAGTTCGACGACGAGTCGAGCCGCTGGAGCGTTCGCTACTACACCTCGGGTTACCAGTGCACCGAGGCGGGCGAGGAGCTCGAGCGCAAAGGCCGCGAGCTTCGAGTCTCGTTCCAGCGCGTCGGCTGATCCGCATGCCGGCCGCCGCGCCGAAAGCCGCGGTTTGGATGCAGCCGAGCGAACAAAACGGCTAGAGTGCAGCAGCCATTTACGGCGACGTTTTTCGGAGCCTCCATCGTGCGTATCCACCTTCCGCTCGCTACCCTCGCCTTCTGCCTGGTTCCCGCTGCGCTCTTGGCCCAAATCCCCGGCCTGCCCGAGAAGCCGCTGCCCGACGCGCCGTTCGTCATCGACACGGCCGAAGCGGGCCAAGTGCGCGTCACGCCGATGAAGGGCCTCGAGCTGCCGTGGGACCTCGCGTTCCTGCCGAATGGCGACATGCTCGTCACGGAGCGCACGGCCATGCGCTTGCGCGTCGTGCGCAACGGCAAGCTCGACCCGCAGCCGATCACCGGGCTTCCCGACGGAATGAGCTCCGGCGGCGGCGGCGGCCTCATGGCCGTGGCCGTGCATCCGCGGTTCGCTCAAACGGGTTGGGTCTACCTCACTTACACGAAGCCGGCCGAGCGCGGCCGGCGCGGGCTCGGTCTCGCGCGCGGCCGCTTGAACGGCACGAAGCTCGAGGACGTCCGCGAGCTGTTCAAGGTCGACGAAGTCGGCGGCGGCCCGCCGCCCGGCCTGCCGCTGATCTTCGCGCCCGACGGTTATCTCTACTTCTTCATCGGCGGCGCGAACGACATGATCGCGCAGCGCGGCGACTCCTATTACGGCAAAGTGCTGCGCTTCAACGACGACGGCAGCGTGCCGCGCAATCCGCTCGCAGGCCGCGACGACGTCGCCAAGGAAATTTTCTCGTACGGCCACCGCAACGGCATCGGCCTCGCGATTCACCCGACGACCGGCGCGGTGTGGGAGAGCGAGAACGGTCCGTACGGCGGCGACGAGGTCAACATCTTGAAGCCCGGCGCGAACTACGGCTGGCCGCTCGTCAGCTACGGCCGCGACTACAGCGGCGCGCCCGTGTCGGACAAGCGCACGCTTCCCGAAGTCGAGGACCCGGTGCTGTTCTGGGTGCCGTCGATCGCGATCTCAGGCATGACGTTCTACACCGGCGACCGCTTCCCGGCCTGGCGTAACAACTTGTTCGTCGGCGGCATGCAGCAGGGACGCCTGCCGCGCACGGGACAAATGCAGCGCGTCGTCTTCAACGAACAGTGGCAGGAGGTGCGGCGTGAAGCGTTCTTCCAGGACCTACGCCAGCGCATCCGCGACGTCGAGCAAGGCCCGGACGGGCTGCTCTACGTGCTGACGGACGAGCGCGACGGCGCGGTGCTCAAGCTCGAGCCCGCTCAGTAGCGCGCGACGACCAACCGATAGCCGACGTCGAGCTCGCTGCGCGCGAGCAGCTCGCCATGGCGCGAGCGCCAGGTCCCGTCGGCAAGATCGGCTTCGAGCCGCGCGATCGCCGCGCTCGCATCGAGTTTCGAGAAGATGGAGATCGCCGCGCGCACGCGCGGATCCAAGTACGCGGCGGGGCGGCGCCAGTACGCGCCGAGAAACCCGTCCGCGCAATCCGCCGGAATGGCGAGCACTTCCGTTTCGCTGAGGCCGATCGCTTGCTCGATCTCGCGCAGCGTCGGGAAATCGCGCCGATCGATCTCGTGGATCTCCGGCAGGTAGTCCTGGATCAGCCAGAACTGCGCGTGCTGGGGATCCCACGTCAGAATGACCACGCGCTCGCGCGCAACGCGCCGCAGCTCCGCCAATCCGCGCGCCTTGTCGGGCCAGTGGTGAATCGTGAGGATCGCGAGGGCTGCATCGAACGACCGATCCGCGAACGGCAGCCGCACGGCATCCGCCTGAACCACGCCCGCCGCTTCGGCAGGACGTTGCCGGATCATCTGCGCGGACGGCTCGACGGCCGTGACCGAGCGGTTTCTCGGCTCGTACGAACCGGCCCCCGCGCCGACGTTCAACACACTACGGCACGGCCCGAGAGCGGCGTCGATCCGCGCGGCGATTCGAGGATCGGGCCGGCGGTAGTCCGAATAGCCGATACCGATGTGATCGTAGAGCGGCTCGCTCATGCTAGCTCGCGAGCGTGCGACGCTCGGCTTGATTAAGCGGCGAAGTACATGCCGCCGTTGACGGAGATCGTCTGGCCCGTGATGTACGCATTGCGCGCAAGCATGACGGCGACGTCAGCGCACTCTTCGACGCGGCCGAAACGCCCGACGGGAATCATGTCGGGCTTGATGTGCGGATTCGAGGCGACCATTTCGGTGCCGATCAACGCCGGCGAAATCGCGTTGACGGTCACGCCTTCCTTCGCGAGTAGGCGCGCGTAGCTCTTGGTCGCGGCGATGACGCCCGCCTTGGCGGCCGAGTAATGAACCGCCATCACGCTGCCGGCCTGCGCGGCTACCGACGTGAGGTTGATGACGCGGCCCCACTTGCGCGCGCGCATGCCGGGCAGCACCGCTTGAGTCAGCAAGAACACCGACGTGAGGTTGAGCTGCATGCACTCGTTCCAGCTCGCCTCCGTCATCTGCTCGATGCTCTCGAACGCCGCGCGACCGGCGTTGTTGACGAGAATGTCGACCGAGCCCAGCTTGGCTTGCACCGCGGTGACGAGCGCCGCGACGTCGGCGCTCTTCGACACGTCGCCCTGCGCAACGAACGCACGCCTTCCCAACGCTTGAATCGCCTCGGCCGTCTGACGCGCTTCGCTTTCGCGGCTCACGTAGTTGACGGCGACGTCGCAGCCTGCGGCAGCCAGCCCCAATGCGATCGCTTTGCCGATACCGCGGCTGGCGCCGGTCACGAGCGCGATCTTGTTGTTCAACGACGTATCCGTCATGCCGGCGGCGATGCTACCGCACTTTTCGCTGCTAGGCATGCGCGGCAAACGAGAATCCCGGCCAGGCCGACGTCGAACGTCAGGCAGAACGCGGGCCACCACTCGGGCATGCCGGGATTCGAGACGAAGTCGCCGTGGATCATGTCGAAGAGGCCGTGCGCGGCGAGCGCGGCCACGATCAGCCACGCGTTGAGCCTGAATCCGACCACGGCCACGAGCACGAACACGGCCATCACGAACAATTCGACGACGAGCGTCTGCTGCGCCCCGCTCATCGTGGCGAACAGCACGTAGTACGACGCGACCACGACCACGACGGTCGCATAGAACGCTCGATCGCGATCGAGTCCTGTCCATCGTCCGAAGACGGACACGCCGAGTGCCAAGACGATGCCAACGACGTATGCCATGACGGTGCTCCCTTAGATGAGGCCAGCATGGCACGAGCGGCCACGCGACTCTTGAACGAAAAGGCTAGGATGGTGCGCATGGATAGA
>Ga0315912_10005566_pt1 | contig 11537 bp, 13 predicted proteins | sample VfabasoilMG_FD_204469 | JGI IMG/M metagenome (GOLD analysis project Ga0315912, IMG submission 204469) | Garden soil microbial communities collected in Santa Monica, California, United States - V. faba soil | ecosystem: Environmental > Terrestrial > Soil > Garden | place: USA: California...
TCCTGCGCACGTTCCCGGGCAACTACTCGGTGTACGAAGAGCGCAAGGCGGAGATCAACCTCGCCGAAGATCTCGCACACCGGCGGTTCGAGAAATTCTGGGCGCAGGAAGAAGTGTGGATTCGCAAGGGCATCGAAGCACGGCGGACCCGCAACGAGGGCCGCGTGAAACGCCTCGAACACCTGCGCGAGGAACGCGCGGCACGGCGCGAACGCATCGGACAGATCAAGCTCAATCTCGACACGGGCGAGCGCTCGGGAAAACTCGTGGCCGAGCTCGAGAATGTCGGCAAGCGTTTCGGCGACCGGCCCATTCTCGAGGATGTGTCTTTGCGGGTGATGCGCGGCGATCGGGTGGGTTTGTTAGGGCCGAACGGCGCCGGCAAGACCACCATGATCAAGCTGATCGTGGGCACGCTCGAGCCGGATTCAGGCCGGGTTCGCCGCGGGACCAACCTGCAGGTGGCCTACTTCGACCAGTTGCGTGACCAGCTCGACCCGGAGCGCACACTCGCGGAAACCGTGAGTCCCGGCTCCGACTGGGTTCAGATCGGCGAGAACCGCAAACACATCTCGAGCTACCTGCAGGATTTCCTGTTCGACAGTCGACGATCCAATGCGCCGATTCGAATGCTGTCCGGCGGTGAACGCAATCGCCTGCTGCTGGCGCGACTGTTCGCGCGGCCCGCGAACATGCTGGTGCTCGACGAGCCCACCAACGATCTCGACATCGACTCGCTCGAGCTGCTCGAAACCATGCTGGTCGATTACACCGGCACGTTGCTGCTGGTGAGCCACGATCGTGCATTCCTCGACAACGTCGTCACACAGACCATTGCGTCGGAGGGCAACGGACGCTGGGGTGAGTACGTCGGCGGGTACAGCGACTGGCTGCGACAGCGGCCCGCCTCACGGGCGGCGGGTAGTGCCCCGCGCGCGGCCGCCGCGCCCACTCCCGCGCCCGCGGCGCCGAAGCGCAAACTCAGCTTCAAGGAGCAACGCGAGCTCGAATCGCTACCCGGCGAAATCGAGAAGCTGGAAGCCGAGCAGCACAAACTCACGCTGCAAATTTGCGAGCCCGACTATCATCGGGTCGGTCCCGACCAGATGCGCGTCGATCGAGAACGCGCGACCGAACTCGTAACCTTGATCTCCGAACGCATGGATCGTTGGGAAACGCTCGAAGCGCTCGCCTCCCAGATTGCAGGCAGCAAGTCATGAAACCTGGATCCGCGAACAAACCGCCCGCCATCCGCATCTGGAAAGAAACCGCGCATCGCGGCGGCAAAGGCGTCAGCGCCATTCACGGCATTCCGTTGCCGGGCCCACAGCTCGAGGACATCTGCAGTGCGCTCAAGAAGAAGTGCGGTACGGGCGGGACGGTGAAAAACGGCGTCATCGAGATCCAGGGCGATCATCGCGACCGGCTGGTCGAAGAGCTGAAGAAGCTCGGCTACACCGACGTCAAGAAAGCCGGCGGCTAACAACTATTTCCCGCGCACGCCGCCCGTGAGCACGATGCGCATGGCCTGCTCGACCGTCAGGTCGGTTTCCACCACGCGGCTGCGCGGCAGGTACACCGTGTAGCCACCGATCTGGTAGCTCATGGGCAGATAGACGGCGACGAGATCTTCGCCGCCGCCTATCCCCAGCGTGTTGGCGTGTTCCTGCGTGACGAAGCCGATGAGCCTGCCGAACCCGAGATCGAGCGTGACCACGCGATCGAGGTCGCCCTCTTTCTTGTCGGTGTTCACCAGCCGCGTCATGTCGCGGATGGCGCTGTACACCGTCTTGACCACCGGCACGCGCAGCAGCAGTTCTTCGCCCACGGCGAGCACGCGGCGGACGAGGAACGCGTTCACCGCGAGGCCCACCAGGAAGAGGATGACGAAGCCGGTGATGAGCCCCATGCCCGGCCAGTAGTTAGCGTCGTCGATGACCCAGCGAATGGGCTTGGACAGAAGCGACTCGGTGGTGATTCCCAGCCAGTAGACGAAATAGAGCGTGAGACCGATCGGCAGGATCGTCAGCAGCCCTTTCAGCAGGATGTTTCCGAGTCGCTTCATTGTTGACTTACTTCTTCGGCTTCACGAATCGCAGCGTCATGCGATCCGATTCGCCGATGGCGTCGTACTTGGCGCGATCGAAAGCAGGATCGACCGGCTTGCCGTTCGCGGAGGACTGACGTGTCGGCGGCAGGGTCCAGACGCCGAAGGGATGATCCTTGGTGTCTTTCGAGTTGGCGTTGATCTCGGACTTGCCATCGAGCTTGAAGCCCGCCTTGGTGGCTGCGTCGATCACGGCCTGTTCAGTCACGTACCCGTCCTTCACCGCCGGATCCTGGCCCGGATTGCCGCGATGTTGTTCGACGGCGAGCACTCCGCCCGGCTTGATGCTGTTGAAGATGTTCGCGAGATTGAGGTCGACGCGCCCCTGGTTCGCCCAGCCATGGAATACGCGCGCGGCCAGCACGAAGTCGAACTTGTTAGCCGGCAGCGGCGCGGCGTTTGCGCCCCAGTTCACGAGGTTCAGCTTGCCGTAGGTCTCGGCATTCGCGTACTTGGCCTCGAAATCCGCGCGGCCCTTGCGGGCGCCTTCGGAAAGGCCCGGGTCTGCGATGTCTGCCGCCGTCACGTAGAACTCGCCCTTCGTCGCCTTTGCGTAGGGCGCGAGGATTTCCGTCCACCAGCCACCACCGGGCTGAAGTTCCAGGACTGTCATTCCAGGTTCGAGGCCCCAGAATGCGAGTGCATCGATCGGGTGGCGATACACATCACGCGACTTGGCATCACTGCTGCGCCAGTCACCGGCGACCGCCTGTTCGATGCTCTTCTGGGACTTCTTGTCGTTGGCAGCGAAAGTCGCGGCGGTGAACGTCGCGAGAGCCGCGAGCGCCACGAGTGCGGATACGTTCCTGAATTTCATGGAGGATCCCTCTCGAATCAATTTCGGGGGATGAATCCTACAAGAAATTCCGGGCTCAGGGCCTGAACCAGGCGTTTCCAACCTGCAAGTAGACTGCGGTCGTATCTTCGCTGTATCCCACGTCGAGCCCCGCGTGCATGCCGAACTTGCTCGCGAGCTTGTAGCGAAATCCGATTGCGCCGCTCACGATGTCTCGTGTAGCCGAATACACCGTTCGATCGGTCTTCGCGCTGCCGTAACCCGCCGCGCCGACGAGACTCCAGCGATCGCGCATCTGCCATCGCGCTTCGACTTCGAGCGAGGCCATGTCATCGCCCTGGTAACGCATGGCTTCGACGCCGCGCAGCTTGATGTACGGCCGCAGGAAGAACGGCGTGCCTTCCGAAACCGACTGGTAGTCGGCTCTCACGCCGAGAGTCCATTGATCCGCGAGCGGCACCCATCCCATGATCACCTGCGTGAAGCGCTCGAAGTCTTCGGTCGCGCCCAGCTCCTCGCGTGACGCGAGGTACACGGTCTCCGCGAAGATTCCGCGCGTCGGCGTGAAGAGGTTGTTTCGGCTGTCGTATTCGAGCACGGCCGCCGGCGCGGAAATCTTGATGGTGGTGTCATCGATGAGGCCGGGGAGCTGAGGATCGTCACGCAGCTTCGGTTCGACCTGCGAATAGACGTATCGCAAACCGACGGACCACGGCGACTTTGGCTTCAGCTTCCACGAGCCCTGCAGCAGCGCAAAGCTGAAATCGAGCGTGTACCGGATCGGTTCGTCGAGCGAAGCACTCGTGTTGCCCAGGCCATAGAAATCCAGGTTGAGGTGCGCCGTGCCGCCGGCCGCGAGACTCTGCAGGCGTTCGTCGAGCCAGTGGCTCGAATCGCCGGCGAACGCAGCCCAGGTTCCGTTTTCCGTGGCGATGCCACCGGCGAGTGACATGTTGGGCCGTGCGAAGCCTTCATTGCCCGCGGCTTTGCGCGGGCGCACGAACATCGCCGCGAGTCCGCCGCCGTAACCCACGGCGGGTTCCGTCACTACGATCGGAACCGGCAGAAAGCGTCGGGGCGTTGCGAGAAACTGGCTGAGATCGAACTGGCCGTCTTCGGGGTCGCGGAATTTGGAAACCTTCGGCGATGGCTCCGGGCCCGATGCGGGAGCGGGCGCGGCTTCGTCCGCCGCGAACACCGCGGAGCCCGCGCACAGGAGCACACCCAACAGCATGGAAGACGCATTTTTCATGCGTGAATGCTGCTGCGAGCGGTGCCAAGCCTCAATAAGCCCAACGACCCACAGACGTTCTCGCAAAGGAGACATTGGAGCGGGTGATGGGAATCGAACCCACGTTAGTAGCTTGGGAAGCTACAGTTCTACCATTGAACTACACCCGCGCCGTCCCTCTGAAAGAAGAGGGGACGGCGAGAATAGCCGAGCCCGCCAAAGCGTCACAACCCTGAAGGCACATGGATTCTGCAAAGTTATTGATCGTCATGGCATTGCCGCAGGAATCGCGCGGACTGCTGGAAGCGGCCGGCGCCCAACTCTTATATACGGGCGTCGGCAAGGTGAATGCCGCGGTGGCCCTCGCGCGCCGGCTGGCCGAGATGCGATGCACGGGCGCCGAGCAGCCGATGGTGGTGAACATGGGGACTGCCGGCAGCCGAAGCGTCGCTGCGCACACACTCGTTGCCGCCAATCGATTCGCACAGCGCGACATGGATGTGAGCGGACTCGGCTTCGACGCGGGCGTGACGCCCTTCGACACGACGCCGCCCATCATCGAGTTTCCCGTCGTGTTCGCGCAGCTGCCGCAGGTGTTGTGCTCGACCGCGGATTCTTTCGCGACGCATCGGCACGAGATCACGGGCGACGTGGTCGACATGGAGGCATTCGCGCTGGCGCGCGTGTGCGTCGCGGAGAATGCGCGCTTTGCCTGCGCGAAGTACGTCACCGACGGTGCCGACAGCGATTCCGCGACACACTGGGAAGCGGCGCTGGATAATGCCGCGCGTGCTTTCCTCGATCTCTTCCGGACTCTGACCTCCCACTGAATGAACGAACTTCGCAATCGCCCCATCCGCAGTTTCGTGATGCGCACGGGTCGCATGACGGCCGGCCAGACGCGCGCAATCGATGAACTGTGGCCGAAGCACGGCGTGGAATATTCGCCGCAACTCCTCGCACTGGATGCGGTCTTCGGACGCGCGGCGCCGTGCACGCTCGAGATCGGCTTCGGCAATGGCGAGCATCTCGCGGCGCTGGCGACGGCGCATCCTGAGCGCAACTACCTTGGCATCGAGGTACACCGCCCCGGCGTCGGCCATCTGCTGCTGCTGGCGCAGACCCGCAACCTCACCAACATCCGCGCGAGCACTCACGATGCGGTCGAGGTGCTTCGCGACCAGATCGCGCCCGGCGCGCTCGATGAAGTGCTGGTGCTGTTTCCCGATCCCTGGCACAAGAAACGTCATCACAAGCGCCGGCTGATCCAGCCGCCGTTCGTCGAACTCGTCGCGTCGCGCATGTGTGCCGGCGGCGTGCTTCGACTAGCTACCGACTGGGAGGAATACGCGCTGCAGATGCTGGAGGTGCTCGGCGCCTCGAAACACCTGTTCGCGAACCTTTCGCCCACCGGCGACTGGATGCCGCGACCGGACGAGCGTGCGCCAACGCGCTTCGAGAAGCGCGGAGCGCGGCTCGGGCATGGCGTGTGGGACCTGGCGTTTCGCCGGATATCAGATGGACGTGAAGCTGGCGCGTAGGCCATCGACGACAAACTGCACGGCGAGTGCGCCGAGCACCACGCCGAACAACCGATTCGCCACGTTGGTGCCAGTGACGCCGATGATGCGCATCAGCGGACCCGCAACCCACATCGCCAGCAGGCACAACGCGAGCACCAGGAGCGCGCACGAGAACATCACCAGGAACTGAACCGGGTGTTCGGTGAGAGGTATCGGTCCAAACCAGAGCAACAGCGTAGTCAGTGCACCGGGACCAGCCATGAAGGGGAAAGCAAGAGGGAAAACCGAAATGTCAGCGCGCTTCTTGCTCTCGACTTTCTCGTCGTCGGAGGTGCGTGTCCCTGATTCGCGAGCAAACACCATCTCGAGCGCGATGAGGAAAAGCAACAGTCCGCCAAAGATCCTGAACGAGTCGATGGCAATGCCCATTGCCGAAAGGAAGCCGGCACCAACAACCGCGAAAAGCAGAAGTATTCCGCTTGCAACTAACACGGACTTCAGGGCCATCTTGTGTTTGTAGTTGGCGCTCGCACCTTCGGTGAGTCCGGAGAACACCGGGATCAGCGAGATCGGCTCCACCACGACGAAGAACACGATGAAGAACTTGATGGCCTGTTCGAGCATGATGCTGTGCGCAAAAATTCGTTCTTGTAAGTGACACCTTTCGGGAGCAACATGAAGTCGACTTCACGAAGGCGCGAGCAGCATAGCAGCATCACTTCGGAGGGATTCGATGAAACCCACCATCGGCAACTGGTACCGCATCGTCGGCAGTGATTCGTTCGAAGTCGTCGCCTTCGACGAAGACGACGGCACGATCGAGCTGCAGTACTTCGATGGGACGGTTGAAGAGATGGATCTCGAAGACTGGCAGGCCGAGCACGAAGCCGGAAGCCTCGAGGAGATCGAACCACCCGAAGACTGGACGGGCTCGGTCGATGTCGACAGCGAAGAAGACGAGCGCGGGAGTCTCAGCTACGACAAGGAAGACGATCGCCGCCAGAGCGCCGGCAAACTCGAGGGCCTCGACCTCTTCGAGTGAGTTTCCCTCTAGTTAGAGCGGTGCGTTCGCCAGCCGCTCCACGTCCACGCCTTCCGCCAGCAACACGAAACCACCCATCACTTCCACGGGCACCGGCGTCAGCGATTGACCCGCGCACGGTCCCGCGATGCACAGCCCGTTGTCGCGCGCGAACAGCGCACCGTGCGACGAACACAGGATCACGTTGCGGTCCGGCGTCAGGAACCTGTGGGGCCGGAAGTTGAGCGGGTGGCCCGCATGCGGGCAGTAGTTCACGTACGCCGCGACACCGTCCGCGGTCTTGACGAGAAATCCGCGAAGCGGCCAATCGCCCTCACCCACCGCGAAACCGCGACTGCCCCACTCCTCGAGTTCAGCGAGCGAACAGAGGACGCGCGTGAGGTCAATTTCCTGTGGAGGCGATGTCACGACGCGAAAGCCACAGGAGCAGCAGCAGGCCTGGGATGCTGAGCAACGCGGTGTACAGGAAGAAGTCGCCGTAGCCGAGCGCATCGACCATGAAGCCCGAAGTTCCCATCAGCAGCTTTCCTGGCAGCGCATACAGCGAAGAAAGTACTGCGTATTGGGTCGCCGTGTATTTCGCGCTGGTGAGGCTCGACATGAAGGCGATGAGCGCCGTGCCATGTACGCCGAGGGCGAGGTTGTCGAAACTCACGATTGCCGCGAGGCCAAACTCCGTCGCGGGTCCGCGCATCGTGATCTGCTCGACCCAGAAGGCAAACATGCCGCTGCGCGCGCACTCGAGCGGCGCATGGCAGGCGTACGCGCCATAGGTCGCGTAGAAGACATTCGACAGGATCACCAGCACGCTTCCGAGCAGCAGGCCTTTGATGCGCCCGACTTTCGCGACGATGATGCCGCCGATCACCGCGCCGACGAGAGTCGAGGGCCAGCCGAAGAACTTCGCGACGACGCCCACTTCTTTCAGCGTGAAGCCCATGTCGATGTAGAACGGATTCGTCATCACGCCCATCACGTAGTCGGTGAGACGGTACGTGCTGATGAACGCGAAGATGAGCAGTCCCAGCGCGAGACCGTAGCGGCCGAAGAAGTCGATCACGGGTCCTGCGATGGCTTCCACGAACCAGGCGCCGGTGGCTCGCATCCACCGCGGCCAGTGCGCGCGCGCCGCGAGCCACTCGACTACGCGTTCTTCGCGCTTCAGGACCGTCTGGGCGATCGCGCGCACCGGTTCATGGATCAGCAACGTCGTGACGATACCGATCGACACCAGCGCGGCCATCGTGAGGTAGCTCGTGCGAAATCCGGATTCGCCGGCGATGATGAGCGCGCCTGCGGACGCGACCATGAGAGCGGTGCGGTAACCGATCTGGTAGGCCGCGGCCATTGCGCCCTGCTTGTCCGCGGTGGCCGACTCGATTCGCCAGGCATCGATCGCGATGTCCTGCGTGGCGGCAAAGAATGCGACACCGAGCGCAAACAGGGCGACGTGCATCACGCTCGAGGACGGATCGCTGAATGCGAGGTTCGCGAGGCACACGCCGATGCCGATCTGCGCGAGCAGCATCCAGGCGCGGCGCCGGCCTAACAACTTGTCGAGTACCGGCAAGGCGACCCGGTCGACGACGGGCGCCCACACCCACTTGAAGGAATACATGAGGCCCACCCACGACAACATGCCGATGGTGGCGCGCTCGATGTGCTCGGTCCTGAGCCAGGCCGAGAGCGTCTGGAAAACCAGGTAGAACGGCAGGCCGGCGGAAAACCCGAGGAACAGCATCGACAGCACCGGCCGTTCGCCGTAGACGCGTAATGCCTGACCCCAGCTGCGGCGCGCCGGCGTTTCAGTGGCCATGTGGGAAGAAGTTATGCCTGCCGTTCGGCGTTATCATGCGCACCGCCGCATCATACGGAAGACGAGAGACGTGCAGGAGTATCAAAGAACATTCATCGACCTCGCCATGTCGCGCACTGCCCTGCGCTTCGGCAGCTTCAAGCTCAAGTCCGGCCGCGAGAGTCCCTACTTCTTCAATGCCGGCCTGTTCAACGATGGCGAAGCCATCGCGGTGCTCGGACAGTGCTACGCGGCCGCGCTCGCGCGGTCCGGCCTCGAGTTCGACATGTTGTTCGGGCCCGCTTACAAGGGCATTCCGCTCGCCACCACCACCGCGGTGGCGCTCGCGGAGCATCACCATCGCAGCGTGCCCTGGGCATTCAATCGCAAGGAAGCCAAGGACCACGGCGAGGGCGGAAACATCGTCGGGGCACCGCTCAAGGGGCGCGTGGTCATCGTCGACGATGTGATCACCGCCGGTACCGCCATTCGCGAATCGGTCGAAATCATCCGTGCGGCGGGCGCAACACCTGCGGGCGTCGCGCTGGCGCTCGACCGGCAGGAACGGGGCCAGGGCGCCCAATCGGCGGTCCAGGAGGTGTCGGCCCAATTCGGATTGCGGTGCGTCAGCATCCTGACCCTCGCCGATCTCATCGAGACCTTCGCCCAGGGCCCGGGCCAGAGTGTGGGTGATCCAGTTCGCATTTCTCGCGAACAGCACGCTGCATTGCAGGCTTACCAGCGCGATTGGGGCGTCGGCGCGGTATCCCCCGGTGCAAAAGCTGGGGCAGAATAGCCCGCATGCGCAAAGCCATCCCTCTCCTGGCGACAGTGCTTTCGGGCTTGCTGATCGCCTCCGTAGCGTCGGCCCAGACCAAGTCGGAATCGAATACCACGTCGTACAAGTGGACTGACGAGAAAGGCATCGTCCACTACGGCGACCGGGTTCCGGCCGAGTATTCGCAACGCGAACAAAGCGTCCTGAACTCACAGGGCCTCGAGGTGCAGAAGCGCCTCGCCGAGATGTCACCGGCCGACGCGGCCAAGTACGCGGCCCAGCAGAAGGAAGAAGCGCGCCGCAAGCAGCACGACATGTTCCTGATCTCCACCTACCCGTCGGTCAAGGAAATCGAGAACGTCCGTAACATCCGGCTCGACCAGATCAGCGGCCAGATCACCGCGGCCGAAGCCTACATCGCCAGCCTCACTACCCGAATCGACGGCTTGAAGCAGCGCGCGCTCAACTTCGCGCCCTACAACCAGAAGCCCAACGCGCGCCGCATGCCCGACGATCTCGCCGAGGAAATGGTGCGTGTCATGAGCGAGCTGCGCACGCAGAACACGGCGCTCGCCACCAAGCGCAGCGAACACGAGAAGGTGGTCGCCCAGTACGACGACGACATCAAGCGTTTCAAGGAACTGCGCACCTCGGCCGCCGCGCGCCTCAACCAGGCGAATTCGCCGAAGCAGTAGTTAGCTTAGCTGCGCCGCGCCGGGAGTTCAGCGCGTACCAGTGTGCCCGAAGCCGCCGGCGCCGCGGCTCGAGGCCGCGAAATCCTCGACGACTTCCAGTCTCACCTGCACCACGGGCACGATCACCATCTGCGCGATGCGTTCACCGGGCTGCACGGTGAAATCGGCGGCCGACCGATTCCAGCACGACACCATGAGCTGCCCCTGGTAATCGGAATCGATGAGTCCGACCAGGTTGCCGAGCACCACCCCGTGCTTATGGCCGAGCCCCGAGCGCGGCAGGATCACCGCGGCGAGCCCGGGGTCATCGAGATGGATCGCGAGGCCGGTAGGAATCAGTTCGGCTTTGCCTGCGCCGAGAACCAGCGGTGCAGCGATGCACGCGCGCAGGTCGAGACCGGCGGAACCCGCCGTGGCATAGGCCGGCAGTGGAAAATCAGTGCCAATGCGCGCATCGAGGATGCGGACCTTGAGAGCGCGATCCGCGTTGATCGGCGAAAGCTGCGCGTTCATCAGGACACGCTCGCGAGGCGCACGCCGTTGGCACGATCCGAAAAGCGCTCGGCAATGAGCGCGACCAGGTCCCGGGCCAGGGTTACTTTCGGTGCTTGCGGTAACTCACGGCGACCCTCGCGCCACAGGACCAGCAAGGCGTTGTCATCTTTCTCGAACACCTTGTCGTGTCCGACTTCATTGGCGGCAATCATGTCGAGGTTCTTCTTCAGGAGTTTCTGGCGCGCGTATTGTTCCACGGAATCCGTCTCCGCTGCGAAGCCCACCACGAACGGCCGCGAAGCTCGCGCCGCCACCGTCGCGAGGATGTCGACGGTGCGTTCCATCTTGAGATCCATCGACTCGGAAGTCTTCTTGATCTTGCATTCGACCGGGCACGCCGGCCGGTAGTCGGCCACTGCGGCGGTCGCGACGAAGATGTCGACACCGTCGATGTTCTTCATGACGGCATTCAGCATGTCGGCCGCGCTTTCCACATCGATGCGTTTCACGCCGGGCGGCGTCGCGATGGTGACCGGGCCGCACACGATCGTCACATCCGCGCCCGCTTCACGCGCCGCCGCCGCCACCGCAAAGCCCATCTTTCCGGAGCTGCGATTGCTGATGAAGCGCACGGGATCGATGCGTTCGCGCGTGGGCCCCGCGGTGAGCAGTACGCGCTTGCCGGCGAGGGGACCGCTCGGCGCGAGGGTATTGGTGACGTGCGCCGCCAGCTGCGTCGGCTCGAGCATTCGGCCAGCGCCTGTTTCGCCGCAGGCCTGGTCTCCTTCGCCCGGTCCCCAGATGTGTACGCCGCGTGCCTTGAGCGTGGCGACGTTGGCCTGCGTGGCCGGATTCGCCCACATCAGGCGGTTCATCGCCGGCGCGAGGGCGATCGGCGCACTGGTCGCGAGACACAGGGTAGTTAGCAAGTCGTCGGCCTGGCCCGTCGCGAGGCGCGCGAGAAAGTCGGCGGTCGCTGGCGCGATGATCACGAAGTCGGCCCAACGCGCGAGCTCGATGTGCGACATCGCCTTCTCGGCTTCCGGATCCCACAGATCGCTCCGCACCTCGCGGC
>Ga0315912_10005567_pt1 | contig 11535 bp, 6 predicted proteins | sample VfabasoilMG_FD_204469 | JGI IMG/M metagenome (GOLD analysis project Ga0315912, IMG submission 204469) | Garden soil microbial communities collected in Santa Monica, California, United States - V. faba soil | ecosystem: Environmental > Terrestrial > Soil > Garden | place: USA: California...
ACATCAGCCGCGAGGAGATCTTCGGACCGGTGCTGCCGATCTTGACCTTCGACTCGCTCGACACCGTGATCGCCGGCATCAATGCGGCGCCAAAGCCGCTGGCCCTCTACGTGTGGACGAAGAACCGGCACACCGTCGACGCGCTGCGCACGCGCACCAGCTCAGGCAGCCTGTGCGTGAACCTGTGCATGCAGCAGTTCGCCCAGCACAACCTGCCCTTCGGCGGCGTCGGCAACTCCGGCATGGGCAACGCGCACGGCTTCTTCGGCTTCAAGGCGTTCTCGCACGAGCGCGCCACCATGAAGGCCGGTCCGTGGACCGCGCTCAAGCTGCTGTTCCCGCCCTACGACGCGCGCAAGCGCCACCTGGTCGAACTGCTCACTAAATACGTGACCTGAGGGTCGCGCCTATTCGACTGCGCGCTGGTACTCGCGCTCGCGGTACTCGAAGAAGTCGAAATCCGCGGGACAGGCGGTCCCCGCCATGTCCTGGCAGGCCATGCCCACGAACGCGCCGGTGAAGTTGGGCGCACCGGGCGCGGTGGCCTCGTCGGAAAGAATGCTGGCGTCGAACACTTCCGGCAGCCAGTTCCATGCGCCGCCGCCGACGCGATACGCAAACCGCAAGCGCTCCTGGTCCACTTCCACGCGCAGTTCGATGCGACCCGCGGGGATCGCGATCGGCGTGCTGAACGCATCGGATTGCGGAGAATCCGGCGTGCAGGTCATCACGCGTACGTGCCTGCCCTTCTCTTCGTCGTGCGACACGTGCAGGTAGTGGAACTTGGCCGAGTTGTAGTAGCACACCAGGCCGGCGGCCTGCTGGTAGTGCGCGGGCTCGAACTCCATCGCGGTCACGGCGCTGTAGCAGTGTGCCTGCTGGCGGCGCGCCACCAGCGACTGGCGGAACAGGCTGCCGATGGTTTCGCGGCCGTAGAGCCGCAGGAACCCGGGCCGCTCGCTCAACGAGAACAATTCCTCGGGAAACGGCGAGCGCAGCCACTGGAAGTCGATGGGCAGTCGTTTGCCGTCGAAGTCCTCGCGCACCGGCGAAGGCTCGAATGGCGCGGCCGGCAGTGACGGCGCCGGCGTCTCGATCTCGGGCGTGCCACTGCCATCGAGCGTGCGCAGCCAGTCGTCCTTGCCCCAGACCATCTTCTGGATGGCCGTCTCGCGGCCCAGCGTGCAGCGGCCGCGATTGCGCAGCGGCCGGCCGCATAGATAGACGGCGTAGGTCTCGCCGTCCTTCGTTTCGACGAAGTCGCCATGGCCGGCGCGTTGCAGCGGCGCATGCGGCCGGTCGCGCGCGGTGATGATGTACTTGTCGGGATGCAGCTCGTACGGCCCGGCGAGCGAACGCGAGCGCGCCATGGTCATGGCGTGGCCCCAGCCCGTGCCGCCTTCGGCGGTGATGAGGTAATACCAGCCGTTGCGCTTGTACAGGTGCGGCGCCTCGGTGAATCCGATCGAGGTGCCCGGGAAGATGTTCTTGCGCTCGCCGACCAGCCTGCGTTCCTTGACCGAGTATTCCTGCAGCACGATGCCGTTGAAGCGATTGCGGCCCGCGCGGTGATCCCACAGCTGGTTGACGAACCACTTGCGGCCATCGTCGTCGTGGAACAGCGAGGGATCGAAGCCACTGCTGTTGACGTACACGGGATCCGACCACTCGCCGTCGATGGTCGGGCACGTGACCAGGTAGTTATGGAAGTCGCGCAGCGATGCGCCCGAGGCGCCACCCACCGAGGTGCGGCCGTAGCGCTTCACGTCGGTGTAGATCAGCCAGAACAACCCATCGCTGTACGAGAGGCACGGGGCCCAGATGCCGCAGGAATCCGGATCGCCGCGCATGTCGAGCTGGCTGGCACGACGCAGCGGCCGCGTGAGCAGGCGCCAGTTCACGAGATCGCGTGAATGATGGATCTGCACGCCGGGGTACCACTCGAAAGTGGACGTCGCGATGTAGTAGTCATCGCCCACGCGCACGATCGACGGGTCCGGGTTGAAGCCCGGGAGAATCGGGTTGCGGATCATTCGGCCGCCCCGGCCTTCGGCGCAGGGTCCTTGCGCTCACGCACCACGGTCCACAGCCAGATGGCGCCCAGGATGTCGAACAATGCCAGCGCCACGAAAAAGGGATCGTAGCCGATGACCTTCACCAGTCCGCCGACGACCAGCGTGAACACCAGCACACCCACGTTGCCGCAGAAACCGGCGATACCCGCCACCGTTGCCACTTCGTTCTTGCGGAACAGGTCCGACGACATGGTGATGACGGTGATCGAGAGGGTCTGGTGTGCGAATCCGCCCAGGCACAGCAGTCCCAGCGCCATGTAGGGGCTCTGCACCTTCGCCACGAACAACATGCTGGTCATCAGCAACGCGCCGACCGTGAAAGCGATCTTGCGCGCGGTGATGAGGCTGATGCCGCGCTTCTGCATCGAGTAGGCAATGGTCGGGCCCGTCATCGCGCCAATGTCGGCGGTGAGGAATGGCAGCCAGGCGAACAGGGCCAGTTGCTTGATGTCCCAACCCCGCTCCGTGGCCAGGTACAAGGGCATCCAGAAATTCAGCGTGCCCCAGGTCGGATCCGCCAGCATGCGCGGTATCGCGATGCCCCAGGTGTTGCGCTGCTTGAGCAGGTGCAGGACCGAAGGCTTGCCGCCACTCGCCGCAAGGTGCGATTCCTGGTTGGCCTCGATGTGACCGAGCTCATCCTTCGACAGCGTGGGATGCTGCCGCGGTGAGTAGTAGAACTTGAACCACATCGCCACCCAGATCAGCGCGGCAACGCCGGCGATGACGAACGCCAGGCGCCAGCTATGGAACAGGATGGCCCACGCCACCAGCGGAGCGGCCAGCATGGGACCGAACGAGGCGCCGATGTTGTAGAAGCCCGCGGCGAAGCCGCGTTCCCTGGCCGGAAACCATTCGGCAACGGCTTTCATGCCACCGGGCTGCGCAGTGCCCTCGGCGAATCCCATCAGGCCGCGCAACGCCGCGAGCATCTGCCAGTTCATGGCCGCGCCATGCAGCGCCGTCAGCACGGCCCATGCGGCCGCGAAAAGGCCGAAGCCCAGCTTCAACCCGATCACGTCCATGATGTAGCCGGCGACCGGCTGGAACAGCAGGCCCACCTGGAAGGTGGCGGTGACCCAGGAATACTCCTTCTCGGTGACGCCCACGTCCGCGGTGAACACGTCCTGGGTGACGACCACTCCGAGGATAGCGCGGGTGAGATAGTTGAAGACGGTGCCGATGGTGATCAGGCCGATCATCCACCAGCGCAAACCCCACAACTTGCGGATCATTCGTCGACCCGCCGGCGCAGCGGAAATACGCGCAGAGGATTGCAAGGCGTCGTGCAAGTCATGGTCGTCCCCCTCGTCTCGGCAACGGTCGCCGACTCATCAGGGGCTGAACCATCGCGTGAATGTGAGGGGTACCCTAGCACGGCCCCGCGGATGGGGGGAATGCAGGACCCGGCATGGGTCGATGCAGGAGCGGGCGGTCAGTCCCCGACCAGCGTCAGGGAGCCCTTGCGCCGCTCGCCCGAGCGGGCGCTGAACTTCGTGGCGGGCAGTTTCTGCGCGGAGTCGCGCAGCTCCTCGCAGCGGGCGTGAAGCCGCTCGAGCAGCGGCAACAGCTCGCTCGCGGATACTGGTCGCGAGAATAGATAGCCCTGCAGCGAGATGGCCCGGTGCGGCAGGAGCATCGCGAGCTGCTCGATGCGCTCCACGCCTTCGGCGGTGACTTCGAGGCCCAGGCTGCGGCACAGCGCGATCGTGGCGCGTGCGATCGAGGCCGATTGCGCGTTGTCGTCGATGCCGGCGATCAGGCTGCGATCCAGCTTCACGCGGGTCAGCGGCAACTTCTGCAGCGACGCGAGCGAGGAATACCCGGTACCGAAATCGTCCAGCGCCACCGCGACGCCCATCGCGCGCAGCTGGTCGAGGGTCTTGATGGTGTGCGCGCCGGTCTGCAGCACCGACTCGGTCAGCTCGAGCTCGAGGCAACGCGGCGGCAGATCGAATTCGCGCAACAGCTCCTGCAATCGGCTGACGAAGCGGAAATCCAGGAATTGCCGCGCCGACACGTTGATGGCGACGCGCGCGCCCGGCCAGGCATCGCGATGCCAGCGCGCCGCGGTGCCGATCGCCGTGCGCAGCACCCAGTCGCTGACTTCGACGATCAGGCCGGACTCCTCCGCCACCGCAAGGAATTCGTCGGGCGCGCGGAACGTGCCGTCCGGCATGCGCCAGCGGATCAGCGCCTCGACCAGCGCCACGTCCAGCGTCTCGGTGTCGATCAGCGGCTGGTAGAAGAGCTCGAACTCCTCGTTCTGCAGCGCGCGACGCATGCCCTGCTCGATCGAGAACTTCGCCGAGGCGGTGGCCAGCAGTTCCGGCGTGAACGTGGCCAGCTGGCTGCGCCCCAGTGCCTTGGCGCGGAACAGCGCCGCATCCGCGGCGCGCAACAGCGCCTCGGCGTCGCGCTCGTGATCGGGGAACACGCTCGCGCCCACGCTGACGCTGACGATGACTTCGCGCTCGTCCACCTGCAGCGGCGTGTCGAAGGCATGCACGATGCTGGTGCCGAAGGCGAGGATGCCATCGGTATCGGTGGCTCCCTGCTGGATCACCGTGAACTCGTCGCCGCCGAGCCGCGCGGCGAAACCGCGGTCCTTGGCGATCGCTTCCAGCCGTCGCGCGATGGCGACCAGCACTCGATCGCCATACGAATGCCCCATGCTGTCGTTGAGCGTCTTGAAGTTGTCGATGTCGAGGAAGAACACGCCGATGCGTTCGCCGGAAATGCGCGCGCGCTCGAGCGCCGCGTTGAGCGCATCGAACAGCTGGCGACGATTGGCGATGCCGGTGAGCGGATCCTGCTCCGCGAGCTCCTGCAGCTGGCGCGTGCGCTCCTCCACCATGGCCTCGAGCCGCTGATGGGAATCGCGCGTGACGTTGCGCGCCATCGTGATCTGCTCGGACATGGTGTTGAACGCCGTGGTCAGCGTATCGAGCTCGCGGATACCGCCGCTGGCCACCACGTGCGCGTTCTCCCCGCGGGCCAGCCGGTGCGTGGCGGCCAACAGGCGTCGCACTGGCCGCACGATGCTGAGAATCGTCGCGAAGCACAGGTAGAACAGCACCACCAGCACCACCGCGCTGACCCAGGCCACCAGCGATCGGTTGGGATCCGGTTCCAGCGACGCCGCGCGGGTCACGCCCGGAATCAGCCGGCCCGCGTCCGGCAACGACTCGGGGAAACGCGCCGGCAACAGCGCCGCCAGCTTGTCCGACTCGCGGCCCAGGTCGTCGATGGCCGCGAGGCGACGCTCTTCGTTGCGGAACAACGCCACGCGCGTGGTGGTCAGCGCCTGCACATCGCCGGTCATCGCGTGGTACCACTCGGCGCCCGCGGAGCGGCGCAGCGCGGCCTCGCGGTCGCGCAGCGACGCGGCCAGCGCGCGTTCCGCGACGGCCAGCGGTCCCGTGTCGATGTCGCGCGCATCGAAGGTGTTGCGGGTCGCGAACGCATCGCGCACCAGGTCGAGTTGGGCGCGCACCTCGAGCACCGGCTCGCGGGCGCCGCTGCGACTCGACGATTTCCAGCCTTGTTCGATCGAGGTCCGGACGCGCAGGTCCATGCCGGTCAGCGTCACCGAGTAGCGTGTGAGCAGCTCGCGGCGCGCACGCCGCGACGACACCAACCGCTCGGCGCTGGCCTTGTGTTCTGCGATGAGGTGGGTCAGTTCACCGGGAGCCGGCCCGGTATCCTCGAGGTACTTCGCGAGCGCGCTGTCCAGTCCCGCGCGGGCGTGGGCATACCGGGTGGCCGAGACGCGCGAGTCCACGTCCGCGTGTTCCTGCGCGGCCCGGTCGAACTCGCCCAGTGCGCCCAGCACCTCGGACGACATCGCGGCTCGCCGCGCACGGCCCATGGTCTCGCGCAGCGCGGTGATCTGCTGCGCATCGAGGGCGCTGCGCTCCAGCGCGACGTTGCGCTGCTGCTCGAGGATGGCCACGCCTTTTTCGACGATGAGATTGGCGGTGGCGGCCAGCGCACCGACCGAGGCGAACGCGATGATGAGGCGCGGCACGATGCCGATGCTGCCCAGCGTGAGCCATCCCTTGAGGCGCACGTACTGCCGCTTGAACACATGGCGACCGTTCTTGTTCATGGGGGCCTTCCTGAATCGCTCCCTGCAATTCCCTCTAGCCAGGTCTCAGCGTCGATCAAAGTGCGCCCGAGTGTGCCTGCCCAGTTCACGCTTTTGTGTAGGCCGACTCCGATAGTTGCAGTGCCGCATGAACTTGCGCGACTCCTTATTGATGCGCGGCAAACTAACAGGCCCCACCCGGGCCTCAAATCGGGGGAAGCCGGATTTCCCGGCTATTTCGCGGCCATTTTCAGTGCCGCCTCGAGAGCCTGGTCCGCGGGCACCTTCACGTCCGGTTGGACCCCCGTGCCGGCCCAGTCCTTTTTGGTGACCGGACTGATGACCCGGGTCGTCGGCAATATCAGCGTGAAGTGCTCGTCGATGGGCTTGAACTCGATGGCGCCCGATCCACCCACGGTCGCCTCGCCTATCAGGAGAGCACGCCTCTGGTCCTGGAGCACGAACGCCAGCGCCTCGCCCGCCGAGAAGGTGCGGCTGGAGATGAGCACATACACCGGCTTGTCGAGGAATCTGCGGCCCGGCACGGAGGGCAGCGTCCAGGTCTCCCGCGTCGAATCGTCCCAGCGCCGGTAGTCGTCGCTGAGATGCGTGGATTGCGCGAATAGATAGCTGGCCAGGAGCACGAGCATCGCGCCCCGGCCGCCGTTGTTGTCGCGCAGATCGAGGATCAGCGCATCGCTGTCGGCCAGGAAGGTCATCGCGGCGTTGGCGGTGGCCGCGCAGGATTCCGGATCCGCGAAGAAATCGAACTTGAGGTAACCCACGTTGGGCCGCAGGTGTTCCGCTTTCTCGAAGCCGCAGTTGTCGACGGCCAGGCGCCGCTTTTCCTCCTCGTCCACCTTCGGCGCTTGCGCCGGCTGCGTGAAGTAGTTTGAGCGCACTTCGAGATGCCGGTCGTGGCCCGCCGCGCGCAGGTCTTCGGTGAGCTTGCGGGCAAAGGCGTCGATGTAGCGCAGGCCGCGGTACTCGCCGCGCGACGACCGCTTGCGCACGCTGGCGCCCAGGCGCCTGCCGGTCGCCGCGTCCACGTGAAAGGCCTGCAGGCTTTCGGACAGGCGACCGACTACCCGGGCGCGCGCCGCATCGTCGAGCGTCAGGGGCTGGAACTTCGCACCCGGCGGCACTCGCCAGATTCCCAGCGTGAGGATGGACGCGGGCTTGCCGGCACTCACCTGCAGCCTGCCCGCTTCCTCCACGGGCCATGATTTCTGCTTCACCCGGAAGAAGATGTTGGTGGGCTCGCTGCGGTAGATCTCGAGCAGCTCGTAGCCCCCTACGCCGGCACGCCAGTTCACGAGATCGTCGATGGTGACGAACGCCGGATTGGCCTTGACGAAGGATTCCTGGCGCGCGCGGTCATCGCTGTTGATGGCATCGAGCCAGGCATCGAGTGCCTGTCCCGCCGGTGTGCCCGGCGCCGACACCTGGGCAAACGCCAGGGCGGGCAACCATGCCAGCAGGGCTCCGCGGAACCGGCTCACGGCCATGCGCAGTCTCCATCCTTCGCTCGGGGGAATGATACATCCCGACTTCCGCTGCCCCTTGGACCCATGGCGGGCCTGTCGGCTGGCCACTAGTCTCACCCGCATGCGGGCCCACACATGACCTTGCGGCGAACGATCGCCATCGGCTTCGGGTTGTTGGGCCTGGTTCTGCTGGGCGGCCTTTCCTATATCGCCTTCGGCGATCTCGGTCGCCACAAGCAGGTGGTCGAAGACTTCATCACGAAACACACCGGCCGGGCATTCGTGATCGACGGCCCTTTCGAACTCAATGTTCTGCCGGTGCTCACGCTGCGCGCGGAGAATGTGCGACTGGCCAACGCCGACTGGGGTTCGGCGCCGCAGATGGTGCAGGTCGGCCACCTGTCGGCCGAAATCGGCTTCTGGTCGCTGATTTCCGGACCGATCGACGTGCGCAGCTTCGAGCTGCGTGACGTGACGGTGTTGCTGGAGAAGCGCCGCGATGGCAAGGCCAACTGGCTGTTCAAGGAACCGCCGGCGACTGGCGAAGAAGAAGAAACCGGTGAGCCGAAGACACGTACCGAGTTTCCGCTGGTCATCGAGAAGGCGACCTTCGACAACCTTCGCCTCACCTATCGCGCCGCCGGCAAGCCCGACATGCTGGCGCGCGTCGACGCAATGACCATCATTCCGGGCCAGGGCGGATTGCTCGATTTCGATGGCCGGGGCAAGGTCGACCTGTTCCCGATTTCGCTGACCGGCCAGGCAGGTCCGGTGGACGCGTTGCTCGCGGGGCGCGACATCCGCATGGATCTTTCCGGTCGGCTCGGGCGGTTGGCGCTCGACGTGAAAGGTGGATTCGGCCAGCTCGACCCGCTCGATGCCACCAACCTGCAGATCAAGGCGCACGGCGAAGACGTGGGAGCCATGCTCGAGAGGTTCGACCTGCCGGTGTTCGCCCACGGCGCGCTAGACGTCGACCTGCGCCTCGCGGACGCCGACGAGCGCACGCAACTTACGCTCGACGCCAGCGCGGGTGACCTCGAACTGAAGGCACGCGGTAGTTTGAGCGGCCTGTACCTGCGGGGTTCGGATCTGAATCTCGAGGCGACCGCGGCCGATGCCGCCCGCCTCGCCGGCGTGTTCGGCATCGAAGGGCTGCCCGCGGCTCCACTGTCCTTGAGCGGCCGCGTGTTGCCCACGCGCAAGCAACTGAAGTTCGATGGCGTCAAGGCTAGCCTCGCCGGAGTCACGGCCCAGGTCGATGGCGTTCTCAAGCGCGGCCGCCGACCGGAGCTCGAGTTGGACTTCGACCTGGGCGTCGAGAACCTTGCGACATGGCGGGAAAAGCTGCCCGCCTCCGCGCTCACGGCCAAGGGCAAGTTCGCACTCAACGCGGAACGCGTCGAGATCCAGGACCTGCAGGCGGCGCTGGGCGACAGCTCATTGAGCGGATCGGTGCTGCTGACGCGCAGTGAACCGCGGCGCCTCGAAGCCAGCCTGGCGTCACCGCGAATCGATCTCACGCCCTTCTTCCCCGCCAGCCCCGAACCCCCGACGACTTCCGAAGTCGCACCAAAGGACAAGTCGGTACCCAAGGACAAGTCGAAGGACAAGGAGAAGGCGCAATTCCTGTTCAGCGAGAAACCCCTGCCCATCCGCCAGCTGTCGGGCCGTGAGGCAAAGCTGCACGCCGCCATCGGCGAAGTCGTTTTGGGCAGGAAGACTTTCCGCGACGTCGAAGGCAGCGTACTGCTCGACAGCACACACGTTGAACTGCATGCGCGCGGGCGGGGGAGTCTCGACGGCACCGTGAATACCTCGATCAGCCTCGAGCCGAATGGAGCGGACGATGCGAAGGTCACGCTGAAGGTCGTGCTCGAGAACATTCGCGCCGGTATCGACATGAAGGAGATGCAGCCCGACGAGGTTCCGCCACTTGGCCTCGACGTGCAGCTCGCGACCCATGGCGGCTCGACCCGCCAGCTCGCGGAGAACGCCAACGGCTACATCCTGCTCACGCAAGGTCCGGGCAAGACCCGCGCTGAATTCCTGAACGCGTTCGGCGGCGACATGTTGTCGCAGTTGCGCACGCGGCTGAATCCCTTTCGCGCGCAGGATCCCTTCACGCAGCTGGAGTGCACGGTGATGCGCGCCGACGTGGTCGACGGCGCGGTGACCGTGGCGCCTGTGCTGGTACAGACACAGAAGGTCACGGTGGCCGCGCAAGGCAAGCTGACCCTGCACGACGAGCATCTCACCTTCGACTTCGATACACGGCCGCGCAAGGGCATTGGCGTGAGCCCCGGCATGTTCACCAATCCATTCATCCGCCTGGAAGGGACGCTGATGAATCCGCGCATCGCGGTGGGTGCCAAGGGCGCGGCGTCAGGCGCGTTCGCGGCCGCCACGGGCGGCCTGTCGGTGCTCGCGGGTGGTTTCATCGATCGTCTCAAGGGCCAGGCCAACATGTGCGCCCGCACACTGAAACAGGCGACCCTGGACCGCCGCAAAGACTGACAATGCGTTTCACTGGCCCCGGAGGATTCAACATGCCCGCACTGATGCGAACGGCCCTTTCATTGACGCTGGTGTGCCTCATGTCGTTCGGCTGCGCTTCCATGAAGGCGCGCGATCCCCTGCAGGTGACCGTCGCCGGCATCGAGCCACTGCAGGGCCAGGGGCTCGAGATGCGCATGAACGTCAAACTGCGTGTCCAGAACCCGAACGACACTCCCGTCGATTACAACGGTGTGGCCGTGCAGATGGACGTCCAGGGCAAGACCTTCGCCACCGGCGTCACGGACGCGGCCGGCTCGGTGCCGCGGTTCGGCGAGACGGTAATTACCGTGCCCGTGACGATTTCCGCGTTCCGCATGGCGCGCCAGGCGATGGGACTCATGGGCGGCGGCGGCCTCAACAAGATCGAATATGAGATGAACGGCAAGTTGAACGGCGGCGGATTCAGCACCACGCGGTTCAACACCAAGGGCAGTTTCGACTTCCCGGCGAAGCCCGCGACCGCGCCCAACTGAGCCGCGCGCTGCCCGTCCGCTCGCGCGTCATAGGTGAATGACGCGGAAACAGGTCGGACACGCGGATGATCGCGTTGTCATGGGCAACGCCAATTCCCCGCGACCGGGCATCGTCCGCGCCCGTCCGGGCGCTGAATTTCCGCGCCAGCCGCCGGGCGATTCGGCACGCCATGTTTCGGGAGCGCTGGGCCCGGACAGAGGGCATCGTCCGCGCGGTTGGCAACGCTGTCAGGGAAGGGCCGGATCGCATCGACGATGACCCGGCTAACAAGCCTCCGGTGCCCCGCCGGCCAATGATCGCGTTGTCATCGGGGCCGCCCGGCGGCGCAGCCGGGGGCCTGCAGCGCCCCTGCACGGCCGGCGAATCGGCACGCTTCGGCGCCCCGCTGGCGGGCGCTGTCAGCGCCATCGCAGCGCGATCCGCGCGGCAATCGGCTCCGGGCCGCGGCCCGCCGCCGCGTCACTAGTTAGGCGTCACCGCGCGCCCGCCGCCGCTGCCCGCCGTGGCTGGCAGCGTTGTCAGCGCATGCACTGATGAAAGTACCTAACAACTTCCGCTTGACGGTGGTAGCGCTATCGGCGTTAAGTATGCGCGCCGCAAGGTAGCGGTAACATTCTGGAGGTCGGAAAGGGCCGGAATGCGGAATCCGGTTCCGTGATCCACACAGGTCTAACTAGTCGATCCATTTTCCAGCGGGCCGCACGACGCGCGCCCGCGCAACGTCGAGGGGGATTTCCATGATCGAAGGTCTCAAGAGATCTGCCTTAAGCGGCAGAAGCATCGCCAAGGCACTCATCTGCGTCGCGGCCCTGTATGCATCGGGCGCGCAGGCGCAGACCTGCCTCAGTTC
>Ga0315912_10005568_pt1 | contig 11533 bp, 9 predicted proteins | sample VfabasoilMG_FD_204469 | JGI IMG/M metagenome (GOLD analysis project Ga0315912, IMG submission 204469) | Garden soil microbial communities collected in Santa Monica, California, United States - V. faba soil | ecosystem: Environmental > Terrestrial > Soil > Garden | place: USA: California...
GGTAGCCGGGGAGCCCGTCGGCGCAGGGCTGGCCGCGGCGGTGCCGGCTGGCTTGCCGGGCGCGGCCGCGGGCTTGGGCGCCGCGTCGTCGGCCTCTTCCACGTACCGGTACGTGCGCACGGTCCCTTCCAGCAGGAGGTTCCCGACGACTTCCGTACCCTTCGCGACGGCGGCCGAGGACTGCGGACGCAGGGAGATGTCATGCATCGTGAGGATCACGACGCGCGGCAGCGAGGCGACGCCGCTGACGAACGACCCGAACTGGTGGAAGGTGCCGACCATGCGCAGGGAGATCGGCTTCTCCGCGTAGAACTCCTTCACCGATTCCGGACCAGGCTCGAACTTCTGGTTGTCGATGCCGGTGGACAGCGCGGTCTGCGAGATGTCGACCAGCAGGTCGGGCATCTCGGTCTTGCTCGGCAGCTGGCGCAGCATCTGGCGCAGGATCTCCTTCATCTCGTCCAGCTGCGCCTTGAGCGCCTCGAGATTGGCGACCTTCGCCTGCTTCTGTTCCAGCGTCGCGAGGAGCGCCACTTCCTCCGCCTCGACGCGCTTGAGCTCGTCCTGCTGCTCCTGGACCTTGAAGTACCAGAACGCGCCGACCGTGAGCACGAAGATCAGCCCGGCGAACGTGAACTTGACCGTCGTCGGCCAGCTGCCGATGCGGTTGACGTCGAGGTTGCGGAAATCGGAAAGCACGCTCATGGCTTGGCCCCCCCGGCCGCACTCTCCGTGTCCCCGTCGGTCGCGGCCTTCGGCTTCTTCATCGTCACGCGCAGGATGAAGTTGTAGCGGTTGCGCTTGTCGTTGCCCTTGGCCTCGACGATCTGCAGGTCGGGGTTCGTCATCCAGGTCGAACTCTCGAGGTTGCGCATGTAGTTGGAGACGCGCGCGTTCGATTCGGCGCGACCCTCCAGCGTCAGGGCATCGCCGTTCTGCTTGATCGAGGCGAGCCGGACGCCGTCGGGGATCGTGCGGACCAGGTCGTCGAACAGGTGCACCATCTGCGAGCGGTTCGCCTGCAGTTCCTCGATCGCCTGCTTGCGCTGCATCAGTTTCGTGCGCGTCTTTTCGAGGTCCTGGATCTGCTTGATCTTGGCGTCCATCGCCGTGATCTCGGCCTGCAGGTACTGGTTGCGCGCCTGCTGGCCCTCGATCTGGCCGCTGAAGTACATGACCACGAGCAGCGAGACGACCACGGCCGCGGCGAACGCGGCGCCGAGGATCACGTAGAACTCGCGCTCGCGCTGCTTGCGGCGCTCCGCGCGCCACGGCAATAGGTTGATCTTGGCCATCAGTCGAAGCTCCTGAGCGCCAGGCCGCAGGCGATCATCAGCGAAGGCGCATCCTGGCCGATGGACTGGGCGGACACCCTGGACGAGAGCGACATGCCGGCGAGCGGATTCGCCACCAGCGCCGGCACCCCGAGCTGCTCCTCGACCATGTCGCTGATGCCCGCGATGGCCGAACACCCGCCGGCGAGCACGATCTGGTCGACCTTGCTGTACTCGCTGCCGGCGAAGAAGAACTGCAGCAGGCGGCTGATCTGCTGGACCATCGCCTCCTTGAACGGCTCCAGCACCTCGATCTCGTAGCTCTCGGGCAGGCCGCCCTGGCGCTTGGCGAGTCCGGCCTCCTCGTAGGAGAGCCCGTAGCGGCGCATTACCTCGTCGGTGAGCTGCTTGCCGCCGAAGACCTGCTCGCGGGTATAGATGGTGCGCTGGTTGCGCAGCACGCTGAGCGTGGTCATCGTCGCGCCGATGTCGACCACGGCGACCGTCGCATCCTTGGGCACGGAGAGCTGGTCGGCGATCAGGCGGAACGCGTTCTCCATCGCGAACGCCTCGACGTCCACGACCTTTGCGGTGATCCCGCCGATGTCCAGCGCCGCGATGCGCACGTCCACGTTCTCGGTGCGCGAGGCGGCGAGCAGGACGTTGATCATCTCGGGGTTGTCCTTGACCGGCCCGAGCACTTCGAAGTCGAGACTGACTTCCTCGAGCGGGTAAGGGATGTACTGGTTGGCCTCGGCCTGGATCTGGCCCTCGAGGTCATCGTCGCTCAGGTCCCCCTGCATGGGGATGACCTTGGTGATGACCGACGAGCCCGAGACCGCGGCGGCGGCGAACTTCGACTTGGCCCCCGAGCGGGCTACGGCGCGCTTGACCGCCTCGCCGACCGCCTCGACCTCGACGATGTTCTTTTCGACCACCGCGTTCGGTGGCAGCGGCTCGACCGCATAGTGATCCACGCGGAATCGGCCGCCGACCTGTGAAAGCTGAAGGAGCTTGACGGCCGTCGAGCTGATGTCCACGCCCATCAACGGAGGCGTCTTCGTGCTGAACAAGGCCACACTTTTTCCCCTTCCCACGCGCTCTTACGAGCGAAAGATGCGCCGCCACATTAAATCCCATTCTTAACCGGACCGCAACACCGATGGGCGCCCCGTCCCGAGTGTACGCTCCGCGCCGGAAGCTTGTGAATAGTTGTTAACGGGGATTTGGCCCGACCGCCCCCGGGGCGGGAAGGGCCGATGCGACCCCCGGCCGTCTCTAGTCCTATACTTCGCCCCTCCCCGGCAAACATTGACCGCGCGCACAGTCGCGGAAGCGCCCAGCATGAAGTGGTTGAAACGGCTGTTCCGCTGGGGGCTGATCCTCGCCTTCACGGGCCTGATCCTGGGTGCCGCGGCCATCGGCATCGCCTACTGGCTGATCGCCCCCAGGCTGCCCGAGGCGGCCCAGATCCGGGACATCAAGCTGCAGGTGCCGATGCGGGTCATGAGCGCGGACGGCAAGCTCATCGCCGTGTTCGGCGAGGCGCACCGCACCCCGGTACGGATCGGCGCGATCCCCGACCAGCTGCGCAAGGCCTTCATCGCGATCGAGGATGCGCGCTTCTACGAGCACCCGGGGATCGACGCCCTGGGCATCCTGCGCGCGGTGTGGCTGCTCGCCACCAGCGACGAGAAGCGCGTGCCCGGCGGCAGCACCATCACCCAGCAGGTGGCGAAGAACTACTTCCTGACCTCGGAATACTCCTACACCCGCAAGCTGTCCGAGATGTTCCTGGCGCTGCGCCTGGAGCGGGAACTGAGCAAGGACGAGATCCTCGAGCTGTACCTGAACAAGATCTTCTTCGGGTACCGCTCCTACGGCGTGGTCGCGGCCGCCGAGTTCTACTACGGCAAGCCGCTCGACCAGCTGAGCCTGTCCGAGTGCGCCACGCTGGCCTCGATCCCGAAGTTCCCCTCGAGCGGAAACCCGCTTTCCAACCCCGACCGCGCCCTGGAGCGCCGCAACTACGTGCTGCAGCGCATGCACGAAGTCGGCTACATCGACGCGGACGAACTGGCCCGCGTCCAGGCCGAGCCCGAGACCGCGGCACCGCACGAACCCGCGATCGAGGCCGATGCCCCGTACCTGGCGGAGATGGCCAGGCAGATCGCGCTGGCCAAGCTCGGCAACGACGTCATGTCGAACGGCTCGGTCGTGCACACCACCATCGATTCGCGGCTCCAGGCGGGCGCGAACGCGGCGATCCTCGACGGCCTGATGACCTACGACCGCCGCCACGGCTTCCGCGGCCCGGTCCGGCGCGTGGAGCTGCGCGTGGGCGCCGACGACGCCGAACTGCTGCGCCTGCTGGCGAACGAGCGCACCATCAACGGATTCGTCCCGGCCCTGGTGCTGCAGAGCTCCGCCGAGCGCGCGCAGCTCCTGAGCGCGCAGAACGAGCGCGTGGAGCTGGAACTCCCGGCGGTCGCCTGGGCGAAGCCGTACAAGACCGAGAACAGCCGCGGCCCCAGCCCGAAGAAGGTCGACGACGTGCTCAAGGCCGGCGACGTGGTGCGCCTCGTGCGCAATGCCGAGGGGCAGTGGGAACTGGGCCAGGTACCGGCCGCGCAGAGCGCCCTGGTGGCCCTGGATCCCGAGGACGGCGCCGTGCGCGCCCTCGTCGGCGGCCTGTCGTTCACGCTCTCGAAGTTCAACCGGGCCGTGCAGAGCAGCCGCCAACCCGGCTCCAGCTTCAAGCCGTTCCTCTACTCGGCCGCGTTCGAGCATGGCTTCACGCCGGCCTCGATCGTCAACGACGCGCCGCTGTCGTTCCCCGATCCGTCGCGGCCCGACGGCGTCTGGCGCCCGTCGAACGACGACGAGAAGTTCGAGGGCCCGATGCGCCTGCGCGAGGCCATGGTGCGCTCGCGCAACCTGGTCTCGGTGCGGCTGCTCGATGCGATCGGGGTGAAGTTCGCGCGCGACTACATCACGCGCTTCGGCGTGCCCTCGAGCGCGATACCCGAGAACCTGTCCATGGCGCTGGGCACCAGCTCCGTCGCGCCGATCATGATGGCGCGCGGCTATGCCGCGTTCGCGAACGGCGGGTTCCTGGTCGAGCCCTACTTCGTCTCCCGCATCGAATCCGACCAGGGCGTGGTGCTCTATCGCGGCGAACCCTTGCGCGTGTGCGCCGACTGCCCCGAACGCGCCAAGGCCGGAGACGCACCGCAGGCGACCGGCACCGACGCCCTCTCGCAGCTGCTCGGCTTCACCGCGACCGAGGCGCCGGTGCCACCGCCGATGCCCGCCGGGGACGGTGCGACACCGACGGTCCAGCGCGCCGAGGTGCCCGAGGGCCCCGTCCGCCTCGCCAGCCGCGCGCTCGATGCACGCAACGCCTACCTGGTGCGATCGCTGATGCAGGACGTGGTGCGGCGCGGCACCGGCCGCGGCGCGCTCGTGCTCAAGCGCAACGACCTGGCCGGCAAGACGGGCACCACGAACGAGCACCGCGACGCCTGGTTCTCGGGCTTCAACGACCACATCGTGACCTCGGTCTGGACCGGCTTCGACGACTTCTCCTCGCTGGGCAAGGGCGAGTTCGCGTCCGAGGCCGCCCTGCCGATCTGGGTCGATTTCATGCGCGTCGCGCTCGATGGCGTGCCCGAATCGGCACCGACGCCGCCGCCGGGGATCGCCACCGCGCACATCGATGCCGGCACCGGGCAGTTGCTGGACGGCGACGGCGGCATCGTCGAGTTCTTCCGCGCCGAGGACATCCCCAGGCTCCTCGCACAGCGCGGCGCCGATCCGGGGACGCGCTCGGGCGAAAGCCAGGGCACGGACATCTTCTGAGCGGCCGTGCGCCCACGCGACCCCGCGTGGATGGCGTGACATGAGCAGGCGTCGACCTCCCCCCCGATCCGCCCCGAGCGCACGCGACCGCCTGCACTGGCTGGACGAGGCGGCGCGCCAGGTCGTCGAGCACGGCATCCGGGACCCGCACGTCGCGTTCCGCCGGGCGGCGGAACGGCTCGGCCTGCGCGATGCCCACGCACAGCCCGATCCGAGGGAGCTCGAGCACGCCGTGCTGGAACGCCAGCGCCTGTTCGGCTCGGCGGCACAGCCGCTGGCACTGGCCGCGCGCCGCCGCACGGCACTCGAGGCCATGGCCTTCCTGCACCGATACCAGCCGCGACTGGTCGGACCGGTCCTGGACGGCAGCGCCGATGCGCATGCGCCGGTCGAACTGCACGTGTTCTGCGACGATCCGGACGAACTGGTGCGCGACCTCGATGGCCACGGCATCCCCCACGACACGGGCACGCGCCGGTTCCGCTACAACGCCGAGCGCGTGGACGTGGTCCCGACCTGCCGGTTCATGGCCGACGGCATCGCGCTGGAACTGGCGGTGTTCCCGCTCGTGGGGTTGCGACAGGCGCCGCGCGTCGCGGGAACCGATCGGGCGATGGCCAGGGCCACGCCCGCCGCGGTGCGCGCCCTGCTGGACGCGCCCGGGGACGCCGGCCCGGATCAGCCGCGGCGGTCGAGCGCCACGTAGTCGCGCGGCGGAGCGCCGACGTAGACCTGGCGCGGACGCCCGATCTTGGTGTCCGGCGTGACGTTCTGCTCGAGCCAGTGCGCGACCCAGCCGGCGGTGCGCGCGATGGCGAACATGACGGTGAACATCTCGGTGGGGATCTTCAGCGCCTTGTAGATGATGCCCGAGTAGAAATCGACGTTCGGGTACAGCTTGCGCTCGACGAAGTAGGAGTCCTTGAGCGCCGCCTCCTCGAGCTTCATCGCCACTTCCAGCATCGGATCGTGCACGCCCAGCTGCTCGAGCACCTGGTGGCACATCTTGCGGATGATGGTCGCGCGCGGGTCGAAGTTCTTGTACACGCGATGGCCGAAGCCCATCAGGCGGAAGCCCGAGTTCTTGTCCTTGGCGCGGTCGATGGCCTTCGCCACCTGCGAGGCATCGCCGATCTCGGCGAGCATGTTCAGCACCGCCTCGTTCGCACCGCCGTGCGCGGGGCCCCAGAGCGCCGCGATGCCGGCCGCGACGCAGGCGTAGGGGTTCGCACCGGTGGAACCCACCAGGCGCACGGTCGAGGTCGAGGCGTTCTGCTCGTGGTCGGCGTGCAGGATGAACAGCAGGTCGAGCGCCTTCGCGGCGACCGGCGGCAGCTCCAGCGGCTCGCTCGGCACCTCGAACATCATGTGCAGGAAGCGCGTGCAGTACTCGAGGTTGTTGCGCGGAAAGCGCACCGGCCAGCCCACCGAATAGCGGTAGCAGGCTGCGGCGATCGTGGGCATCTTCGCGATCAGCCGGATCGCGGCGAGGTGGCGCTGCTTGGGATCGTCGTTGTCGAGCGAGTCGTGGTAGAAGGCCGCGAGCGAGCCCACCACCGCGCACAGCATCGCCATGGGGTGCGCGTCGTAGTGGAAGCCGTTGAGGAACTGGCGCAAGGACTCGCGCATCATCGTGTGATGCGTGACCTCGTGGTCGAACTGGCGGAACTGCGTGGCCGAGGGCAGCTCGCCCTGCATCAGCAGGTAGGCCACCTCGAGGAAGTTGGAATGCTCGGCGAGCTGCTCGATCGGGTAGCCGCGGTAGAGCAGCACGCCGTTGTCGCCGTCGATGTAGGTGATCGCGCTCTTGCAGGCCGCGGTGGACATGAATCCGGGGTCGTAGGTGAACATCCCCGTGTCGCGGTGGAGCTTGCCGATGTCGATCGCGGCGGGACCCACGGAGCCGGTCACGATCGGCATCTGGACGGTCTTGTTCTGGGTATCGGTCAGCGACACGGACTGGGACACGGCGGCCTCCTGGACGGACCCCTGCAGGGGGCCGCGAGTATCGCATAAGCCCGCTGCGCGCTGAGCGTGGTGGCGGCCCGGGCGGGCCCCGTGGCCGGGGTCGCGCACGCGGCCGGCGCACAAACGAAAACGCCGTGCAGGGCACGGCGTTCCGGGGCGGGGACGCGGTCGCAGGGACCGCGTGGAGCGCCTACTTCTGGGCGTAGCGCTTGCGGAACTTGTCGACGCGGCCGCCGACGTCCACGTTCTTCTGCTTGCCCGTGTAGAACGGGTGCGAAGCGCTGGAAATATCGATCTTGATGACCGGGTATTCCTGTCCGTCTTCCCACTTGATCTTTTCCTTGCTGGTCATGGTGGACCGGCTCAGGAACGAGAAATCGGTGGTGACGTCCTGGAACACGACAGGCTGGTACTTGGGATGGATATCGGCTTTCATGACGGACACTGCGCGAAGTGAAGGGCGGAATGATAGCCAATCGAGCCGTATTCCCGCAAGCCATCACGTAGGGTGCGCCCGGGACGCAACGGCTTCGGCGTTGATTTCGAACAGGGCGGTGCGTCCGAGGCGCACCCTACGGAGCACCCAGCGCGGAACGCAGCAAGGCCTCGAAACCGGCCTGGTGGTACCGCTCCAGGATGGTCGCCTGCGGGGTCTGCCCACCGCGCTTCGTCCAGTCCACGATGCTCATGCCGCGCGTCTGCCGGCCGTCGAGTTCGATCGCCACGTGGCGCAAGGCCGAGATCTCCACGCCCTCGGGCGCCACCGCCACCGCCATGGCGAGCGCGTCCGCCGCGTGCCAGCGGCCGTCGTCGTGCACGCGCTGCATCCAGGCGCGGGTCTGGCGCGAGATGTCGTCGTAGAACTGCGCGCGCGGGTTGCTGCCGCGCAGCCAGGACTCGAACACCGGGAACGGCACGCCGTGCGCCAGCGTGGCCTCCCAGTCCACCAGTTCGAACCGGGGCCAGCGCGAGAGCACCACGTGCGCCGCCTCGGGGTCGTAGCCGAAGTTGAACTCCACCGACAACCGCGGCAGGTTGCCGTGCGCCGACACCGCGCCGCCCATCACCACCAGGCGCGGCACGCGCTCGGGCAGCGAGGGATCGAGCGAGAGCGCGAGCGCGAGGTTGGTCAGCGGCCCGAGCATCACGAAGGTGAGCGCGCCCGGATGCTCGCGGCTCAGCCGGATCATGGCGAGCGCAGCGTGCTCGTCCTGCACGGTGCGCGCGGGCGGCGGGTAGCCGATGTCGCCGAAGCCGTCGCGGCCGTGCACGTAGGACGCGTCGTCCTCCTCGCGCACCAGCGGGTTCGGCGCCCCCGCGAATACCGGCGTGTCCACGCCGATCACCTCGAGCAGCTTGAGCGCGTTGCGCGTGGTGTGCCCCAGGCCGACATTGCCGGCCGTGGTGGTCAGGGCCACGACCTCGGTACCGGGATGGTCGTAGGCGAGCAGGATGGCGAGGGCGTCGTCGACTCCGGGGTCGGTGTCGATCAGCAGGCGGTGGCGCGGTTCGGTCATGGTCGGGAACGGTCGTGTGCGATCAGGCCTGAGCGTAGCGCATGGCATCGCCGACCCAGCGCGCGACCAGCGCCTGCGCGGCTTCCGGCGCGCGCGCGAGCAGCCAGTCGCCCGCCTTCGCGACCTCGGGCAGCAGCGCCGCATCGCGCACCAGGTCGGCGACCTTGAACGCGCCCAGGCCGGCCTGGCGCGTGCCCAGCAGTTCTCCCGGACCGCGCAGTTCCAGGTCCTTCTCCGCGATGCGGAAGCCGTCCCCGGTCTCGCGCAGGAGCGCGAGCCGCTCGCGCGCGTGTTCGCCCAGTGGCGGCTGGTACAGCAGCACGCAACTCGACGCCTGCTGCCCGCGCCCCACGCGTCCGCGCAACTGGTGCAGCTGCGACAGGCCCAGGCGCTCGGCGTTCTCGATCACCATCAGGCTCGCATTCGGCACGTCCACGCCGACCTCGATCACGGTGGTCGCGATCAGGAGCGCACGCTCGGCGCGCGCGAACGCCGACATCGCCGCTTCCTTCTCGGCCGCCTTCATCCGGCCGTGCACGAGGCCGACCGCGACACCGGGCAGCGCGGCGCTCAGTTCCTCGAACACCCGCGACGCCGCCTGCGCTTCGAGCAGGTCCGAGTCCTCGATCAGGGTGCACACCCAGTACGCCTGCCGACCCTGCGCGAGCGCCTCGCGGATGCGCTCGATCACCTCGTGCCGGCGCGCGTTGGACAGCGCCACGGTCGCGATCGGCGTGCGCCCCGGCGGCAGTTCGTCGAGCACGGAACTGTCGAGGTCGGCGTACGCCGCCATCGCGAGCGTGCGCGGGATCGGCGTCGCGGTCATCACCAGCTGGTGCGGCGCGACCTCCTCGCCCTGCCCCTTCTCCGCGAGCGCGAGGCGCTGGTGCACGCCGAAGCGGTGCTGCTCGTCGATCACCGCGAGCCCGAGCCTGCGGAACCGCACGCCCGACTGCATCAGGGCGTTCGTGCCCACCACGAGGTCGGCATCGCGCGCGGCAGATTCCAGCGCCAGCCTGCGCGCCTTGCCCTTGACCTTGCCGGCGAGCCACACGATGCGCACGCCGAGCGGTTCCAGCCAGCTCGACAGCGTGCGCAGGTGCTGCTCGGCCAGCACCTCCGTCGGCGCCATCACCGCCACCTGCCAGCCCGCATCGATCGCGCTCAGCGCCGCGAGCGCAGCGACCACGGTTTTGCCCGAACCGACGTCGCCCTGCAGCAGCCGGAGCATGGGCCGGCCGCTGGCGACGTCGTGCGCGATCTCGCGCAGCACGCGCTGCTGCGCGCGCGTGAGCGCGAACGGCAGCGCGGCGAGCAGCGCGCGCCGGCGCGCGCCCGGCGCGGCGATGCGCGGCCCGGGCACGTGGGTGAGCGCCTTGCGCCTGAGGATCAGCGCCAGGCGATGCCCGAGCAGTTCCTCGAACGCGAGCCGGTGCTGCGCCGGATGCGTGCGCGCCGCGATCGCGTCGGATTCCGCGGTCGTGCGCGGCGCGTGCAGCGTGCGGATGGCCTGCACCAGCGATCCGAAACCCAGTCGCGTGCGCAGCACCTCGGGCAGCAGTTCGATCGCCTCGTCCGCCGGCAAGCGCGCGAGCGCGAGGCCGATCGCGCGGCGCAGGCGCACCTGGGTCAGGCCGTCCACCGTCGGATAGACCGGCGTCAGGTCCAGGCTCAACGCCGACTCGCCGTCCACCCGCTTGTAGCTCGGGTGCACCATCTCCAGGCCGTGCTGGCCGTGGCGCACCTCGCCGTAGCAGCGCAGCAGCGTGCCGGGCTGCAGGCCGTCGACCTGGGCCTTGCGGAACTGGAAGAAGCGCAGCACCAGGGTCGCGCGGGACTCGTCGGAGATCGCCACCCGCAGCTGCGGCCGGAAGCGAAAGCCGCGCTCCACCGCATCGATGCGACCCTCGACCTGCGCACGCTCGCCCGCGACGAGCTGCGCGATGGGCGTGAGCCGGGTGCGATCCTCGAAGCGCAACGGGAAGTGAAACCAGGCATCGCGCACGGTCGCGATGCCCAGCCGCGCCAGCGCCGAGGCGAGCGACGGGCCGACGCCCGGAACCGTCGAGAGCGATTCGCCGCCCGGCACGGCATCGGGGAGTCCGGCCGCGGCCGGCCCGGCGGTCCCGGCGCTCGCGGCGACGTGGACGCGCACCGGTCGCGTCGGCTCGGTCACGGCGGCGAGTCGGGCCCGGTGCTCAATCGAGCACGAGCACCGCGTCCATCTCGACCTGCGCGCCCCTGGGCAGCTGGGCGACGCCGATCGCCGCGCGAGCCGGATAGGGCTGCGCGAAGTACTCCGCCATCACGCGGTTCACTTCGGGGAAATGCGCGAGGTCGGTGAGGAACACGTTGAGCTTCGCGACCTGCTGCAGACTGCCGCCGGCCGCCGTGCACAGGGCCTGGAGGTTGTCGAACACGCGGCGGATATGCACCTCGATCGCCCCCTCGACCATCGCGCCCGTGGCGGGATCGAGCGGGATCTGGCCCGACAGGTACACGGTGCTGCCGCAGCGCACAGCCTGCGAGTAGGTGCCGATCGCTGCGGGTGCATCCGGCGTTGAGATGATCTGGCGGGACTTGGCGATGCTCGCGAGAGGAAAGCGTCTAGGGTAGTGGATGGGCGCGAACTCCGGCACGGAGCGCGCAATCCGCGGCCGTAGCAGGCCGGAGTGCGGCAAAGCCGCTCCCCGGCGCTCTTCCTGCCTCCGCCCTGCCCCAACCTCAAGAGCCGCGGAGAGCGGCTGCGCCGCACTCCGCGCTACGACGAAGACCTCAACCCTCGTAGCGATGCACCGTGTGCACCACCGGCGCGGGGCGCCCGCCGCGCGGGGCGGGGGCGGGGGGGGTGCGGGGGCGGCCCCCCCCCGGGTACAGGGGGGGGGCGGCGCGCGCGGGCCGCACGCGGGATTA
>Ga0315912_10005569_pt1 | contig 11532 bp, 11 predicted proteins | sample VfabasoilMG_FD_204469 | JGI IMG/M metagenome (GOLD analysis project Ga0315912, IMG submission 204469) | Garden soil microbial communities collected in Santa Monica, California, United States - V. faba soil | ecosystem: Environmental > Terrestrial > Soil > Garden | place: USA: California...
CCGGTGCAGCAGCTGCACCTGGTGGCGCGTTATTCCGGCGCGGCCCCGGAAAGCGCGCCGCTGCACAAGCTCGGCACCGACCAGTGGGCCAAGGCGCGCAAGCGCGCCGCCGACCAGATCCGCGATGTCGCCGTGGAACTGCTCGATCTCTACGCACAGCGCCAGGCGCGCCGCGGACCGAGCCTGCCGACCCAGGAGCTCGAGTACCAGGCTTTCGCCAGCAGCTTTCCGTTCGAGGAAACCGCCGACCAGGCCGAGGCCATCCGCCAGGTCATGCAGGACCTGCAGAACGAGAAACCCATGGACCGCGTGGTCTGCGGCGACGTGGGCTTCGGCAAGACCGAGGTCGCGATGCGCGCGGCGTTCATCGCCGCTCAGGCCGGCAAGCAGGTGGCCGTGCTGGTGCCGACCACGCTGCTGGCCGAGCAGCACACCAACAACTTCCGCGACCGCTTCGCCGACTGGCCGGTACGCATCGAATCGCTGTCACGTTTTCGTACCGGCAAGGAATCCAATGCCGTGCTCGACGGCATCGAGAAAGGCAGCGTCGACATCGTCATCGCCACGCACCGGCTGCTGCACGCCAACGTGCGCTTCAAGGAGCTCGGACTCATCATCGTCGACGAGGAACATCGCTTCGGCGTGCGCGACAAGGAGAAGCTGAAGACGCTGCGCGCTGAAGTGCACGTGCTGACGCTCACGGCGACGCCCATTCCACGCACGCTGAACATGGCGCTCGGCGGCCTGCGCGACCTGTCACTGATCACCACGCCGCCCGCCGAACGGCTGGCCATCAAGACCTTCGTGACGGAATGGCACGCGCCGACGCTGCGCGAGGCGGCCTTGCGCGAATTCCGCCGTGGCGGCCAGGTCTATTTCGTGCACAACGTGGTCGAGACCATCGAGAAGACCGCGCAGGAGATCGCGAAGCTCATTCCGGAAGCGGACGTTCGTGTCGGCCACGGGCAGATGCGCGAGCGCGACCTCGAGCGGCTGATGGTGGATTTCTATCACCGGCGGTTCAACCTGCTGGTGTGCACCACGATTATCGAGAGCGGCATCGACGTGCCGACCGCCAACACCATCATGATCGATCGCGCCGACCGGCTCGGGCTCGCGCAATTGCACCAGCTGCGCGGACGCGTCGGCCGTTCTCACCACAGGGCGTACGCCTATCTTCTGACGCCGCCGCGCAAGGCCATGTCGGCGGATGCGGTGAAGCGCCTGGAGGCCATCGAATCGCTGGAAGATCTCGGCGCCGGATTCGTGCTCGCGACGCACGACCTCGAGATCCGCGGTGCCGGCGAACTGCTGGGCGAATCGCAAAGCGGCGAATTGACCGAGGTCGGACTGACCATGTACCTCGACCTGCTCGAGCAGGCGGTCAAGGCACTCAAGGAAGGCCGCGAACCCGTGCTCGACCGGCCGCTGGCGGCCACCGCCGAGGTCGAACTGCGCCTGCCGGCACTGCTGCCGGAGAGCTACGTGGCGGACGTGCCCGTGCGCCTGGCCTTGTACAAGCGGCTCGCCGCAGCGCCCGACAATGCAGCCGTCGACGCGCTCACCGAGGAACTGGTCGACCGGTTCGGACCCCTGCCGCCGCCGGCGACCAACCTGCTGCGGGTCGCCAGGCTGAAACTGGTGGCGCGCGCAATAGGCATCCGCCGTCTCGACCTGGGACGCGAAGGTGGTTATGCCCTGTTCGAAGAACAGAACCAGGTGGACCCGCGCGCGGTCATACGACTGGTGCAACATCCCGACCGTGACTACCGCCTCGAGGGCGCACTGAAGCTGCGCATTTCGCGCGAGACCGAGGACGACGCCGAACGCTTCGAATTCGCGGAGAAGTTTCTCGGCGAGCTGCGCGCACCGGCGCCGGCCGGACGCGGGAAAACCGCATGACCGACCGGCTATACTGCGGCCCCATGAAGTTGCTTGCCGTCGTAGCGTTGGCGTTGACCAGCGCCCTCGCCTCGCTGCCCACTGCCCGAGCGCAGACCACGCCGTCGCAGACGGTCTACACCATCGAGGTGATCGTATTCCGCAACCTGAGCGGCGCCGGCGGGCCCGAGGACTGGGGCGCCAAGCCCGTGGCGCGCGGCCCGGACACTCCCGACGCACCCGTCACCGGGCGCTTCGTGCGTTCGGTTCCCGCCGCCGAGTTCCAGCTCAATGACGTGGAATCACGGCTGCGCAACACCACTAACTATCCTCCGGTTGCGCATTTCGCCTGGCAGCAGACCGCGAGCTCCTGGGGTTCACGCGCCGGCTTCACCGTCGCCAAACTCGCCGGCAACGTGCCGGGACTCTCCGGGATCATCTATTTCGAAAGCGGCACCTACCTGCACCTCGGCATGTCGCTCAATTACCAGACGTCGAATCCGCCCGCGGGGCTCGGCGCCGATCCGGGCACGGTGTTCAACCTGTCCGAGTCGCGGCGCGTGAAGCGCTTCGAGCGCAACTACTACGATCACCCGGCATTTGGCGTGATCGCATTGGTGACGCCGGCCAAGCCGAGTACCGGCGGAAGATAAGCGGGAGCTGCGAAGAAGAAGAAGAGGAAGACACAAGACGCCGCGCCCAGGTGCGCCGTCCTCGGTCAGGCTCGGTCGCGCTCGCCGACTCGCGTCCCCTCAGTTCGAGCTGCGCCCAGGCGCAAGTTCTCCATGCGCAAGACTTGATTAAATCACTCGCTGGTCGCAACGCTCGAACTTCGGCGACCTCGATTCCCTCGGCCGGCGCACCTGGACGCGGCGTCGGCGCCACCCCTTCTTCGCAGCGCTTGGCTTTGGGAAGACCTCGAGAAGAGCGCTCTTTTCAAAGCCAGCGCGGTGACGGACGGATGTTTTGCCGCCATTCGAATACCCGGATGGTGCGAATCGAGGCCACCGAGAGGCGAGCGTCGCGATGAGCGGGTGGTCCACCAAAATCTCGCGCATTGAGAACTTGCGCCTCATCGCAGCTCGACTCGAGGGGACTCTCGGCTTCGAGAGCGGCCGAGCCTGAGCGCCATCCGGGTATTCGAATGGCGGCGACCCATCATGCCCGTCACCTAAAATCCGATTCCTCGGCCACGATGATGCGATTCCGTCCCTGTTCCTTGGCGCGCGCCAACGCGTGCTCCACCGCGTGCAGGATCTTGTCGGCGTTGTCTTCCGGCCGCGCGATGTGAATCGCCACGCCGCCGCTCACGGTGACGTATTTCTGCTGCGAGCGAGGATGGTGGATCTGCTGCTCGCGGACGCGGTGCGCAACGGTGGTGGCATGCTGGATCACGTGATCGGCCTGCGTGCCATGCATCAGCACGATGACGCTCGCGCCTTCCCAACGGCCGACGACGTCGGTACCGCGACGGAAAGAGCCGGCAATGGCCCGCGCCACGCGCTTGACCACGGCGTCGCCGCCGGTCCGGTCGAAGATCTCGTTGTAGGGTCCCAGCTGGTCGATGTCGAACAGCAGCAGCGCGATGTCGGTCTTGTCGCGCTGCGCGAGCGCGAAGTCGCGCTTGAGCACGTCTTCGAAGTAGTAACGGGACGCGAGCCCGGTGAGCCGGTCCTCGCGCACCCAGTTCGGCAATCCGCGGATGCCGGATTCGCCGGTCTTGTGGCGCGTGCCGCCCTCCCGGTGATACCCGATGAAATGCGTGACCTGCCCGTTCGCGTCCTTGAGCGGAAAGATCTGCATGTCGTTGACGAACACCGTGCCATCCTTGCGCTGGTTGCGCAGCAGCGCGCGCGCGGGCTCGGCATGGCGCAGGGAATCGCGCAGCGTCGCGAGTTCCGGCTGTTCGCGATCGGCGCCCTGCAGGAATCGCAGGTTCTTGCCGATCAACTCGGCCATTTCATACCCCGTGAGCCGGCAGAACGCGGGGTTCACGTACACGACCAGCCTGTCGCCGCCGGACTCGCAGATCACGACACCTTCCGGCGCCACGTCCAGCGCACCGCGCAGGAAGTGCTCCTGGAAGCCGTTCATGCGTTGCCCGCCGTGAGATTGAGCTTGGGCGCGGCCGAGGAACTGGCCAGCAGCTCCTGGCTGGCACGCCAGGCATCGCCGGCATGGAGGGCGTCGCGTTCCGGCGCCGCCTTGCCGCGCATGCGCACCAGGCGCAGGTGCGAGCTCGGCTGGATTTCACACTGCAGCCCGTCGAGCAGCCGGGCCACGGAAGCACGATCGTTGCAGACCGGGAGCACGTCGCAGCCGGCATCGAGCGCCGCGGTGGCGCGCGCCACGATGTCGCCGTATTCGGCGGCGCCGCCCATGGACAGGTCGTCGGTGAACACCGCGCCTTCGAAACGCAGCTCCTCGCGCAGCGCGTTCTGCACCCAGCGCCGCGACAGGCTGGCGGGCTCGGGGGCGACCGCCGGGAACAGCACGTGCGCGACCATGACCCCGGGCAGTCCGTTGGCGATGAGGCGGCGGTACGGCAGCAGGTCGTCGCCGAGCTCGTGCCAGCCGCGCCTATCTACCGGCAGCGACTTGTGCGAGTCGGCGATCACGGCGCCGTGACCGGGAAAATGCTTGGCGGTGGCGGCCATGCCGGCATCCTTCATGCCCGACATGTAGGCGAGCGCCAGGTCGGCGACGGCGGCCGGCTTCGAATGAAAGGCGCGGTCGCCGATGACCTCGCTGACCCCGTAGTCGAGATCGACGCAGGGCGCGAAGGACAGGTCGACGCCGTGCGCGCGCAGCTCGGCAGCCATGAGCCAGCCCATGGAACGCGCCAGCTGCAGGCCCTTCCTGGCATCGAGGTCGTACGCGTGACCGATGCGCCGCGGTGGCGGCAGCAGCGAGAACTCGGGACGGAACCGCTGCACGCGACCGCCTTCCTGGTCGACACCGACGATCAGCGACGGGGTGCGTACCGCGTGGATGTCGGCCACGAGTTTGCGCAGCTGTTCCGGCGACGCGTAGTTGCGCGTGAACAGGATGACTGAGCCCACGAGCGGATGACGCAGCACATCGCGGTCCTCGGGCGTGAGCTCGAGGCCGGCGACATCGACCATCAGTGGGCCCAAAGTCACGGCGTGTCCTGTCTTCCGGAGCCCCTCTACGGTGCCCTTTCCAGGACCGCCACGGACTCCACGTGGGTAGTGTGCGGAAACATATCAAGTACACCGGCGGCGCGTAAAACATAGCCGTGGGTCTGGGTGAGGACCCCCAGATCACGCGCAAGCGAGCCCGTGTGGCAGGAGATATACACCACCCTGTGCGGCGCAAGGTGTGCGACGGCGCTCAAAACCTCGCGGGCGCCCACCCGGGGAGGGTCTAACAGGACCTTGTCATACCCCCCGCGCAGCCAGGGAATCGTCCGGTCCGGCTCCACGGACAGGTCGGCCACGTGGAAAGTGGCGTTTTCGATGCCGTTCCGCCGGGCATTGGCCCGGGCCCTTTCGATGAGGCCGGCCTCGCCTTCGACGCCAACTACCGCGGCCGCGCGCCGCGCCAGGGGCAGCGTGAAGTTGCCCAGGCCGCAGTACAGATCCAGCACCCGGTCGCCGGGGCCGACCTCGAGTAGTTCGATGGCACGGGCCACCATGCGGGCGTTGATGGCCGCGTTGACCTGCACGAAATCGGTGGCAACGAAGTCGAGCCTCAGGTCGAACTCGTCGAGGCGGTAGTGCAGGTCCACGGGCCCCGGGGTCAGCGGCGCGATGGTTTCGAGACCGCCCGGCTGCAACAGGATGCGCAGGCCGTGTTCACGCTCGAAGCCGCGCAGCGCCTCGAGGTCGGACTCGGGCAGCGGATCCAGCACGCGGACGACGAGCACGTTTTCACCATCCGAGATCGCCACTTCGATCTGCGGAATGCTCTCGCGGCGCTGCATGCCGGTCAGCAGCTCGCCTAACTTCCCGACCAGGCCGGCCACGGGCTCGGCCAGGACTTCGCAGCGCGCGACGTCCGCGACGTACCTGCCCTGCTTCTCGCGGAAGCCGACCAGGCTGCGGCCCTTCTTCGCCACGTAACGCGACGACAGGCGTGCACGCCGCCGGTAGTTCCACACCGGCCCCAGCAACGGCGGCAGCCAGGTTTCCGGCGTCACGTTCCCGATGCGCTCCAGGTTGTCAGCCAGTTCCTTCTGCTTGGCGTCGAGCTGCGCCGTGGGATCGAGGTGCTGCAGCGCGCAGCCACCGCACACGCCGAAGTGCGCGCAGCGCGGCATCACGCGATGTGGCGAAGCCTCGAGCACCTCGACCAGCGTGGCCTCGTCGTGGCTCTTGTGGAAACTCGCGCGGCGGAAGCTCACGCGTTCGCCCGGCAAGGCGCCGGCGACGAATGCCGTCTTTCCCGAAGCCTCGGCGCCGCGCACCACGCCTTCGGCTTCGTGCGTCAGGTCGGCGACCACGCCGGTTTCCAGCGCAGCATTGGCGGCACGAACCGCCCTGCTCAAGACGATCCCCACGCGGCGAGGAACTCGTCGAAATGCGGTTGCTTCGCCTCGCCGAGCCAGGCGCGCGTGCGCGCCAGCTCGTCCTGCAGGCCGGCGTCCGTGAGCCGGCCGCGCATGTGCTGGAAACGCAGATAGACCAGCCAGGTATTGACCACGTCGGTTTCGCAGTAACGGCGAATGCGCGTGATTTCGCCTCGCCGGTATGCGTCCCAGACCTGCGAGCCGTCGAAGCCGAGTTTGCCGGGGAACCCGAGCAGCACGGCAGTATCGGACAGCGACGCCCGAGCGCGGTTCTGGTACCCGGACAACACGTCCATGACGTCCAGGTGCCGCCAGTGAAAGCGGCCGAGATAGTTGTTGTACCGGAACGCATTGTCTTCGTCGCCGGTCTCCCAGTAGCGCGGCGCGGCCACCTGGTGGCGCAAGGCGCGATAGTGCAGCACCGGCAGGTCGAAACCGCCGCCATTCCAGCTCACCAGGTCCGGCGTGTATTTCTCGATGCCGTCGAAGAAGCGCAACACCAGCTCGCGCTCCGGCGCGTTCTCATCACCCAGGCTCCAGACGCGGAAGCCTTCGCGCGAACGAAACGCGCAGGAAATGGCCACGATGCGGTGCTGCTCGTGGGGCAGGAAATCGCTGCCCGAATCCTGCCGGGACTTCGCCTGCATGGCCTTGCCGACCTCGTCGTCGTCGAGTCCTTCGAGGCCGAACAGCTTCCGGCCGAACTCCACGTCCGGCACGGTCTCGATGTCGAACACCAGCGTATTCATTTCTTTTTCCGCGCAGATTTCTTCCGCTTGCGCACAGTCGCCGTCTCCAGCACCGCCACCGCGACGATGAGCCCGGCCTCGTCGGTCAGCGTGATGTGCCCGCCGCCGATGCCTAACTTCCTGCGCATTTTCTCGCCGCGCGCGGAATAGATGACTTCCGGCCGGCCCCAGGCGTTCTGCACCACGCCGACATCGCGGATCCACATGCCGTGCGCAAACCCCGTGCCCATGGCCTTGACGATGGCCTCCTTGGCGGCGAAACGCATCGCCAGAAACCGCTCGGTTCGCTTCGTTTTGCCGAGTTGCGCACGCTCCTGCGGCAGCAGCAGGCGGTCGACGAAATGTTCGCCGTATTTCTCGTAGATTCTCTTGACGCGCGCGGCCTCGAGTACGTCGACGCCGATGCCGAATATCATCGGCGCGCCCCGATCATCAGCGCCTTCATGTCGCGCACCGCGCGTTCCAGCCCGGTGAAGATGGCGCGCGCCACGATGCAGTGGCCGATGTTGAGCTCGACGATCTCCGGGATCGCGGCCACCGGTTCGACGTTGTTGTAGGTGAGCCCGTGGCCGGCGTGCACTTCCAACCCGAGATTCGCGGCGCGTTTGGCGGCCGTGGCCAGCCGTTCCAGCTCGCGCGCCTGCGCGGCTCCAGAGGCCTCGGCATACGTGCCGGTGTGCAGCTCGATGACCGGCGCACCGCTGCGCCGGGACGCCTCGATCTGCGCCAGGTCCGGTGCGATGAACAACGCCACGCGAATTCCGGCGGCCGACAGCTTGCGCACGCCGGCCGCAACGCGCTCCACGTCAGCGGCCACGTCGAGCCCGCCTTCCGTGGTGATTTCCGCGCGGTTCTCGGGTACCAGGCAGCAGTCCTGCGGACGAACTCCGATCGCGATCTTCAGCATCTCGTCGGTGAGCCCCATTTCGAGATTCATGCGCGTCTGCAGCAGCGGCCGCAGGCTGTGCACGTCACGGTCCTGGATGTGGCGCCGGTCCTCGCGCAGGTGCAGCGTGATGTTGTCGGCGCCAGCCTGTTCGGCGAGCAGCGCGGCGTGCACCGGGTCCGGATACGGCGCACGACGCGCCTGGCGCACCGTCGCGACGTGATCGATGTTGATACCGAGCGCTATGGATTGGGCACTTGCCGAGCTCATGGTGTTCCTCGCCGCGCCATCGAACGCGCCACCGTGCGCGTGCGCAACTCACGGCCTTCCAGACAATGATCGAGAGCCTGGCGCAGCAGGCGCCGCGCCGCGTCGAGCGTTTCGCTGTCCCGCAGATCCTCCGCCTGCAGTGCGAGCAGGCAGCGGCCCGAGTAGGCGCCGGGGGCATCCTCGCGAACCTCGGACAGGCCTTCACCGACGCGGAAGCGGTAGTGCATGCCGGCCTCCACCGCGAATTCGACGCCGTAACCCAGGTGCGCCAGCAGACGCTTCTCGAATATGCGCAGCACCGGTTCCGGGGCCGGATCGGACGCGAGTTGCCGCAGCGCGTCGGCATAGTCATCGAACAACGCCGGCTGCGGATCGTGCCGCGTGGTCAGGCTCATGATGAGCTCGTTGAGATAGAAGCCGGACATCACCTGGCGCGACGGCAATGGCGCACCGTCGCCGTGCGGCTCCGCCGAGGTGAGCTGCGCGGCATCGCCGCGCCCGCTCCACGACAACAACAGCTGGCGAAATGGCATGAGCAGCGAGGCGAGCTTCGATTTCGGTCCACGCGCGCCGCGCGCGAACAAGGTGAGGCGACCGTGTCGCTGCGTGAATACCTCGAGGATGCGGCTGGTGTCCCGGTACTCCCGGCTGTGCAGCAGGTAGCCGGGCTCGAGATTGATGCGCTCGCGCGGAATCATTCCAGCCCCAGCTGCGCGAGTGCGCGCGCATCGTCGGCCCAGTCCTCGCGCACCTTGACCCACAGGTTCAGGTGCAGCCGGCGGCCGAGCCGCGTGTTCATTTCCTGGCGCGCCTTCTGGCCGATGCGTTTGAGCCTCGACCCCTTGGCGCCGATGACGATGGGTTTCTGGCCGGAGCGGTCCACCCAGATCACCGCGTGGACCACCAGCTGATCGTCCAGCTCTTCCAGCTTCTCGATCTCGACAGCGATGCCATAGGGCAATTCTTCCACCAGCTCCATGGTGAGCTTTTCGCGGATGGTCTCGGCGATCTGGAACTCGATGCCGCGATCGGTGCGTTGCTCCGGCGGGAACAATTCCGGCGACTCCGGCAGCCGCGCACCGATGACCTCGATGAGCCGCGCGACATTGTCGCCCTTCTCCGCCGAGACCGGCACCACCTCGAGAAAGGGATGGCGTTGCGACAGCTCGGCGACGAACGGCAGCAGCTTGTCCTTGGGATTGACCTTGTCGACCTTGTTGACGACCGCAATCGAATCGCGCCCCGAATCGCGGATGCGCTGGAGCACGGCTTCGTCTTCCTCGCCGAAGCGCAGCGCTTCGACCACGAACACCACCAGGTCCGCGTCGGCCAGCGCCGCGGCCGCGGTGCGATTCATGGCGCGATTGAGCGCGCGGCGTTCACCGAGATGCAGGCCCGGCGTGTCGACGAACGCGAGCTGCACTCCCGGCCGATTGAGCACCCCGAGAACCCGGTGGCGCGTGGTCTGCGGACGCGAGGTCACGATGGAAACCTTTTCGCCCACCAGCGCATTGAGCAGCGTCGACTTGCCGACATTGGGCCGGCCGACGAGTGCCGCAAAACCGGCGCGAAACGGCCCGCCCTCAGACATGGCCGAGCGCCTGCAGGGCGGCCTGCGCCGCCGCCTGTTCGGCGCGGCGGCGGCTGCCGCCCTCGCCTTCGGTTTCGATGCCGGCGTGCGGCAATGCGCAAGACACCATGAAGGTCTGCGCGTGAGGCTCGCCGGTGGTGCGTTTCACGGAATACACGGGAAGCGGCTGCCCGTTCGCCTGCAGATGTTCCTGCAATCGCGTCTTCGCATCCTTGAGCGTCGAAGGTTCCGGCAAGGTGGCGATGCGCGCCTCGAACATCGGCCCGATGCGCGTGCGTACCGTTTCCAGGCCCCCGTCGAGGTACAGCGCCCCGCACAGCGCCTCGAAGGCGTCGGCCAGGATGGATTGACGGCGGAACCCGCCGGTCTTGAGCTCGCCCGAGCCCAGCAGCAGCAACTCACCCAATTGCATGGATTGTGCGATCTCGGCCAATGGCTCCTCGCTCACCAGTCGCGCGCGCAACCGCGACAGATCACCCTCGCTGGCACCCGGAAATTCACGGTACAGCCGCTCGGACAGCAGCAGGTTCAGCACCGAGTCGCCGAGGAATTCCAGCCGTTCGTTGTTGGCACCTTCGGCACTGCGATGCGTGAGCGCCATGACGAACAGCGCGTGGTCACGCGGTTCGTAGCCCAGCCGGGTGGCGAGCACTTGTGCCTGCGTGTTCAGTTGATGGCCACCGTCTTGTTGAACGACATCAGCAGGTAGAAATTGCCGAACATGGGCGAGGTCTCTTCGTATTCGGCGGTCATTTCCCAGCCGTTTTCGCCGCGCGTGATCTTGATCTCGGAAGTCTTGGGCCTGTCTACGTAGCCGGTGTCGAATCGCTTCGCCAGCGCGGCCCGGATGCTGTCCGGCGTCAGGGTCTCGTCGCTCTTGAGCTGCGAGGACGTTTCCTTCATCGCAGTCACGACCTTGTAGTAGTTGAGATAGATCGGCCCGGCGCGGAAGCCGGCATAGATAGTCAGGGCCATCGGGATCAGCAGGAAAATCCAGCCGATCGTCGTTACGCCATGTTGTCTGCTCTTCATGCGTCCTCCCGGGATGTACTCACTCGATCGCGTCGCCGATGCGGCTCCAGTTGAACACTTCCAGACCAGAGCGCTCCAGGTCGAAATTGAACCAGATTCGGGTGGCCTTGCCGACCAGGTAGCTGTCGGGCACGAACCACCCCGTCCGGCTGTCGGCGCTGTTGTCACGGTTGTCGCCGATCATGAGGTAATGCCCCGCGGGCACCACGATGGGTTCCGGGGTATCGCCGGAATCGCCGCTGATACCGGGCGGATTTTCCTCGCACACATAGTTGCCTTCCTTGTTGGCCAACTTGGCCCGGCCGCATTTCGGCAGCCCGTCCCGATCGCCCCGGAAGTTGTAGCCATTCGCGTAGTGCAGCCCGTCCTGCGACAGGCAGGACATGACCTTGTGCGTATGTTCGCCCAGCTTCTCGACCGACAGCCGCACGTCGACGTAGCAGCCGTCATTGAACTTGCCGGCAGGTTCGAGATTGATGGTCTCGCCGTTGATGACCAGGTGATCATCCTTCACTTCGACTCGATCCCCGGGCAGGCCCACGAGCCGCTTGATGTAGTTGATGCGCGTGTCCCGCGGCCAGCGGAACACCAC
>Ga0315912_10005571_pt1 | contig 11529 bp, 7 predicted proteins | sample VfabasoilMG_FD_204469 | JGI IMG/M metagenome (GOLD analysis project Ga0315912, IMG submission 204469) | Garden soil microbial communities collected in Santa Monica, California, United States - V. faba soil | ecosystem: Environmental > Terrestrial > Soil > Garden | place: USA: California...
GCTCGATCTCGAGCTGCCGGCCGATCAGCGGATCGATCTTGCCGGCCTCGGCCTGCGCGTTGAGATTCGTCGTGAAGCGCTCGAGCGGATTAGCTTCCGCGGCGCGCTCGCCCTCCGCTGCCGATTCGTCGGCAGGCTCGGCCTTGGCCGCTTCCTGGACCTTCGGCACCCCGTGCGACACGAAGTTGACGACGTCCAGGCGCGTCACGTCTTGAAGCCCAAGTAAGTAGACCGCCTGCGATTGCTTCTCGCTAAAGATCGCCACGAGCACGTTGATCGGCGTGACTTCCTTGCGTCCGCTCGATTGCACGTGGAACACGGCTCGCTGCAGGACCCGCTGGAAACCCAACGTTGGCTGGACTTCGGTTCCTTCCTCTTCCTCGCCGCGAAGGCGCGGCGTGGCGCCTTCGATGAACTCCTTGAGCTCACGGCGCAGACGAGCGAGATCGGTGCCGCACGCCTTCAAGGTCTCGATCACGGTCGGCGTGTCGAGCAACGCGAGCAGCAAGTGCTCGACGGTGATGAATTCGTGCCGCTCCTCGCGCGCGCGCTGGAAGGCGTCGTTCAAACAGTATTCGAGCTCGGTCGATAGCATCTAAGTCTCTTCCATGGTGCAAAGGAGCGGATGCTGGTGCTGTTGTGCAAGGCCCGTTACCTGCGCGACCTTCGTCTCCGCTATCTCATATGTATAGACACCGCAAACGCCCTTTCCCTTGGTGTGCACCTCGAGCATGATGCGGGTCGCCGTCGTTCGATCGAGAGAGAAAATTTTCTGCAACACTTCGACTACAAACTCCATTGGGGTGTAGTCGTCGTTGAGCAAGATCACACGATACAGAGGCGGCCGCTTTAGACGCGGTTTAGCCTCGGCTGTCGCCAGCCCGTGATCGTCGACTCGGTCACCCTTTTCGGAATCGTGCGACATGTATCGGGAATTCTATCGACCAGCGGCGGTCAATTGAACCCAAGCAGCGATGCTGGACAAAGGTGACTCCGTTGTGCGTGACCGTACGTTGACGTGTTCGACAGTATCAATGAATTCAGTGACTTGTTACGCACGAAGTACCTGCCCTATGATGCCCGATCAAGCCTGATCGACCGCGGAACCCGAGCACTCGCATGGATGTCGCCAAGCGACTCGCCGAATGGAGAGACCGCCCGCCGGAGCAGTGGTTCGCCACGGTCAACCAATATGTGCCGCCCGGGCTCACCGCCATCCTCGTCATCGCGATCGCGTATCAGCTCGCCACGCTGACGTGGGCGCTCGTGCCGGGCTCGACGCCCGCGGCCGCGCCTGCATCGCGTCCGGTCGACTCCAGCGGCGCGGCACCCTCGTCCGATTTCAGCATCCTCTTGAACTCCGGCTTGTTCGGCGTAGCCGCGGAGCAACCCGAGGTCGCCGCACCCGTAGTGGTCGACGCGCCTGATACGACGCTGAGCCTCACGCTGAGAGGGATCCTCTCGAAGGAGGGCGACCCGAACGGCAGCGCCCAAATCGAGAGCCGTAACGAGCAAAGGACCTACTATGTCGGCCAGGCCATCGAAGGCGCGGACGGCACCAAGCTGCATTCCGTCTACGCCGACCGCGTGCTGCTCGACCGCGGTGGCGGGCGCATCGAGACGTTGCGGTTCCCAAAGGAGCTCACGGCCTCCGTAGGCTCGCCGATGGGCAGTCCGTCGTTGCCGCAGGCCCAACCGCAGGCGCAAGCCGCTCCGCTGCGCGACGTCATCACCGACAACGCCGCCCGCCTCACGGACATCGTGCGGCTCGCACCGCACGTGCAGGAGGGGCAAGTCGTGGGGTTCCGTGTGAACCCCGGTCGCGATCGCGCGACGTTCGACGCGCTCGGCCTGCAAGCCGGCGACGTCGTCACCGACATCAACGGCACCGTGCTCGACGACCCCAGTCAAGGCCTGCAAGTCTTACAATCCCTAGGCGAATCGACACAAGCGAACGTTACCGTGCTACGCGACGGCGTTCCGCAAGTCATCGTCATCGATACGACCCAGTTGCAAAGACTCCAGGAGAATCGCCAGTGAACCACTCGAACGCGGGCGCGCACGGCCAAGCCGGCGCGCGAAGGCGCGCGCCTTTGCGCCGCGCTGCGTTATTGGCGGCGATCTGTGCCTGCTTCGTCGGCGGAACCTCGCAGGCGCAGCAAGAAACGCTCTATACGGCGAACTACCGCGACGCCGACATCCGCACGGTCGTCGAGCAAGTTCAGCAGGTGATCGGGCGGCCGATCATCATCGACCCGCGCGTGCGCGCGCAGGTGACGGTTCTCTCGAGCGCCCCAATGACGGCCGATGCGTTCTATCGCACGTTCCTCGCGGCGCTCGAGGTGCATGGGTTCATCCCGCTCGAAAACGGCAACACGATCATGATCGTGCCCGACGCGAACGCGCGGTTCGGCGCCGGCGCAGACTACGTCACGCAGGCGATCGTCCTCGACAATATCGGCGCGCAGCAGCTCGTGCCGATCCTGCGGCCGTTGCTGCCGCAATCGGCGCATCTCGCGGCGCACGGCGTGTCGAACACTCTGATTATCGCGGACCGCCCGCAGAACATTCGCCGCATGATCGAGCTGGTTCGGCGCATGGACCAAGCCGGAACGCAGGACATCGAGGTCATTCAGCTCGAGAACGCCTCGGCCGACGAGGTAGTGCGGATGATCAGCCAGCTCAACACGGCTGCGCAGGCGGCCGGCGGCTCGCCGCCGATCCAGGTCATCGCCGACCCGCGCACGAACAGCGTGCTGCTGTCGGGATCTGGCGCCGTCAAGCTGCAGACGCGCGCGCTGATCGCGCACCTCGACACGCCGTCAGCCGAAGGCGGCGCCTCGCTGGTCCGCTATCTGAACTACGCCGACGCCGAGGATCTTGCGACGAAGCTGCAAGCGCAGTTCGGCGGCAGTGGCGGAGGTGGCGGCGCTGCTCCGCCTGCCGAAGGCGCGTCGCCCGCGACGAGCGGCCCGGTAACCATCTGGGCGGACCCCGGCACGAACGCGCTGATCATCAACGCCCCGGAGCGTGTCCGAGCCGACATGCTCGCGGTCATCAATCAGATCGATATTCCGCGTCTGCAGGTCCAGGTCGACGCGATCATCGTCGAGCTCAGCGAAGAGGAGACCGCGGCGCTCGGCGTCACCTGGCTACGAGCCGACGACGAGTTCGTCGGCCTCACGAATTTCTCGAATGCCGGCGGCGGCGGCATTCTGGGGCTCGCGAGCGCAGCGGCCGCGGAGACTCCGAACCTCTCGGCGATCGCCGAGGGCATCTCCATCGGCATCGGCAAGCTCTCCGGACCGGGCGGCTGGGCGGCGCTGCTGAACGCGCTGCGCGGCGACGGCGAGACCAACATCGTCTCGACGCCGCAAATCGTCACGCTCGACAACGAGGAAGCCGAGATCCGCGTCGGCCAAGAGGTTCCATTCGTGACGGGCCAATTCACGAACACTGGCGCCAACCAGGGCTCCGTGAACCCGTTTCAGACGATCCAGCGCGAGCAGGTCGGCACGAACCTGAAAATCACGCCGCAAATCAACGAAGGTAGCGGCGTGAAGCTCGATATCGAGCAGGAAACTTCCAGCTTGGCGGCGAGCGTCGCCGGAGCGGCGGACCTCGTGACCAACACCCGAACGATCACGACGTCGGTCTTCGTCAACGACGGCGACGTGCTGATTCTCGGCGGCCTCATCGACGACCAGCTGCGCGAGTCGGACCGGCGAGTACCCGGCTTGGGCAAGATCCCCGGCTTCGGCTGGCTGTTCCGTTCGCGCACGAGCGACCGCAAGAAGACGAACTTGATGGTGTTCATCCGCCCAACGATTCTGAAGACTCCAGCGGATGCGCGCTTCCAGACGAACGTGAAATACCGCTATATCCAGGACCTCCAGCGCCAATTGGCGGCCGATCCTGTCATTCTCATGCACGAATTCCAGCGCCCGGAGTTGCCGCCGCTGCCGGAAGACCAGGAGCTTCCGCTGCCCGAAGGGCAGCCGCCCGAGACCGTCCTGCCGAACTCCGCCCCTCCCGATGGCAGTGAACCTCGATAGCGCCGAAGCCATCGACACGGCGGGCCTCGCAGTCATAGAAGACCCGCGGGGAGCCACGCATGGAGCCGTTGCCGCGGGACCGAGCGCGGCCCCGGCGCAGCGCAGCTTGCCGTTTGCGTTCGCCAAGCGTCATGGCGTGCTGATCCAGCAGCTGCACGGCGGCGTTGCGCACGCCATCTACCGGACCGGAGCCGCGGCGCAGAGCATCGCCGAGGTGCGCCGCTTCGCCGGCATGCCCGTGCGCTTCGCCGAGGTCGACGCGGAGACGTTCGACGCGAAGCTGCAAGCCGCCTACGAGAGCGGCGCCGCCATGACGATGGTCGAGGGGCTCAACGACGACACCGACCTCCTCGCCGTCGCACAACAACTGCCCGAGCCGTCGGACTTGATCGACAGCGACGACGAAGCGCCGATCATCCGGCTCATCAACGCGCTTCTGACACAAGCCGTGAAGGACAACGCGTCGGACATTCACATCGAGCCGTATGAAAACCGCATGACCGTGCGGTTCCGCATCGACGGCGTGCTGCGCGAAGTCCTGCAGTCGAAGCGCGCCGTCGCGCCGCTCGTCGTATCGCGTGTCAAGGTCATGTCGAAGCTCGATATCGCGGAGAAGCGCCTCCCGCAAGACGGCCGTATCTCGCTGCGCATCGCGGGGCGCGCCGTCGACGTGCGCGTAGCGACGATTCCATCCGGGCACGGCGAGCGCGTCGTGCTGCGCTTGCTGGACAAGCAGGCGGGCCGTCTCACGCTTTCGAGCCTCGGCATGTCCGACGGCGACCAAAGCGCCATGGACGAGCTCGTCCATCGGCCGCACGGCATCTTGCTCGTGACGGGCCCGACGGGCTCCGGAAAGTCGACCACGTTGTACGCGGCGCTCGAGCGCATCAACGACCTCACGCGCAACATCCTGACCGTCGAAGATCCGATCGAGTACCACATCGACGGCATCGGCCAGACTCAAGTCAACACGAAGGTCGAGATGACCTTCGCGCGCGGCTTGCGGGCGATCCTACGGCAAGACCCCGACGTCGTGATGGTCGGCGAGATCCGCGACCTCGAGACCGCCGAGATCGCCGTGCAGGCCAGCTTGACGGGACACCTCGTGATGTCGACGCTGCACACGAACACGGCCGTCGGCGCCGTGACTCGCTTGCGCGACATGGGCGTCGAGCCTTTCCTATTGTCGTCGAGCTTGATCGGCGTGCTCGCACAGCGCCTCGTTCGCGTGCTCGACCCGGCCGCGCGCGTCCCGTACATCGCTAGCGAGTACGAATGCCGGCTGCTCGGCGTCGACCCGGCGACCCCACCGACGCTCTACCGCGCTCCGGCGGCCGAGCAAGGCTATCAAGGGCGCACCGGCATTTACGAGCTCGTCAAGGTCGACAACACGATGCGCACGATGATCCACGATGGTGCGGGCGAGCACGATCTCGAGCGCTACGCGCGCACGTTGACCCCGAGCATCCGCGAGGACGGCATGCAGAAGATTCTGGCCGGCATCACGACGCTCGAAGAGGTGCTTCGGGTCACGCAGAGCGACTGATGGGGGCCTATCAATACGTAGCCGTGGACCCGGGCGGCAAGGAGCACCGTGGGGTCTTGGAAGGCGACACGCCGCGCCACGTGCGGCAGCTCTTGCGAGAGCGGCAGCTACTGCCGGTCGAGGTCGCCGAAATCGAAGAGCGCGAGCGCAAAACGAAGCGCCAGTTCTCGCTGTTCAAGGGCATTTCGGGGCTCGATCTGGCACTGCTGACGCGCCAGCTCGCAACGCTCGCCAAAGCGGGCTTGCCGCTCGACGAAGCTCTGCTCGCCGTCAGCGAGCACACCGAGAAGCCGCGGCTCAAGAGCATCATTTTGGGCGTGCGCGCCAAGGTCCTCGAAGGCCATTCGCTGGCTTCAGGCCTCGATGAGTTTCCGCATGCTTTTCCGACCGTGTATCGCGCCACGGTCATGGCCGGCGAGCAGGCCGGCCAGCTCGACAACGTGCTCGAAAGGCTCGCGGATTACACCGAGTCGCGCCACGGCCTTCGCCAGAAGGTCGTGCAGGCGATGGTCTATCCGGTCCTGCTCACCTCGATCGCGCTCGTCATCATCGTCGTGATGCTGGTCGTCGTCGTGCCGAAGGTCGTCGGGGTCTTCGAAACGACCGGGCAGGAGCTGCCCATCATGACGCGGGTGCTGATCGCCGTCTCGGGCTTCGTCCAGAATTGGTGGTTCGTGCTGCTCGCGATCATCATCGGAACCGTCGTCATCGTGATGCGCGCCTTGAAGAACGAGGACGTGCGCCGGCGCGTGCATTGGTGGATCCTGCGCGCGCCGATCTTCGGCCGCGTGGCGCGCGGTTTGAACACGGCGAGGTTCACGCGCACGCTGAGCATTCTGACCGCGAGCGGTGTGCCCGCGCTCGAGGCGCTGCGCATCAGCGCGACGGTCATCGCGAACCTGCCGATGCGAGCCGCCGTCGAGGAAGCGGCCGTGCGCGTGCGCGAAGGTGGTGCAATCGGGCGCTCACTCGCCCAATCAAAGCTCTTCCCGCCGATGAGCATCCATCTGATCTCGAGCGGCGAAGCGAGCGGCGAGCTCGATAGCATGCTCGAGCGAGCCGCGAATCACCAAGAAAGCGAGATGGACAGCTTGCTTGCGACAATGTTGAGCGCGCTCGAGCCGCTCCTGATCGTCATCATGGGCCTCGTCGTGTTGGCCATCGTGATGGCGATTTTGTTGCCGATCTTCCAAATCAATCAGCTCGCTCGCTGAGAACGCGTTCACTTTTGCGCGGCGCTGCGCGAGGGTGTGCGCTCGATCACACAAAGGCATAACCAGGGGTATTGCCATCCACTGGGGGCGGGTTTATAAAAGCGCCGACTGCAAGTCTGACCGGCCTCGAGCGGAGGGGGAATGAAGGTCAAGGAAACGGAAAAGAAAAAAGAAGAAGACGACGAAGAAGTCGAGGACGAGAACGACAAAGAGTCCGAAGAGGAAGACAGCACCGAAGTTGCTGCCGAAACGGACAACGTCGGCGACGCTTCGGTCGAGATCAACGTCGAGGAGCTCATTCACGAGCTCGAGGTCGACAATGGCTCGCATCCCGGTAGCGAGAAAGCGGCAAAGCGCCGGCTCGAAGAGCTCATGGAGAAAAAACGCGCGAAACGCGATCTCGAGGATTTCGACGATTACGAAGTCTGAGGTCAATGAAAGTCACGCGAGCGCGTGACGAGCTTGCCGAGAAGCGCGCTGTGATCGATCAGCGCCTCCGCAATCACGTGTAGCACCCCGCTCTCTTTCTGCACGACACCCCGCCACTCCCAGCAACTTCGCGCCGATCAAGGCGCACCGGTCCCGCTGCGCGAGGCGTTGAGGACCAGTGCCCTGTGACAGATCGTCCGAGTTGCGCGGTCGAGGAGAGCCACTCATCGTTGGCTTGAGAATCGCGACGTGAACGGCTAACGTCCTCTCGAAGAACGACAGATGCGGCGCTCTTTAGCGCCGGAAGCATCGACAGTTGCGAGGTAAGTCACGTGGGCACGCGCCTTTTCGCAATCACTGCAAGCTTCAGTTGGATCAATCCGAAAACGGGCCTCCCGGAAGTGGACAAGGGTGGCGAGCCGGGCAGTGTCATCGGTCTCGATGAAGTGTTCGCAGGTAAGAAGTATCGTTTCTCGAACTATTTGGAAGCCGTCGTCGACATCGACGATCAGCATGGAATTATCAACGCGGCGTTCGGCGAGAAGTCAGGTATGTATCGCGGACCTTCTTTCCTGCGATTGGATAGCGCCCCCGTGGGCGCTATCGGCCGGTCGGTTTCTCGGACGCAACAGGAAGCCGTGTTCCGCCAACTCGTCGGGTGTCGTACCGAGAGTCCCGAGAAGATCGGATCGGGAGTCGGTACGGCTGTCGGTGTCGGCGCGGGAGTCGCTGGCGTAGCGGCGGGTGCCAAACTCGGCGTGCTGGCAGGAGCTTGGGCTGGTCCTGCGGGCATGTTCATCGGTGCCGTCGCGATCGGCACCGTCGGATACTTCGGTGGCCGTGAAGTGGCGGAGTTCGCAAGCGCGTTCCCGCCGATCTGGACCGAGCTGGAACTCGTCGTAAAAGCCGACGGCAGTGTGCGTTCGGCGCTCGTCAGTCACAGCTTGTTCCCGAGCAACACGTTCTATTGTGGCGAGCCGCGGCGTGCGTTAGCGGCGCCGGCTCGGACTCTTCGGCAGCAAGGCTTGTCGTACGACGGCGATGGCGTGCGACTCAAGGACTGGAAAGCTCGCGGCTGGGGTATGTCGTCGGCGAGACGATCGGGAGCGACTGCCGGTAATCCATGGGGAATGGCCGACCCTGGGCCGGAAATCTGCAACGCGCCGCTTCAGCGCGAAATCCCGTTGGGGTACGAAGGTAGTTAGCGCTTCAGACACGCTTCCGGCACTGCGGCTCGTCCGTACTCGGCGGGACACCACTAATGGAAGTCACGCGAGCGCGTGACGAGCTTGCCGAGAAGCGCGCTGTGATCGATCAGCTCCTCCGCAATCACGTGTAGCACCCCGCTCTCTTTCTGCACGACCCCGACCACTCCCAACAACCTCGCGCCGAGCAAAGCACGCCGGTCGCGCTGTGCAAGCCGTTCCCATACGACGAGGTTCAAATAGCCGGTTTCGTCCTCGAGCGTGACGAAGGTGACGCCGGACGCGCTCGACGGCCGCTGCCTCGTGACGACCAGCCCCGCCGAGCGAACCCGCGCCCCGGCAGGCAAATCGGCCACCTCGCGGGCCGCCTTGACGCCCGCGGCCTCGAGCTTGTTCCTGAGTAAGCTCAGTGGGTGGCGGCCCAGACTGACGCCCACGTGCCGATAGTCGGCTGCAATGTCCTCCCCTTCGGTCGGCCGGCGCAGAATCGGGAGCGCTTCGGTGAAACGCACCTGCGAAAGCAGCTCCGTGGGCCGCTCCACTCCGGCCACGTCCCAGCGCGCGCGATGGCGATTGCTCGCGAGCGCTTGCAGCGCGCCGGCCGAAGCCAGGCATCCTAAGTCTTTAGCATTGAGCTGCGCTCTTTCGGCCAACTCCTGCACGCTCGTGAACGGCACCGCAGCACGAGCGTCGCGCACGCGCGCTCCCGCCTCGGCCGCCAGCCCCTTCACGAGCCGCATTCCCAAGCGCACGGCCGCAGCGCCACCGGCGCCGCGCTCGAGCGTGCTGTCCCAGTCGCTATGACTGACATCGATGGGACGCACCTCGACGCCGTGATCGCGCGCCGAGCGCACGAGTTGCTGCGGCGCATAGAAGCCCATCGGCTGACTGTTCAGCAACGCGCAACAGAACGCGGCAGGCTCGTAACGCTTGAGCCACGACGACACATAAACCAACAGCGCAAAGCTCGCGGCATGCGAGAGAGGGAAACCGTATTCGCCAAATCCTTTGATCTGACTGAACAAGCGCTGCGCGAACTCCTCGTTGTAACCGCGCTCGACCATGCCTCCGATCAGCCGCGCTTCGAATTTTTCGAGCTCGCCGTTGCGCCGCCACGCGGCCATCGCGCGGCGCAACTGATCGGCCTCGCCCGGCGTGAAGCCCGCCGCGACGATCGCGAGCTGCATGACCTGCTCTTGAAAGATCGGCACGCCGAGCGTGCGCTCGAGCACTTCCTTCACTGCCGGGCTCGGATACGTGACCGGCTCAGAGCCTTCGCGCCGCCGCAGATACGGATGCACCATGTCGCCTTGAATCGGCCCTGGCCGAACGATGGCGACCTCGATGACGAGATCGAAGTAACACTTCGGCTTCAAGCGCGGCAGCATCGCCATCTGCGCGCGCGATTCGATCTGGAACACGCCCATCGTGTCGGCGCGGCAGATCATCTCGTAGACGCCCGCATCCTCCGCAGGCACGGTCGCGAGCGTGAGTTGCCGCCCCGAAAACTTTTCGACGAGCTCGAAGCTGCGCCGGATCGCCGTCAACATGCCGAGCCCGAGCACGTCGACTTTCATGAGGCCGAGCTCCTCGAGGTCGTCCTTGTCCCATTGAATGACGGTGCGCTCCGGCATCGTAGCGTTCTCGATCGGCACGAGCTCGTGGATCGGCCGCTCGGCGATGACGAAGCCGCCGACGTGCTGCGACAGATGGCGCGGGAAGCCGAGCAGCGATTCCGCGAGCTTGAGCCAGCGCCACACCTTCGGGCTCTTGGGATCGAGCCCGGCTTCGCGGATGCGCTCAACGTCGACGACGCCGCTTTCCCACCATTGCAGCGAGCTCGAGAGCGCACCGACCTTCAGCTCCTCGACGCCGAGCGCCTTGCCGACGTCGCGGATCGCGCTGCGGCCGCGATAGGTGATGACCGTTGCCGCGAGTGCCGCTCGCTCACGCGAGTACTTGCGATAGATGTATTGAATGACCTCCTCGCGCCGCTCGTGCTCGAAATCGACGTCGATGTCGGGCGGCTCGTTGCGCTCCTTCGAGATGAAACGCTCGACCAAGGTCTGCATGCGATCGGGGTCGACCTCGGTAACACCCAAGCAAAAACAGACGACGGAGTTGGCGGCCGACCCGCGGCCCTGGCACAAGATGCCGACGCTGCGGGCAAAGCTCACGATGTCGTGAACCGTCAGGAAATACGCTTCGTAGCGCAGCTCGGCGATCAGCTTGAGCTCGTGCTCGATCAGCGCGCGGACTTTTGACGACTCGCCTTTCGGCCAACGCCAGCGACAACCGCGCTCCGTCAACGTTCGTAGGTAGCTCGTCGGCGTCTCGCCGGCCGGGATCAGCTCGTACGGATACTCGTAGCGCAGCTCCGCGAGCGAAAAATTCACGCGCTCGAGTATCGCGAGCGACTCACGCAGCAGCTCGGGGGGATAGCGCCGAACGAGCTCGGCGACAGGGCGCAAGCAGCGCTCGGCATTCGAGTGCAGGTCGTAGCCGAGCTTGTCGACCGGAACTCCCCACCGAATGGCGGTCACCGTGTCCTGCAGCATGCGGCGCTCGCGGCAGTGCATGTGAACGTTGCCGGCCGCGACCAATGGCACCGCGAGCGAACACTCGAGCTCTCGAGCCTCGCGCAATCGGCGGCGGTCGTTGCCGGTGTTCAAGAGCTCTACGGCGATCCAGAGGCGCCCCTCGAATCGCTCCTTGAGCCAACGCCCCATGCAGAGGTCGGCGGCGTGATCCGCGAAGCTGGGCAGCCACAGCAGTGTTCCATGCGCTTGCAAGCATTCGGCGACGTCGTCGCGGGCCAAACGATATTCCCCCTTGGGAGCCGCGAGGCGTGCACGAGTGATGAGCCCGCACAACGCCGCATACGCTTGCCGATGCTCGGCCAGCACAACGAGCTTGAGAGCATCCTCGGGCGCGCCCGCGCCGCAGTTGAGCTCGGTGCCGATGACGAGCTTCAGCGGCAGCTCCTTCGCGGCCGTATGCGCCCGCACGACTCCGGCCACGGAGCACTCGTCGGTTAGTGCGAGACCTGCGTAGCCGAGCTCGGCGGCTGTTTTCACCAG
>Ga0315912_10005573_pt1 | contig 11527 bp, 8 predicted proteins | sample VfabasoilMG_FD_204469 | JGI IMG/M metagenome (GOLD analysis project Ga0315912, IMG submission 204469) | Garden soil microbial communities collected in Santa Monica, California, United States - V. faba soil | ecosystem: Environmental > Terrestrial > Soil > Garden | place: USA: California...
CGGCAAGCGAGAACAACGCGCGGGCTATCACCGTGCTTGTGAAGGCTGGTGCCGACGTTCACGCCAAGTCAACGTCAGGCATGTTCACGCCGCTGCTGTTCGCGGTGCGCGGCGGTCACGTCGAGTCCACGCGCGCGTTGCTCGATGCCGGCGCGGACGTCAACGAGCGGATGCCTGACGGCATGAGCGCACTCGTGCTGGCCGTGTACAACGCGCATTACGAGCTCGCCTCGGCGCTGCTCGAGCGCGGAGCCGATCCAAACGCGGTGGCGCAGGGTTGGAGCGCGCTGCATCAGGTCGCGTGGTCGCGTCGACCGAATCGCGGCTTCAACATGCCGGGCGCGGTTCCCACCGGAACGCTCGACAGCCTCGAGTTGGTGCGTCGCCTCGTCGCACGCGGCGCCGATGTGAACGCGCGCATCACCAAGGAGCCGCGCGACGGCAACCGCAACATGCTGAATCGCCTCGGCGGGACACCATTCCTCATGGCGGCGAAATCCACCGACGTCCCTCTGATGCGTGTGCTTCTCGACGGCGGGGCCGATCCGAAGCTCACCACCACCGATGGCACGTCGGCATTGATGGCAGCGGCCGGCGTCGGCGTCTACGGGCCGGGCGAGAGCCCGGGCACGGCCGAGGAGGCGTTCGAAGCCGTGAAGCTCGCATTCGAAGTGGGTGGCGGCGACGTCAACGGCGCGAACAAGGACGGCGAGACGGCGCTTCTCGGTGCTGTTTACCGAGGCGGCGCGGTCCCGGTGATCCAGTTCCTCGCAGACAAGGGCGCACGGCTCGACGTTGAGAACAAGAAGCACTGGACGCCGCTCGTCGCGGCTGAAGGCGTGGTGTATGCGAGCAGCGGCATCCGACGCTATCCCGAAGCGGCGGCGCTGATCCGTAAATTGATGCGCGAGCGCGGTCTTGTCATCCCTGAAATCGAGCACATCGGCGGCGCCGCACCAGTCGTGAAGACGACGGCGCTCGCCGCCAACACGCGCACGAACTGGGACGGCGTCTACACCGACGCACAGGCGCAGCGCGGCCGCGACGTCTACCGGCGCGCGTGCGCTGTCTGCCATCTCGACACGCTGGAAGGCGACGCCGTGTCGCCGACGCTCATCGGGCCCGCCTTCCTAGGGCGCTTCACCGGACAGACGGCACACGAGATGGTGCAGGCCGTGCGCGCCTCTATGCCGCAAAACGCACCCGATACGCTCGGCGATCGTGCCTACGTCGACCTGATCGCCTTCCTGCTCAACGCGAGCGGCGGACGTACGGGCGCATCCGAGCTGCCGCTCGACGTCGCGGAGCTCGAGAAGATCGTCATCACCGCCGAACAGCGCTGACGGCACCCGAGACACAGCCTTCTGCTTTGAGAACGGAGGCAACTCATGACGGCACTGAACCTGTCGCGGCGTCTGACGCCAGCCCGCATCGCGTGGTTCATAGCGGCCGTTCTTCTCCTGGCCTCTGTCTGGATGGTCATGACGCCGCGGCGCTCTTCAGTGGCGGACGTCTCACCGTCGCCGAGCGGACAACAAACGACTGAAGTCAATCAGCAGACGGCACCCACGTGGACGGGACGTATTCCCCTCGCCGTGGGTTTGACGGTGGTCTCGGTGTCCGCCGATCGACTGCTCGGCGATCAGCACACCATCACCGAAGTTACCGCGGTGTCGGATGAAGCCGTCACGTTGAAGGTATCGATGGACACCGCGCGCAACGGGCGGTTCGACGGGACGCTGGAGCTCAGTAGGGCCGATATGGCCCAATCGCTCCACTACAACAAGATCATTTACGTCGATTCTCCCAATACCCGCCGCCGTGCAGGGTCGTTCCTCGGCCCCTCTTCGAAGGTGATGACCAACCTGAAGACACGCGGTAACGCCACGTTCTTCGATTGGCGCCCGCCGCGTACCCAGGCGCGCAGCATTCAAACTGGCGGCGGACCGGAGATGGCGGTCGTACGAATGAAGACGGCGGAGGGCTCTCCGACGACGTTCCCCGTCTTGGTCAACGGCACGTTGAGCCGACTGCCGGTCATTCACGCGTCCGGCACGCTCGAATGGGACGTCGACGGCCCACTGACGAACGTCGAGTTCGACTTCCTCGATGATGCAGAGAATCCGTTGACACTGCATCGCCGCGAGGCGGAGATCGTTGGCGACGTCACCGAGATCTGGCTCCCGTCGGCGCGGAGCGACACCCACGTCGAGCGTCAACTCGTCGACGCCGGACGAGCGCAGGCGTACGGCATCTTCTTCGACTTCGGCGCCGCCACCATTCGCCCTGGGTTCGAAGAGGTGATTCAGTCCATTGCCGACACGCTGACACGCCATCCGTCGTGGTCGCTGGAGATCCAGGGGCACACCGACAACATCGGCAACGCACCGGCGAATCGGACGCTGTCCGAGCGCAGAGCCGCCGCGGTCAGGACGGCGCTGATCGAGCGCTACAAAGTCGACGGGGCACGGCTGACAGCGGTCGGGTTTGGCGACTCGCAGCCGACAGACAACAACGACACGCTGATTGGCCGCGCCCGCAATCGTCGCGTCGAGCTCGTGCGCCTCACTCAGTAGCAGGCGCGAGTGGCGCAAGGTTACCCGGCGCAAGCATGCGCCCGGGCGCAAGGAGCGCGGCGGCGATGGCGTCAGCGTCTATGCGCCTCCGCCCGGAGCAGCGGATCAGATCGACACCTAGCGACTCGCGCTGCGCGTTCGGCGAGTCAAGGGAGAGTGCCTTCCGAGCACGCTCGAGCACGGCAGTCAGCACCGGTTCGTTCGTGGTGGCGTCGGTGATGAGCACCACGCGTTCGAGCGGCATCCGTTGCATCAGAATCGACAACTCGAAGGCGACGCCGCGATTCTGCTCACCGAAACCGCGCAGATCGACCAGGGCGACATCGGCAGCGCCGACGAGTCGCGTCACGACATCGGGCCACGTGTCCGGCAGGCAATACCATTCGTGCAACGCGTAGCGCAGATCGAGCGCGGGCCATGCGTCGCGTGGGCGGTGCAGTTCTCGATCGAGGTCATGGCTGGTCGCGATGAACTGACGGTGGGCACGCCCCATGAGAAAGTTCTCGAGCGACGCGGCGCCAACGGTGCGCACTGCGACATCGGGGCCGACCACCAAATCGACGGTACCGAGCCGACGCCACGTGTCTTCGAGCGCATCAAGGAGCCCCCTGCTGACTCGCTCGGCGCCGAACACGCGGAGCAGCAGCAAACGGGGCGCTCGCGCCAGCCCACGCTTCGAGCGGCGCCACAACGCCACGCTCACGACGATCAGGAGCGACGCGATGTAGGGCACCCATTGCCACAATGAGAGGTCCATCTGCAGGAACGGGAACGTTGTGGGAACCAGCAGGCAGAGCGCGAAATGCAGCACCTCGTCTGGTGCCCAGCCGCGCCGCTTGATCTCGATCATGCCGCGCATCGCAGCCCACACCATGACGACGAACAGCCCGTTGCCGCCGATTGGACCAACGAGAGCGAGCTGCCCGCCGGTGATGAGTCCGATCGCGGTCAGGGCGACCATCAAGAGAACGGCCTGCAACGTTTTCTGTTTTCGGATCGCCAAGACCGCGAGCGCGGTCCCGAGCACGAGACCGACGACACTCTCGACGAACTGCGACGGACTCACCAGAGTGTCGCTGGGTAAGACGTTCAAGGCCAGCACGGACAGCAGACCAAGCGCTGCGAATGCTGGTACGAACCCGACGAGCAGCGCGTATGTCGCTCGACGCAGCAGCAACGCGACGGCGATCAGCGACGGCGCGAGCGCGAGCGCGAAATCGAGCATCAGCGGTAGCGCCGCGGCAGCGCCGATATCGCTGCCGAGAATCAGAAAGAGCAACAGCGCCCAGTTGACCGCGATTGCGGCGGCGACGGACGATCCCGTGCGTGCGAACGCCGCGACAATCCAGAGCGCGGGAAGGGCGCCGACATAGCCAAGGAGGTAGCCTCGATCAGGGTCGCGCCAGTTATTCACCAGCAGCACGAGCGCGATGAAGACGACACCCGCGGCCACGAATGCCGTTCGCATGGCGCGCGTCTCTCGTCGAGCCTCGTCGAGAGGGCCATCAGACGCCGCAGCAAACGCTGCGGCATCCGACCATCGAAGAATCAGCGGCGCCGGCTCGGTTGCGCCGACGGGACCTCCCCGCGACACATCGAGCGGCGCAGGAGCGTCCGCATAGATGGCGCGGCGAACCATCCGCGAATACCGCCAGCGAAACACCGCGAAGATCGCCAGGAACAACAGTGGGATCGACGCTGCGGCGAGAAACGCGACCAGGTAGACGTACGCGCTCACATCGCGCTCAACGAATGGCGTCCGACTCGATGATCGTTACGCCAGGTGGAGCTGTCGCCGCTGCGCTGACAAGCATCCTCGCGACTGAGGTCGCATCCACCGCCGCGTACTTCCGAAGAGGGCCGACGAGCAGAGGTTGAATCGCTCGACTGACACGCAGCGCGATCGCTTCGCCGGCGCGTTCCTGTGCGCGCGCGCCAAGCAGGAAGGACGGCCGCACGATCACCACGGTCGTGAACCCGAGGGCCGAGATCGCGGCTTCGCACTCGCCCTTCGTGCGGGGATAGAGGAAGGGAGAGCGCGCTGAGGCGCCCAACGAAGACACCAACATGAAGCGCTCTGCCCCAGCCCGCTTCGCGCGCCGTGCGAACGCAACGACGTAGTCGAGATCGACTCGCCTGAACGCCGCCGCAGATCCCGCGTCTCGCCTTGTCGTGCCAAGGCAACAGAACGCATCGTCCACGCCGGGCAAGACCAGTTCCTCGAGCCGTTCGAAATCAGCCCGCTGCACGACGACCCCGGGCGGCGCGGACGTCTCGCGCCGGACGAGGCTCGTCACGCTACGGTAGCGCGCGTCTCCTCCCAGGATTTGCAGAAGGGCTCCTCCGACGAGCCCCGTTCCGCCGGCGACGACAGCCCTGCGCGCCTGATCGCGATCGCCTGGCATGTCTCGCTAGCGCCCGTCGTTCTCGACAACCAGCTCGCGCACGCGCAGGCGGCCGACGCGGAGCTCGTCGATCTCGACGATGCCGAGCCTGGTGCGGCGGACCGCCAGCCGGTTGATGAACAGGCGGCCGATGGCGAGCGTGCCAATCGCGACCGCTCCGACGGCCAGCGCGCCTATTGCGAGGCCGCCGATGCCCTGGGCTTTAATTGCCTGAGCGCCGATCGCCTGGGCGCCGATGGCTTCGGCGCCGATGGCTGTTGACGGGTTACGACTCAAGGACAGACGTTCTTCCACGCGCTTCTTCATATGGAATTCTGTACGCGTGAGGCAGGGGGATGTCTACTCCGAATGGATCAACTGCGTGCGCTTCCGCTGAGCGCTGCCTGAGCCAATGCTACTGCGTCGGCACCTGCGGGGAATCGAAGCTGACCAGACAAATCTGTCGCCGCCCGGTATACCGCATCGGCCACATCGGACTCCGTCGTCACGGTAGTCACTTGCGCAAACGAGGCGAGGATCGGCTTCGTGAAATCGGCGTAGGCATCAGGAAACAGTCCGTCCATCCGCGATCCCACGTTGCTCGCAAAGCGAGTAGTCGGTCCATAGCCCGGCTCAACGAGCTTGACTCGCACGTTGAACATGTCGAGCTCGTGCGCGAGTGATCCGGTGAACCCCTCGATCGCCATCTTGCTTGCGGTGTACGCGGCTGCTAATGGCATCGACGCCAACGTCACGCTTGACGTCACGTTCACGACGACACCCGCCCTGCGCGCGCGAAACTGAGGCAGTACTGCCTGCGTCATCGCCATCACGCCGAACGTGTTGGTCTCAAACAGCTCGCGTACGGTGGTCATCGGAGTGGCCTCGAACACACCGATGGCCCCGATGCCTGCGTTGTTGACGAGCACGTCGATGGTCCCCGAGGCCTCGATCGCAGCAGCGATGCTCTCGGGTTTGGTCACGTCGAGCGCAAGGACACGCAGCCGCTCCGAACGCGGCAGGATGCCTTCGCGTGGCGTGCGCATCGTCGCGATCACGCTCCACCCGTGTGCGTGAAAGTGGCGCGCTATCTCGAGACCATAGCCGGAAGAGCACCCGGTAATGAGTACGCTGTTCATCTGGGACTCCTTTCGCGACTACTATGCCGGGGGCGACGCGGACTCGCTACAGCGCAGCGTCCGTAATTCATTTGCCATCGTCCAGACATGAACGATCCGCTCTCTGAAGTCATCTCTCTTCTTCAGCCGCGGGCAGTCTTTTCGAGACTGATCAGCGGCGCCGGACGCTGGGCCGTCCGCTACTCGGCCTTCGGTGAGCCGAGCTTCTGCGCAATCCTCGAAGGCTCCTGCCGCCTGGCTGTCGATGGCCACACACCGTTGACACTCGAGGCCGGCGATTTCGTGCTCCTCCCGGCCACGCCGGGCTTCACCATGTCTGGTTTGAAGCCCGCGAAGGTTGAGCGCTTCGATCCAAAGGTGACCTCACAGGTGGTGGGTGAAGTTCGCCACGGGACGCGCAGCGGTCCACCAGACGTGCGATTGCTCGGTGGCTGGTTTGTCTTCGACTCACCTGACACAGCCTTGCTTGTGTCGCTGCTGCCGTCGCTCGTGCACGTGCGCGGTGTCGAACGGCTCTCTGTCCTGGTCCGCCTTGTCGGCGAGGAGGCGAGCGAACGCAGGTTGGGTCGGGAGCTCATACTCTCGCGGCTTGTCGAAGTCCTGTTGATAGACGCGCTGCGGTCGGCGCCTGGCAAAGATGCTCCTCCCGGATTACTCCGTGGCCTGGCCGATGCGCATCTCGCGCCGGCGATACGGCAGATGCATGGCAATGCCGCCCGCTCGTGGACAATCGTTCAACTCGCGAGGACGGCCGCGCTTTCCCGCTCGGCATTCTTCGAACGTTTCACGCGCACCCTCGGCGTGCCGCCCATGGAGTACCTGCTGGCCTGGCGAATGGCGATCGCGAAGAATCTGCTCCGCGGGAAAGATCTGGCGCTGGCAGAAGTGGCGGAACGCGTCGGCTACGGTTCGGCGAGTACGTTCAGTACGGCCTTCGCTCGCCACGTGGGCCAGCCCCCAAGTCGGTACGCGGCGGGGACTCTGCGGTGATCCTTAGAGGAGCACCGCAGCCGGGCGCCAGAGCCCTGTCTCAGTCACGGCATTTGTCGTGATTCTGCCCTCCACCGAAGTCCCTTCGACGGCCGTCCTTGTCGCGATCCGTCTGGTGGTCATCGCCGCCTGTGCTCGTGCACTTGTCGTCGTCGCCAGGAGTTGACGGTGGCTGTGATGGCGGTGGCGGAGGTGGAGGTGGAGGTGGAGGTGGCGGCGGTGGAGGTGGCGGCGGCGACGCGGGGCCACAGCTACCGCACGGGTTCGGCGGTCCGATCTGAATGTCCACCCAGCCTGACGCCTCGCCGCACGCTCCGAGAGCACGGACGCGGTATTTCGTGTTGAACGCGGCACCGATTCGTGCCTGGCCGTTAGAGCTGGACGCACCGCCGACCGGATCGGTACCACCGCCAGGGAGATAGCGCTCCATCTCGAATTGAATCGATGGCGGACTGCCGGCGAAACCCATACTCACGAGGACGTACGGGCCGGAGAGATCGGTATCGAGATCGAACGACGTGATCTCGACTCCGCAGACTGTCAGCGCGCTCACCGCTGCGAACGGAGTCAACGGCGTTGGACTGGACAGCGGTGTGTCGCTCTGACCACTACACGCAAAAAGCGACACGGGGAGCAGGATGATGAGAAATCGGGGGAGTCTCACGCGCATGACTCTACCCCGCTGTGCACCGACTGTCGATGTCGGAGTATTACTGACCGTGGTTCCCCTGAACTAATGCTGCTCGGCGTATCGCGATCGTAGCCTGCAATCACGAGCGCCCCGGCTGAGTTTCGTGACACACTCATCGCGAGACGACGCTCCCGGTGAGATATCGATGCGAACGCTGACTGCGATTGCGCTGTGGGCCTGCCTGGCAACCACGCTGAGCGCGCAGGCGCCAACAGAAAAAGGCCGTCTCGGGCTATCACTCGCTGAAGTGACCAAGCCGTGGACAGGCGATCTCGACGGCATGGTGGAGCGACGCACCGTGCGCGTGCTCACCGCCTACAGCCGGACGCTCTACTTCGTAGACAGCGGCACACCGCGCGGCACGGCCTACGATCAAGGGAAGCTCCTCGAAGAGCATCTGAACAAGACACTCGGATCGGCCCGCCTGACGATTCGCGTCCAGTTCGTCCCGCTCTCCCGCGACGAATTGCTCCCCGCGCTCCTCGAAGGCAAGGGCGACATCGTGATGGGCAATCTGACCGTCACACCAGAGCGGAAGCAGGTCGTCGACTTCGCCGAGCCGTGGATCGGCAACGTCGAAGAGATTGTCGTCGCACGCCCTGGCGGCCCCGAGATCACAAAGGTTGACGACCTCTCGGGCAAAGACGTGTTCGTGCGGAAGTCGAGCAGCTATTACGAGAGCCTCGTGAAGCTCAATGAAAGGCTAGCGAGCGAGGGGAAGCCTCCGGTCACGCTTACCCCTGCGCCCGAAGAACTCGAAGACGAGGATCTGCTCGAGATGGCCAACGCGGGGCTGGTCGATCTGCTCGTCGTAGACAACCACAAGGCGTGGTTCTGGCAGCGCGTGTTCCCGAAGCTAAAACTGTTTCCAACGGTGGCGCTCCGGACCGAGGGTGACATCGCCTGGGCCATTCGCAAGGACAGTCCAAGGCTGAAGGCGTCGTTGAACACGTTCCTCGCCACCAACGGACGCGACTCGCTCAACGCCCGCATGATCTTCCGGCGTTACCTGTTGAACACGCAGTACGTCAAAGGCGCATCGGCAGAGGCCGCGCGCAAGCGCTTCACGGCGCTGGTGGCGCTGTTTCGAAAGTACAGCGCGCAATACAACATGGACTGGATGCTGATGGCGGCGCAGGGCTACCAGGAGTCGCGCCTCGATCACAACGCAAAGAGCCGGGTGGGCGCGATTGGCGTGATGCAGGTGATGCCGGTCACAGGCAAAGAGCTCAATGTCGGCGACATCACCGAGCTCGAAGCCAACATCCATGCCGGCGTGAAGTTCGTGAGAATGATGGTCGATCGCTACTACGCGAAAGAGCCGATGGACGAGATCAACAAGGTGTTCTTCGCGTTCGCCGCCTACAACGCGGGGCCTGGTCGCGTCCGCCAATTGCGCCGAGAGGCCGAGGCGCGTGGGCTCGATCCCAACGTCTGGTTCAACAACGTGGAGCGAATCGCGAGCGAGCGCATCGGCCGCGAAACCGTGACCTACGTCAGCAACATCTACAAGTACTACGTGACCTACCTGTTGATTCAGGGCGAGTACATTCAGCGACAGGCCATCAAGAAAGATCGCTAGCGTGGAACCTTGGCGCGCAGCTCATCGAACCAGTTCAGCACGACCATGACACGAGGCTCCCGCCGCTCGCCAGGAAGCTTCGTGAGCAGAAAGCGCTGGCCGTCGGGTGTGACATCGTAGCTGCGCGGTCGCGTCCATCCCGGATTGTCAGGGTACGGCCCGGAGAACAGCACTCGCGGCGGTCCAATTGCGCCGGTCTCCGGGTCAACGCTGACGGCCATCACCTTGTCGACGTCGCGGTACACGAGCTCGCGGCCCCCTTGCGTCCACAGCGGTTCCGATCCGTGCGCGGGCGACACTTTCACGCGCCTCACTTTTGGATCGGGGAACGACTGGATGAAAACGTCCACGCCCTGGCCGGACTCGTCCGAGTCGTAGGCCATCCATCGCCCGTCGGGGGAAAGCACCGGATGCCCGAGGTTGAAGCCGTTCGCGAAATACGGCGTTGCCGTCGTCGCGCCTTGCAGGGGCATCGTCCAAATCTCGCCACCAGGGACGGCCACTGAAAACGCGACCAGCTTCCCATCGCGCGACACCGAAGCGTTGTAATGATCGTGGGTGGCGCTCAGGAGTGCTTCAGCAGGCTGCGTGGCGTCCGCAGCGCGACGATAGAGATCGAAGAACGGCCGTTCGCTGCTGTAGATGAGCTGCTTGCCGTCAGGCGTCCAGTCAGCTCCGAAGTCACGGCCACTTTCAGCGGTAATGCGCGTCCCTCCGGAGCGCCCGATCTCGAACACCCAGACGTCGCCGGACGAATTCGCAGACCGGATGTCGACCGACACGCGCCCTCCGTCTGGCGAGAGGCGAGGGTTGTTGTAGCGATCGCGCCTGGGGAGTGCAGACGACTCGTTCCCCTTGCGATCGACCAGCACCACCTCGGTGTCGGTGACATAAGAGTCAACCGGAAGGTACGCCAGCACTCCCGTCTCTGACACGTCGAAGGCAGCCGCGCCGTCGGTCAGATTCATCGCCACATCGTCGACGACCGACACGGGGGCGCCGCGCACCTCGAGTCGATCGAGATCGAACGGGACCGCTCGTATCGTCTCGCCAACGGCGTACAGCAGATGTCCGGTGGGTACGTAAAAACCGTTCACGCCTCCCGTCAGAAGAACCTTTCGCTCGCCAGTGCTGATCGTCAGCACTTCGATCGTGGCACTCTCAATGGGTACGCGATACGCGGTAAACAAGACGTGATTCCCATCGGGAAGCATCTGCGGCCACCAGTGTCCGAGCTCCGCCTTGCTGGAATCGGTTTTGGTGAGCTCACGTTCGTCGCCGCCACCCTCGCTCACCATCGACAAGCCGGTGTTGTATGAATGCGTGTAAACGAGCTTGCCGTTCCTGCCCCAACTCCCTCCGGCCCACTCGGCATTGGCAAGCTCGATCGCCGTGCCTCCTTCGACAGGAACCTTCCACAACTTCTTCTGCCGTGCGTACGCGACCCATCGCCCGTCGGGTGACACGAACGGGCGACTGTTGCCCGTTCCCTGCTCCCCCTGACCGGCGCCCTTGATCACGTCCATCCCAGCGCGATCGAAGGTATGACGGAGCACTTCCTCGCGGCGATCGACCATCGCGGACACGAACATCTGCCGACCGTCCGCGCTGAGGCGCACGATGGGAGTGAAGCTGGGCACCACGCCGTTCTCGAACTCGACGCCGAACCGGACGATGCCGGCAGACGGGACGTCTGCGCGCTTGTTCCACAGGCCGACCGAGCCGAGCGCGAGCGCAAGTGCTCCCGCCAGCACCCATGGAATCAAGCTCCACCTTGAATCTCGAGTTGGCGCGACGGCGTACGCATCCTTATTCGTGAGCGCTTCTGCGAACTCGGTGGCACTCTGCCAGCGATCGGCAGGAAGTTTTTCGAGCGCCTTCGCGATCGCGGCAGCGACATGCGGCGGCACCGACTTCCGATGCTCGCCGAGCGGTCGTGGCTCCTCCGATATCACCTTGCCGAGAACGGTCTGGACGCTGCCGGTAAATGGCGGTTGGCCGGCCAGCATCTCGTAAGCCACGGCACCGAGCGAATAGATGTCGCTACGCCGATCCACCGCCTGCCCGGTCACCTGCTCGGGACTCATGTAGGCAGGCGTCCCAAGACTCACTCCGGCCTGCGTGAGCCGCGTGCTCGCGGTGTCATCGCTCTTGGGAAGCGAGAT
>Ga0315912_10005574_pt1 | contig 11527 bp, 12 predicted proteins | sample VfabasoilMG_FD_204469 | JGI IMG/M metagenome (GOLD analysis project Ga0315912, IMG submission 204469) | Garden soil microbial communities collected in Santa Monica, California, United States - V. faba soil | ecosystem: Environmental > Terrestrial > Soil > Garden | place: USA: California...
ACTGCTACTACGGACTCGCGCTCCGCGAGGGTGAGTGGGCCGAGCTGCGCTTTGCTGCCATGACCGCCGATGGACGGATCTCCGCCTGGTCCGAGGCACACCGCGCGACGACCGCACCGGGCTGCTCCATCGCGGGGGCGATCGGCAGCAGTGGTTCGAATCCGCTCTGGCTCTCGAGCCTCCCGCTGCTCGTCCAGAGCGCGCGCCGACGTCGGTCAAGCCGTCATCGCTGATAGGATCGTGGAGTATGCAGTGTGATCCCGAGCCGGCCTACTCCGCGCGGCCGACCCATCCCGCGGCATCCGCTACCAGCGTGACCAAGAACAGCAAGCCGCCGAATCCCTGAACACGGACGCCTTCTGAGCGCGCCCCGACCTCTGCTAGACCTCGGCCCATGCTGACCGCTGGTATTCTGCTGTTCGACGAGGTCGAGGTGCTCGACTTCGCCGGACCTTTCGAAGTGCTGTCGACGGCGGGCCGCGTCGCGACGAAAATGGGCGTTCCCGTGCCGTTCCGGGTGCTGACGATCGGCAAGACCGCGACTGCCGTGGGCGCGCGCGGCGGCCTCTTGGTCGCGCCGGAGCGTGCCTTCGGCCATCACCCGGAGCTGGATCTGGTCATCATTCCCGGCGGCGACGTGACGGAGGTGCTGAAGGACGCCGAGGTCATCGACTGGGTGCGCCAGGTATCCGAGCGCGCGCAGCTCACGGCCTCCATCTGTACCGGCGCCTTCCTGCTCGGCGCCGCCGGTGTTCTCGATGGAAGGCGAGCCACGACGCATTGGGAAGACGTGGAAGACCTCCGGCGCGCCTTCCCCAAGGTCGAGGTGCTGGCCGACCGGCGCTGGGTGGACGAAGGCGATGTCGTCACGTCGGCGGGCATCTCCGCCGGCATCGACATGAGCCTGCATTTGGTGCGTCGGCTCGGGAGCGAAGAGCTCGCCGTCCGGACCGCGCGCCAGATGGACTACGCCTGGCAGGACGTCTGAGCACGTCCGTCGGGCGCCACTGGTCGGCCTGCGCTCAGAGAAACTGCTGACTGAGCAAGAGGACACGCGTCGGCACGGAGGTGCGCAGCGAGTCGGAGCTCACGCCCGCTGTGGGTGCCAAGCGTCCCGGACGCGTGGACGCTTGCGTCGATTCGTCCCACCCGTAGTCCTTGGCATGGTGATCCTGACCGAGCGCCGTACCGCGCTTGACCTTCCCACGCGCCGCTGGATCCTCCGCCAAATAGCCGCGATCGATGCGCAGCCGCGTGACCATGCCCTTGGCTCCGGCGGGCAAGCGCAGCACGCTTTTGGCAAGGCGCTTCAAGAGATCGTCGGCGACCAGCGACCAGAAACCGCCCTCGTCATCGCCGACGAGGTGCACACTGGTGACGGACCCTCGGGCGTCGGTGCGCACTTCGAGCACTGCCGTGCCCACATGAGGACCGAGCTGCGCCGCGCGGTAGCCAGCGGAAACGGCCGGCCCCGATGCGGACACAGCGACGCCCTCCCCGCTCTCCGATCCCTGGCTGAGCAGCGCGGCCGAGCTCGACGGACCCCGCTCTTGGGTCCTCGGGCGTCCCGCGAGCTCTTTCAAGTCTGCTGCGCTCAGGAAGAGTCGCACCGGTCGGGACGCGGCCTTGGCCGTGTTCTCTGGCCCGCCGTCGGACTCCGGTGGCGGCTGGACTGCTGCGGGCGCGACCGAGGCGCCTTTGGTCGGCGCAACGGCGAGAGCCGCGTCCGACGTCCCCGCCGACGGTACGTGCACGGGCGCCTGTCCGCTGGTGGAAGGCGAACGACGCGCTTCGGCTGCGTGCTCCGGAAGCGCGGTCTCGCTGCTATCCAAGGCGCGCCAGTCCAAGACCTCCAACTCGACGTCCGCAATGTCTGGCTCGAAAACTCGAGGCGCCGCGCCGAGCGAGCGCCCAAGCACCAGGATGTGCAGCGCGGCCGCCAGAACGAGCGCGAAACCGAAAGGATCGCTGCCCTTCACCCCTGCTCCTGGCCGCCCGCTCGCCATGTCTACGCCTGGGCACCAAGCTAGCGCCGAAGCGCTCGTGCGCCCACCGGAACGTGGTTAGGCGACGCGGCTACGGCGCAGGGTGAGCCACAGAAAAAAAGCTGCCCCCGCCGGCGCCACGCAGGCCACGGCCAGCGGGACGTAGACCCGGGGATCGGTCACTCGTGGCAGGTTGAACAGGGCTACTTCGGTGATGGTCACGAGCGCGTCCATGGTGATGCTGATCGCCAGGCCCTGGGCAAGCCAGCGCCGCCAGCGCCGCGCGAGCGACAGGAGGCCGACGACCAGGCCAGCGTCGAACAGGACCCAGGCTAGGCGTACCCAAGGCTCGGGAAACCAGCCGTCCCCCGTGCAGGCTAGCAGGATGGTCCAGGGCACGAGGAGGGCGGCCAGTACCACGACAGCGAACCCCGGCGATGCCAGGGCCGTCTCCAAGCCAAAACGGACGAAGCTCGCTTTGGCGACACCGCCGCGCATGGTGAAGGCCGAAAGTGCGTCATGAAGCGCAATGAGTCCTGACCGACCGTGCGGCCAGGCCAGGTGGACGGTCTCCCAAGCATCCGGCCGCAGGCGAGCCTTGAAGCGGCGCAGGCCATCGAAGTCGTAGAGGCCCCGGAACCAGGCACGAACCGCCGAAAGCCACGGCGCGACGTCGCCGGCCAGGGGCGCTAGCCCGAGCGTGACGCGCTGCCCGCCTTCGGCGGCCACCTGGCGAATCGCAGCGTCGAACAAGAGCTCGCTCGTGCCGTTCGGGGCGTCGCGCTCTCGGATCAAGTCCTCGAAAAACCAGCCCTGCCGCGCAAAGATGGGGACGGCCACGAGGAAGCCAACGAGGCGCCCCCGAAGCTCGGCAAGAAAGTAGCGACGCTCCTCCGGAAAGGCGAAGGGCTGCACGTCGACCAGAAACCCCAGCGGCGCCATCCTACGGCTGCCGAGCCAGGACGAGACGAGGCCTTCCATCGCCGCGACAACGCCGAGGGTTGGGTCGAGGATCTCGCTGGCCGACACCAAGCGGACGCTCACTTCCTTGGCTCGGGCACGCCGCAGTTGCTCTCGCAGGCTGCGCGAAGCTCGCAGCTTCTCGGGCCAGCGCTCGGGCACCCAGGACGGCTGTACGCCGACCGGCATCGAGGCCAGGGCCTGTCGCGAAACGAGCCGGTCCTCGAGGGCAAAGAAGCACACACGACGCCGGGCAGCGGTGGCGGCGAGCACGAACTCCTGGCACGCGTCCTCGAGCGCATCGGCGGCTGCGATGGGCGCGCCGGCGGCCACCCACGCGTGGCCGGTATCCACGTAGGCAACGCACGCGCATCCGCTTCGATCGAACCAATAGCGAATGCCAGCCTCGAGCACCTGAAACGACGTCGTGTTCCAGCCATGCTCACGCAAGAGCTCGAGCACCCGGGCCCTGTCGCGAGCTTCGTCGCGGGGAGGCATTCCCATCCACCCGTCCTTAGCGCGCTTCTGGATGCTCGTTCTTGTAGGCTTCCAGGCTTTCGCGGCTGATGATGACGCGGAGCGTGCCGGGGCGGCGGATCTTGGCCTGGCAGCCCAGGCGTGACTCCATGCGCACGTCGAAGGCCTTGTCGAGGATGTCCTCCTCGGCTTCTTCTGGCTCGCTCAGGAGCTCGCCGCCCGCCTTGACGTAGACGTGACACGTCGAGCAGGCGCAGACACCGCCGCAGGCGTAGCCTTCTGGGGCGTTTGCGGCCTGGGCCGCGTCGAGGATGCTACTGCCCAGCGGAACCTCGACGACGATGCCCTGCTCGACGAACTCCACCGTGGCCTTGGGATCACTCATGACCCCACCTTTCGCCCCCGGCCCTGCCGGCTCGGGCGTGCTCGTGCTCGGCAACGTGACTGTCCACCCCGCGCGCTCCTTCCACGCTGCTCTCGACCTCACCCAGCGTCTGACCCTCGAGTGCGGATGCAATGGCGCGATTCATGCGGCGCCCGGCCCAATCCTTGGTCGAAGCGTCGAGTGCTTCCAGCCGTGCCTGCACCAAGGACGCGCTCGTTTCCGAGGAAATTGCCTGTTCGAGGGCGCGCACGGCCCGCTCGACCTGCTCGCGCTCCGCCGCATCGAGCAGATCGGCGTCCGTCCCCAATGACTTTCTGGTCGCGAGTAGGATTCGGTTGGCTTCGACCACCGCGTCGGCGCGCCGTCGCTGCTCCAGATCCGTCTCGCCATGCTCGAGTGCCTCGATCAGCATGTCTTCAATCATGTCGTCGGACAGGCCGTAGCTCGGGCGCACCTCGACGCGCTGCTCGATTCCCGTCGTCGTTTCACGGGCGCGCACGGTGAGTAGGCTATTTTCGTCGACGTCGAAGTGCACTTCGAGGCGTGCCAAGCCGGCAGGCAGCGGGGGTATACCGCGCAAGGTGAAGCGGGCCAGGCTGCGGCAATCCTTGGCCAGCTCCCGTTCGCCCTGCACCACGTGAAGGTCGAAGCCCGTCTGCCCGTCGGCGTAGGTGGTGAACGTGGAGCGTGCTCCTGCAGGAATCGTCGTGTTTCTGGGCAGGATCTTGTCGACGCCGCCGCCCATCGTTTCCACCCCGAGCGAGAGCGGCAAGACGTCGAGCAAGAGGACATCATCGCCCTGTCCGGAGAGCGCAGCCGCCGAAAGGGCAGCGCCGTAGGCCACCACCAGGTCCGGATCGACGTCCGACAGTGGGGCGCGTCCAAATAGGGTCTCCACGTAGTCACGCACGGCCGGCATGCGGGTCGAGCCACCCACTAGGATGACGCCGTCGAGATCCTTGGGCTCGAGCTCCGCATCCCGCAGGGCGCGGCGACACGCCCGCCCGGTGCGCTCGAGCAGCGGTGCGCAGAGCTCGGCCAAGCGACCGCGGCCCAACGTAAGGGCGACCTCTTCGCCACCCCGCTTGGGCAGCCGGCACTCGACTTCGTCGGCAGCAGTGAGCCCATGCTTGATGCGCCGCGCCGTCTCGAGCGCCAGCGATAGGACGGCGGCAGGCACCTCGTCACCGCTCGCAAATCCCTGCGCCGAAAGCAGCTCGACCCCGAGGAGGCGATCGATGTCATCGCCACCGAGCTGACTGTCGCCGCCCGTACTCTTCACCTGGAACACCCCATCCAAGAGCTCAAGCACGGTGATGTCGAACGTGCCGCCGCCGAGGTCGTAGACCGCAAAGGTCCCGCTCTGCTTGCGCTCGAGTCCGTAGGCCACCGCAGCCGCCGTGGGCTCGTTCAGGAGGCGCAGGACGTCGAGACCCGCAAGTCGAGCCGCATCGCGGGTCGCCTGCCGCTGGGCGTCGTCGAAGTAGGCCGGGACGGTGATCACCGCGCCGCCCACGTGCGTCAGTTGATCTTTCGCGCTCTGCTTGAGACTGCGCAGGATCTCGGCGGACACTTCGACCGGAGTGACGCTGCGAGTCCCGAGGTCGAAGCGGAGCGTGCGCGCCTCTTCGGGGCTTTTTGGCTCGCTCAAGCGAGCTCGGCGCAGGGTGTCCCCCGAGTGATCGCCATGGCTGCGGCCCATGTAGCGCTTGACGCTGGCGATCGTGCGCTCGGGCTCCGCCTCCAAATGAGCGAGCGCGGCGCGACCGACGATGACGCTATCGTGGTCGCCGTAATGGACGACACTGGGCAAGAGCGCCCCACCGTCGCAAGTGATCAGTGCCCGTGGACGCTCGTCGGTCACCACCGCAACGATGGAGTTCGTTGTACCGAGGTCGATGCCGATGGCACGCGCAGGAGCCTTGGGGTCGAAAATGTCGAGCAGCAAGCGTTCTCCTAGCTCTCTCCGGCTTCGAGCTCGGCTTCGGCCGACTCGACGAAACGGCGCAGGTAGCGGAGCTCGCTCATAACTGCCCCGAGCAGAGCAGCGAGACTTGCGGCAGCCCCGTCCGAAACAGGGCCTGGCCGTGACAAGAGCTCCGAAAGGCGAGCGCAGTGTTCGGCCTGCTCGACCTTGCCGCCTCGAGCAAGCTCCTCGATGCGGGCCCGATCGGCACGGGCGACGGCAGCGGAAAGGGCCTCACGACGCTCCATGGTCGCTTCCAAGAACTCGATGCTCGGTGCGGGGGCGTCGCCGAGCGGGATGCCGCGGCGGCGAGCGAGCAGCTCGGCGCGCGCGATGGGATCCCTGAGGGTCTTGTAAGCGCTGTTGACCTGCATCGCTCGTTCGAGCGCCATGCGCCGTTCCGCGCTAGGCCGACCCGCATGCCGATCGGGATGCAGCATCAGGCTCAGCGCTCGGTGACGCTCGGCCAAGACCTTGCCGTCGAGCTCGAACGTCGGCTCCAGACGAAGAATGTCGAAAGCGTCGCCTGCGCTTGAGTCCATCTCACGACCTCCGGGCTGCGTGACTGCCCGCCCTGATCGGGCGAGCGGGCAGTCCCTCCGCCCGAAATTCTGGGGATCTGCTCGATGCCCTCCCCTTCTTGTTGGCGCCGCTCGGCAGCGAGCGGCGCTGCTCGGGGCATCAGCGGACGGTGAAGGAGTGGCCACAGCCGCAGCTCGATGCCTCGTTCGGATTCCGGAACTTGAAGCCCTGGAACATCAGGGTCTTTTCGTAGTCGAAGACGCTGTCCGCCAGGTAAATCAGGCTCTTCTTGTCGACGACGAAGCGCACGCCATCCACCTCGTAGCCGTAGTCCCGCTCGCGCGGCGGCTCGTCATCGAACTGGATCACGTAGCTGAAGCCCGAGCAGCCGCCCCCCTTCACGCCCAGCCGCACCATGGCGTCAGGCGTTCCACGCTTGGCCAGCTTCTCCCGGGCCCCAGCCGCAGCTGCCGAAGTAATGGACAGACCCTTGCTCGGCGTGCGGGCCAGGGCTTCGGCCCAGGCGCTCGCCAGAGGCGGGTTTGGGGAAATGGCGACGGCCGACTGCATCAGCTTCCTCCCGACAGCGCCTTCCTCGCAGCCTGCTTCTTGCGAAAGTCCTCGATCGCGCTCTTGATGGCATCCTCGGCCAGCACCGAGCAGTGGATCTTCACCGGTGGCAGGTTCAGCTCCTCGGCGATCTGGCTGTTTACCAGCTTTTCGGCCTCGTCCAGCGTCTTGCCCTTGATCCACTCCGTGGCCAGGGACGACGACGCGATGGCCGACCCGCAGCCGAAGGTCTTGAACCGCGCGTCCTCGATGACGCCGGCCGCACTGACCTTGATTTGGAGGCGCATGACGTCGCCGCAGGCGGGCGCACCCACCAGACCCGTCCCGACGTCGTCGGCGTCCTTGTCCAGGGTGCCGACGTTGCGCGGGTTCTCGTAGTGTTCGATGACTTTTTCGCTGTAGGCCATGGTCGTCTCCTAGCTCAGTGTGCGGCCCACTGAATCGATTTGAGGTCGATGCCGTCTTTGTGCATCTCGTAGAGGGGTGACATATCGCGCAGCCGGCTCACCTTGCCGATGACCAGATCGGCAACGAAGTCGACGTCGGCTTCCGTGTTGAAGCGACCCAGTCCAAAACGAATGGACGAATGAGCCAGCTCGTCGTCCAAGCCCATGGACTTCAGCACGTAGCTGGGTTCAAGGCTGGCACTGGTGCAGGCCGAGCCGCTGGAGACGGCCACGTCCTTGATCGCCATCATCAGGCCCTCGCCTTCGACGAAGGAGAAGGACAAGTTCAGGTTGCCCGGCAAGCGATGCTCGGGATGGCCATTGAGGGTGACCAGCTCGAGCTTGGCGCTGATCTTCTGGTGCAGGCGGTCGCGCAGCTGGCGCAAACGTTCGGCCTCGGCTGCTCCCTCGTTCATCAGGATCTCGGCGGCCTTGGCGAAACCGATGATGCCCGGCACGTTCAACGTCCCCGAGCGGTTGCCACGCTCGTGGCCCCCACCATCCATCTGCGGCGCGATGCGCACGCGCGGCTTCTTGCGCCTGACGTAGAGCGCGCCAATGCCCTTGGGGCCGTAGATCTTGTGCGCCGTGATCGACGCCAAATCTACGTTCATCGCCTCGACGTCGAACGGCGTCTTGCCTACGCCCTGCACGGCATCCACGTGAAGTAGAACGCCCTTTTCATGGGTGATGGCGCCGATCTCGGCGATGGGCTGAATCGTGCCGACCTCGTTGTTGGCCAGCATCACCGAGACGAGGATGGTCTGGTCGGTCAGAGCGCGACGGACCTCTTCCGGGTCGACGCGACCGCTGTGGTCGACACCCAGGTAGGTGACCGAGTAGCCGTCCTTCTCCAGGCGCTTGCAGGAGTCGAGCACCGCCTTGTGCTCGATCACCGTGGTCACGATGTGGCGTCCCTTCGAGCCGTAGTATTCGGCGACGCCCTTGATGGCCAGATTGTCGGCCTCGGTGGCACCCGAGGTGAAGACGATCTCCTTGCCAGACTCCGCCCCGATGAAGCGCGCCAGCGTCTCGCGAGCGTCCTCGACTGCCGCCTCCGCCTCCCAGCCGAAGCGATGGGTGCGGCTGGCCGCGTTGCCGAACTGCGACAAGAAATACGGCTCCATCGCGCGCAGAACCCGGGGGTCCATCGGCGTGGTGGCGTGATTGTCCATGTAGATCGGCAGGTTCAACGTCAATTTCCCTGGGTTCGGTGCAATCGTGTGGGGCTATTTCAGTGGACGTGCAGGCCGGCAATCAAGGCCGGTTGCTCGGGTTGGTCGATGTGCCGCCCGCAGCTGGGGCAGGCGTCCACAGTCGTCTCAGGACTGCTGCACGCGCTCTGGCAGGCGTCGAGATAGGTGAGGCTGGAGACCAGCTCGTGCTCGAGCCGATGGAGCTCCGAGAGCTTCTCGCGCACGCCGGCCAGCCGCTGCTCGAACACGTCGCGCAGGCTAGCGGCAGCGGCGATGCCGGAGGGCGCGCCCTCCTGGTCACGAACGATCTTGGCGATCTCCGGCAGGGAGAAGCCGAGCGTCTGCAGTTTGCTGATCCAGCGCACCCGCTCGACCGAGTCGGCGCGGAAAAGCCGGAAGCCGCCCGGGGAGCGTTCCGCCGGCCTCAGCAAGCCCAAGCTCTCGTACAAGTGGAGCGCGCGCACCGTCTTGCCCGTCAGGCGTGACAGCTCGCCGACCTGCAGCGAGCCCTCGTCGACTGGCGCCGCACCGCCCGAACCAGCACCGCCCGAACCAGCACCATCGGCGACGCCTGGCTGACGCACCTCCGCTTCCCGAGCAGTCTCGGGGCTGTGGAAGATGGCCAGGCGGCGCTTGGCGGTCATGGTTCTGAGCCTTACAGCAGACCAACCCTTACGTACGGGTAAGAGTGCCTGCGTTCGATCTAGTGCCCACGCACGGGCCTGTCAAAGCCTCAGACCCGGCATTTGGGGGCCTCAGACTCGGCATTTTGGGGCACTTCGAGCCGAGAGGGCCCGAATTACAATGAAAATGGAATTCAGTCCGAGTCCGTGTCGCCCAGCACATCCGAGGCGCCCGCGCCGAGTGTGCGCTGGCTGGAGCCTGCAGAGAGCTGAGCCACGGAGCGCAGGTGGTGCATGAGCAGGGAGCGATTGTCCGTAACGTTGAGGTTCTGCAGCTCGAGCGCGCCGATGCGGTCCTCCGGGGAGAAAGGCGCATCCTCGACGCGCTCCATGCTGAGCTTCTCGGGACCGTAGCTCATGTACTCCGCGCGCGTGCCCAGGATGGTGTAGTCGTCGCCGCGCCGCAGCTCGAGGCGGACGGCGCCAGTGACGCTGGGAGCAATCCAGCGCGTGAGGCCATCCTTGATCATCATGCTCTCTGGATCGAACCAGCGCCCTTCGTAGAGGAGGCGTCCCAGCCGGCGCCCGAGCGTGAAGTACTGATCCAGCGTATTTTCGTTGTGGATCGCAGAGAGCAGACGCTCGTAGCACAGGTGCAAGAGCGCCATGCCCGGCGCCTCGTAGATGCCACGGCTCTTGGCGTCGATGACGCGGTTCTCGATCTGGTCGCTCATGCCCAAGCCGTGCCGCCCGCCGACCCGGTTGGCCTCGAGCATCATCTCGATCAGGCTGTCGAAACGTTTGCCGTTGATCGCCGCGGGCACACCGCGCTCGAACTCGACGCTGACCTCCTCGCGCTCGATGACGGTCTCCGCACGGTAGTGCGCGACCCCCATGATGGGGTCCACGATGTTCATGCCGCTATCGAGAAACTCCAGATCCTTGGCCTCGTGAGTCGCACCGAGCACGTTGGAGTCGGTGCTGTAGGCCTTGCTGGTGCTCATGGTGTACGGCAGGCCCACCGACTCCAGGTACTGGCTCATTTCGGTGCGGCCGCCGAAGGCGTCGACGAAAGCGCGGTCGAGCCACGGCTTGTAGATGCGAAGCGCGGGATTGGTGAGGACGCCGTAGCGATAGAAGCGCTGGATGTCGTTGCCCTTGTGGGTGCTGCCGTCGCCGAAGACGTGCACGTCGTCGGCGCGCATGGCGCGGATGATGGCCGTCGTGGTTACGGCCCGACCGATCGGCGTGGTGTTGAAGTACTTCTTACCGCCCGAGCTCAGGTGGAACGCGCCGCACTGGATGGCCACCAGGCCCTCGCGCACCATCTGCTCCCTGCAGTCGAGCAGGCGCGCCAGCTTGGCCCCGTGGCTTTCGGCAACTGGTGGAATGAGCGCTGGATCCGCCTCGTCGGGCTGAGCCAGATCGGCCGTGTAGCAGTACACGTCGAGCCCCTGTCGCGACAGCCACGCGACCGCACAACGCGTGTCGAGACCGCCGGAAAAGGCAATCCCGAGCTTGGTACCCTTGGGGGGAAGCGACCGGTAAATCCTGCTCATGGCGCGGCCGCTATACGGCTCTGTGCCAGCTCGGGCAAGCTGGTTTCCCGGGCCAGAGCGCGATGCGGGGACTGGAAGCGCCTGTGGTAGCCTCGCCCTCCAGGGAGAAGCGATGTCGCCTCGGAAAGCCAGCCTGCTCGTCACGTGTGTTTCTGTCGTCCTCTTGGCGTCGTGCGGCGGTGCCAAGCAGGCGCCCGAGGAGCCGACGCCCGCTCCGAGCGCAAGCGAGCCCGACGCCCCCGGTGACACGACAACGGCGGATGGCGAAGCCATGAGCGAAGAGGAGCTGGCCGCGCTGGCAGAGATCGAAAAAGGAGACGGAGCAGCCGAGGCCGCTCCTGGAACAGCCCCTGAAGCAGGACGAGAGGTCGTTTACCGGATGACGCCGGATGGCCTGAAAGTGGAGGTGGAAGGCGCAGTATTCACGCCTTCGGCCAAGTCTTTCATGACGCCCGAGGGCTACGGGGTCGAGATCACGGTGGAAGCGACGGCCAAGGTCGAGGCGCTGCTGGCAAACCCGGATGCAGGCCCGCTGGCGTTCGGTGGGCGCGTGATCCGCAAGACCGGGCGAATCGACACGTTCGGCGACAAGCGCAGCGGCAGCGGAACCAAGCCGCTCGGGCCACAGACACCGCAGAAGTTCTCGCGCAAGTGGCCGATCGCCAACGTGTCCCTGCTCTCCCCGGGCGACGAGCTGGAGCTCGAGATCGGGCTCTGGGGCTACGGCCACAAGGACGGCGCCGTGCGCCCGGTGCGCAAGTTCGCCAGCCTCAAGATGAAGGCGAGCGCAAACGGGGCAACGCCGGTGATCGACGCGCCGAGCCAGTGATCAGGCGCG
>Ga0315912_10005575_pt1 | contig 11526 bp, 9 predicted proteins | sample VfabasoilMG_FD_204469 | JGI IMG/M metagenome (GOLD analysis project Ga0315912, IMG submission 204469) | Garden soil microbial communities collected in Santa Monica, California, United States - V. faba soil | ecosystem: Environmental > Terrestrial > Soil > Garden | place: USA: California...
GGATCCTCGTCGGCGACACGGAGGTCTGGCAGCAGTTCGTCGGCCCAGGACCGACGAGCCCGCTCGCGTTTCAGACTCTGGTCAACGTCCAGGTCGGCGACGCCGTCAACTTCCTGCTCGAGCCCTTCGAGTCCAACGACGCGAACGACGCGACCGACTTCGTCGTGCAGCTCTGCCGCTGAGCCTCGTGAGCCCTGCTCAGTGCCCGGCGGGCAAGGCGCGCAGCGCGAGCTCCGACACTTCTCGCTTCAGCTGACCCTCGGGGAAAGAGCCCCGGTAGTCGTCCATCAAGCGACGCAAGGCCTCGGCGTCGTGACGCTGCGCGGCTCCCCGAATGGCGTCCACGAGCTGGATCTCCGCCTCCAGCCCGCTCACCGCGAGCGGCGGCTGCTGCACAGTACCCCCTGCCGGCGGCTCGAGCACCGCCGACAGGGATCCGTCTTGCTGGGGTTCCATCCGCTCGAGAGCATCGTCCCCGCGCGCCGCGGGACCGCTGCTCGCCCTCGACGTTCGTGATGCAGCTGCGCTCGGAGCCGGAGCAACTCGGCGACGAGCGGTCGCACCACCTAGCCCGGGAGAGGCTACGCGAGGACGGACAGGCGAGTCCGCGGCGGGTGCCGGGACAGACGATGGTACGGCCTCGGCCGATGCTGCTACCCCGGCCGGCGCAACGGGCGCCGCTGGTGCCGAGCCGAGCGCGGGGGCAACCGCGGGCGAACGCACCGGCTCGGTCGCGCCGACCGCTACCGCGGCGGGCGGCCCAGCATTCGGCAGCCCGGTATTGGACAGTACGGCGACGCGAGGTGGCTCCGCGACGGGTGCATCGGCGAGCGCGTAGGCCCCGCCCGCTACCGCCACGCCGACACCGAGCAGCGTGAGCTTGCCGGCACTGGTTCCCAGCCAGGCGAACGCCTTCGAGCTAAAGAGCCCGATACCTCCGGCCGCGCCGAGCGCCACGAGCAGTCGGGCTCGGCTCCGCGCCGGGGGCCGGTGTGCCCTCGCTGCCAGGAGCAGCGACCGGGTCAGCTCATCGGAGGTCTCGTCCAGCAGCTTCTTCATGATCCTGCAACCTCGTTCGGGGTCCGCAGCCGGGCGACCTCCGCTTGGAAGAACTCACGGGCGCGTCGCAGGCGCGAGGCCACTGTCCCCGTGGGGATAGCCAACAATTGTGCGATTTCGGGCACCGTCATGTCCTCGAGCTCAAACAGAATGAAGGCTTCCTTCAGATTGTCGGCCATGCGCTCGAGGATGCGATCGAGCTGACGCCGCGCCTGACTGCGGGCGGCCATCACTTCCAGATCGGGGGCCCCATCCACGAGGCGTTCGGGATCGGGGCTGACGTGATGCTGAGAACTCTGCGCCTTACGCCGAAATTCCTTCGCGACCCGCAGCGCGACGCCATACAGAAAGGCGCGCTCGCTGCCCGGCTTGATCTGCAGGCCCTCTCGAACGACCAGCACCATGAAGACCTGCTGGGCGGCATCGTCGATCTCGGAGGTCGACACGCTCAGCCGAGCCAACAAGCGCCAGATGAAATCGTAGTGGTCCTGCACCAGGCGGCGCAGCACGCTGGTCGGCAGGCGTGCGCCTCCCTCCGAGCTAGACCCTCGGGCCGGCTGCTGAGTGAGGATGTCGAGAGTCAACGCCTGATAATGACTCGGGTTGGGCGGAGCGATCTCGGGGAGTGGCGAAAATCCACGCGGGCCGCGAGGGCTGAGAAGCATAGCCGCCGTGTCCTACACGCGGTATGGTGCCCCGCATGCGCCGATCGGGAACAGGTTTCCGCGATAGGTCCACGCCGATCTGGCCGTGCCTGCTGTGCCTGTGTGGCTCGGCGTGCGGGGACAGCGTGGTGGTGGCGCGGGAATTCTCGTTGGTCTCCGCGGCGGTCGAGTCGCGGGACGCCGGCTCCGACGCAGACAGCTTCGAGCCGCACTTCGACTTCGGGCATGGGGGCGCGGGCCCGGTCGTGCCGCATACCCCGCCGCATTTCGGCCCCGGCGGATCCTCGGGCGTGGCGCCCCACCCGAGCAAGGGCGACGGCGATGACAGCGACGGCAGCGGTGGCGGCGGCGGTACGGGCGGCAAGAGCGGCGAGCCCAAACATTCCTGAGGGCTCTCGGCGAGCGCCGCCGCGAGTCTGACGAGCGCCGCCTCGGGTGCGTTCAGAGGAACGCGCTGCCGAGCACGAGGGCGTTGTAGGTCATGTGGACCGCGATGGGAGTCGCGAGCCAGCCGGTACGCTCGTAGGCGGCGGCGGCCACGACCGCCATGACGAACACGGGCAGCGCTGCCACCACCGGATGCACCAGCGCGAACACGAGCGCACTGGCCAAGACCGCCAGGGGCCCGCGCAGCGAACGGCGCAGGCCACGGTACAGGATGCCCCGGAAAATGAACTCTTCAAACACGGGCGCGGCCAGCAAGGTCAGCCCGATGAACCACCAGGGCAGGCCCTGCTCCTCCCCGGGCAAGAGACTCGACGCCTGCTCGAAGAGTTCTGCCAGCCAGGGCACGTGCTCGGCCAGGAGGCGATAACCGATCCCGAGCAGCCCTGCCAGAAGGCCACCGAGCACACCGAGCCCCACCTGCAGGGCGCGGCTCCCGCTCGCCGCCGGCCTCGACAGGCCGAGCACGCGCCAGAGCCGCGGCACACCGCTGCGCCGGAACGCAAACAACGACAGCGCGGTGACCGCGACGCCGGCCGTGGAAAACCCGAGCAGGAGCGCGCGCCCCTGTGCGCCGTCTCGCTCCGCGAACAAGAGCACGAACACTCCCTGCAACACGAAGAACCCGAGCGCGGCGATCACGCCATCGGCCACGGCGATCTGCGGCGCGGGCGCCTCCGTCGGATCGAGCAAGAACGGCAAGTGATCGCGCAGCTTCTGCCACAGGGCGAACGCCAGGAGCGCCGACAAGACGAGCTGGACAAACTTGGTCCAGAGCGATGGCGCATAGATCGCGTACGCAAACAGGCCCGCGAGCGACATGAACAGATACAGACTGCCGGGGCGGATGCGCCGGCGCGGCTCGGCCTCCAGCGGATCGGTGCCGAGGCTGCCGATGCCGAGCGCGATCACGGCGTAGATATAGACCCCCACCATGGCAAAGACCGCGTACGGCAAGCTGGGCACGATCAGCTGCGGGGCGCGCGCCCAGACCAGGGCCAAGAAGCCGGCGCCAAACAGGTAGGCCACGCCGAGCCAGACCCACAGCTTCTCCAGCAACAGCCGCTCCAGCCGCTCGGGCAGCGTGTACAGCATCCAGAGTGCCGCGCCCTCGGTCGCCAGCGCGTTGCAGGCGCCCGTGGTGAGCGCAAAGGCAGACACGGCAAACGCCGCGGTCGCGACGTGGCGGGGATTGCCACTGATATCGTGGAGCAGCCGCGGGTTGATCCACAACTGCAGCCCAAACACGAAGCAGGGAGTGACGAAGGCCTGCGTGCGCAAGCGCCGATCGCGAAACAGCGCGCGCAGCTCCTTCTGCACGAGTGCGCCCAGCCGGAACTGGCCCGTGCTCGCCGGCAGCTCCGCGCCCGAGCCGCGGCGGGCGAGGTACGGCCCCGAGCCGCTGCTGATGCCACCTCGCACCATCTGCTCGGCGCTCCAGATGCAGAAGCCGAGCCAGCCCACGGCGAAGAGCGTGCTCGCCAGGCCCGCCAGCAGCGCGGGTTGCCCGCCGACCACGAGCCAGGCCGGCAGACACGGCGGCAGATAAAACGCTGCCTGCGGCAGCCGCGCGGTCCACTCGAAGGCCCAGGTGGACTGGCGCGCATAAGCGACCGCGACGCCGCCCACCATGGCCACGGCGCTGAGGGTGAGCAGCGCCGCCTGCACACGGGCCACCCAGACCAGAGGCAGATAGCGGCGCAACGACGACTCCAGGAGCACGCGCAACCCGCCGCCGAGCAAGGCGACGTACAGCGCCGCGAGCACGGCCAGCGGGATACCGAGCGCGCCGTAGCCGGAGCACCAGAACAGCACCGCGTAGAACGGGCAGATCAGCACCCACAGGAGCGGCCCGGTAAATACCGCCGCCAGCGCCCGCGCCAGGAACAAGGAGCGCGGCCGCACCGGGAACGTGAACAACCATTCCAGGCTGGCGCTGACGCGAGCCAGGTCGTCGTCCGAGCCCGCGACGTGCTGGAGCAGCTGCGCCACGCCGAGCAGAAAGGCCACAAACGCCAGCGGCCGCAGCATCGCCAGCGGATCGTCCCCGGAGTACCACAGCTCGCTGTCCGGCCAGAGCGCGATCAGCGGCAGCTCACTCTGGCGAAACCCCTCCAGACCGTGCTCCCGGAACGCCCGCCGCAACTGCTGCTCTCGGGCCTCCCGCGCGGGCTCGTCCTCGAGCTGCGAGCGCTCGCGCGCGACGAGTCCGTCGACCTCTTCGGCGAGCTCCTCGGGCGACGCGGAATGCAGGCGCCAGTAGCTGGCCTCATCGATCAGGACGCGCTCCCCCACAGCGTTGCGCTCGGCATATTGCGCCGCCTGGTGCACCAGCCGCGTCGTGGCCGTGACCGTCTGGAACACGAAGATGACGCCCAGAAAGGCCAAGAGCAGCCGCCCCGTCGCGGGCTTGCGGGCGGTGGCGCTGCGCTGCCCGGGCCCGTGAACCGGCGAGGGGCTGCGGGGCCCCGGCGGAACCTTCGGGCGGCGCGCGCGGAGCGCAGCGATGCGATTGGTGAAGCGCCGCGCAGATAGGCGTGCGATCAGGTACACGACGCGCGCCGTGGAGGGCGGCGTCATTGTCCCTCCGCGGCCGAGCGGCTCCCGGCGGTCACCGCGAAGAAGATCTCCTCCAGCGAGCCGTCCACCGAGCGTTCGCGCCGCAGCTCTTCGAGCGTTCCGATCGCCGCAATCTGGCCGTGCGCCACGATCGCCACGCGTTCACACAAGCGTTCCACCTGGTCGAGCAGATGGGAGCTGAGAAAGATGGTCGTGCCGGCCCGTTGCCGCTCCACGAGCAGCTCGTTGAGGCTGCGCGTCGCCAGCGGATCGAGCCCGCTCGTCGGCTCATCGAGGATGAGCACGCGCGGCTCGTGCAGCAACGCACACACCAGCGCGAGCTTCTTCTTCATGCCGCGCGAGTAGTTGACCGCATAGTCGCTGAGTGCGTCACCGAGCTCCAGGCGTTCGATCAGCGGCAGCGTGCGCTCCCGGAACAGCTGCCTCGGCACGCCGTGCATGCCGGCGGAAAACTCGATGATCTCGCTGCCGCGCAGGTAGTCGTAAAAGGTCGGGTCATCCGGCAGATAGCCGACGATGCGCTTGAGCATGACGCGTTCTTCAAAGCAATCGAGCGCCGCGATGCGCGCCGTGCCCGCGCTGGGCTTGAGAAAGCCCATCAGGATGCGCAGCGTGGTCGTCTTGCCGGCACCGTTGGGGCCGAGCAGCGCGAAGATCTCCCCCTCCCCCACCTTCAGCGTCAGATCCCGGATCGCAGAAAACTCGCCGTAGCGTTTGCCGAGCCCGACCAGCTCGAGCATCGTAGGGGGCGCCAGCTCGAGAGCCATCCCGCTCAGTCTCGTCGAACGGGCGGCGTTTGGGAAGCGGCGGCTCGCCCCGTTCGCCGGCCCCCCCGCGCCGCCTCCCCGCGCCTTCGCCTCCCCACGCCTTCGCCTCCCCACGCCTTCGCCTCCCCACGCCTTCGCCTCCCCGCGCCTTCGCCAGCCCCTGCCGTCTCGCCACGCCTTCACTCGCGGGCACTCGGCGGTGCCCTCACCTCAGATCGGTTCGAACACGTCGTCTCTCCTTCGGATACGGCCGCCGAGTTGGAGATACGTGAGCGCGACGTTGACCTCGCGCGCCGAAAGCCCGCTCGCCTCGATCAAGCCATCGGCGCTCCATCTGCCCCTCCCGCCCATCGCCTGCAGCAAGCGAGAGTTGATCTCGCCCCACTCGTCGCGCTCACGGCTGCTGTCGTCTGCCTGCTCGGACTCGAGCGCCATGTCCGCCCACCAGCCTCCTGCGGCGCCGGGCTCATTTGCCGCATCGTGGCTCGCGCGGTGCGCGTGGCGGTGGTGCGACTCCGCGTCGTTCGAGTCTCCGTCGTTCGAGTCTGGGTCCTCGTGAGTCGAGCGGCTTGCGCGGCGGTCGGCGTGGATCGAGCCGTCCGCGGCGCTCGATCGGTTGCCTGCATTCGACGACCCACTTTGGGTCGCGCCCCACCCCAAATCGTCCCACGACCAGGGCCGGACAGACCTCGCAGCCTCTCCGGCTGTGCTCGTGCTTGCGGTTGTCCCCGCGGCAGTGCTCGCGGCCGGGACGCTGCTGGCGTGGGCGAGTTCGTGCGGGACGACTTCCGTGCCTTGCGCCGACAGCGCCACTCGTGCGACGACTTCCAGAGCTTGGCTGTCGCTGCAGTCCTCCCCACTGGCGCGGCGCACACTCTCGAGAGCGCGCTCGAGCAGCGCACACGCCTCTTCCGAAAGCTCAAAGGTTACGCGCCGCGTTTTCGGGCTCACGGCCTCCGCTCCGCGCCCGGCCTCCGCTCCGCGCGCGACCTCCGCTCCCGTCTGCGTTCGGGCGACACGCCGTTCCAGGGTGCGCATGTCGAGTTGCCGCGCGAGCTCGAGCCACTCGGCCTCGGTGGCGGGCGTCGCCACCCGCGTGATCTCGCGCACCCGCGAGTACGAGAGCTCCCCGTCGACGAGCGCCCGCTCGATCTCCGGCAGCTGCCTTAGCGCGCGCCCGATGCGCACGCGTTCGCGCGCCTCTCGCGGACCGAGACCAAAGCAGCAGCGGGCCGCGTGCAGCTCATCGGCGTAGGCATCGAGCATCAAATCTTGCCGCCGCTGCACTCGATCGGCCAGATCCGCCAGATAGCGGCAGACCAGACGTTCGGCACCCCGCTCGATGTCGAGCAGCCGGAGTAGTTCCGCGATCAGTTCGCAGGTCGCCAACTCCGGGCGATACTCGAAGACCAGCGGTGTGTCGCGGCGCGACTTGCACCGAACATGGTCACCTGCATGCAGGGCAGCGATGTGTTCCATGCAGCGACGCTAGCATGCGAAATTCCGCGGCTCAGATTCGCCCTCAGACAGCCGTCCGAGCGACTCTTTGACGTCGAAGTCGTCCGGAGCGGATCTGGGGCCTCTGCGCGCCACCCCGTGCCGGCAACGCCAACCTTTTTCGCGATCGTCGCCGACGAGGTCATGAACCGCCCCGATCACGTCCAGCAGGATCGCATGCCATCCGGCGACATGTGCTGACGAGCGCCGCCATCTGCTCGTGCGGACGGACCACCCGCGCCCCAGGCGACGCATCCATGGCGGACCGAGTGACGGGCGGACGCAGTGACGGGCGGCGGGCCTGGTAAAGTCGGCTCGACGGGGCCTTTATTTCGGCGTACGAGTCTAGCCGCTATGCAGCGGAAACGCTTCGTGTTCCATGCAAGTGGGGGAATCTCCGCCGATGTATGATCCGACGCTTTGGCACCGCCTCCAGTTCGCGTTTAGCATCGTCTATCACTACCTATTTCCGCAGCTCACGATGGGGCTGGCGTGGTTCTTGGTGTTCTGGAAGTGGCGCGCCCTGCGCACGGGGGAGGAGCGCTACGCCAAGGCAGCCCGCTTCTGGGCCCGCATCTTCGGGCTCAACTTCGCCATGGGGGTGGTGACCGGGCTGCCGATGGAGTTTCAGTTCGGCACCAACTGGGGCGAGTTCACCAAGTTCTCCGGCGGTGTGATCGGGCAGACACTCGCCATGGAAGGGATGTTTTCCTTCTTTCTCGAGAGCGCGCTCGTCGGCGCGTTGATCTGGGGGGAACAGCGGCTCGGCCCACGCAGGCACTTCCTGGCGGCGCTCGGCGTGGCCATCGGCAGCTGGCTCTCCGGCTACTTCATCATCGTCACCAACGCCTTCATGCAACACCCGGTGGGGCACGGCATGTCGGAGGACGGCACGCTGCACATCGCCGACCTCAGCGACTACCTGCTCAATCCGTGGGGGCTCGTGCAGTTCGCACACAACCAGATGGCCGCGCTCGTGACGGGCTCGTTCGTGGTCACGGCCCTGGGCGCCTATCTCGCGTTGCGCGGTCGGAGCGCGGAGCAGGCAAAGCTCTATCTCCGGCATGGTGCGCTGGCCGGGCTCGTGGCCTCCGTGCTCGTCGCCTTCCCCACCGGGGACTTGCAAGCCAAGCTGGTGGCCAAACATCAAGAGCCCTCGCTCGCCGCGATGGAAGGGCGCTTTCAGACCCTGCCCTCGATGGTGGAAATCACGCTGATCGGTCAGCCCAACGTGCGCGAGCGGCGCCTGGACAATCCGATCAAGGTGCCCGGCATGCTCAGCTTCCTCGCCTTCGGCACGTTCCACAGCGGCGTGCGCGGGCTCGAGGCCTTCCCGGAGTCAGAGTGGCCCACCAACATCGAGCTGCTCTACTACTCCTTCCACGTGATGGCGGGGCTCGGCACCTTGTTCATCTTGCTGATGGGGATCGCCAATCTGGCGCGCTGGCGGGGCCGGCTCGAGACGACCCGCCCCTTGCTCTGGGTGTTGATGCTCGCGTTCCCCTTCCCGTATATCGCCAACACAGCCGGCTGGATCACGGCAGAGCTGGGCCGCCAACCCTGGCTCATCTGGGGGATCATGCGCACGGAGGACGGCGCGAGCAAGATCGTCAGCTCGGGCAACGTCCTGTTTACGCTCGTGGGGCTCACCGGGATGTACTTCGTACTCGGCCTCTTATACCTGTTTTTGGTGGGCCATGAGGCGCTGCGCGGCCCTGACGCGGTCCCGCACAGCCACTCGCCGTATGGCGAGCCGGAAGCGCTCTCTGCCGCGAAAGAGAAAGGCACGCCATGATTGAGCTCTGGTTCGGCATTCTGGGCTTCATGTTGATCATGTTCTCCGTGCTCGAAGGCTGGGATTTCGGTGCTGGCGCACTGCATCTCCTGGTCGCCAAGACCAGTGCCGAGCGGCGTCAAGTGATCGCCGCCATCGGTCCGCTCTGGACGTGGCACGAGGTCTGGCTTCTCGCCGCGGGCGGCACCTTCATGGTGGCGTTTCCCAAAGCCATGGCCACGGCCTTCGCCGGCTACTACCTGGCGCTCTGGCTGGCGCTCTGGTCGTTCATGCTGCGCGGCATCTCGCTCGAGGTCGGGGGCCACCTGCCCGATCCGCTCTGGCAGGCCTTCTGGGACCTGGTCTTCGCAGTCGCAAACGTGCTCCTGGCGATCGTATTTGGCGCCGCGCTGGGCAACGTGATCCGGGGCGTCCCACTGGACGAAACAGGGGAGTTCACGCTGGCGTTCTTCACGCATTTTGGCGTACGCGGCCGCGTCGGCATCCTGGATTGGTACACGTTGAGCGTGGCAGTGATGACTTTGCTGCTGCTGTGCGCCCACGGTGCGACGTACCTGACGCTGAAAACCCAGGGTACCGTGCACGAGCGCAGCATGCGCTGGGCGCGTCGCCTGTGGTGGGCGGTCGCGGTGGGCTTTCCGATTGTGACCCTGGAAACCTCCAGCGTCCGCCCCGAGATCTTTCGCGCGGCCGCCGAGCGGCCGCTAGCGTGGCTGGGATTGCTCGCCGCGCTCGGCGGGCTCGGCGCGCTCATCACAGGTCGTCGCCTCGGGCGCGAGCAACGTGCCTTCGCGGGCTCCTGCGCGATCATCGTCGGCCTGCTGATCGTGCTGGGCGTGGGTCTGTTCCCGGTGCTCTTGCATTCGACGATTGCACCGGAGTTCTCGATGACGGCGCAGCAGGCCGCCTCGAGCCCACGCGGCCTGCAGCTCGCCCTGTACTGGTGGCCCCCGGCGATGCTACTCGCCTTCGGCTACATGATGTTCATCGCGCGGCAGTTCCGCGGCAAGGTGCGCTCGAGCTAAGATCAGCAAGGCTTTTACTAGCGAAACGCGATCACGTCCAGGTCGAGCGGGAGGCGGTCCTGGCGCAGCCGGGGACCCGACGTCGGGATCACCACGGGCCCGCCGTCGCGCACTTCGACGTGCCCCTGCAGTTGGAAGCGGTCGAATGCGTACGGCAAGCCGTTCGAGAGCAACGGAGACGGGCGGTCCATCACGTGAAAGTGCAGGTGGGGTTCGGTGGAATTGCCGGTGTTGCCGACCCGGCCCAGCACCTGCCCGGGCCGCACGCGCTCCCCCGCTCGGACGCGGACGCTGCCGGTCTGCAGGTGCGCGTACAAGGCAAAGCGACCGTCGGCGAGCGCCTCCACGACATAGTTGCCGGCGGCGGTATCGTTGTCGAAGGGCGGCAGCTCCTGGTTCGGCACGTTCTCGGCAACGCCGTCGCTGGCCGCCACGATGCGCCCGCCCGCCGCAGCCAGCACGTCATCGCCAAAGATGAAGTAGCTCGCGTTGTCGCTCGGATCACCGCGAAAGCTCGAGCCCGCTTCTTGCTGCAAGAAGTCGATCGCGTAGCGCTGCGCGAGCAGCAGCTCCCCTTCGTCCGACGCCGTTAGCGCGGTGGTGTGCTCGCCCGGGCGGCAGCAGCCATTCAGATCCACCAACCCGTCGCCGCGCAGCGGAGCGCCCACTCGCACGGCCCGCTCGCGGATCACCGGCACGCTCGGGCCGTGTTCGACAGCTCCGCCCTCGACGCCCTCGACCTCGCGCTCCAGACGGTGTTGCAGCCGCCGCGGCAGGGGCGCATCGAGCGCCAGGGCCACGTCGACGAAGAGCAGGGCGAACGTGCCCGGATCGATGTTGCCGGTGGCATCGTTGGCGATCAAGATCTCCCGCAGGGCATCCCCCGCAAAGCTCACCAAAGGAGCACGGCGACCGGAGCCGAAGACATCGAGTTGCGTGAGGCGCTGGCTCTCCTCACTGACGTTCTCGAGCAGCAACTCGTACACGAGGTGCACGTGCTCGTCGGTCGTGGTCACGGGGCGCGGCTCGGCAATCACACGGATGCGCAGCGGGTCGGACTCTGCCACGTCCGACGAGGCGCCCGACGCAGACGACTCGGACGCCGCGGCTTCCGGAGCCACCAGCGCATTCGACAGCCTGCCATCGTCCAGCAGCGCGTCCTCTTCGTCGATCACGTTGGTTTCGACCGCGCCACAGGCGGCGACGAAAAGCGGAAGCAGATAACCGACCAGACTGGATGCACGCAATGACGACATGGGTTCTCCCGGAATGACCTGACCCCGGACAGCGAGGCCAGCGCCCTGCCCGAGAGCAACCCCTGTGCCACGGCCGCACGCCGCCAATCCCCGCGCCAAACCTTGGCGTTCCACCGCGTTCGCGCCCCTGCGACGCGCGACCGAGCGGACAAATGTCCGCCCCTTGCCAAACCGAGGAGACATCTGTCCGCCCGACGTCGAACCCCATCGAGGTTACTGGTTTGGGGCCGGACCTCCGCCACACGGCCCGGTCGCACACCTCGGCACTCCGTTCGGCGAAGCCGTACGCTTCAGGGCCAGACCCCAAACAGACGACCGGGTGGCCCCGGGGCGTTGCCACCCCGGGGCTCCCACAGACCCGGACTTGCGGGTTTCCCGCATCCGGTTCCTCAAATCACGGCTTTGCCAAGTTTCGGTAGACCGAGTGCACGATGGTGG
>Ga0315912_10005576_pt1 | contig 11526 bp, 10 predicted proteins | sample VfabasoilMG_FD_204469 | JGI IMG/M metagenome (GOLD analysis project Ga0315912, IMG submission 204469) | Garden soil microbial communities collected in Santa Monica, California, United States - V. faba soil | ecosystem: Environmental > Terrestrial > Soil > Garden | place: USA: California...
CTTCGATGGCGTCGCGAGAATGCGCCGTTCACGCGCGGTCAGCCGCTCCGGCAGATAGCTCCGCTTGTGCTTGAGCAGGTGGCGGATGTCATCGAGACCCAGCGCGCGGGCGAGGGCACCGCGACCGGAATTGTTCATGGCGCGCCTCGGGCGCGACGTCATCGCCAGCTGGAAATCCACCAGTGCCGGGCCGCCGTCAGGCGTGACCAGCCAGTTGGTTTCCTTGGCGAGATCGTTGTGGATGACGTTCGCGGCGTGCAGTCGTCGCAGCAGGCGCGCGGCGGCGCGAAAATATTCCGGATCACGCGGCTTCGCGAGATGCATGGGCGCGCCGTCGATCCAGGTGCGCGTGAGGCGCCCGGGTTCGTAACTCAACGCGCGCGGGATGCCCTCGATGCCATGACCCAGTGCGAGCCGAGTCAGCGCGCGATGTTCGCGGCGCATGAGATGCAGGGCGATACGCCGCGCCCAGGGCCGGGCAGTGCGCGCGTTGCGGACCACGGTGTCGCCGATACGCGAGATCGTTCCGAAGGTGTCGGATTTAAGAAGTTGGGGTGCAGCCCCCATTTCGCCAAAACCCGAAATGGGTGCAGCCCCCGTCCTTCTATTGCCACTCGGCGCGCAGGCCGGCGACGATGCGCTGCAGGCTTTCGGCGCTGGCGCCGGCACCTTGCACGGGAGCGGTTGCGACCAGTTCGATGCGCGACCAGAAACGTTTCGGCGCCTGGCTCATCGCCGGCTTGCCGTCGCGGTGACTGAAGAAGCTGCCCCACAAACCGCGCAGCGCCATCGGCACCACCGGCACGGCCCGCCGCGCGAGGATGCGCTCCACGCCGCGTTTGAACTCGTTCATCTCGCCGTCGCGCGTGAGCTTGCCCTCGGGGAAGATGCACACGACTTCGCCGTCGGCCAGCTCGGCGTCGATCCGGTCGAAGGCCTTGTTGAGCGCGGCCGCGTCCTCGCGAGCCGGTGCGATCGGGATGGCACGCGCGGTGCGGAAGATGAATCCCATGACGGGAATGCGGAAGATGTTGTGGTCCATGACGAAACGCACCGGCCGGCGCACGCTGCCGCCGATCACCAGCGCGTCCATGAAACTCACGTGGTTGCAGACGATGAGCGCGGGCCCGGTCTCGGGGATGTTCTCCAGGCCGTGCACGCGGATGCGATACATGATGTTCACCAGCACCCACGACAGGAACCGCATCAGGAATTCAGGCACCAGCGTATAGATGTACGCGGCGACGACGGCATTCAGCACCGCCGCGAAGATGAACAATTGCGGGATGCTCAGGTGCAACACCTTGAACCAGGTGATCGCCAGCGCGGCGGCAATCACCATGAACCCGGCGTTGAGGATGTTGTTGCAGGCGATGATCCGCGCGCGATGACTCTCCGCGCTGCGCGACAGGATCAGGGCGTACAGCGGCACGATGAACAGGCCGCCGAACACGCCGAACACGCCGATCAGCGCGCAGTCGAGCGCCACATCCCAGCCGCCGGCGGCGAGGAAGGTTTTCCAGTTGTGCGCGACGGCGACCTGCGCAACCGGATGTTCGAAGTACAGATCCAGCAGGCACACCGTCATGCCGATGGACCCCAGCGGTACGAGCCCGATCTCCACCTTGTGCCCGGACAGGCGTTCGCAGGCGAGTGAGCCGAGCGCGGTGCCGATGGAGAACGAGGCCAGCAGCAGGGTGTAGACCGTCTTGTCGCCGCCGAGCACCTCTTTGGCGTACGACGGCAGCTGCGCGAGGATCAGCGCCCCCACCAGCCAGAACCAGGAAATGCCCAGCAGCGAGTTCAGGATGGCGCGGCTCTGCGCCGCGAAACGCAGCGTTTGCCAGGTGGCGGTGATGGGGTTGAAGTTGAGCTTCAGGCCGGGGTCGGTGGCCTCGGCGCGCGGAATGAAGCGCGAACAGAAGTACGTGCCGATCGCCACCACGACCAGCACGATCGCGGCGGCCGAATTCGCGTGGCCGGCCGCGCCGGCCGGCGCCGTTTGCACCAGCAGTCCGCCGGCAATGGTGCCGATGAGGATGGCGATGAATGTGCCGGCGTCCACCAGCGCGTTGCCGCCGACCAGCTCGCTCTGCCGCAGGTGCTGCGGCATGAGCGAATACTTCAACGGGCCGAATAACGTGGCGAGCACGCCGAGCAGGAAAATCAGCGTCAGCAGCGTCGGGACGTGCCCGGCATGCAACGCGGCCGCGGCGCCGAACATCAGCAGGACTTCGGCGAAGCGCGTCTGGCGGATCAGCCGGCTTTTCTCGTACTTGTCCGCGAGCTGGCCGGCGAGCGCCGAAAACACGAAGAAGGGCAGGACGAACAACCCCTGCGCCGCATTTGCGAATACCTGGTCCTTTCCAGCCGCGACGGTGGCGCCGAAGGTGATCGACACGACCACGGTATTGCGGAACAGGTTGTCGTTGAAGGCGCCGAAGAACTGGGTGAGGAAGAAGGGCAGGAAACGCCGGACCCTGAGCAGTGCGAATTGCGAGCGCTCGGCGCCCGGCACCTGTTCAGGCAACTCCATCAGGCTTTGTTGGGCTTGCGCCAGCGCTCGCGATTGGCGGCGTTGCGATGCTGGATGACGACTTCCTTGCTCTTGAGCAGGGTCGCGGAACGGGGCGCCAGTTCCAGGCCCGTGTTCACGTCCGTCATGGCCAGGTCGAGTTTTTTCATGCCCACGAACACCGCCGCGCGATTGTTGAACGTGCGCCAGTTGCTGCGGTCGAGTTCGAGCGCGCGATTGCAGTGTTCGAGCGCTTCTTCAAAACGCTTGAGCGCCGCATAGCCGGCGCAGGCATTGGAATGTCCGGCCGCCTCGTCCTGGATGTTGTTGGCCTCTTCGAGACCCTTGAGCGTGAGGCGAACGCCCTCTTCATAACGGCCCAGCTGCAGCGCATCGGACCCCTGTGCGAGCAGCATGTTGGTGGGGCCGAACACCGTCGCGGATTGCGAGGCGGAGAGCGGCTCGGCGGCGGGCACGTTGCCCGCAATCAGCAGACCGCCGATGAAAAATGCCCGCCATGAGGCAATCCGGAGCATGGCCGGTATATAGCGCGACCTCACCCAACTTGCCAGAACGCGTTCCCCGCTTGGGCGTCCAAAAACGGCTACAGTTCGCAACACTCTCGAGAGGTGCCTGAAATGCCTCGTTTATTGTCCATTCTGGCCGCAACTGCATTCCTGGCCGGCTGTGAGGCCGTGTCCGGATTCAACACCTACAAGCAATGGGAGGTTGCCGCCACCGACCCGGACCTGGGGCTGGTGCAGCTCTCGTATTCATACGGCAGGTTCGAGAGCCCCCAGGTCGACGAGCGCGCCGGCACCGGCATCGCGCGTGAACGCTGCACGGACTGGGGCTTTCGGGAAGCGGTCCGCAAGAGCGAAGACCGCCAATGCACCAGCGGCAATGAACAGAGCTGCACGAAGTGGGTGGTGACGCGCGAGTACCAGTGCCTCAAGGAGCCGGCGAAGTAGCCTTCACGACGGAAGCAGACGGTACTCCGCGGCGAGCGCCACGAGAAGGTAGAGCACGAAGAACGACCCGGCGTCCAGGAAGGATTTCCAGAAGACGGCGGGCTGAACATCCAGGTGCGCGGGCAGGGGCCGCCGACCGTGAAGGTGCGGCCACCACTTGGTGGGAGTCGTCAGCTTGTACGCCGTGAATTGTTCGGGAAAGGAGTCCGCCAGGAACTGCTCCTCGCAGGCGGCGGCATAGACCACCAGCGCGGCGATCAATAAGACGACGATGGCGCAGAGCAGAATGGAGCGCGTGGTGATTCCCAGGCCGAACGCCGCGAGAACCGAACAGGAATACAGCGGATGCCGGCATAGCGCGTACGGGCCGGTGGTGACCAGTTCCACATCCTTGTGCCCGGCGATGAACGCAGACGTCCAGATGCGCCCGAGGCAGGCCAGGGTGACGCACACGAACCCGAGCACACCGCAGAAGTAGTACCACCACGCGGACATCGCGCGCGGCCCGACGGTCGCGCAGGCCGCGACCAGGCCGATGTAGATGGCGAAAGTGGCGCGCAGGCGCGGCGTGCTGGCGGAGTCCGTCAATGCAATGAAATCCGGCTGGAACAGGGCTGCAGTATAGGGTGATGCGCCCCACACGCCCGCTGCGGCGTGAAGCCCGAGGCGAACCGATCAGTTCGTGCGGAGCTTGCGGCTGACAAACAACGCGATGGCAGACCAGCCCAGCGCCAGGCCCGTCATGCCGCCGATCAGCAGATTGAAGAGCTGCCGCCCGAAGGAGCCGTCCATATGCGGCATGACATAGGTCAGCGCCGCCGCGCAGGTCGTGGCGAGCAGCACCACCGCGGCCCCGAGGCGCAGCTTGTTGGAGAGGCGTGATCCCGGGTCATGCGATGGACGAGCGGGCGCGGGGCCTTGGCGCCAGGCCCAGATGGCCAGCGCCGCAAGCCCTACGATGGAGCTGAGATATTGCAGGAACCGGTACACCGACAACTGCCTGCCCATCACGTTTACGGTCACATCACGCAGCGTGGGCAGTGCCTCGGCCACCGGCGACAGGGAGTGCGTGAACGAGTCCCAGACCAGATGCGTAACCGCACCTACAATGATGGCCAGCGAGACGCGCAACAGCAGCGAAGCACTGAGCCGGTATTCACTGCGTACGACTCGGTCGCGCCAGCCGTCGGGCAGCAATGCGATCGTCGGTGCTTCCAGCACCCGCACGTAGAACAGCCAGACCGCGAGCCCGACCGGCAGGCAGAACCAGAAAAGCCCTCCCAGGGTGTGGGTGGGAAAGGTGATGGTCACCGGCGTGAAATACGAGAAATCCGGCGACATGCTGCCGATCATCATGGCAGCCAGCGGGAGCCGGGTTTTGCGGAGCGGCAACACCGCCGCCGCATGCGCGATCGTGAATGGCATGCGCGCATGCTAGCAACGCAGGGGCGCCGGAAAGGTGACCAATTGTGGCACCGTGCATGGCTCACACTCGTGTAGGACGTCGCCGCGCTGACAGTCGCGAAGCGGCAATCCGGCGCATGGAGATTCGAATCCGATCGATCGCCTATTTCGATTGAGCGACGCCGGGCGCGGACGCGAGCATGCCGCGCAACAGCCCCCAGCTGAAATCGCGCTGCTTCCAGTTCATCGTCGCTTCGTCCTGGCGGGCTGCCTTCGACGGCTCAAACCATGGCGTATTCGGGCGTGACGAGAACTCCCGCCGGTAAGTGAGCAGGGACGCGACACCCACTTCCGCATGACATCCGCCACAGGCGTTGCCGCCAAACAATGAGGGTCGTTCAAAGGCGAGCGGAATCTCCCGGTCGCCGGCGGCCACGCGCGCGAGTCCGTCCTTGCCATCGAACAGACCGTCCGCGTCGAGTCGAAATTGATAGAAAACCTGGTTGTCCGCATCGCCCCATTGAGCCAGTTTCGGATCCTTCGCGTAGACACGTATCTGCAGTGATTCCGTCAGCGGTGTGACGCGTAGTTCGCCCGACGCGTTCGGCAGCAGCATTTTCCTGAGCAATGCCACCTGTGTCCCGGGCGGAAGCTGTGGAACCTCGGGATTCAACTTGACCGGGGAATTTGCCGACGGGCTCTCGGCGTATCTCTCGTTCAAGACGTAGGGTCGCGGGAAGTTCGCCAGTGCGCGCAGATACTGCAACGTCCCGGCGCGGTCCCCGGGCAGGCGGATGAGTACATAAAAAACAGCCCGCCCCTGCGTCGCGCGCAGATGCTGGCGTGCCGCAGGTTCCCACACCCTGCCGCCCAAGGCGGGAACCGGATCTCCGCCCAGGATCACCCAGGGTCCGTCGGGGTCGAGCAGCGCCGGCGGCACGAAGGCTGCTTCGCGATCCGCCGCGTCGTAATCCGCCGCAAACGTCTTGCGCTTCACCACGGCACCGTAGTTGTCCGGCAGCCCGGCGATTTCCGCATCGGTGAGGGCCAGCCTGCGGACGATCTCGGCGCAACGGCGAGATATTTCCAGGCGGCGCTCCGGGTTTTTGGCAAGCGGGTCTGACGCCTGGTCGAACGTCGCCCACACGGCGCTTTGCAGGATGGCGCGTTTGACCGGCGGCGCCACCTGCTTTTCCGCATGGAACTCCAGGAACTCATCGAGTACAGCGAGCAACCGGGCGTAGGCCGTGTCCGCGGGAAAGGACTCCTCCGGTATGGAGCTGAGCTGGCTGCCGGTGAAGGGTGCTTTGGCATGCAACGCCACGTACAGCCGATTCCAGACGTGCGCCGGGTCGGCATCGAACAATGTCGTGGTTTCTGCCGCCGATGCGCAGAGTGGGGCGAGGCACAACAGGGCGACCACAACCTTCATGGCGCCGAATATAGTACCGGCATGGACTCCTCGCACGTGGTCATCGGCAGCCTGGGATTCAGCGAGCCGATGCAAGTCCGGCCGCGATTCCACGCCAACGATGTTTCCCGCGACGTGCTGAACGTGGTACCGCGCGCAGTGGCGATTCACGATGCGCGCCGTTTCGAGGAAGCGCCGACGCTCGACCGCGAAGGATTTTGCCTGCGTCCGCACCGCAGCGAGGTACGTGACTTCCGCGATCCGGCGGAGATCGGCCGTATCCACGTCGATGAGATCCGCGAGTTGTTGCTGGCGGCATCGGGCGCGGACCACGTGCAGGTCTCGGGAAACGGGGTGCTGCGCTTCGGCGAGCGTTCGCGGGAATCGGGCGCACGCAACAATTCGCGGCCCGCGCGTTTCGTGCACGTCGACGTCAGCGATGCCACGGCGGTGAACTTTTACGAGCGGTCGCGGCCTGACAACGGGCGCGCGGTACGGCGCGCCGCCCAGTACAACGTGTGGCGCGTGATGACGGCGCCGCCGCAGGACGTGCCGCTGGCGGTCTGCGATGCGCGCAGCCTGGCACGCGGCGACTTCATCGCGGCGGACGCGATGTTCGATCGCGACGGCGTCATCGTGATGTCATTCGAGGCGTGGCTGCTGCGGCACAATCCCGCGCAGCGTTGGTCATATTTTTCGAACATGAATCCGCAGGAAGTGCTGATCTTCAAGACGCACGACAGCGATCCGGCAGCCGCGCATTGCGTGCCTCACGGCGCATTTGACCATCCCGACTGTCCGCCCGATGCGCCGCCGCGCGCCAGCATCGAGATGCGTGGCATCGCGTATTGGTTCGCCTAAGATACGTGCTCGAAGTTCCGGGGGTCTGTCGATGAATCGAGTCGTCGCGGCGTCGATTGCCGTTTTGTCCATGTTCACGGGCCTGTGCTCCGCGCCGGCGTTCTCGCAGGCGAAGAGGATCCTGTTCCTCGCCGGTCCGCGCGATCACGGCGCCCCGGGTCGCCACGAGTACGAACGCGACCTGAAGACGCTGGCGCAGTCACTGGAGCAGTCGACCAACGTTCCGGGAATCACGACGCAGCTCATCGTCGGGTCGTTGCCTCGCGACCTCGCTGCCGTCCAGGACGCCGCCGCCATCGTCATCGACTCGAGCTCGGATCGCGCGGAGGGCGAGACCCATCCGCTGTTCCCGCCGAACCCGTCCACCAACGGCAGAAGTTACGACGAGGAGACCAGCCGATTTCTGCAGGCGTTCGACGATCTGGTGCGCCAGAAGAAGATCGGAATCGTCATCCTGCACTACGCCAGCTGGGCCGAGAACTGGCGGGCGCGCCAGTATTACCTGGGTTGGACCGGGGGACTATGGGTGCAGGGTGTCTCCAAGAACCCCGTGGATGAATGGACCATGACCCTTGAAAACCGCCGTCATCCCATCCTCAGCGGCGTGAAACCCTGGACCTTCCGCGACGAGGTCTTCAGCCGCTACTTCCTGCCCGCCGACAAGCGACGCACCAACCTTCTGCTGGGGACGCCCAAGGAAGACAAGTTCGGCATCGGGCCGCAGATCGCCGCCTGGGCCTACCAGCGTGACGACGGTGGCCGCAGCTTCGTGTTCGGCGGGCTCGATTTTCGCGACAACCTGGCACTCGACAACTACCGCAAGTTCCTGCTGAACGGCATCGCCTGGGCGGCGCACGTGGACATTCCGCGCAAGGGAATCGACTCGCCCACGCCCGACGTCAGCGACGTCACTCCCCGCAAGGTCAAATAGAACACCCGCTGCTCATGCGTCTTTCATTTCTCGCGTTCGCATCGTTGATGATGCCGATCTCACATGCCGCGTGGCCTGACTACGGCGGCGGTCCCGACCAGTCCAAGTACGTGGTGACCCGGGACATCACGAAGAAGAATGTCTCCCGGCTGCGTGTGGCCTGGATCTACCCGACCGGCGACGAGCGCGCGTACCAGTTCAACCCCATCATCGTCGACGATGTCATGTACGTGCTGGCGAAGAACAATTCGCTGGTGGCGATCGACGTGAACACGCGCCGTGAGCTGTGGATCCACGCCAACCTGCGCGGCATCACCAACCGAGGCGTCAACTACTGGGAAAGCCGTGATCGCAAGGATCGCCGCCTGCTGTTCGCGCTCGAGGATTCATTGCAGGCCATCGACGCGCGCACCGGCAAGTCGATACTGACTTTCGGCGAGCAAGGTATCGTGGATCTGCGTGTCGGCCTGGACCGTGATCCGGCAACCGTGCGGCGCGTCGCTTCGGGTACGCCGGGCAAGGTGTTCGAGAACCTGCTCATCCTCGGCAGCTCGCCGGGAGAAGGGTATTTCTCGCCGCCGGGGCACATCCGCGCGTACGACGTGATCACCGGCGCGCTGGTGTGGACCTTCCGCACCATTCCCCACCCCGGCGAGTTCGGTTACGACACCTGGCCGAAGGATGCGTGGAAATATGCCGGCGGCGCGAACGTCTGGGGCGAGATTTCCATTGATGCCAAACGCGGCATCGCGTATTTCCCGGTGTCCTCACCGACCTACGACTACTACGGCGCCGACCGCATCGGGATGAATCTGTTCAGCGATTGCCTGCTGGCGCTGGATGCCCGCACCGGCAAACGCCTGTGGCATTTCCAGATGGTGCATCACGACCTCTGGGACTACGACCCCACCGCCGCGCCGCAGCTCATCACGGTCCGCAAGGAAGGCAAGACCATCGACGCCGTGGCGCAGGCCACCAAGCAGGGATTCGTGTTCGTCTTCGATCGCGTGAGCGGCGAGCCCGTCTGGCCGATCGAAGAACGCCCGGTGCCGAAAAGCGACATGCCCGGAGAACAGGCCTGGCCGACACAGCCTTTCTCGATCCTGCCGCCCTCGGCGCGACAGGTGGTGAAGCCGGATGATCTCACGCCGTATCTCATCAGCGACGCGGAACGCGCCGCGTGGCGTGAGCGCATCTCCAAGGCGCGCAGCGGCCTGTTCACGCCGCCATCGCTCACCGAGACTGCCGCCATTCCAGGCGCGGTCGGCGGCACCAACTGGGGCAACACCGCGGCGAACCCGGGCGCCGGTGTGCTCTACGTGCTCAACCAGGACTTTCCGTCGTTCTACAAGCTCGAGTTGTTCGACGAACAGAAGTTCGCGGATCGGCGCGCGCGTTTTGGCGCGCCTGATCCCGCGGCCGTGAAACGCGGCGAAAGAGTCTATGCGGAGTCCTGCGCACCTTGTCATGGTGCGGATCGTGCGGGCACACCAGCCGCGCCGTCATTGCTGAGCGCGGGCGGCCAGATAGGATTTCCGCAACTCAAGCGCACGATCCTGTATGGCAATGGCCGCATGCCGCCCATCGGGCACATCAGCGACGAGCAGATTGGCGAGATCCTGGCGTTCCTTGGGGGTGGTCCGCGCCCGCGATTCCGCAACGATCCGGCGGAGAAGCTCGTGATGCCAGAGGGTCCGGTGGTCGCCTCCGGAGGAGCGCCGCGGCCTGACGGTGCCGCATCCAATGCGCCGCCGACGTCGGAATCCTACCCTGCGGGCGTGGACGCCCCAGCGCAGCGCTACTTCACCGACTATGGGCTGGGTTACCCCTATCTGATGGCGCCACCCTGGTCGCAGATCATGGCTTATGACCTCAATCGCGGCACGATCAAGTGGACCAGGCCGCTGGGCCAGGATCGTGACGTCGCCGCCGCGGGCGGCAAGGACACCGGTCTGCCGCGCGGCACGCAGCGCCAGGGCATGATCGTCACCTCCACCGGAATCGTTTTTTCCACCGCGCGCGACGGCGTGTTGTACGCCTTCGACGCAGCGAATGGCGACGTGCTCTGGTCCGCCAGGTTGCCGATGAGCACCGAAGGTTTGCCGGCCGCCTATCAGGTGAGGGGCAGGACTTACATTGTCGTCAATGCGACGACGCCCCACACCTGGGGCCTGAATTCGACCTTGAGTGGCATCGGTTCGCCGGAACCGCTGGGCAAGGGCGGGTACGTGGTATTCGCGATGCCGGTCAACTGAGCATTTCAATCACGGCGATGGCATTGCCGGTGACGTGCATGGCAATGGGCGTGAAGATCGATCCTGTGTGCCGGCGTGCGTAGGCGAACAGGCAGGCATCGACGAAACTCTGCACGACTCCCACGTTGCTGACGAAGGTGCCCTGGTAGGCGAAGGCATGCAGCGCGACGAACACCGCCGCCTGCGCTGCGACGGCGGCGTGCGGATTCCGGAGTTTCTTCTGCAGCCAGTTGAGGAACAGGCCGCGGAACAGCAGCTCCTCGACCACCGGCGCGAGCAGCAACATGCCGACGATACGCAGCGCGGCCTCGAAGCCGGTGTGCTTGAAGCCGCCGAGTTCCAGCTCGTTGTAGGCGTACAGCAGCAGTTCGAACCCGGCCGCCACCGCAAGGAACAGCAACCACCAGCCGAAGGCGGCTGCGTACGACCGAGGTTGCTGCCATCCCAGGTCGGAGCGTTGAATGGCGCCCTGGCGGACACGAATCGCGACGACCGCGAGGACGATCAGGAAGGGCGCCACGCGGAGGATCGAGTTCATTCATCGACGGTACTACATGCGCCAGGGCGAAGGCGAAACGGGCCGGGGGCCCGCCCCGGCGCGCCCGCGATTGGAGTAAAAAGAGTCCGTCAGTTGCAGGGAGATTCCGCATGTCCATGAATCGTCGCGACGCGCTGCGCGTCGCCGGATCCGCGCTGCTGGCCGGCGCTCTCGGGCCGGCATTCGCCAAATCGAAGCCCCTGAGCGTGCTGATCCTCGGCGGCACCGGCTTCATCGGCCCGCACTTCGTGCACGCGTTCACCGGCGGCGGACACAAGGTGACGCTGTTCAATCGCGGCAAACGCGATCCGGAGGCGAAGCAGGGCGTCGAGCAGTTGTTAGGCGACCGCAACGGCGACCTCAAGTCGCTGGAGGGGCGCGACTGGGACGTGGTGGTCGACAACTCGGGTTACACGCCGGGCCAGGTGCAGTTGTCCACCGACCTGCTGCGCAAGCATTCGAAGCACTACATCTTCATATCCAGCATCGCGGTCTACGATGACTTCGCGAATCCCCCCATCGACGAGTCACACAAGCTCGCGCCCATCGGCGACATGCGCACCGACAAGCTCGAGGGTGCCAACTACGGACCGCTGAAAGTGCTCTGCGAGGCGGTGGTCGAGAAGGCCTATGGCAAACG
>Ga0315912_10005577_pt1 | contig 11526 bp, 12 predicted proteins | sample VfabasoilMG_FD_204469 | JGI IMG/M metagenome (GOLD analysis project Ga0315912, IMG submission 204469) | Garden soil microbial communities collected in Santa Monica, California, United States - V. faba soil | ecosystem: Environmental > Terrestrial > Soil > Garden | place: USA: California...
GCTTCGAAAGCCGGCACAAGCATCGACGACCGCCACCGCGACGTTTGGATTCGATGCCCAGTGAGCATGAACATACGAAGCCACGACGTTGTGGCAGCGGTAACCTTCGCTGCTCGTCTCGCCGCCGCGCCGCCGCCGCAGCGAGTAGACGCGTTCGAGCAACGCAGCGGGCGGCTCAGGTTCGAGCTCGGAATAGCGGAATTGGTGGCCACGAAAGCGGGTGCCCTTTGCGCCGAGTAGCGAGCGCGTTTGCGTCTCGACTTCGACGTAACCCAGGGCTTGGAGCTTATCGCGCATGCAAGCTTCCGTCGGCAGCAGCCCGACCATCTCGTGTCGTGCGCCATCGAGCGTGCGGATCGCCTGCGTCAAGAACATCAGGCCCCCGCATTCCGCATAGATGGGCCCGCCGCGCTCGGCGAAAGCCAGCACGTCTGCTCGTAGTGAGCGATTTTCGGCCAATGCCGCGGCGTGCAGCTCTGGGTAGCCGCCCCCCAGATACAGACCGTCCACTTCAGGCAACCGGGCATCGTGTACCGGCGAAAAGCGGACCAGAGTCGCCCCGAGCGCCTCCAGGCGGCGCAGGTTGTCGACATAGTAGAAGTGGAAGGCTTCGTCCTCGGCAATGCCGATCCGCGCGCGAAACGAGCCGGAACGGACATGCGCAGTCACGGGCTCGTCTGCGAGCGCGGGTGCGGAACGCGCCAACTCGAGCACGGCATCCAACCGGATCCACTCTGCCGCAACTCCGCCCCACGCATCGAGCGCGCTCTCCGGCAAGGTTTGCTCATCGGCCGTGCGCAGACCAAGGTGCCGTTCTGGAAAACCGGGCGCAGCTGAACGTGGCAGAGCGCCCAAGAGCGATGACGGACGAAGCGCCGCCTGCAACAGGTCGGCGTGGCCCCGGCTGCCGACGCGGTTAGCGATCACTCCGGCCACACGCAATGCGGGATCGAAGCCCGCAAAGCCAGCAGCCAGCGCCGCCACACTGCGCGCCATGCCTCCCGCGTCGATGACCAACGCTACGGGCGCAGCGAGCCACTTGGCGATCTCCGCGGTCGAGCCGGCTTCGCTCGTCGGCGATGCGCCGTCGAACAAGCCCATGACGCCTTCGATGATGGCGATGTCGGTGTCGCGCGTAGCCGCAAGGAAGGTGCTGAGCACGGCCTCTCGCCCCATCATCCAGCCATCCAGGTTGTGCGTCGCGTGGCCCAACGCGCGCGCGTGGTAAGTCGGGTCCAGGTAGTCAGGACCGCACTTGAAGAGCGCGACCCGCAAGCCGCGCGCGCGGAGCGCCCGCGCGACCGCGACCGACACCGTGGTTTTGCCCACACCGCTGGCCACGCCCGCAATCACGATCCGCGGCACCTCGCGCAGGTTCGGAGTCATCAGTAGTCGACTCCGAGTCGAGCCTTTTCACCGCTCTGAAACGGATGCTTCACGAGCTTCATCTCCGTCACTAGATCGGCGAGTTCGATCAGCGCTGCCGGCGCATCTCGCCCCGTTATGACCACGTGCACCCCCGCGGGCCGCGAGCGCAGCGTCTCCAGCACCTCATCGAGCGCGAGAAAGCCGTAGTGAAATGCGTAGGTCAGCTCGTCGAGCACCACGAGCTCGCGTTCGCCCGATAGGATCTCGCTCTGGGCCTCCGCCCAAGCGGCGCGAGCCGCGGCTTTGTCACGGGAGATGTCATCACTCTCCCAAGTGAAGCCGAGACCCATCACCCGAAAGCGCAGCTGCGGCAGGCTTTCAGCGAAAACCCGTTCCCCGGTTTTCCACTTCCCTTTGATGAATTGCACGACCGTCACGCGCAGCCCCCGCCCCAGAGCACGAAAAACCATGCCCAAGGCCGCGGTGGTCTTGCCCTTGCCGTGCCCGGTGTACACGACCAGCAGGCCCGCGCGCTCAGCGGTGTCCGGACTGGGCGTGGTCATGGCACTCCTCCCACGTCCGGAGGCGGCTCTGCCTTGGTCGCCCGGCGAAAGCGATGCGTAAATTCCGGATCGTAGAGCTTCGAGTTCGCAAAGTCCGTCGCTGTCAGCACTCGACCGACAAGAATCATCGATTGCGATTTGAGTCCGGCCGCACGCGCGCGCTCCCGAATGTCGGCCAGGGTACCGCGCACGATGACCTGGTCGGGCCAACTGGCGCGGTGCACGATCGCCACCGGACAATCAGCACCGTAGGCCGGGCTCAATGCGGCGACGACATCGCGCAGCAACGTGATGCTGAGAAAGAGGCACAACGTGGCCTGGTGCGCGGCCAGCTCTTCGAGCTTCTCGCGTGTGGGCATCGGCGTACGGCCTTCGGCGCGGGTCAGGATCACCGTCTGCGAAAGCTCGGGCAGCGTGAGCTCACGGCCCAAAGCGGCGGCGGCGGCCGTGAACGAAGACACTCCGGGCACGATCTCGTATTCGATGCCCAACTCCTCCATGCGCCGCATCTGTTCCGCGGTCGAGCCGAAGATCGTAGGATCGCCGGTGTGGACCCGAGCGACGTCCAGATCGCGGTCGCGCGCGTCGACCAACACGGCCACGATTTGTTCCAGGGTCATCGACGAGGAGTCGAGCACGGTCGCTTTCGCGTCGGCGCGCGCGACGATCTCCTTGGGCACGAGTGAGCCCGTGTAGAAGACGACCGGACAGCGAGCGATCAGCTCGGCGCCGCGAACCGTAATCAGCCCGGGATCTCCGGGTCCTGCACCGATGATGTAAACGCGCATCGTGTCACTTCCTCTCAGCCGTCAGCTGCACTTCAAGACCGCTTCGCGCACTACGTTCCAGACCGCGGGCGGCGTCTGACACAGCCATTCGCACGGGATCGTTCGTCCGCTCGGCACCTCGATTTCTTCCTCGCCAAGAATCAGAGTCCAAAGCCGCTCGCTCACCGAGCCATTGCGGGCGACGGTGAGCCTTTCACCAATCTCCCGCGCAGCCTCTACACCTTCGAGCGCGATCGAGAGCGTCGTTCCCGTCAGGGTCGGAGCACCGCACACTTCTAGTTGAATGAAGCGCTCGCGAATCACGTCGCGTTTTGGAGCCGGCGGGGCGAAACCAGCCGCCTGCCAATCACAAGGAACCTTCGTGTCGCCGACCAGGAACCAAGCGGGCAGATCGCCCAACTTGGTCTGGAGCAATAGCCCACCAGCCAACCTACCCACTCGTGCCATCAGGCATCTCCCTCGCTTTCGAGCCCGACCAGCGGCTCGAGGTTCAGCGATCGACCCGGTGTTTGCCCGGGAAGCGCCTCACCTTCCCAGGTGTATTTGTTGCTGTAGCCGCGCGGGGTCACCATGTGGCCCTCGAACACGAAGGTCTGGCTCGAGCCGACGATCACGGTCGTGAGCATGCCGATCTCGTATTCCAAACAATGATCGAGATCGGTGAGTACCCGGGTCTCGCGCCGCCGGTACGCGCTCTTGACGAGCGCCACCGGTGTTGTCCCCGAGCGATGCTCGCGAATGATCTCCTGAGCCCGCACGATCTGGCGCGTGCGACGGCCGCTCGCGGGGTTGTACAAGCCGATCACGAAGTCGCCTTCGGCAGCTGCTTGGATGCGGCGCTCGATGATGGGCCAGGGCGTCAGCAAATCCGACAGCGAAATGGCGCAGAAATCGTGACCGAGCGGCGCACCGACCAGCGACGCGCACGCGTTCAGCGCGGTGATGCCGGGGATCAAGCGCAACTCAGGCGAAGCGCCGCGGGTCCAGCCATTTTCCTGCAGAACCTGAAAAACGAGGCCGCCCATGCCATACACGCCGGCGTCGCCCGAAGAAATGATCACCACGTTCGCGCCCGCTTGCGCGCGCTCGACGGCGATACGCGCGCGACCAATTTCCTCGGTCATGCCGGTTCGGACCACCTCTTTGCCCACGATCAGATCCTGGACCAGCCGAATGTAGGTCGTATAGCCGACGACGACTTCCGCGGCAGCGATCGCGGCGAGTGCCGCGGGCGTCGTGTGATCGTGCGCACCGGGGCCGATGCCGACGATAGTGAGCGTTCCGTGCTGGCTCATGGGATTCCGATCTCTCGCTTGGCAAAGGGGATCTCCGCGATGGCCAGCGTCAGCGAGCGACCCGCGCCGTCTTCGGTATAGCGTTGCTTGGGGACGAGCAGCTGACTTGCGCCCGCGGCGATCAGCGCGGCCGGCTCCGAGACGCCGCGCGTGCCGACGAACGCCTTCACGCGCTCAGACGGGTTCTCGACGCCTTGCTCGGCACCGAGCGCGTCGAGCGCTTCCGCGGTGAAAGTCTGGAGCGGCCAGCCCCGTTGCGCCGAGAGCTGCAAGAGCGCCGTTTCATCGCCCTTTTTGTCGATCGTGGCCAGCCCTCGCACGCACTTCTGCGACAGACCATGGGTCGCGAAGGTGGCGGCAATGCCGCGCTCGATCAGCTCGAGGGGTGTGTCTCGATCGCAGCCGATGCCGAGCACCAAGCTCTTCGGGCGGTAAATCACCGAACGCGCGAAGTGCGCCGGATGACTGCGGGCGAGGTCACGATGCGAGGCGACCAGCAGCATCTCCCAGGCCTCGGGATCGACGCCGGCCAGCGACGTCGTGTACTCCACCCCTTTGGGCAGCGCCTTCTCCAGCGGCCAAAAGCTCGGCTCTCCGGTCTCTTGCACGAACAGCACGCGCGTTTCATTGACCACCGCGGCACAGGCACGAGTCACGTTGCGATCCGGATCATCGAGCACCCAGCCCAGATCGCGGGCGAGGATGTCCACGGTGAGCGTGCCGATGGCGTCCGAAGCCGTGGTCACGACCGCTGCGGCGCCCAGCGCTTGCGCGACGCGCTCGGTGAACACGTTCCCGCGGCCCACGTGCCCCGAAAGCACGCAAATGGAAAAGCGCGCCGCGTCGTCGACGCAGACCACCGCCGGATCGACCTTCTTACTGCGCAGCAAAGGGGCAATCATGCGCACCACCGCGCCGACACTGATCACGAATACGTGCGCGTCGTAGCGCGGGAAGGTGTCCTCGAGCAGCGGTCCCATGGGCAAGGCAAACAGCCGCGCGCCCGCGGGAGCGCGCTCTTTGAGCTTCTCGGAGACCAGCAGCTCGGAATCCGGCAGCGCCTGGGCGATGCGCTGCGCGATCTCGATACCGTGCCGAGTGATGGCATAGATCGCGATGCTGCGAGAAGCTGCGCTCATTGGGCCTCCAAACTGCGTTTAGCGCTCTGTCCAACCAAGAGCCCACTGCCGTCACGGCGCTTGACGATCATCATCGCGAAGCAGCCGCCATGCTCTTCGCGCACCTGACGCACGTCTCGCTCGACGCGCTGCTCGGCCATCGTGGCTTTGGAGACGAAGAAGGCTCGATCCGTGAGTCCCGTGTGCTCCAAGGCCTCCAAGATCTGCGGCAGCTCTGCCCCGAGCTTCATCAGCACGACCGTGTCGAAGCGCTGCAACAGATCCACGAGATCGCCGACACCGTACGTGGCGGGGATGATCGCCACGCGTTCGTGTCCGTCCGCCAGAGGCACGCCTCCAACCATCGCGACCGAGGTGATCGACGTGACGCCAGGGACCACTTCCACGGGCAAGTGCGGCCAGCGCCGCAGCGCCTCCGCGCGAACATAGCCAAATGTGCTGAAAACCGAAGGATCGCCCTCGGTCAGGAACGCGACCGAGCGGCCCGCAAGCAAGCGTTCACCGAGTGCGTCAACCGCGGCCTGTACCCTGGGGCGAACGATGTCTGCCTCCTTCGACATCGGGAAAGTCAGCTTCAGACGTTCCTGGGTCGCGTGCTCCTTCAGCAACGGGGCAACGATTGACCAAGCCACGGACGCGCCGTAGTCGGAGCTGCGCGGTAGCGCGAGCACAGGAGCGGACTCCAAAACGCGCAGCGCGCGCAGCGTGAGCAGATCCGGTGCGCCCGGTCCCACCCCAACGCCATAAAGAGTGCCAAGCGCCGTCACGAGACGACCTCCGAATGCGCGACAGGTTTGTCCGCCGCCAAGATGTGAATCGGATTCAGCGCTTCGTAGCGCTGATAGTGCGCGAGCGGCGCGCCGCGCGAGATTTGGATCAAGGTGACCTCTGGCTCGGCGCCGCGCGCCTTGAGCGCTGCATAGCTCTCCGCCACATTTTCGAGCGTGATGGCGTTGATCACGACGCGACCACCGGGTTTCAATGCCATGAGCGCAGCGTCGATGATCGGGCTCATGCTGCCCTTGCTGCCGCCCACGAATACCGCGTCCGGCGCATCCAAGCCGTTCAGCGCTTCTGGGGCGCGCCCAGCTACCACGCGCACGTTGTCGACGCCGTGCGCGCGCACATTTTCCCCGCAGATGGCCAGCCCTTCGGGATCGACCTCGACCGCAAACACCTTGCCACGCGGCGCCAACAGGGCGGCCTCGACGGCGACCGAGCCCGAACCGGCACCGATATCCCAAACCACGGAATCCGGCCGAATTCGCAGCGCGGCCAGCGACAGCAGGCGCACCTCGCGCTTGGTGATCAGCCCGAGTTTGGGCATGCGCTTGGCGAATTCCTGCTCCGGCAGGTACGGAATTGCGGGCGGAGCTCGCCAAGCTTCATCCGTCCGCCGCAAGAGCAGCACATTGAGCGCATCGATCTCGCGCTCATGCGCAAGCTCCTGCAGGGAGAAGCGACGCACGCGCTGCGCGGGCCCCGAAAGACGCTCGCAGACCCAAGCTTGAAAGCCTGGCTCACCGTATTCAAGCAGGTGCGCCGCCAAGCGCGCAGGATTGTTCTCGCTATCGGTCAGGACGGCCACTTTGCGCACCGCGCGCAGTTGCGCGCAGAAGCCGGCCAGGGGCCTTCCATGCACCGAGAGCAGCGTCGCGTCGTCCCAGGCCATGCCGGTCTGCGCGAAGGCCCATTGGACCGAAGTGGGGCTGGGCAAAAATTCGACATGCTCGCCGCCCACGGCCTGCGCGACCCGCGCGCCAATGCCGAAGAACAGCGGATCGCCGGAGGCCAGGACGCAAACCGTGTGCTCGTGCGCAAGCTCCGCGACCCGCGCGAGCGCCGCGTCGATGCCCGTCTTGAGCACGATGCGTTCACCCGTGAACTGCGGGAAAAACGCCAAATGCCGCTCACCGCCGACGAGCACCTGTGCACGCGCCACCGCGCTGGCCGCACGGCTCGACAGGCTCGCGCAGCCGTCGTCGCCCAACCCGATGACGACTACCGCTCGGCGCGGGCTCATCGGCAGATCTCCGTCGAGTTCACGGATAGGTACAGCAGCGCGTGCAGGATGGCGACGGCGATCGTGCTGCCGCCCTTGCGCCCGCGTGCGGCAATGAATGGGATCGTTGAATCGCAAAGTGCGTGCTTGCTCTCGGCGGCAGACACGAAACCCACCGGCACGCCAACTACCAGCGCGGGCCGCGCGCCCTCTTCACGGACCATTCGCAACACTTCCAGCAAGGCCGTAGGCGCATTTCCGACGGCGATCACCGCGCCATCGATCAGCCCGAGTCGCTGAGCTTTGCGCATGGCCTCGATCGCGCGCGTCGAGTTGCGCGCCGTAGCCGTGGCGATCACGTCGGGGTCGGAGATGAAGCCGTGCACCGTGCAGCCATAGGCCGCTAGCCGTTGTTCGTTCAGCCCGACCGCGATCATTTTCACGTCGACGATCACCGAGCAACCCCGGGTGAGCGCGGCGATCCCGGATCGGATCGCGTCGTTGCCGAACGCCATCAATCCGTTGAACTCGAAATCAGCCGTGGCGTGGATCACGCGGCGCACGACCTGCCATTCGGCTTCCGCGTATGAATGCGGACCGACCTCGGCGTCGATGATGGCAAAGCTTTCGTCCTCGATGCCGCGGCCGAGCGCGGTCATCTGTCGCATATCGTTCATGGTGCTTCCTGAGTAGGCGCAGTGGCCGGCGCGCGGCCCAAAACTCGGCCATCGAAGTCCACCAAGATCGCGTGGACCGCGAGCGGCGCGACCGAGGCGGCGTGACGCTCGAGATGAGTGACGACGCGCGCGCAAATCGCGTCGGAAAGTCCTGTGAGTCCGGCGCGAGTCGCGAGTTCGAGCACGTGTCGCGCGGTATTGGCGCTCTGGATCTGCGCCACGACCTCGGGCGCGGCCGCCAAATCTGCGGCGATCCGTGCCAAGAGCTCCATGTTCACCTCCGAGCCAGCGGCGTGGGTCATGGCTTTGCCGTCGGCCATCTTCGACAACTTGCCGATCATGCCGACGATCACCGCGCGCCCAGCGCCACGTCGCGCGCAGTGCCTGACGCCGACACCCACGAAATCGCCCACCTGAATGAAGGCCTCTTCTGGCAAGTCGGGATAGAGCCGCATCGCGTAGGCCTCGGATTTGCCTCCCGTGGTCAGCACGAGCGTCTCGATCTGGCGGCGGCGGGCGACGTCGATCGCTTGCACCACACTCGCCTTGTACGCGGCGGTGGAATACGGTTTGACGATCCCGCTGGTGCCGAGGATCGAGATCCCTCCGAGCAAGCCGAGGCGCGCGTTGATCGTCTGTTTGGCCAGCTCCTCGCCGCCCGGTACGGAGATCGTCACGCGCGCGCCCAGGGCCGGTGCTTGCACGAGTTCCTCGCGCACCATCTCGGTAATGTTGCGTCGCGGAACCGGGTTGATCGCCGGCGCGCCCACATCTAGCCCGAGGCCCGGCTTGGTGACGGTCGCCACCCCTTCGCCGCCCTCGAGCACGATCTCGTTTTCGCGGGCGAAGCGCACCTCGGCCACGATTTCGGCACCGTGCGTGCAATCGGGGTCATCGCCTCCGTCCTTGAGGATGCTGCACAGAGCGACCTCGTCCGCGAGTTCGCAACGTTCGAGCACGAAGGTGTGACGCTGACCGTTCGGCAGGGTGGATTCGATGGCTTCGAAGAGTTGGCCGCGCACCAAGACTCGCGTGGCCGCCTTGGCAGCGGCCGCTGCGCACGCACCGGTGGTGAACCCTTCGCGATGCCCCTTGGGATCGCGTGGGGGCACCTGAGTCCGGAACGCCCGCAGCGCAGCCATTCAAGCGCTCTTCTTCTCGGGGTTGTTGAAGAAGCACTCGATTCGGACGTCCGTCACCTGAGGCAGACGCACTGGCAACGATTGGCGGAGCGGATGAACGATCGCGCCGTCACCCGTGGCAATCACGTGACTCGCCTCGAAGCGCCGGGCCTGGGCTTCGATCAGGCTCCACGCCTCGACCGCGCGCAGTCGCCCCGCGATCGGGCCGATGTCGTGTTGCACCCAATCCGCGCTGGCTTGCTCGATTCTGCGACGCACCGAGGCCGCGTCCAGAAACGTCTCCGGCGCCTCACGCAGCCACATGACCGAAAGCGCGCTGGCTTGTCCGGTGAGCGCCTGCTGCTCGACGATACCGAGCGCCGAAGTGATGCCCGTGTCCGTCGCGACCAGCAAGGTGCGCTGAGGCAGCCCGGCTTCCGGAATCAGCTTGCCCCAAGGGCCGCTGAAGCCGAGCGTCGCGTCGACGGGAACCGCATGCATCGCCTGCGAACCCAGGCCTGGCAAGCGCTTGACCGCGATCGTCGCGCGGCCCGGTCGGCCAGGAACGGGCATCAGCGAGTAGGCGCGCTTGATCGCCTTTTCGCCGAGCATGAGCCCGGTATGAACGATGATGTACTTGCCACCGACGACGTCGAAAGCGCCGCCCTCGACGCATTCGATCTCCAACACGCGGGTGCTCAGCCCCACGAGTTCGGCAGCGACGATCCGCAGCAGCTTCGGGCTTTGTGCCATCACTCAGCCGGCCGGAAATATTTCATGCACCAGGTCGTGCATCTCCTCGAGCTCGCGATTGAGCCGAGACAGCCCCGCCACTTGTCCGCGCAGCTCTAACTCGACCTTTTTCGTGAGCACGAGCAAGCTACGGTAGTAGCCGAGCTTCGGATCGCCGGGGTCGGCGCGAGCCACCTTCTCGTTCAGCTCGACCAGCGCCGTCGAGTACAGCCGCAGCAGCGCGTCGAAATCCTGAGCCTGGCTCAACGAACTGAGGGGCCCAGGTCGATTTGCCGCATCACCGAGCTCCGCGAGTTCGTGCGCGCGTTCGGCTTCGTCGTCGACGCCGAGCAGTTTCATCAGCCCCAGGCGCAAGGCTGCAATTTCGTGACATGCCATGAATGGTTCGCGCTTTCTGTTGGAAACTCAGGACAAAATGTCGTCGACGAGCCGCCCTACCAGGCGATCGCCAATCAGGTGTTCGGTGACGAGCTCGGGCGCATCGTGTTCGTTGACGCGCCGATACCAGACTCCGTCGGGATAGACCGCGACGGTCGGCCCTTCGCCACAACGCCCCATGCAGGCGGTGCGCGTGACCTTGATCTCGCGCAAGCTCATGCGGTCCTTCACTTCGCGACGCAGCGCTTCCAAAAGCCCGAGACTGCCGCGCTCGACGCAGTCCGCGTTCCCGCAAACCAGCACGTGCTTTTTCAGCGGCTTGTGCAGGTGGATCGGCATCGTGGCCTGCGTGTGGGTCAGCGTGTGGCGCACGCTGTACAAGAGCGCCCGCAGACCACCGACCTGACTCGGTAAGCCGGCGATGTCGGCGCGGTATTGGCAGCTATCGCAAGCCAGGTTCTGCGCCCCCGAGCGCGCCATTCGGACTCGCTCGTCAATCAGCGATAGTAGTCGTTCGTCCACGCCCAGGTGGGGCGCGAGTTCCGTGTGGATCCAGGGATAGCGCGAGCGAAAGGTCTCTACTTGAGCCGCGAGCCGCGCCACGAGCCTTCCTGCGAACAGCAGGTAAGGGAGCACCACGAGCCGGTCGGGCCGCATGCGAGCCACGAGCTCGAGCGAGTCCTCGACGCGAGGTTGCGTGATGCCAATGAACGTCGGGACCACCTGCATCAAGCCTCTGCCCTCGCCGATCAAGCGAGACATCTTGCAAAAGTCGCCATTGGCGTCCGGATCGCTCGAGCCCCGACCGACGACCAAGACCAGCGTTTTGGCCCGCGCGGAAGGGTCACTCGGCAAGCAGCCCGAAGCGCGCTGAAACGCCAGTTCAACGAGCGCGGGATGCACCCCGAGCGCCGGCGCCGCGCTGATTCGACAGCGCGGCTGCGCCGTGCGCGCCTCGGCGATCGCCAGGGGCACGTCGTTCTTCACGTGCCCGGCGGCAAACAAGAATACGGGCACGACCGTGATTTGTGGCACCTCTGCCGCAAGCGCGGCCAGCGCTTCAGCGATCAGCGGCCGCGCGAGTTCCACGTACGCCGTCTCGACTCGAAGCTCCGGTCTGGCCAGGCGATACGCGCTGGCGATCGCTTCGAATTCGGCGTTCGAGGCGGGCTCACGGCTACCGTGACCGATCAGCAGGACGCAGTCGTCAGACACGACAACACCTCCTCCAGGGTTAGCGTGGCCGTCGAAACGCGGTCCGTGAGCGCACGCGCCCAAAGTTCGACCGGCCAGGGGCGGCGCAGTCGGGCGCGTTCCAGCAGGTCGCCGCGCTGCAGCAGCTCACGACAGGGGCCATCGGCAAGCACGCGCCCGTCCGCGAGCAGCAGCGCGCGCGTCGCGAAGTGGGGCACCAGATCGATCGCGTGCGTAGCCACGATTTG
>Ga0315912_10005578_pt1 | contig 11522 bp, 10 predicted proteins | sample VfabasoilMG_FD_204469 | JGI IMG/M metagenome (GOLD analysis project Ga0315912, IMG submission 204469) | Garden soil microbial communities collected in Santa Monica, California, United States - V. faba soil | ecosystem: Environmental > Terrestrial > Soil > Garden | place: USA: California...
CCGGAGAGCTCGTTGTACGGCGGCCCCGGCGCGATCATCGAGCAGTTCTGCCAATCGTTCTGGGACATCCACACGGTCACGGGCTTGATGCCATTGAACCGGCCCGCCTCGAGGTCGGTCAGGTAACCCGCCATCGTGACGCTCACCACCCGGGCATCGGCGGGCAGTCGGTTGTAGTCCCAGTGGATACCGCCGTTGAATCCGGGCCCGACCGGGATCGTGTTGCGACTGCAGTACTGGGTGTTGCGATTGCGGATGTCGTTGCTGCCCCAATCGCGGACGTTGACGGTGATCGTCTGCACGGGCACGGACGCGTCCATCACCTGGAACGACTGCACGGTCCCCGGGAGGCGCTCGTGCGTGACGAGGTTCTCGGTGGTGACGGCCCAGAACACCCTCTGCCCTTGGGGCCACGATGCCGAGGGGACGAGGCGCGTGAACACGCTGCGTTGCAGCATGGGTGCGGTGCGCTGCACGACCTCGAGCGAGTCCGTGCTGGCGTAGACCTCGTAGAAGAGCTCGTTCAGCGGGCCCTGCGTGCCTCCCCAGCCGAGCGTGACGAGCGGGCCCTCCAGTGCGCCACTGACCGGATAGTCGTAGGAGGGGCGGCGCAGGCTGTTCGTGGTGAACTGGAAAAACACGCCTTCCGGCAGCGGGGTGCCGTCGCTCCCGAGCACCGCGCTCGTGAACTCCACCGTGTACGTGCGCAGCAGCTCCAGCGTCACCGTGGGGTGGAGGGCGATTCGACGTGTGACCGTGTCGTAGGCCACCGTGACCGGGATGCGCTGGCCGTCCAGCTTGAGGAACACGGACTTGGTGTTCACCGTGGTCCGGCTCAGCGAGCGGTCGAATTGACCCCAGATCTCCGCGTCATAGAGCACGCCCGTCGCCCAGGGCGCCGGCTGCGTGGCGACCAGCGACGGAGGCAGCGGAGGGGTACCCCCTCCTCCCGGATCGGTGGCGGACTTGCTGCAGCCTCCGAGCAGGACGAGGGCGATGAGGATCAGTTGAGGGATTCGGCGCATGGTCTCGGGCCGGGGGACGGCCCGGCAGGGGGAAGATGGTAGGCGCGCGGCGCGCCCGTGACAACGGGCGAGCCGGAGCGGCGGACGGGCGCCACCTCTGCCATGCACCAACGAGGTGCACCCGGGTCAGCGGCCGGTCGGAGTGCAAGAGGAGGCTGCCCACCGGGCGTCCTGCCGTGCCGAATCGTGTAGACTGCGGCGCGGCCGTGCTTCGGTGCGGCCATCCGTCCTCGCCGCACCATGGACCCGGGGCTCAAGAGCGTGATCCGAGCGATCGTCTTCGATCTCGACAACACGCTCACCGACTTCATGCGCATGAAGGAGGCCTCGATCGAGGCCGCCGTGGCCGGCATGATCGACGCCGGCCTGCGCCTGGACCACACCGAGGTCCGCCGCCGGGTGCAGGCCATCTACGACGAGCGCGGCCTCGAGTTCCAGCGCGTCTTCGACGAGCTGCTCGAACGCGAACTGGGCGAGGTGGACCCCAAGATCCTCGCCTCGGGCATCGTCGCCTATCGCCGCGCGCGCGCCTCGGAGCTGGTGCTCTACCCCCACGTGCAGATGACGCTGCTGGAGCTCGCCAAGCGCGGCATCCGGCTGGGGGTGGTCTCCGACGCACCGCGATTCCAGGTCTGGCTGCGACTGTGTTCGCTCGGGCTGCAGCACCTGTTCGACGCCGTGGTCACGTTCGACGACACCGGCGAGCGTAAACCCGCCGCCGCGCCCTTCCGCGAGGTCCTTCGGCGGCTCGGCGTCGAGGCCCGCGAGTCGCTGATGATCGGGGACTGGGCCGAGCGGGACGTGGTGGGAGCGAAGAGTCTCGGCATGACGACCGTGTTCGCGCGTTACGGCGACACCTTCGACACGAAGGAGTCCGGCGCGGATCATGACGTGAACGACATCCTCGAACTCGTGGGCATCGTGGACCGATTGAACGGCCGCGGTACGCCCGTGAGTTCCCAGGGATAGGGGGAGGAACGCATGGCCAACGAGAAGGTGCGCGCCTCGCGCGCGCACGTGTACGGGCCGCCCGAGGGCGTGGCCGCCGACAGCAAGGTGCACGTCTACGTGTTCGATGTATTCAACGAGGTGTTCCTGCCCGGCAAGGTGTTCGAGAACATCGAGCGGGCGGTGCAGTTCCAGCGCCATGAACAGGAGCGCATCTACACCGAGCAGGAGGCCGAGCCGGAACTGTTCGACTACCCGTTCCTGTCGAGCGATCCCGACCTGCTCGCGCGCGTGGAGCGTGACGGCGAGTACAAGAAGCGGCTGCTCCGCGACCTGAAGGGCGACGCGCGCTCGCGCGGCCGGCGCCACTGACATGCACCTGTTGACGGCCGCCGAGATGCGCGCCGTCGACCGAGCCACGATCACTGCAGGCACGGCCGGCGAGACACTCATGGAGCGGGCCGGCCACGGGGTGGCCGACGCACTCGAGCGCCGCTGGGGCTCACCCCTCGGCCTGCGGGTGCTGGTCCTGGCCGGAGGCGGCCACAACGGCGGCGACGGCCACGTCGCGGCGCGAACCTGGGCGTCGCACGGCGCGCGCGTGACCGTGGCTGTGTGCGCACCGCGCGAGCGCATCGATGGCGATGCGCGCCTGATGCTGGACCGGCTCGATCCACGGCTGGTGCGCGTGGAATTCCCGGCCGACGCCACCGCGCTCGAGCGCTTGGCTGCTTCCTTCGATCATTGGGACTTCGTCGTGGATGCGCTGCTCGGCACCGGCGCCGAGGGCGCCCCACGCGGACTCATCGCCGACGCCTGCCGGCTGATCCGCCAGCTGCGCGCTCGCGGCTCGCGCGTGCTGGCCGTGGATCTGCCGACGGGTGTGTCGTGCGATGACGGCTCGGTGGCCGTGGGTGCCGTCGAGGCCGACCTCACGGTGACGTTCGGGCAGCCCCGTCGCGGGCACTGGCTGTGGCCGGGCCGCGCGCACCGCGGTGCGCTCGAGGTGGTGGACATCGGGCTGCTGCCACCCGAGCGCGCGGGCCTCTCCCCCGCCACGCTGGCGACGGCGAGCGAGCTGGCGCGTTTACTCCCGCACCGCGATCCGCGCGCGCACAAAGGTGCCACGGGGCGCGCCCTGATCGTCGGCGGCGCGCCCGGCATGACGGGTGCGGTCGTGCTCGCCGCGCGCGCCGCCGCGCGCAGCGGGGCAGGCTACGTGCGCGTGGCGGCACCCGCGAGCCTCCAGGACATCCTCGCCAGCCACCTGGTCGAACCCATGGTCTTAGGTCTCGGGGAGGACGCGCGACGCTCGCTCAGTGTGAGCGCGCTGCCGGCGATACTCGAAGAGGCGTCCCGCGCGCAGGCCGTGGCCGTGGGCGTCGGGCTTTCCACGCAGAAGAGCGCGGCTTCGCTCGCGCGCGAACTCGCCACGCACCTGCCGCGCCCGCTCGTGCTGGACGCCGACGCGCTCAGCGCGCTCTCCCCCGCCGACACCCGTCTGGTGCCCGCGCTCAAGCTCGCACCCGCTCCCCGCGTGCTCACACCGCATCTCGGCGAGATGTCGCGCCTCACGGGGCTCACCACCGCGGAGCTCGAGTCGCGCCGCATCGATACCGCACACGGCTGGGCTCAGCGCTGGGGTGCGACGCTCATCATGAAGGGCGCCCCCACGGTGGTGGCCGCACCCGGCGGCCGTGTGAGCGTGAACACCACCGGCAGTGCCGCCCTCGCCACCGCCGGAACCGGCGACGTACTCACCGGCGTGCTGGTCGCACTCCTCGCCGAAGGCCTCGCCCCCTACGACGCCGCCCGCATCGCCGTCCATGTCCACGGCCGAGCCGGCGACCTCGCCGAGCAATCCCGCGGCCCCCACAGCGTCATCGCCAGCGACGTGGTCGACCACCTCGCCCAAGCCTTCGCGGAGCTCGCCGCTGCACGGTAGTTCTCTGGGTCCGACGGCCGGGGTGAGGGGTGTGTCTGCCTTCCAATCGCCCCCACTGAGCAGGCGGTATCACGTGGGGTGCGAATGAAAGGGGTCGCGAGCAGGCCGGAGCCAGGGATGGCGGAGGCCGTCGCGAGCGTCAGCGATGGGTCGGGCATGAGGCCCGACCCGAGCGTTCCTTTCATTCGCACCCCGCGTGATACCGCCGTCCGGAGAGGGAGGTGTTCGAGCACGAACAAAGCGAGAAGCCCCGCAGCGATCCTTCGCCACGAGGCTTCTTGGAGGTGCTGCGAACGAAGCCGACTAGACGTGCCGCGACACCATCGCCGCCAGCTCGGCCTTCGGACGGTTGCCGATCACGCGCTCGACCATCTCGCCGTTCTTGAACACCATCAGCGTCGGGATCGAGCCCACGCCGTACTTGATCGCCACCTCCTGGTCCTCGTCCGTGTTCAGCTTCACCACCTTCAGGCGGGCGCCGAACTCGTTCGCCAGCGCCTCGACCGTCGGCGCGACCGCACGGCACGGCCCGCACCACGGGGCCCAGAAGTCCACGAGCACGGGCGTGTTCGCCTTGAGCACCTCGGAGTCGAAGTTCGCATCGGTCACGGGAATGGCATTCGACATGGGATTCTCCGGGAATTCGAGTGTGGACCGGGGTCATCGGGACGAGGTCCCCGGGAAGTTCGGTCAGCGTGTGGCGCGGCGCGGCCGCTGGATTCGGCTCATTAGGATGCAGCGACTCGAAGCGGGTTGCTCGCGGTTTCACGGCGGGGCGGGCAGAATAGGCACCCCCCCGGGCCGCGTCAATACCGCGACGTCCGGCGCTACCACCCTGTTTGGAGTCTCGAGACGCGCCGATGATCCCGCTCCGCGATGACAATCCTGCGCAAAGGATCCCCGTGGTCACGCGGGCGCTCATCCTCGCGAACATCGCCGCGTGGGTCTTCGAGCTCACGCTCGGCGACGGGCTCCCCGACTTCCTGCGCGACTGGGGTGTGGTGCCCGGGCGGCTCATCGCCTCGCTCGCGGGAGACACGTCGCTGCCCGTCGAGTTGGCGACGGTGTTCTCCTCCATGTTCCTGCACGGCGGCTGGATGCACGTGATCGGGAACATGTGGTACCTGTGGATCTTCGGCGACAACGTGGAAGACCGCATGGGCTCGCTGCGATTCCTCGCGTTCTACCTCGCCGGCGGCGCGGTCGCTGCGCTGGTGCACTCCGCGCTGCTCCCCGGCTCGGCTCTCCCCACCGTGGGCGCGAGCGGGGCGATCGCCGCCGTGCTCGGCGCTTATGCGCAGGCGTTCCCGCGCGCACGCGTGCTCACGCTGATCCCGGTGTTCTTCTTCTTCCAGGTCATCGCCGTACCGGCGCTCGTGCTGCTCGGCGTCTGGTTCCTGATCCAGTTTATCGCGGGCACGCTGTTCTTCGGCGGTGCCTCCGGCGGTGTGGCCTGGTGGGCGCACATCGCCGGGTTCGTCTTCGGATTCGTCGGCATGGCGCTGCTCACGCGGCGCGACCCCAATTAGAGGAGGACGCCTCGTGCGCACCGATCTCGACCGGCTCATGCAGCAGCGCGGACTCTCCGGACTCATCGTGCTGGCGCTCGACCGCTACAGCCCCGCCTTCTACTACGCGACGGGCCAGAAGATCCACCATGGCTTCTACGTGCGTTCCGCCGACGGCCGCGCGCACCTCGTGCACGACCCGATGGAGCGCGACCAGGCGGCCGCCGTCGGCTGTGAAACGTCCTCGTACGCGCAGCGCGGCTTCCTGCAGAAGGTGAAGTCGGCGGATTCCCAGGCGCCGGCGCTCGCCGAGCTCATGACCGACGTCGCCAGCGAGATGGGCCTCACCGGCCGCATCGCGTTCACTGGGGATGCGCCGCTCGGCTACGGCTGGCGGATCCTGGACCACGTGCGGCGCCTGGCCCCCGCGATCGAGGTGGACGCCGAGCAGCCCGACATCCTGAGCGAGGCCAGCACGACCAAGAGCGAGGACGAGCTGGAGAAGATCCGGCATTGCTCGCGCGGCGCGGTCGAGGCGATGAAGCGAGTGCGCGACGAGCTGGCGTCCCTGCGCCGGAACAACGGCGGCTTCGTCACCACGACCGGTGAGCGCGCCACGCTCGGCCACCTGCGCCGGCTGCTGCACCGCACGTTCGCCGAGTTCGGGCTGGGCGAGGACGGCGAGAGCATCGTGGCCCAGGGCCGGGATGCGGGCGTGCCGCACAACCGCGGCAACGACGCCGACCCCGTGCGTGCCGGTGAGCCGATCCTCGTGGACATCTTCCCGGTCGAAGCGGGTGGCGGCTACCACACCGACATGACGCGCACGTTCTGCCTCGGGCCCGCGCCCGAGCCGCTGCGCGCGCTCTACACGCAGTGCCGCGAGGCGTTCGATGCCGCGATGGCGCGCACGCGCGGCGGCGAGCCCTGCCGCGACCTCCAGGAGCTGGTGTGTGACGTGTTCGAACGCCAGGGCCATGCGACCGTGCGCGTGAACCAGGGCACCGAGCAGGGCTACGTGCATGGCCTCGGGCACGGGGTCGGGCTCGCCGTGCATGAAGGCCCGCGCCTCGGCGGCCCGCCCAGCAATACCGCGAAACTCGCCCCGGGCCATGTGGTGTCCGTGGAGCCGGGTCTCTACTACCCCGAGCGCGGACTCGGCGTGCGCATCGAGGACCTCATCGCGGTGCGCGCCGATGGCAGCATCGAGAACCTCACCCCCGCGCCCTACGAGCTCGAGGTGCCGATCCATTCATGAAGACGCAGTCCTACGAAGTCACCCGTCCGCCGCGCAATGAACGCGCCATCCTCGTGGGGCACGCCCAGCGCGAGCGCGAGCACATCGAACGCTCACTCGAGGAACTGGCACTGCTCGCCGACACCGCGGGTGCGATCGTGGCCGACAAGCTGGTGCAGCGTCGCGGCACGATCCATCCCGCCACGTTCCTCGGCAAGGGCAAGCTCCAGGAGTTGAAGCAGCTGGCGGGCCAGCGCGACGCCGAGTTGGTGATCTTCGACGACGATCTCTCACCCGCCCAGGTCAAGAACCTCGAGAAGACACTCGAGCGCAAGGTCATCGACAGGAGCGAGCTGATCCTCGACATCTTCGCCAAGCGCGCGCGCACGCGCGAGAGCCGGTTGCAGGTGGAGCTCGCCCAGCTCGAGTACACGCTGCCGCGGCTCACGGGCATGTGGAAGCACCTCGAGCGGCAGGCCGGCGGTATCGGCACACGCGGCCCCGGCGAGACGCAGCTCGAGACCGACCGCCGCATGGTGCGCGACAAGATCGCGCGGCTGAAGCGCGACCTCGAGAGTGTGGAGCGTGAACGCGAGACGCAGCGTGCGCGCCGCCGCCGCGAGTTCCGCGCCGCACTCGTGGGCTACACGAACGCCGGCAAGAGCACGCTGTTCAACGCGCTCACGCGCGCGGGCGTATTCGTCGAGAACCGGCTGTTCGCCACGCTGGATTCCACCACGCGGCAGCTGGTGAGCCCCGAGCGCGACATGGCGCTGCTCACCGACACGGTCGGGTTCATCCGCAAGCTGCCGCATCACCTGGTGGCCTCGTTCCACAGCACGCTGGCCGAGGCGATCGAGGCCGACTTGCTGCTGCACGTCACCGACGCGTCCGATCCCGACTTCCGCCGCCACCTGATCGCGGTGGACTCGGTGCTCGACGAGATCCTCACCGATCCGCGACCGCCGCGGATCATGGTGTTCAACAAGGCCGACCTGTTGGACGACGATGCCGCCGCCGCGCTGCGCGTGGAGTTCCCCGACAGCCTGCTGGTCTCGGCCCTGGACGGGCAGGGGCTCGACACGTTGCGCGGCGAGATCTTCCGCCGCGCGGCGGAGCATGCGCGCGCCCGACAGCACACCGGCGCACCCGCGGAGCCGCCGGCCGGCTCGCCGGCGTGAGCTCGCCACCCCTCACGTTCACCCTCGCACTCGAGGCACCGGCCGGGCGCGTCTTCGCCGCTCTCACCGAAGCGCGCCACCTGGCTCTCTGGTTCTGCGACCAGGCCGAAAGCGAGCCGCACGCGGGAGGCGCGCTGATCCTGCGCTGGACGCGCGCCGGGGCCTCGGCGCAACCGTTCGTGGCCCGCTGGACCGAGTTCGCCCCGGGTGCAATCGCGAGCTTCGAGGGCGGCCACGCGGGCTATCCCGGCGGCCGGGCCGGCGCCGTGCGCTTCGAGCTCGAACGCTCGCCCGCCGGCGGCACGCGGCTGGTCGTGACGCACGAGATACCCGAAGGGCCGGAACACGAGCCGTTCCTCGACAGCTGGCGCACGGCATGGCCGCGCGCTCTGGACCGGCTGGCGCACTACCTCTCACCCGACGACGCGAGCGAGCGCTCGTGAGCGCGGCTCGCTTCGAGCGCTACGTCGCCCTCGGCGACAGCTCCACCGAGGGCATCGCCGACGGCGATCCGCAGCACGGCTATCGCGGCTGGTCGCGCCGGCTCGCCGAGCGCATCGCGAGCGCGCAGGGCGGGCTGCTCTACGCCAATCTCGCCCAGCGCGGGCTCACCACGCACGAGATCCGCGAACGCCAGCTCGAGCGCGCGCTCGGGCTGTCGCCCGACCTCGCCTCGGTGTTCAGCGGCACCAACGACGTACTCGCGGCGCGCTTCGACGTGGCGGAGTTCGCCGAGCACACGCGCGCGATCCAGCACGCACTGCGCGATCGAGGCGCGACCGTGCTCACGTTCACGCTCCCCGACCTCACCCCGCTGATGCCGGTCGCGCGCTTCCTGGCACCGCGCATCGTGGCGATGAACGACGCACTGCGCCGGGTGTGCGCTTCGACCGGGACCACCTTGGTGGACTTCGCCGCGTATGCGGTGGCGACCGATGCGCGGCTCTGGAACGAGGACCGCATCCACGCCAACCCGGCCGGTCACGCTCGCATCGCCGAAGCACTCGCCGACGCACTGGGCCTGCCCGGTGCGACGGGTGGCTGGCGGGAGTCACTTCCCCAGGAGCCCGAGCCCGGCTGGCTCGCCGTGGCCGCACGCGAGAGCGCTTGGGCCGCGCGCCACCTGGTGCCCTGGGGCGTCGCAGGGCTGGTGGGGCTCGTGGGCGCAGGCCGTCGCCCGGCGTTCCACCCCGGGCCAGAGCCCGAGTTGCGTGAGGTCGCGGTCCCGCGCAGTTGACGCGGCATTCGCCGAGCGCCCGGCGGTGTCTCGCCGACTACACCTCGGAGAGTCGGCGCACGGGCGCAGGCCTCACCGCAACAGCAGCAACTTCTGGCTGCGCATGTGCGGGCCGGTGACCAGTCTCACGAAGTACACGCCCACGTCCCGGAGCGCACCGCGATCGTCGCGGCCGTCCCAGCGCACTCGGTGCGGGCCCGCCGCCGCCTGCCCCGACCACAACGTGGCCACGTGCTGCCCCGCGACATCCACCACTTCGAGCGTGACGAATCCCGATTGGGCGAGATCGAACCGGAGCTGCGTCGCTCGTGTGAACGGGTTGGGCTGGGGCCGGGCCAGCTGCACACCGGGGTTCGACAGCGGCGGTCCGGCGTTCGTCACGGCCGCGCCCACCGCGTACAGCGTCGAGTTGTGGATCGTGTAGACCTGGCCGTCGGGGCCGATCATCGAGGGCGTGTACGCCTGGCCGAGTTCGGTCGCGAGCGTGATCGCCTCGGGCAACGTGTTGCTGTCCAGGTGCCAGCGGTAGAGCCGGCCGTCCTCGGAGCCGGAGATCACGCTGCCCGTGTAAGGATCCACGGCCGAGGTGTTCACGCACCATTCCAGTACGGCGTTGGGGTACTCGGGACCGGCGTTGGGATCGGGGGTCACGCCGGCGATGATGCGGATCTCCTTCATCACGATCACACCGGTGAATGCATCCACCTGCGTGTCGTCCGGATCCAGGATCGCCAGCTTGTTCACGCCGTCGCCCGCGCCCGCATAGAAGTTGTACTTGTCCATGATCAGGTACGGCGCGGTGCCCGTGTAGCTCGGCAACATGCTCCGCGGCACCAGCGACGGCGTGATGTCCCAGCCGAAGGCACCCGGCGCACCGGTCGAGACCAGCACCGAGTCGTACTGCATGAGCCAGCCGCGCGAGGCGTTGGTGCCGAATGGTGTGCCCAGCACGCCGAAGAACACGCGTCCGTCCGGGGCCACCATGGGCGAAGCCGTGCCGTTGGCGGAGATGGACGAACCCAGCCCGGTGACCGGGTCGAGCGGTGAGGCCACGGCGCGCGTGGACAGGTCGGCCGTGCGCAGCGCCAGGAGGTAGCCCGGCGAGCTGCTCGTGCCGCGTGCCGCCACGTAGACGAGGGAGCCGTCGCGGCTCAACGCGGGCGCGCAGTTCATCGCGATCTCGCTGGCGAGCCCGCCGCTTGCGGCCAGGGCGGTCACGAAGCGACCGCTGCCATCCGGTCGCACGGACGCGAGCCCGTTCATGATCCCGAGCGGGTTGTTGGTGATGGCGCGCACGCCGAAGTAGAGCGTGCCGTCCCCCGCACTGGTGATCGGCGTCGAGATGCGCAGGCTGGCGTTCATGGCGGCGGCGTTGTTCGCGTAGGCGGCGTCGCCGTAGAACGCCACGCGCATGGGCTCGTGGGGCCCGGGCGCGTCGAGCGCGCTGGTCCACAGGAGCGTGCCTCCCGCGGCCGGAACGTAGTAACGGCCCTTGGGCGTGATGACCGGCGTCACGCTCGGCAGCCAGCTGTAGGGAGGCAGTGTGTAATCGGTGTCGAACTGCCAGCGCAGCGCGCCGTTGGCCGCCGCTCGCGCCTCGACCCGGAAGCCCCCGGTCGGCCCGGTCTTGACCGGGAACAGTACGGTGTTGCCCTCGGTCACGAGCGGTGTGCCGTAGTGGACGAGCAGGTTGCCGCCCGAGTACTGCGGGGCGAGGTCCACGGGTGTCTGCCACTTGATGACCTGGAGCGGCTGCGCCGGCACGGTGCTCACCCCGGTGTGCTGGGCGTCGCCGCCATGCGTGAGCCAGGCCGCGGCCGCGGGCGAGGCCGAGGTGCACGCGAGCAGCACGGCGAGCCGCAGGGCGCGGCAGCGCGCGGTGAGGCGCGCGGACAGCTCGAACATGACGCCAGTCTCCCGGGCGTGGGATGAGGACCGCTGGGGGTGCGGCCCGGGGGGTGCAGTGGGTGACAAGCGTATCATGCGACCGGCGCCGCCGACGCCGGAATCCCCGCTCGGGCTGCGCCTGCGGCGAGGTTCCGCTATGTTCCGGCCCGTCCCCGATCCCCCGCAGTACTTCGCCGCTCGCACTCGAGAGCCCCGCTTCCATGACCACCACGCCCGCCTCGTCCGCCGCGCTGCGCACCGTGCGCTTCGGCCACAGCCCCGACGCCGACGATGCCTACATGTTCTACGGCTTCCACACGGGTGAGGCAGTGATCGACGGCTGTCGCGTCGAGCACGTGCTCCAGGACATCCAGAGCCTGAACGTGCGCGCGATCGAGCACGCCGATCTCGAGATCACCGCCTGCAGCGCGCATGCCTACGCGTTCCTCGCCGACCGCTATGCGGTGCTGGCGTGCGGGGCCAGCTTCGGATGGGGCTACGGCCCGGTGCTGGTCGCGCGCGAGTCGCGCAGCGTCGAGAGCCTGCGGGGCAAG
>Ga0315912_10005579_pt1 | contig 11518 bp, 7 predicted proteins | sample VfabasoilMG_FD_204469 | JGI IMG/M metagenome (GOLD analysis project Ga0315912, IMG submission 204469) | Garden soil microbial communities collected in Santa Monica, California, United States - V. faba soil | ecosystem: Environmental > Terrestrial > Soil > Garden | place: USA: California...
AGACCGGGATGATAAGGCTTCTAAGATAAAGATTTATTTGTGATTAGAAATTAATTTTTGATGAATTTTCATCGTCCGCTGCACTGTGGTATTTGTCTGCTTGAAAATAGGCAGCGGAATTTCTAAGTTTGGGGCACGATGGTCACCAGGCCATGAAAACACCGGTTACAACATGCCCGATTATAAAAATATCTCAACGTTTGGCGGCCTGAATGCATTGCGGTTTTTTGCGGCTTTCCTGGTGGTGATGCACCATACCGAAACGATCAAGAAAAAAAACGGGTTGCTGAATTATGAATCGCTGGGGTTATTCCGGGATGGGGGCACGGCTGTACTTTTCTTTTTTGTGCTCAGCGGATTTCTGATCACCTACCTGCTTTTAAAAGAACACGATAAGCGGGGGACGGTAAGTGTTAAAACATTTTATTTAAAAAGGGTATTGCGCATATGGCCGCTGTATTATTTGCTTTTCATCATCGGCACATTATTGCTGCCATGGCTGTTCGGGATTTTTGATATCAGTTATGAAATGCCGTATACCATCGGGCAGGTATGGTATTATTTTGTGTTTTTTGTACCGGGGTTTACCACATTCTTTTTTGGCAACCATTTTTTGGAGCCGCTCTGGTCGATCGGTGTGGAAGAAGTTTTTTATTTAATGTGGGCGCCGCTTTTCAAATTCGGCAGGAAAAATATTCTGGCCATTTTGCTCACTATCATCTTGCTGAAAATTCTATTAATGACAGCCGGCGTCATCTTTTTACCGACAACAAGTTTGTTCAACTATATCATGAACACATTCAGCTTCGAGGCAATGGCTATCGGCGGACTCGGTGCTTACTTTATTTATAACAGGAAAAAACCGTTGTCTGAATTATTCATTTATAAAAAACCTGTGCAGTTGATTTTATATGCTATACTGGCCACCTATCTCATCTTCCATTCGAATATCGATAACGTGATCTGGAACAGCGTTTTCAAAACACCAGTCATTTTAACGCTCGCACTCGAGCTGCTTTTCCTGTACCTGATCATTGGCGTATCGCTCATCGATCATAACCTCATTAAATTCAAATCTAAAAAACTTTCTTACCTCGGCGAGATATCCTATGGCATTTACATGTATCATATGCTGGTGATATTTACCGTCGTGCTCCTGCTCAAACCATTGCTTGCAGGAATAAACCCTTACCTGGGATGGATATTGTTTTATGTTGCGGTCACCGTCGGCGTGATCGCTGTTTCTGCCCTCTCTAAAAAATATTTTGAGAATTATTTCCTCAGCCTGAAGGATAAACTGAATAAATCAGGTAAACAAGATGATGCAGCAACCCAGCTAAAAAGTAGTTAGTTGTCATCAGTCCCGATACCTGCCCGACTGCGTCATTCAGGCGGGGCTATCTGGACTGCAATGACCAATCACTCCACCACGATCAATTTCTCTGTACCTGTTGCACCATCGGCAGTAATATATTTTACGAGATATATACCGCTGGTAACATCGCCCAGTTCGATCTCAATATCACCTTCCGTCATCACCGTTTTCACCAGCCTGCCCGATAGATCAAATACATGTATTTCTGTTTGCGCAATAATACCGGTAATAAAAAACTGGCCGTTACCGGGGTTGGGGTAGATGGTGATGGTGGTGGTTGCTTTATTTTCCTTTAACGGTGTCGTCATAAAATTTCCATTGGCAGAAAATATACCTGGCGCACCGGGGCATTTATTCCTGATCTTAAATGTATACGCCGTTGAAGGTGATAAACCCGGGATGGTGATCGACGATGTTGGTGTGTTCACCTGTGTAAATCCGCCGGGGCCCACAGGTTTGTACATCACCCTGTAACCCGTAGCGCCCACATCATTCCAGTCGATAAAAACCGAAGTGGCCGAAGGTGTGGCCACAATACCCGTTGCCGGTCCGCATAAATTATTTACCGTTGCATTGCCGGATATTGTACATCCGTTTGCATCAGTAACCGCTACCGAATAAGTAGCGGCAGATAATGCAGAGATATCTTCCGTTATTGCACCGTTCGACCAGGCGAATGTATAAGGCGAAGTTCCGCCTGTCAATGATAAATTCACTGAACCGTTATTGATGGTGGATGCGGATGCATGTGTAACAGAAAAAGAAATGTCGAGGCTTTCACATTGATCCACCAGTTTGAAAATTTCTCCCGTCTGGTTGATGCAGGCATAAATTTCAGCATGCATATCCTCGCCGAAAGAAGTGATATGGTCCACCACCTGTCCGTAAAAAATATCTGTCCATCCACCTCCGCCATCAGGTTCGAGTGTCCAGAAATTACCGCTGATATAATCGCAGAAAAAGTACCTGCCATATAAACCGGGAAATTCCGTTCCGCGATAAACATATCCTCCTGTCACGGCAAATCCACCCGAGTCAATATCGTGGTGATACTCAAATATCGGGAAATCGAATTCGGCGGTGACGGTATCGCAGATATCACCTTCACGCAGGTGAAATCCTTCATAACATTTCCATCCAAAATTTAATCCCGCTCCCTCACCTGCCGGAATAAAATCGATCTCTTCCCAGTTGTCGGCGCCCACATCAGCGATCCAAAGGTCACCGGTGAGCCTGTCGAAATTATCCCGCCATGGATTGCGCAACCCGATGAGCCATATTTCATCATCGCCTTCAATACCCACATACGGGTTATCGGGTGGAATGGCATAGGGTGTCCCGCCGTCTACATCAATGCGCAAAATTTTCCCGAACAGGTTATCGGTAATATCCTGCGAGCGGTTATGCCCCGACCCGCCACCGTCGCCCATAAAAATATAGAGGTATCCGTCCGGTCCGAATTTCAGGCATCCGCCATTATGGTTGGCGGCAGGCTGATCCATAAACAAGAGGTTCATCTCACTTCCTGCATCGGCAAGATCGGGATCCACAGCATCTCTCGTAAATCTCGAAATATGGGTATCGCCGAGGTTGTCGGTATAGTTCACATAAAAGTATCCGTTGGAAATATAGTCGGGGTGGAAAGTCAACCCCAGCAGGCCTTGCTCGCCGCCGACAGAACCCACAATAGGATCGATGTCGAGGAAAGTGGTTACGGCGTCATCGTCGTGCAGGATCTTTATCCGACCTCCACGCTCAACAATAAACAACCGGGTATCGCCGGCATTGACAATATCGAGCGGTTCATCAAAACCCGTTGCTACCAGTTCAACACCTATGGCGGGTTGGGCCCTTAATACGGGGCTGGAGAAAAAAATGAGAACCAGTAAGGAAAATAAGCAGAGATACGATCGCATAAGCCTGATTTTTGATGTTGAATAACGTTGATGAAGTTACGGGTTTTAATTGTGACAGAAAGCTGACGGTCAGCTATTTTACAATCTGAGTACATGCATACCAAAGATGCAAACCAATCGTTTTATAACTTAGCAAATGATATGAAGAGCAGGTTTTTACTTTTATTGGCGCTGGCCGCCTGGCTGACTTCCTGCCAGGTTACTGAAAATATACAGGATGGACAAACCGCCTACCGGTTGAAGAAGTATACCCTGGCAATAGAACTACTGCAGAAAGAATATCCGAAAGCGGAAACGCCAACGGAGCAGGGCAATATCGCATGGCAGATAGCCGAGTGTTATGAATTTAATAATGACTATGCCCATGCTGCTGAGTGGTACCAAAAATCTGCCGAGTCGGAACATGGAACGGAATATATGATGCGCACCGGCTATATGCTCAAGGCGCAGGAAAAATATGCAGAGGCCATACAGGAATTTCAGCGGTACCTGAAAGAAGAACCTTACCGCCGGCCCGAAATGACCAAAGAGATAGAAGCATGTGAACTGGCTTTGCGATGGATGGAGCGCCAGGAAGATGAATATGAACGGAATACATCTGTAACAAATATGAAATCGCTGAATTCGGCGGGTGCCGATTTTAATCCCGTTGCTTTCCAAAATAATAAACTGGTATTTACCTCATCACGCCCCTCTTCTACCGGTGATAATTATGATAAATGGACGGGTGATAAATATATGGACCTGTATGTGGCCGATATGAATTCACTCACCGACTATGGAGCGCCACAATTATTTGAAGGACCTTTTAATTCGGAATACAACGACGGCACTGTTGCGTTTAATAAAGATTATACAGAAATATTTTTTACACGCTGCGGCAGCGAAGACAAAAAAATTGATGATTACTGCGGACTGTTTGTGAGCCAGGCCATCCCCGATGGTGGATGGAGTGAACCACAACTGCTGCCATTTTTTGAGGACACGATGAATATCGGCACACCCTGTTTATCATCTGATGGGCAGACCTTATTTTTTGCAGCCACCAACCTCGATGGTTATGGCGGCAGCGATATTTATATGAGCAAACGCAATGAGTCGGGATGGGATGGCGCCGTGAATATCGGCCAGGTGATCAACACCAATGGCAACGAAGTGTTTCCGTATTTCGGACCCGATGGCACATTTTATTTCTCCAGCGATATGCATCCCGGTATGGGTGGGCTCGACCTGTTTTCCGCTACCTGGAAAAACGGGAAATTCAGCAATATCAAAAATATGGAGTATCCCATTAATTCGGGCGCCGACGATTTTGGGCTGCTGCTGATCGATCCAACACAATTAAAAAACACTGAATATTTAGCTGCGGGATATCTTTCATCAAACAGGAAAAACGGCGAAGGCAATGATGACATTTATCTCTTCACCAAAACAGAAAAGAAATTACGTCCGCCGGTATTTGTTTTGAAAGGCAGGGTGCTGCAGAAAGTGTATAGCGATTCGATGGATGTGAACAGCCCCGTAACAGACACCATTATATTAAAAGGCGCCATCGCCACCATTGCCTATCCTGAAAGTTTAACGCTGCTGGCAAAATTCACACTCAAAGAAGGTGAAGCTTTCGAAAGCCAGATCGACTCGTTAAAAGAATATAAAGTAACCGGCATGATGGAAGGATTTTTTAATGGTTCTGCTTTTATTTCTGCGAAAGGTGTGAAAGGCATACCAGGTGATACCGTAGAATTGTATACGGAGATCGTGCTCGACAAAAAACCAATTGAAACAACCACAACAGGTGGCGGGCAGATCAAATTAAAAAATATTTATTACGACCTCGACGATACCACATTAAGGGCCGAGTCGTTCCCTGAACTCGACAAACTCGTAAAATTATTAAATGAAAATCCCGAGCTGGTGATCCAGATCAACTCACATACCGACAGCCGCGGCGGCGATAAATACAACGAGCGATTATCACGAGGGCGGGCCAACAGTGTGGTGGCTTATCTGATTCAAAAAGGCATTGGCAATGAACGCCTCCTGGCCAAAGGCTGGGGAGAAACCACACCCGATGTGCTCATCCAGGATGAAAAACTCAGCGACGGCACCATTGTACCGAAAGGAACTGCGCTCATCGAAAGCCTGATCAATAAATACAAATCGAAAAAAGCGGATTTTGAATTCCTGCACCAGTTCAACAGGCGCACCACTTTTAATATCGTGAGCGATACCATCAATATCAATTCGGAGCAGGATGTGAAAAGTGATATCGAGCCGAAAGAATAATTACAGCTTTGTTCAAAACAATTCGTCTTGTGATATACAGGTACGAGATTTTTTTCGTTTACCCGGTAACTTTCTTCCACCACATAAAATCGATATCAAAATGAAAAACTACTTATTACTCCTTGTGGCCTGCGGCATCCTGTTCGCCGGTTGCGAAACGGCACAACAGGCAAGTTATGCTCCCGGTTATGATCATACTGGCGGACAGTCTGCCGATGAACAAGATCACGACCGCATGATCGTGTATAATGCTTATCTCGACATGACGGTAGCCGCTATCGACTCCACCAATACGGCGTTGATGCAAATGGCAAAAAAATATGGCGGTTATGTGGTGCAGGTCGGATATTACCAATCTGTGATCAGGGTAAAAGCTGACCGGTTAAATGAAGCTGTTGCCGAAATTGAAACATTGGGTGAGGTAACAGATAAAAATATTTCCGGCAACGATGTTACCGATGAATATACGGACTATCTCATCCGCCTCGAAAATGCGAAAAAAGCTCGTGACCGTTATCTCGAATTATTGGCAAAAGCTGAAAATGTGCAGGCTGCATTACTCGTGGAAAAAGAACTAGAGCGGCTTAATTCAGAGATCGACATGCTGGAAGGTAAAATGAACCGCATCGGGCACCTGGAGGAATTTGCCACGATCACCGTTGATGTAAAAGAAAAAGTGAAGCTGGGTGTGCTGGGTTATGTGTCAGTTGGGTTATATGAAGGTGTTAAATGGCTGTTTGTAAGAAATTGATCGCAACATCATTTTACAGAATAAAAAAAGCCGGCAATTGCCGGCTTTGATATTTTAACGATTCAAACGTTTTATAGTTTGATAAATTTAATTGTCTTCGTTGCAACACCGTCGGAAATGCGGACGAAATAATTTCCGGCTGGCAAATTGGCGATATTCAAATCTACCGAAGCACCGGCAGTAGCATTTGAACTCATCACTGCTTCACCAACGGAATTTACGATCGTAATGGTAGATGTTGTAGCAACTTCTGATAAGTTTACTGTAACAAAATCTTCAGCAGGATTCGGGCTGATGGTAACGCCGGAGAATACTTCGTTGCTTGTGATGCCCACCGGTTGCGATAAGGTAATATCTATCGAGCCGTTGGATAATACGGCAGGATAATCTGGCCCTACGCAATAGATAAACAGTTTATAAGCCACGCCGTATGTGATCGGGTCGCCGTCAGAATCCGTAGAGTTAGCAACACAATTAGAAGCATATGTGGTTAAACCTGTTGCCGGTATCGTCACCACCTGGTCGCCGCTCATGGTTGCTGCAAGGATGAGTGAAAAATCTGGTGCTGCTGCAGATTTTACTGCGATAACACGATATTCGCTGATGCCTGTCTCAGGTCCTGATGCGTTAAATGAAAAACCCAGATCGAGGCCGTTACCATTATCGGCAATATCCATATTCCCGATCCATGTCGGAACTGCGAGTGCACTGATACAATCATCTGCCGGGCCCGCCATATCGCCTGCACAAATACCTTCATCTACGATATCGTTATAAGCCATATCTTTTAATGTGAATGTGAATCCGTCGGCAGATGCATCGAGTCTCGCCCATGCATAATGCTGATCTTCGCCAACATTTATTCTCAACCCGAGATAACCGTCAGCAATATCGAACCAGTTGCCATAAGGGCCTACAAAAAGATACGACACACTGGCCATGGTCATGAAATAACCGTTATAAGGCTGCCAGCTTTTATCACTGGAGATGATGGAACCTGCGAGGTTAACGATGGGATAATTATAAGCGCCTGAAGATCCGGTCCATGCGTTTATAGAACCTGCATATCCATAAGGGATGACGCCCATAAATACGCCGGGATAAGTATTCGTGCCCATGAAAAATGCGAAATCATTCTGGCCGTCGCTGTTGATGTCAATGGAGTAAATATCGGCATGAGAATCAAAAACAATATCGGGTTCAATATCGGTATAGATCACATCGGCATCCATGGAGCCGGCAGCAAGTACCGATGCGGCCATGGCTGAATAGGCTTTTAGTTTTGCGGAAACATTGGGTCGAGTTTTTTTCATAGTATGTTTTTTGGTTTAAGAATTGGCTGACGTTGCAAATCTACACTTTTTGGTGAGAGCGTGTGAAATTCTTAACATTTACGAAAGTATCATGTTTCGTTCATCCTGTATTCATATTTGATCATTAAGCAGATTTGAGTAATTAATTTTTCACAAATTTATAGACACCGGATCCATCGGCAGAAGATATGTTCAGGAAATAATTTCCGGCTGGCAGTGGTTTTATATTTATTCCATTTGATATTTCAGCTGAATTGATCTCCCGGATGAAATTACCATCTGCACTATACAACAGAATTGTTTTGAAATTTGTATTTATTTCTGATCCAAGAAATAGCATATCTGTTGACGGGTTGGGATATAATTTAATATACAACGGCTCATCAGACAAAATCGATACAGGTTCAGAAAGTGTTATCTCGGTGGATGGCGCAGATAAAACTGAAGGGTCATCAATTCCAACGGCAAGTACGAATAATTGATAAACCACCCCACTGATGATAAGATCTCCGGAAGCGTCTTTTGAAGCTGAATTAAATATTCCGTTATAGGTCAGGCTTCCGTCAGGTATAACTGTAACAATTTGATCACCCGTTAATAATTCTGCTGCTGCTGCATCAAAAGTTCCTGCATCAGCCGTTTTTACTGCAATGATCCGATATTCAGAAACCTCAGCTTCCAGTGGTGACTGGTTGAAAGAAAATCCCAGGTCGAGACCATTGCCATTATCTGCAATATCCGAAACCGCAATCCATGTTGCGGGCGGAATACCGTTGAAACAATCATCTGCCGCACCGACCATATCACCAATACAAACACCTTCATCCGGTGTTGTGTTATATGCATAATCTTTTAACGTAAATACACTCCCGTCTTCCACCACATCAAATCTGGCCCAGCCGTAATGTGTTTCCCCATCAACAAAAATGCGCAACCCCAGATAACCGTCAGTTATATCAAACCAGTTGCCTGCTTCAGCGCCGGGAAAATAGAAATCATCGCTGGCCATTGTCATTAATCCACTTACATATCCATACCAGTCAGCACCAGCAGAAACCATATCGTTGAGATGATGGACGAGTGGGTAATAATAACTTGATCCCGGGTTTGACCCGATCACCGAACCATTTGCAGAATAAACCCCCACACCCATAATAAATCCCTCGATGATATTGGTTGCGAAGAAAAAGAAAAACTCATGTGTGCCGTCATTATTCAGATCGAGCTCATACAATTCAAGACCTGTATCAAATACAAAATCGGGGTCCACATCTGTGACGATAACTTCAGACTCGGCTGATGATGAGGCTAAAAATGCAGCTGCAAATGCAGAATAACTGAGTAAACGAGGAGTGGGTTTCATGACTATAAATTTTTATAAATCTACCTAAATAATTTTTGTCAGCATGCAAAAATTAACATGACCTAAAACTATTTATTTCCCGAACTTGCTGCCGGCGGGCGGGCGGTAAGGCTGGAATGGTATGGCGAGCAGGTTGCCGATCGCTGCATTCTCTTCAGGCTTCATATGTGTATCGATACCATATATCAGCATAGCAGGGTCAAGTTTTTTGTATGTGCCAAAAATGCGGTCCCATAACGAAAAAATATTGCCATAGTTGGAATCGGTATACGGCTGCATATAATGATGATGCACTTTATGCATATTGGGCGACACAAACAAAAAGCTGATAAAATTGTCTATCCATTTCGGCAACGTGATATTCGCATGGTTGAATTGCGAGAGGATCACCGAGAGCGACTGATAGAGCATCACCATCCAGAACTGTGCACCAATGATAAATACGGCAAGCCAGGTGAACACAAAACGAAATATACTTTCGCCAGGATGGTGGCGGTTGGCGGTCGTAGTGTCGACATAAGTGTCGGCATGATGCACGAGATGAAACTTCCACATCCATTTCACTTTATGTTCGATGAGATGAATGGTGTAAGCACCGATGAGATCAAGCAATAAAACACCTGCGAGCATTTGCGCCCATAGCGGCATCTTGATCAAATAAATAATGCCAAACTGGTTTTGAATTGTCCATGCCGTTGTGCGCTCTACCAAAAAAGCCAGTGCAAAATTGATGATGACCGTGGTGAGTGTGAAAAATATATTGACACCGGCATGGCGTAATTTTTTGTATTTGAACCGGATGAGCGGAACGATATATTCTAGCAGATAAAATAATGTGAGCCCGCCCCAAAGAAATAGTGTCCGGTGGAGGGAGGGAATGGTCTCGAAATAATTAGCGATCTGCTGCATCCTGCAATTTTCCGTACAAATAAAATTACAAAATCTTACTCAACCACCACAGCGCCTTTATTGGGTACCTGGCGTTTGTATTTCAGCGAAGGTGAAGTGATCAGTGCACCGAGGCCAAGGTCGGCCCATTTTTGATCGATGGCGTGAATGGTATCGTCATCCATCACGATCACATTTGGCCATGGGCGGTCGAAATTGTCGAGTTGTTTCGATTTCCTCGTTCCGTCGATACCGCAACAATCCTTTTCAATCAATACATCACGTTTAGGATCGATATTGTTTGAAAAATTCCAGGTCACCACGCCAAAATCATTTACTTCAACAGTATGATCCACATAAATAATAAACTTTACATCTTTCAAATCGTTTTCATTTACCAGTTGGCGATGAAGCGCACGGATCTGTCCCGTTTGTTTCTTCTCAACAGCAATGGCAACAACAGAAATATTTTCAGCCAGCAGCGATTGATTTATTTCTGTGATCTCAGTGTACCTGGATTGCAGATCTGCTTTGTCGATAACAATAGAATTTCCTTGGCTGAACTGTTTGCCTGTTAATTCCTCTTCAAACTTTTTTGTCGCATCGATACACATCTTTCCGCCAAAGGCGAATTTGCTGCAGCTATGATCGAGCACGTCCATGGGCCCCGAGCTGAAATAAATATCCCTCGACGGGTCAACATGTTCCGACAGGTATTTTGCCAGCGCCGTATGATCATGTATGTCGACATGCTCATCAGCAATAACCAAAATTTTATTGAACATCATCTGCCCTGCCCCCCACATCGCATTCATCACCTTTTGTGCATGGCCGGCAAATTCTTTTTTAATTTTTACAATGGTGAGGTTATGGAACACCCCTTCGATGGGCATATTCATGTCTTCAACTTCTGGGAGTAACGTCATCTTGATGGGAGAGATAAAAATGCGTTCCGTGGCCTTGCCGATCCATGCATCTTCCTGCGGCGGTATGCCAACAATTGTTGAAGGATATACTGCATGTTTTTTATGCGTGATGCAGGTGATATGAAATTTCGGATAATAATCGGCGAGCGAGTAATAACCGGTATGATCACCGAACGGCCCTTCCAGGATCAATTCATCATTTGGGTCCACATATCCTTCGATGATAAAATCAGCATCTTCCGGTACATACAGATCGTTGGTGATACATTTTACCAATTCCACCTTTTTCTTCCTGATAAATCCTGCGAGTAAATATTCATCCACGTTAGGTGGCAATGGCGCTGTTGCCGCATAAGTATACACCGGGTCGCCGCCGAGCGCCACAGATACCGGCATGCGCCTGTTTAATTTTTTGTATTTATTAAAATGTCCTGCACTCACTTTATGTTTATGCCAATGCATGCCGGTGAGTTTGGGGCCGAATACCTGCATGCGATACATGCCTACGTTGCGGATATTTGTTTCGGGATCGAGGGTATGGATGATGGGCAGGGTGATAAATTTGCCGCCGTCTTCGGGCCAGCATTGCATCACGGGTAGTTTTGTGATATCGGGGTCACGTAAAATAATTTCCTGGCAGGCGCCTTTTCCCTTTTTTGTTTTCGGCATCCATGATGCGATCTTCCCAAGCTGAGGCAGC
>Ga0315912_10005580_pt1 | contig 11517 bp, 8 predicted proteins | sample VfabasoilMG_FD_204469 | JGI IMG/M metagenome (GOLD analysis project Ga0315912, IMG submission 204469) | Garden soil microbial communities collected in Santa Monica, California, United States - V. faba soil | ecosystem: Environmental > Terrestrial > Soil > Garden | place: USA: California...
CAGCCGTCCAATAAACCAGGTGCCGGCATTGGACAATCCCTTGTAATCCAGATCCACCGGATTCTGCGTAGCCAATACAACACCAAGACCAAACGCCCGGGCTTGTTTCAACAACGTAAGCAACGGAGCCTTCGAAGGAGGATTGGCAACAGGAGGGAAGTATCCGAAAATTTCATCCATGTACAGCAATGCACGCAAACTCGTAGTGCCAGGTTGCGCCCGCATCCAACTCAAAACCTGATTGAGCAACAGCGAAACAAAAAACATCCGCTCGGTATCACTCAAATGCGCAATCGAGAAAATCGCAATCCGCGGCTTCCCCTGCGCCGTGTAAAGGATGTTTGCAATATCAAGCGGCTGTCCTTCCATCCACACATCAAACCCTGGAGCAGCAAGCAGATTGTTGATCGCCATAGCCAGACCGAAGCGATCCTTCTCTGGATAAAAGGCCTCCAGATCCAGCACGCCCACTTTGGAAAAGGGAGGCTTCGGAATCTGTTGCACCAGCGCCGCCAGATCCAGCGATTTCCCGTCCCGCCAAGCCGCATCCAGAATATTCGAAATCAGAATATGTTCGCGAGACTGCATGGGATCAGCCTCAATCCCAGCCAGCGCCAGCAGCGCAGTAGAAGTCGTCTGAATGCGCTCCCGGAACGCTTCACGATCATCCAACACAGCCTGCGGAGGAGGATCAAACGATTTCAACACCGATACCGGAAGTCCCGCCGTGCTGCCCGGAGTATAGATCGCAAAATCAGCAGCAGCCCGCATCTTCGCAATGCGAGTGCCGTCCTGGCCCCATCGCGCCAAACCATCTTTCCAAAGCTGTGCTTGCTGCGCCGTGAAGGTCGCCGTATCCACGCCCTTGCGCGCCGCATCATCAGCATTGATCCACGGAGCAAAATCCTCAGGAGCGAGATTGGGGAAGGTCAGCAGCAGATTACCGAGGTCGCCTTTGGGGTCGATGATGATCGCCGGAACGCCATCGAGAGCGGCCTCTTCCAACAAGCCAAGGCAAAGTCCGGTCTTGCCGCTGCCCGTCATTCCTACGCAAACCGCGTGAGTGACCAGATCCTTGGAATCATAGAGCACCGGTGTGTCGGTGCCTTGCTTGGTTGCTAAATCGTACGGACGTCCAAGATAGAACGTGCCCAATCCTTCGAAGTCTTTCATGACTCCAATAGGATAACTCGTACTATACGGCGGCGCGCAAATAATTCATGCAGCGCTTCACTTCTTCTTGCGGAGTACCAATGCCGAGGTATTCGTAATCCACCAGCGCGGGCATGGAAAGCTTCTTGTCTTTCAGCACCGCCATTACCAATTTAATTGGAGTATCACCATCTCCGAACCTTTCGTTCGGCCCGTTCTTGGCCCGGCGGTCCTTAATGCGCAAATGGGAAATGCTCTCGTGGTTCTGATTCAGAAATGCAACCGGATCTCCGTTGGTCGCAGTAAAGTTGCCAATATCGAAGTTGAGTCGGAACTGCTTCGACAGTCCCAGCAACTCCTTCATCTGCTCGCCAGTCGAGATCGCCCCGGAATTCCGAAAACTCACAACCATGCGATGCTTCTCAGCAAACCCAACCAATCGCCGAGCCATCGTTACAGAAGCCGCAGCAGCAATCACTTCTACGCCAAGCGATCTAGCCTGCAAAAACGTAACATCGATCTCGGCGTCGCTGAACCCTTCGTCATACTCCACCGAATAAGCAAAAACCGAAATCCCGGCGCTCTTGAATTTCTCGCGAACCCCGACAATATTTTCATTCGCCGGCTTCATCCGCCACGCCAGTAACTCACTCCGCACACGCTGCTTTGATGCCGCAATCTCAGCCGCCGTAGGTTCACGGAAATCCGGCGGATACGCCGACGGTGGCCGTGCGGTCAGCAATCCCACAGGACCAGGCTCCACATTCGCCGACGATAGTTCAATCTCATCGACACCGCCAAAGCGTAGCGCCTTCACAACATCGTCAATATTGTCCGCGCCAGCCTTGCGGACCATCTCACGAAAGCTCGCCGTCGTCGCGCCAATACGAGTCCCGCTCGCCAACGTCGCGCCAATAGCAGAAGCCACAGGCATCGCCAGGGCCAGTTTCCCGAAGTCGCGTCTGGTTTGCATGTCAAAATCATCTCACATTTAAGCCGTCCAAGATTGATACAATCACCCTCTATGCGACTCAAAGGAAAAATAGCCCTCATCACCGTGGCAAGCCGCGGCATCGGACGTGGGATCGCGGAGATCTTTGCGGAAGAGGGTGCCGACGTCGCTGTCAACTATACTGCCAGTGCCGACAAGGCAGAAGACGTAGCAAACTACGTCCGTTCCAAAGGCCGCCCGAGCCATCACCGTCAAAGCGGATGTTTCCAATCGACAAGAAGAAGTGGAGGCGATGATCGAAAAGGTCGAAACCGAACTTGGCCCCATCGATACCCTCGTCAACAACGCCGGAATCGAAACCATCATTCCATTCCTCGAACTCACCGACGAACAATGGACCCGCCTCACCGACATCAACCTCCGCGGCGCGTGGTTAGTCTCCCAGGTCTTTTGCAAAAGAGCCATCCCCGCTGCACGCAAAGGCTCCATTGTGAACATCGGCTCCATCCAGGCAGCCAAGGTTCTTCCAGGCCGCACGCACTACGCGCCAACCAAACTTGGATTAGAGGCGCTCACCCGCAACATGTCTGCCGAAGTAACCCCGCTCGGCATTCGCGTCAACTGTGTTCACCCCGGCCTCATCGAAACGGATATGACAGACTGGGTGATGAAAAGCCCCGATATCCTGCCCATAGTGCTGCAACAAATTTCGCTAGTTATCTTTTACCGGACAGTCCGTGCACGTCGATGGCGGCTGGGAAGGGAAATAGTCTTTATGAAACGCATGATGATCGCCGGACTTATCTGTCTGATTCCTCTTTGGGGAGCCGAGCCAAAGCCGATTCCTCCTATCAAATTCACCGATACACGTTTGCCGAACGGCCTTCGTGTGATCGTCTCTGAGGATCACTACGCTCCTGTTGTTGCTATTGCCGTCAGCTATGCGGTTGGTTCCAAGGATGAGAAGGTGGGGCGCACCGGATTTGCTCATTTGTTTGAACACATGCTGTTTCAAGGATCGGAGAATGTGGGTCGCGGCGAGCACACCTTTTCCATTCAAAGCAACGGCGGCAGCTACAACGGAACCACGAATACAGATCGAACTCTATACTTTGAGACCCTCCCGAAAAATCAATTGGATCTTGGGCTTTTCCTGGAAGCGGACCGCATGCGCGCTCTTGCAGTGACAAAGGAAAATCTGGAGAATCAGCGTCAGGTGGTGAAAGAGGAACGCCGGTTGCGTGTGGACAATGTCGCCTACGGCCCGGCAAACCTGCGTTTGGATGAACTCGCCTACGACACGTTCGGCTACAAACACTCCGTGATCGGCTCGATGGCGGATCTGGATGCGGCTTCACTGGAGGATGTGAAGGAGTTTTTCCGCATCTATTACGCTCCCAACAATGCAACCATCGCGATTGTCGGAGACGTGAACACAAAAATTGTTTTGGACAAGGTGAGAAAATATTTTGGGAACATACCTCGGCAAGCGGCCCCGCGTCAGGCAGATCTGAGCCAGGGTGCGCAAAATGGCGAACGGCGAGAGCGTTTGGAAGACAAGTTAGCCCGCCTGCCCAGGATCGACACCGCCTACCGCGTTCCTCCGGGAAACACGGTCGACTACGACGTTCTGTCCGTACTGAGCCAGATTCTTACATCCGGCCAGAGTTCACGGATGTATCAATCTTTGGTAAAGGAAAAGCAGCTTGCCACCAATGTTTCCAGCGGTGGAGCCGAACGGATCGGGCCTGGTTTGTTTTTTGTGACGGTCACGGCTTCCCCAGGAAAGACCGTGGAAGAAGTGGAAGCAGCAGCCGAAATGGAATTGGAACGCCTCCGAACTACTTTGGTAACAGAAAAGGAACTGCTACGTGCAAAGACGGCGGCAAGGCGTGAACAGGTGAATCGCAGTCTGCTCGGAACCGCGCAGGACTTGGCTGACTATGCGGTTTTGTTCAATGACCCCGGCCGAATCAACACACTGGAAAAACGGCGTCGCGCGGTTACCGCACAGCAGATCAAGGACGCAGCTAACAAATATTTTCTGCAGTCGAATCGGTCAGTGATGATTGCCGTGCCGGCGACGGCATCTGCAAAATAAGGGGAACCCAAATGAGAACAGCCATAGTGTCTTTCTTGTTGATAGCGCCCTACACAACGTACGGGCAACAACCGCAGGACAGCGCAGTAAAAGGTATCGTACACCTGAACAGAGCTCCTGTGTCGAAGGAAGTTCTGCGAGTTACATTTCCACGGCCCGCAGTGAGCAAGTTGAATAACGGACTGGAAGTCTTATTGCTGGAAGACCATCGCGTTCCGACATTCTCTGTAGAGTTAGTTATTCCCGCCTCTGGTTTGGATGAGCCAGCCGACCTCAGCGGCGTTTCCGATGCCACCGCGTCCATGATGCACCTCGGCACAAAATCACGCTCCGCATTACAGATCACCGATGCACTGGCGGAATGGGGCGGTTCCCTCAGCGTTAGTAGTGGAAATTCCAATACTACGATTTCAGCCAGCGGCCTTACCGACAACTTGGATGACCTACTGGAATTGATGGCGGATGTTCTCCTGAATCCGATTTTTCCGCAGGATGAATTCGACAAGTGGAAGCGTCGGCAGTTGAATAATTTAGTTCAGTCAAGAACCACCCCAGGATACTATACCAACCGCGTGTTGTTCCCAATCCTCTATCCAGGTGATGCGCGCGCTATCACAAGTTTTTCCGAAGTCTCCATCAACAAGCTGACTCGTCAAAACCTGGTGGACTATTATCAGTCGCACTATGATCCCGAAGGGAGTTACATAGCGATCACTGGCGACGTAAAACCCAAGGAAATCTCCGCCAAGCTGGAAAAATATCTGGCTGGTTGGAAGGGCGGAGCGGCAAAGCGGCTTGAACTTCCAATGCGCCCTCCGATCGGGTCGAAAAAAATAGTTCTTGTGGACCGCCCGAATTCGGTACAGACCACCCTCACTCTAGCCAACCGTGCCATCGCGCGGACCGATCCCGATTATTATGCTGTCACATTGATGAATCGCATTCTGGGTCAAGGTTCGGCCTCGCGACTTTACAGAAACGTGCGAGAAGATAAGGGCTACACGTATGGTATCAGCTCTTCGGTAGCCGCGACACGATTCTCCAACCACATCAGCGCCACTACGAGCGTCCGCACAGAAGTTACCGGCGCGGCCTTAAGTGAAATGCTCAAGGAATTTCAGGGCCTTCGCGACAATCTTGTTCCGGTGGAGGAACTTGACGCTGCCAAGCGTGCCATCGTAGCTGGTTTTGCCCTGAGCCTCCAAAGCTCTGCCTCCATGCTGAGCGCGGCGTTGAACCTTCGGGAATATGGATTCCCCGCTGATTACTGGGACCGGTATCCTGACATGCTGATGAAAGTTACTCCCGAACAGGTCCGCGAGGTGGCTCGAAAATACGTCCCTCTCGACAACATCCAGATTGTCGCGGTCGGGGATGCGGCCAAGATTCGGGAACAATTGAAGGTGTTCGGCACCGTAGAGGATGTTTCAGTAGATAGTTTGAAGTAGCGCTCAAAAATGGAAAAATCCGACCGAAGAGTCTTGTATGCCAAGGATTTTGGTTGCTGAAGACAGTTCCATGAACCGGAACATGATTGTCCGGCGTCTTGCCAGTGAAGGATTTGAGGTTTTGACGGCATCTAACGGGAAGGAAGCTATCAAAGTGGCGCAGTCTTCGGCCCCAGAATTAATTCTCATGGACTTGGCAATGCCTGAGATGGACGGATGGGAGGCGGCTACCATCATCCGCTCCGGCGAGTTGACCAGCAAGATTCCGATGCTGGCTCTTTCCGGGTTGACACAAGCCGACAGTATCGTTCGTGCCCGCACCGCCGGCTTTGATGGCTTTGAAACGAAACCTGTGGATTTTCGACGCCTCGTTACCAAAATTAACTCCCTGATCTCGGAACGCACACCAGAAGCCAGTTAGCTTAACGAAAACCTTCCACCAGCATAATATCCGTGTCGGTCCTGTCCGCCTGCGTGTACAGAATCCTCCGTCCGTCAGGAGCCAATGCCAGTCCTGAATTAAAAGGTCTCTCCGGCAACGCTCTCACCATTTTCTCTTTTTTGGACCCGAACGCGTGGAACTTGATAAAGTATTCCACCGCTTCCTCTCTTGTCTCCTGATCCAGATAGTAAACCCCATCCCGTGTCGGGACCCAATAACTCCAGTACCCGCCTCTCAGTTGCTCCAGCACCAGACTCTCCTCCCCACCCTGCGGTGGCGCTTTCCACAATCCCGGACCGCTGAGCGATTTTGCATAGTAAACTTCCCGGCCATCTAATGATTCCATGCCATAGAAACCGCCGCTCTTGGTGATCTGTAAGGCCGGTCCCCCGGCGATTGGCGATTTCCATAGTTCAAATCTTCCACTGCGGTTAGAAGCGTAGTAGAGCCATTTGCCGTCTCGGGAAAACGATGGCGCAACGTCCTGCGCCGGGTCCCTCACGACGTGCTTCATCGAGCCGCCGCCCAGATCGATGATGTATATGTCGGGGTTGCCATCCGGTCTGGCATCAAAGGCGATAGACTTTCCATCGGGTGACCATTGCGGACTCCCCGCAGGCTTGCCGTTGAGTGTGGTGAGTTGGAGTGTGCCCGTGCCATCGGCGTTACATACGTAGATTTCCCAGGCTCCTGTGCGCGTAGAGGCAAACACGATGCGCTTGCCGTCGGGAGAGTATTGTGGACCTTGTTCGTGACGCGTAGATGCGATCAGCCTTCTGGGTTCAATTTCCTGTTTGAGATCGTATTGCCAGATGTTGGTGTCGGTGGCGGTTCGGGTGAATGCCAGGCGTTCGCCTTTGGGTGACAGCGCGATGAACGAAGCTGCGTCGCCGACGCCGAGGATGTGTTCCGGCTTCCCTCCGTCAGCAGGCAGACGCCAGAGCCGTGCATTGCCCACCCGTCCGGAGGAGAACAGTATCCGCCCGTCTGCCGGATTCCAAGCGAGTCCATAAATACGGCGCTTGTCGAACGTGAGTTGTTTGGGCTCTCCACCGGAAGGCGACATCGAGTAGATATCCTGGATGCCCATTCCCAGGCTTCTGACAAATAGGAGTCGTTTCCCGTCAGGAGAGAAAACAGGGCTGCTATCGCCAAAAGATTTCGATGGCGGACTGGTGAGGTTCTTGCGGGTTCCTGATGCCACATCAATGGCGAACAGACTGGCGGTTTCTCCATTACCTTTGTCGGAGACGACGAGAGTTTTGCCGTCGGGTGCCCAGGCAAGAAAGGGGCTGTCTGTGCCGTCGCGATTGGCGGAGGCGGGAGCAAGGAATTGCTCGGCACCGCCGAAGGCTGGTATGAGGTAGAAGCCCGAAGGCCCTGTTTCACTCTTGCGAAGGAAGGCAATGCGGCTGCCTTCGGGCGACCACGCGGGACTGTAATCGATGTCCGGGCTTGTGGTGAGGCGCATGGCCGGGCCGCCTCGAATCATCTTTGTGTAGATGTCCCAATTCATGGCACCTTCGCCGTTGGAGGCGAAAGCGATCTGAGTGCCATCCGGGGAAAAGTTGGGCTGTGTTTCCGTGCCGGGTGTTGCGGTGAGAGGTACGGCTTCCAGATTTACTTGTGGCGCTGCGGCTTCACGTCCGAAATTGTGCCATCCCACAATTCCCACCAAAACGGTCAGAAGGGCACCGGCAAGTATCCAGGAAGTCTTGTTGCCTTGCACAGCGGCTGCACCTGCTACTGGATGCATTGCTTGCGACAAGGCCTTGAGGTCCGCACGAAGTTCGGCGGCGGAAGAGTAGCGCAGGTCTCGATCCTTTTCCATGGCCCGCGTGACGATACGATCAAAGGACCCGGGCAGAGAAGTGTTGACGGAACTGGGCTCGGTCGGTGTGTGATTGAGAATCGCCTTGTAGACGTCCGCGGCGGCCTCGCCTTGGAAGGCATGTTTGCCTGTCGCCAATTCATAGAGCACGGAGCCGACGCTGAACAAATCAGAGCGATGGTCGATTTCCATCCCGAGGCATTGTTCGCGGCTCATGTACCGCGGAGTACCTCGAATTTCGCCGGGGCGGGTCGTGTGAGGTTCTGGATCTCCAGTGGCATCCATCTGTTCACCGGTCTCGTTAGGTTCCGCTGGCAGCTTGGCGATTCCAAAATCAAGAACTTTGACAATGCCGCGAGCGGTGAGCATGATATTACCGGGCTTAATGTCGCGGTGGACAATCCCTTTTGAGTGGGCTTCTTCCAGTGCGTCCGCTACCTGAATACCGGTGTGAACCACCTCGGCCAGTGTCATGGGTTTTTCTCGAATGCGCTGTGTCAGGGTACGTCCATCGACATACTCCATGACAATCATGTGAACGCCCTCTTCCATGAATAGTTCATGCACCTGGGCAATATTAGGGTGATTGAGGGAGGCGACCGCGCGGGCCTCTCGCAAGAAGCGCCGGAGCCAATCGGGATTGCCTGCCAGTCGCTCATGCAAAAACTTCACCGCCACGTTGCGGCCCAGTCGTATATCCTTGGCGAGCCAGACCTCTCCCATACCGCCAACGCCTAGCCGCGAGACGATTCGATAATGCGAGATGAGTGAGCCGGTTTTCATCCTTCTGAGAATCCAACGTAACACGACAGAGCGGGGCAGTGTGGCTTTTACGTTATGATCTTTTTTGATGCTGATCCGACAAGCTCTGCCAGCCGACATTCCCGTCTTATTGAATTTAATCCGGGCACTGGCCGAATATGAAAAACTCGCGCAGGTTTGTGTTGCCACTGAGGCCGAACTGGAGCGTCATTTATTTGGGCCAGATCGAGCCGCTGAGGCGATCATTGCCGAGGTGGACGGAACCGCGGTTGGATTTGCATTGTGGTTTCGGAACTTCTCCACGTTTCTGGCCAAGCCCGGGTTGTATCTGGAAGACCTGTTTGTTTTGCCTGAGTATCGTGGCGCTGGTGTCGGCAAAGCGTTGTTGCTGTATCTGGTGAATCTTGCCACCGAGCGCGGCTACGGCAGAGTGGAGTGGTCCGTACTGGATTGGAATGCCCCGGCCATTGGTTTTTACAAGAAACTGGGGGCGGTGCCCATGGATGACTGGACGCAGTTCCGGCTCATCTTGTCTGAGCGGGCCGAATGAAAGTCGCGGCGGACTGAATGAAAGTCGGGATAGACGCAGCACCGCTTGCGGTGCCCACCGGCGGTATCACGCGTTACACAGCACAGCTACTGAAGGCGTTGCGTACCGCATTTCCAGGGGATGTCTTTGAAGCCGTGGAGGCGGATTCATCCACGCTCGTGAACCGCCGCTGGTGGTCGGCTGGACTTCCACTGCGTCTATTGCGAGATCGCTTCGACTTGTTTCATGGCACCGATTTTTCGGTACCGTACCTGCCTGTTCGTCCGAGCGTTCTCACTCTACACGATCTCTCCCCATGGAAGAAGGAAGCATGGCGAGCACCCTCCACACGCGTCCAACAACGGACTCCTGCTCTGCTGCAGTTCGGCCTCGCGACCATGGTGATCACTCCGACCGAAGCGATTCGACGCGAGGCCATCTCTTATTTCCGTTTGCATCCGAGCCGCGTAGTGGCGGTGCCGCTGGCTGCCGTGGAAGAACTGCGTCCGTTAGCGGTAGAGCCGCGAGCCATTCCCTATTTCGTTTGCCTTGGTGTGTTGGAACCTCGGAAGAATTTGCCATTGCTTGTCGAGGCATGGCGCCATGTGCGAAAATCTTGTCCGATTGATCTGGTACTGGCGGGCCGCCGACGTTTTGATGGACCAATCATCACCCCTGAACCGGGTCTGGTGATTACCGGGCAGGTGCCAGATGAAGATCTCGCCGGACTGCTAAGCGGCGCTACGGCACTGGTATTTCCTTCCAGCTACGAAGGGTTTGGATTACCAGTATTGGAGGCAATGCAATGCGGATGTCCGGTGATTGCCTCGAATGATCCGGCGCTGCGTGAGGTTTCCGGCAGTGCCGCGATACACGTGGATTGCACCGATGTTGCCGCGCTGGCCGAAGCAATGTCGGCGATGCTGGCGTCAAAGGAGCTGCGCGCAAGTTTACGAGATCGCGGATTAAAACGTGCAGCCGAGTTCTCCTGGCATCGCACAGCATGTCTCACCCGCGAAGTTTACAACGAAGCGCGGAGAAGGTTTTGAAATCACCCGCGCTTATCCTGTGTCCGGAGCCTCCTTATCCACTAAATGGAGGCGGCGCGTTGCGTTCAGCAGCGTTGTTGCAATATCTTGCCGAGCACTACACAGTGGATGCAATCTTCTTTCGTGAGTTCGGCGGCAAAGACCCATCCGCGAATGTACCAGCCGGATTGATTCAAAGATCGGTGACCATTGATCTTCCCGTACATTCCAAAGCAACCGTACCGCGAGCCGCGCGAAACTTGCGACGTTGCCTTGCCGGGGTGCCCCCTCTGGTAGATCGCTTCAGCGGCAGGGAACACCAAATGTTGTCATTCCTTAACGGGGAGCACTATGAACTCTCGGTGATGGAGCACTCCTGGTGTATGCCGTACTTGCCGATGCTGCGAGCCGTATCAAAAAGATGCGTGCTGGATCTTCACAATATCGAATCCATCCTGCACAGCCGCTGCGCAGAGTCCGAGCCGTCTCTCCAAGCTGCCGTACACAAGCACTTCGCCGCTGCGTCGCGAGCATTGGAACAGAAATGGTTCCCGAGTTTTGATTTGCTCTTGACGACGAGTGACACCGACCAAGCATCCGCCTTTGCGATCTCCCCGCGAGCCCGTGTTGCCAACTATCCGAACACCATTCCCTGGCGTGATCGGCCCGTTGCAACTGCGCTCCCCCGGCTTGTGTTCTCAGCGAACTTTGAATACCATCCGAATCGCACAGCAGTCGCCTGGTTCGTCCGTAATGTCTGGCCGACGGTTAAGAACCACCACCCGGACTTAGAGCTTCTGCTGACGGGCCGGAACGAAGCGGCCGTCCGGCCCATCATTGAGGGCCAGAAATCGATTGTTTGTACCGGCGAGGTGGACGATACATTTCCGTACGTTGCCGCATCCAGAATTGCACTGGCTCCGTTGCAATCCGGGAGCGGTACCCGTTTGAAAATTCTGGAAGCATTTGCCGCAGGCGTACCCGTCGTTTCCACGCCGATCGGCGCAGAGGGATTGCCCGTTCATCATGGCCAACACCTGTTGCTGGCCGCCGATGCGGAAGCGTTTGCAACAGCTATCTCGACCCTGTTATCCTCACACGACGCCAGTAAGTCGTTGTCGGACGCGGCGCGATTACTTTTTGAGGAAGAGTTTACATGGCAGGCGGGTTGGAGAGTTCTGAGCCGCCTTGGCATTTGACTATACTAGTTATATCGAATGCGGATTTCGGTAGACGCACATGCGATTGGCCGTCACTTAACGGGGAACGAAG
>Ga0315912_10005581_pt1 | contig 11516 bp, 11 predicted proteins | sample VfabasoilMG_FD_204469 | JGI IMG/M metagenome (GOLD analysis project Ga0315912, IMG submission 204469) | Garden soil microbial communities collected in Santa Monica, California, United States - V. faba soil | ecosystem: Environmental > Terrestrial > Soil > Garden | place: USA: California...
CCTCCGGCGCAGAACGAGGTGTGGCGTCGCGGAGCTTGCTCATCGCGCGCTCGTAGCTCTCGCGCTGGGCCTCGGGGACGATGCCGTCGACGTAGCTCAGCGTCTGGCCGACCTTGGCGGCGAGACCGCGCAGCGTGCCGAGCACCTCGGCCGCATAGTCGGCCGCGCCGGCGCCGCTCTTCGACAGGAGCAGCCCCGCGCCAGCTCGCGCTCCAACTCCAGCCAGGCGCACGACGCGCTTCAGTCGTCCGGTCGGAATGGAGTCGTCGCGAGTCACGCGACGGGGATCCTAGTGCCCGCGCGCCTGCTGGCAACAGCGGAGAGTGGGTCTACTCGCCGGGCGTCAGGTCGACGCCGGGGGGCGGGGCAACCAGCGTTTCGACCGCGCGGCGGGCGCGAGGCAGCTGGTGCGCCGGATCGTAGACACGCGCCGGCGGCTCCTTGATGTTCCAGACGAGCCCGAGCGCCTGGAACGCGCGCAGGATGTAATACGTGACGTCGTACTCCCACCAGTAGAAGCCCTGGCGGGTCGAGCCCATGAAGTGGTGGTGGTTGTTGTGCCAGCCCTCACCCATGGTGACGATGGCGAGCAGCCAGTTATTGGTGCTGGTGTCGCCGGCGTCATAACGCTGCGTGCCGAACATGTGCGAGAGCGAGTTGATGGTGAACGTGCCGTGCCAGAGGATCGCGGTGCTCAGGAAGAAGCCGATCAGGAGCCCCGACCAGCCGAGCAAAGCCCACACGGTGACGCCGAGCACGAGCGGCGGAATCACCCAGTACTCGTTCAAGAACACGAGCTCGGGAAAGCGCGCGAGGTCTTTGACCTTGCTGTAGTCCGTCGCTTCCCGGTAGTCGTAGAGCCAGCCGCAGTGCGAGTACCAGAAGCCGCGCCGCGAATCGTGCGGGTCGCCGTCCTGGTCCGACAGCTTGTGGTGGGTTCGGTGGTTCGAGGCCCACCAGAGCACGCCCTTCTGCGAGCTCGACATGGCGAGGAACGCCAGGAGGAACTGAAACACGCGGCTCGTCTTGTACGTTCGATGCGAGAAGTAACGGTGATAGACGCCCGTCACGCCGAACATCCGCACCCAGTAGAGCGCCACGCAACAGGCCCAGTCCTGCCAGCGAGTGCCCGTGTAGAACGCGAGCAGCGGCAGGAGGTGCACCACGATGAACGGGATGGCCCCGACCCACTGGTACTCCGACAGCTTGGTGGCGACGCGCCGGCGTTCCGGCGGCTCGAACGAGATGTTGAGAAAGCTCACCCTACGACCATGGCACCCGACCGCCGGCGCCGTGGTCATGGTTCTGTCAGGAGGCGGTCAGCGGGCCGTGTTTCCAGGTGGATGCGGCGCGTCAGCGAAGGTCTTGCGCTCGCTGTTCGGCCCGCCGGTTGGGCCGCGATGGCTCCGCCTGTCAGCGGCGGAGAAAGAGGTTCGCGAGCAGCGTGAGCACGAGGCTCAGCAGGATCGATGTCGCTATCGGCGCCGAGAAGCGGAAGCCCTTCCGCTCGATGACGATGTCGCCCGGGAGGCGCCCGAGGCCGAGCTTTTCGCCCACGATCAGCGCGGCGCCGACCAGCACGAGAACCGCGCCGAGGATGAGAACGGTGCGGCCGAGCGCGCCCACGGGGCTCACTTTGCCGCCTGGTCCGCCCTCTGCCAAGCTCCGGGCGGGAGGCTCGGATGATTGTTTCACTTCGTTGGCTTGCAATGCTCGGGGGCGTGTCTCTGTTCGGGACGGGGTGCGGTGGGCTCCTCGGGGATGACGATTGCGCGGCCGCAAGTTGCGGCGACTGGGACGGCGGGCATGGCGGGAGCAGCGGCAAGGCCGGGAAAGCGGGGGGCTCGGGTGTGGCGGGCCGGGCGGGCGCGGGTCGCGGCGGCACGGGCCAGGAGACGGGTGGGAGCAGCGGCGTCGTCGGTGGTGGCGGCGGGTCGACCGGCGGCTCAGCTGCTCGAGGCGGGACCTCGCCCGGTGGGGGCGGCGGGTCGGGGACCTCGGGCGCGTCGGCTACGTCCGGCACTGGTGGCACGTCCGGTGCGGCGGGTGAAGCCGGCGCCTCGAGCTCCCCAGACGATTGCCAGGAGCCCTCCGATTGCGAGCTCCTGGCGGTCGATTGCTGCGGCTCGTGCATGCCCACGGCCTCCGACTACGTCGCGCTCAATCGCGCCAGCGTCGACGACTACCTGGCGACCCGTCTCTGCACCGATCGCATCTGTCCCGAGTGCGCACCGATCGGAGCCGAGTGGTTGACGGCCATCTGCGTTACCGGGCGCTGCGAGGTGCTCGACGCTCGCGAGACGGAGCTCTCCGCCTGCGAGATGTCCGCCGATTGCCGGCTGCGCGCCGGTCTCGGCTGCTGCGAGGACTGCGGGTCGACGGCGGCCTTCGTGTCTCTGCACGTGGACTCCGAGGCGGCCCTCACGGAGCTCGTTTGCGACTCGGAGTTCGCTTGCGACGCCTGCCTTCCTACCCCGCCTGAAGTGCTCGATGCTACCTGTGTGGCAGGTCGCTGCCAGACGATGCCGCCCACGCGGTAGAGCTCGCCGCTTGTTCACCGAGCGGCTAGCGCCCCATCGAGTGTGGGCGAAGCCCGAAGCGGGCCGCAGGCCCGCCGCGAAGACCCATGAGTCTTGGAAGAACAGATCGATCAGCGATTGCGGCGACGACGCGTACGACAAACCGGCGAGGCCGGCGCCCCACTCGTCCCCGCGAGGTCACGGACGCCATTTTCTTCCAAACGCCACTCCACAAACAAAGAAAAACAAAACGCCGCTCAGACGAGTGAAAGCCACATCTCGCGATGCGGTAGCGTGACTTCGATGAATCCGTCGCCGCGTGTCTGGTAGCCGAGGCGCTCGTAGAACGGGATCGCCTTCTCCCGGGCGTGGAGCACCATCTCGCGCTGGCCGGCTGCCTTCGCGACTGCTTCGGAAAACCGAACGAGGCGCGTTCCGAGGCCGCTCCCCTGGCGGTGAAAGTCGACGGCGACCTGACGCATCTTGATGCGACCCTCGCCGAGCTCTTCGAGCATCAGGCAGGCAACGAGCGCGCCGCCCTCGAAGGCACCGAGATGCCGGAGCCGTGCCTCGGCCGGGCGCTCCTCGGGCCCCGGATGGAGCCCGAGCGGTGTGCGCAATACCCGCGCACGCAGCACCACGCTCGCGTCGTAGTCCGGCGAGTCGAACGCGAGCTCGCGGAGCTCGGCGACTTCGGCGCCGGAGCGAAGGCCGCGCGCCGTGAACAGCACGGCCGCGAACAGCCACAACGCGCCGAGCGGCGCGAGCAGGACGCCGGGACCCGGGTCCCCCCCCGCGACGAAGAAGCCGCCCAGGAAAAACCCACCCGGCAGCGCAATCGTCGCGGCGATGAGCAGGCGCGAGGCTCGCAGCGCGGCGGGCTCCGCGAGCCGGAAACGCGACGCGAGCGTGAGCCCGAACACCACGTGGAGGAGCGAGAGCAGCGCGCCGTGCGCGTGAGCGAGCCGCCAGGCCAGGCGCCGCGGCTCGCTCGCCACGTCGAGGTAAAACCCGACCTTGAAGCCGTGGAGCGTTTCGAGGGCGAGGCCGAGCGTCAGGAAAACGAGCAGACCGTAGTAGCCGAAGCGGACGTGGCGGAAGCCGAGCGCCTCGGCGCGCACGGCGGGTCTTGAGAGGTGCTCGAGCGGGCGAGGGGTGGTCATTCCGAGATCGTCGTCGGGTGCTGATCGCGAGCTTCGAGCAGGGCGCCGATGCGAGCTTCGTCGCGCAGGCCCTGCTTGTCGAGGGGCAGCGCGGCTCCGCGCGCCGGCTGGGCGAGCTCCGCGTAGCGAGCGAGAGCGACCATTCGCTGCTCTGTCCGGGCCTCGGGGCGAGCCACGAAGTCGCCCCGAAAGTCACGAAAACCAGGCAGCGTGCCGAGCGCTTCGAGCGCGACGTGGCGCACGGCCGCGTAGGGGTCGTTCACGAGCTCGGCGAGCAGTGAGGCTTCCCAGGCATCGCCCGCCGCCGCGTGAGCCTCCTTGCGCCCGAACGCCGCTGCCACGACGGCCCGCGTGGCGGCATCGCCCGCGAGCAGCTCCTCGACCGCGCGAGCCGTGGTGCTGGCGAGCGCGGCGCGCCCGGCGTCCGTCACCGCGCGCGAGGGCTCGGGGCCGTACCAGGCGCTGAGCGTCTCCGCCGCCCACCCGAGCGTGCGATCCAGGTGGCACAGCGTGCACGCGTTCGGGCGCCCGGTGTCCGCGGTGCGCAGCGCGCTCGGGCTATCGATGTGGTGCGAGCGGATCGCCGTGAAGAGGGCGTAGGAGGTGAACGGCATGTGGCAGCTCACGCACGCGGCTCCGGGTGAGCCGGCAGCGTGGTGCGTGTGCCCGGTCCCCGCGGCGGCTTGCTCGCGGTGGCAGTGGACGCACGGCGCATCGACCGAGCCGCGCGCGAGCTGATCGTCGGGCTCGCTGTCGTGCATCGAGTGGCACGAAAGGCAGGAGATCTGCCGGTCGCCGCTGCCCCGCGCGAAGCACGCCGAGATCCGGAGGCCGTTCCACTCGCGGCCGCCGACGCGGATCGTTCCGTCGCCCCAGAACAGGCTTTCCGTCGCGGCTTCGACCAGCCCTGCGCCGCTCGCGCTCGGCTCGAGCAGCGTGCGCGTGCGCTCGAGGGCGTCCCCGGGCCGGTAATCGTAGCCCTGCGTCCAGAAGCGACCCTCGTCGCGCGGGACGAAGTAGGCATGACACTGGCCGCACACCTCCGACGCTCGCTCGGCCGTCAGGCGTCTCGGGTTCACGATGCTCGGATCCGGCGCGTCGCGGAGGCGCGCCACGAAGCGGGGGAGCGGGCTCTGCTGCTGCGCGACGTGCCGTGCGCCCGGTCCGTGACACGCCTCGCAGGCGATGCCGAGCTCCGCCGCGCTCGAGGCGAACAGGTCCGTGGTTTCGTGGAGTCGCGGCTCGCCCCGCGTGGCGTGACATTGAATGCAGTTCGAGTTCCAGCGCGTCGCGTGAGCGGGTGCGTCGGGCGGCTGCAGGAACGCGTCGTGCCGCGCGACGTAGCGCCGCTCGGCGACGAGGTACGTGATGGGCGCCAGGCGAAGCTCGTTGCCGCGCTCGCCTTTCACCCAGTACACTTGGTGGTGGTGCGATCCGGTCGTGAGCAGCACCCGCCGCGCCACGAGCGGTGCCGAGCGGCTCGGCTCGGGCGCACCCGCCAGGATCGCGGCGGTCACGAGCTCGGGGTCGGGGAGCCGGATCCAGAGCTCGTCGCCGCGGCGCAAGAGCTCGATGCTGCGACCATCAGCGTCGACTCGAGTCCCCTCCCACGCCCCGAGCACGGAGCTCGGCGTTGCGAGCTGAGTCATCGTGCGATGAAAGGTCCGGTGCCAGCTCGCGTGCTCGCTCGGGTGGCAGCTCCGGCACGCGCCGGATCCGACAGCACCGGAATCCATTGGCGTGACGGCGATGGCCTGCTCGCGCTTCGATAGGTGGTGGCGCTGGAGACGGGCGTACCCAAGCACCAAGGTGAGCGCCAAGACAGCGAGAGTGAATGCGCGGAGGGTGCCGTCCGTAAAACGCCAGGTGGCGAGGCCTGCGGCGAGGGCGATCGCGATGAAAAGCGCGATCTCGGTGCCCACGAGGGTGAGCATACCAGTCAGCCGGCTGGAGCAAGATTTGCGTGAAAACGCGAAGGGAGAACGCAGCGAGAACGCCGGGCGACCACCGCGAGAACCAACATGGCCGAGCTGGCGCCTTCATGACGCCGTCATTCGAGAGAGCACGATGCAAAAAAAGTGGACCTTACAGAAGGGTGTCGAGTAAACGTTACCCTTTGCAGGTTTCTTGTTCTTGAAGGGTCAAGAGGGTTTCGATCAGCACTGGACCGGTGGTCTCGGTGACCTTCGTGCCCGCTCGCCTGCAAGGATTTTTTGAAACAACCAAAACCATCGGAGAACGCATGAACTTTTACAAATTCCTCATTGTCCCCTTCCTCGCCGTTGCCGTCACGGCTTGCGGCAACGACTGCGTCTCGGCCTGTGAGGACGGCAACGAGTGCGCCGGCGTCACCACCAAGCGCGACTGCGACGAATTCTGCGACAAGCTCGAGAAGCTCGCCGAAGATGCCGATTGCAGCGACCAGTACGACGACGTGGCCAGCTGCTCGGCCGACCAGGACGATCAATGCAAGGACAACAGCGAAGCGTGCAAGTCCGAGTCGGAGGCCTACAGCAAGTGCCTCACGCCGTACTGCACGAAGAACCTCGCCGCGTGCGAAGCAGCGCTGCAGTGATTCGTGCCCGCCCGGCTAGTTCTGCTTGCTGGGCGGACGCCCCTCACTGCGCGTGATCTTCGGATCACCCATGTACGAGACCCGGGCTGCGGCCCGGGTCTCGACATCGAGCTCCTCGACGTAGCCAAGCTGGATGCGCGCCGCGCCGTTCGCGGTGACCTTGGCCTTGCGTACGGCGAGGTGCCTGAGATCGAGCTGGGCAGCCAGCGTGGCGTCCACCACGAGCTCGTCCGCCGACCCCGACGCCTCGAGGCGGGCCGCTCCGGCGCCCCGCACGCGCAGATGCTCGGCGCGCAGGCCCTCCACGCTGAGGCGTGAGGCAATGTCGACGATGACCTCGCTGAGCTGCGGGCCCGAGATGTCGGCCGTGAGCTTCATGGCGGGCTTGAGCGTCGTGTCCTGCTTGAACCAGACGTGATCCGGGGTCGACTCGATCCGGATGTGGGGCAGCAGGTTGGCGTCGCCGTGCAAGCGCGCTCGGGGCTCCCCGACCGTGTATTTGCCTTCCAGAATCGTGCCGAAATGCAGGGACGTGAAGGGCGCGAGAGGTCGCTCTTCGGTCTGGCTGACGCCGTTGCCCTCCAGGGCGTCCGCGTCGCCCGCGGCCTTCTTCTTCTTGCAGCCCGTGGCCACGAACAGGAGGGTGAGGAGCACCGCAGCGAGCAACCAGGGCCGGCGCGGGGGACGGGCGCGAGGCGACATGAGCCCGGTTCTCTACCACGGCTTGCCGCGCTGCCCCGAATCGGCGATCGGACCCTGGTGACGGACCTGGATCTCCACGCTCGGGTCGAGCGCCTGCGGACGCGCGTGGAGGTGGCCGAGGGCGACGAGCGTCGGGGGCTCGTCGACGAGCTTTCAGCGCTGCGGGGTCTCTACCGTAGCAACTCGACCGCGTTCACGGCCGAGCTAGTCGGCATGCTCAAAGGGATCGCTCAGAACCTCGCCCAGGTTCCGGAGGTAACGCTCGAGCGCGAGCTCAAGGCGCTGTTCGGCTTCGACGGCTTCCGGCCGGGCCAGCTCGAGATCGTGAAGAGCGTGATGGCCGGGCGCGACTGCCTGGGCGTCATGCCGACCGGCGCCGGCAAGTCACTCACCTACCAGCTGCCGGCACGCCTGCTCGGGGGGGTCACGCTGGTCGTCTCGCCGCTCATCGCGCTGATGAAGGACCAGGTCGATGCGCTCACGGAGGTCGGCCTGCGCTCGACCTTCCTGAATTCGAGCCTCACGGCCGACGAGCGGCGCGAGCGCGTGGCGCGGGTGCGGGCGGGGGAGATCGAGATCGTCTACGCCGCACCCGAGGGGCTCGAGGCGTCGGTCGGGCGCCTCATTGCGGAGCTCGATCTCCGGCTCATCGCCGTGGACGAGGCGCATTGCATCAGCCAGTGGGGCCACGATTTCCGGCCCGCCTACCGCAACCTCGCGGGGCTCAAGCAGCGCTTCCCGGGGACGCCCGTGCTCGCGCTCACCGCCACCGCCACGCGCGAGGTGGTCGACGACATCGCGGTGCAGCTCGGGATGCGCCGCCCCGCTCTCTTTCGTGGCTCGTTCCTGCGCAAGAATCTGAAGCTCTACGCCTGCCGGAAGGACGCGCTCGGGAAGCTCACGACGCGCGAGGCGATCCGCGCGTTCCTGCTCGAGCGTCGCGGCGAGAGCGGTATCGTGTACTGCCTGTCGCGAAAATCGACGGAGGATCTCTCCTCCTACCTCGAGGCCGCGGGGATCCGTGCGCGCCACTACCACGCCGGGATGACGCCCGAGGCGCGCGGCGCCGTGCAGGACGCCTTCCGCACGGGCGAGATCGACGTCGTCACGGCGACGATCGCCTTCGGCATGGGCATCGACAAGTCGAACGTGCGCTTCGTCGTCCACCGCGATCTGCCGCGTTCGGTCGAGGGCTATTACCAGGAGATCGGGCGCGCCGGGCGCGACGGGCTCGCGGCCGACTGCGTGCTCTTCTACTCGTGGGCGGACGTGATGTCTTACGACCGCATGGCCGAGGCGGGCGACGACGACGGTGCCGCGGATCGACTCCGCACCCAGGCTCGCGAGATGTACCGCTTTGCCGACGCCGACGGCTGCCGGCACGCGCACGTCGTCGGCTACTTCGGCGAGGAGATCGAGCCGTGCGGAGCGAGCTGCGACCACTGCCTGGGCGAGGACCTATCGCCCGCGCTCCGCGGTGCCTCGAAGGCGCAGCGCAAGGCCGAGAAGGGAGGCGCCCCGGCGGAGCCCGCACGACGTGGGCCGGCCGCCGCTCCTGCAGGCGCCGAAGATCTGTTCGCCGAGCTCAAGGCCCTCCGCAGCAAGCTCGCGCAGGACCGGCGCGTGCCGGCCTACGTCGTGTTCAGCGACGCGACGCTGGTCGAGATGGCCGCGCGCCGTCCGCGCTCCCAGGCGGAGCTGCTCAACGTCTCCGGTGTCGGTACCACGAAGCTCGAGCGCTACGGCGACGTCTTCCTGGCGGTCATCGCGCGCCACGTCGAGTGAGCGCGGTCAGCAGAGGCGCGGGCCGACCAGGCCCGTCAGGAGCGAAGCGTTCTCGCGACGCCCGGGCCGATAACGGGGCGGCGCGGGGGGCATGTGGCGCAGGGCGCGCTCCAGCATGAAGCGACTCAGGCCCGAGAGGCCGTCGAGCTCGAGGGCGACCCCGCGCGTGTGCTCCCCGGGCCGGCGGCCGTGGAGGACGCGCGTCACGACCGCCTCGGCATCCACCCAGAAGAGCGAGCTCGGCAGCTGGAACGACAGGATCACCCGCTCACCCGTGATCACCGGATCGGCCGGCATCACGAGCGCCCCACGGGGCGATAGATCGACCACCTGGTCGGCGATGAGCTGGAAATCGCGTTCGCGAACGACCTGACAGCGCTGGCGAATGAGCCGGCGGGGCATACGGTGGTGAGAGGTGGGAGAGGTGCGGGGCATGGGGGCTCCTTCGGCTTCGAAAATCGTACGAGGCCGAGCCCCTGCTGGGCCAACTTCGCGCACAGCGGCCCACACGCACGGAGAAACACCCAGAAATCGGCGAAGAGAGCGTTGCACCTCGCCTCAAGCCCTCTACCTTGGAACCGTAGGAGGATCTCGTGCTGCAACGCCAATTGACGTCGCTGACCCTGGGTATCTGCATGCTGGGGGCGCTCGCAGCGACGCCGGTCTCGGCTGGACCGACAGGCGTCTTCCGCCCCACCCTCGAGCTCGGAGCTCTGCTGCCTACCGCGACCGGCGTCCGGGTCGGCGCGGACGGAGCCGAATGGGCCCTGCCGGGGGGCGCTCGCATCATCGCAGAGCCCGGTGCGGAGCTCAGGATCATCGGCTCTCCGCAGCGTCTCGATCTGGGCACGCGGCGGCGCGTGGCGACGTACACCGTGATGCTCCGGTCGGGTCGGCTCCGCGCGGTGGTTCCGGAAGGCGCCACGAGCGCCGTCATCGTCTCCGCCCCGCGCAAGGCCTCGGTGCTCGTCGCGAGTGGCGAAGCGGGCGTCACGGCGGGCAGCGACGTGGCGGTCGCCAACGCGCACGGCGTGACCTCGGTCGGCACCGCGGGGCGCGCGTTCCGCGAGCTACCGGCCGGGACCGTCGAGGTCGTCGGCGGCGGGCGCCACCAGCTCCTCGATTCCCCGCCCGCCCTGGTGGGGCCGTCGGTCGTGCTCACGCACGACGCACAGATCGAGCTTGGCAGCTTCGCGCTGACCCCCGTGAGTGGCGCGAGCGCCTATCGCGTCGAGCTTCGGGACCAGAAGACCGCGCGGCTGATCACTCGCCGCGAGACGCAGGATCCGAGCATTCCGGCGGGGCTCGCCTGGCTCGGGCCGGGCGCTTACTCATTGCGGGTGACTTCGGTCGACGCGGCCGGTTTCGAGAGCAAACTGCCCCTCGAGCGACCGCTGCACGTGGTGCGGCTGGGCCTTCCCGCTGGCGCTTTCGTTGACGCCACAGGCACCGTGCACTTCGCCCCGGGGTCGCGCGTCGACCTCGAGCGCGTCGAAGGTGTGGAGATGCGCTACGGCCACACCGGGGATTTCGTGGCCGCACCGGCGTCGATCGAGCTGCTCCGCAGCGAGCCTCGGCTGCTGGCGTTCCGAGCCGGCTCCGGGCCGGCGTCGGAGCTGTGGCTGGTGCCGCGCAAGCTCCGGGCGGACATCGTGTTCGGGTCGCAGGCGCCGCGCTGGCCGGGCGCCCCCCTCGAGATCAAGGTGCGCGTCGAAGACTCGTGTCCCGATCCGACCGTGGCAGCCGAAGTCGTCCCGAACGTCAGCGTGGGCGTCGAGCCCGTGGCGGTGGATTTCAAGGCCGACGGGGGCTGGCTCAAAGGCGTGCTGCCGCCGCGCTCGGGCCCGGGTCCGTGGGTGGTGCGGGTCGAAGTGAAGGACCGCCGCGGCCGCGAGCTCGGTCGCGACTTCATCGAGGTCGCCGCGGCCGAGCGATGAGCGCAGCGGATGGCGACTACTTCGCCTTCTCGTCGCTCATGATGCCGATCTTCGCCTCGTAGACCATGCGACCGTGCGTCGGGTCGTCGAGGGCGATCTGGAACTCGTTCGGCACGTCGATTTTCACTTCGCTCGGGAACTTGCCCGGCTGCTTGCCCGTGTCCTTGCCGGTCGGCTTGATCACGACCGACGTGGGCTTGTCGTCGCCGAAGTCGATGTGGATCTTGTGGAGCACGGTGATGGCCGAGCCCTTGCGGCGGATCGTGAGCCAGACCCACTCGCCCTTGTCGTCCTTCTTGAACTGCATGCCGTCGGCCTCGAACTTGCTGCTCGCCTTCTTCATGCATTGCGACATCTTCTTCGCGTCTTCGCCGGCCTGAGCGCTGCAGGCCTTTTCGGCCTTCTCCTTCGGCTCCGAGTTGTTGAAGCTGAACATGAAGGTCACCTCCGGCGAGGTGATGATGTCCTTCGCCGTGCGCTTGACCTCGGGTCCGCTCGACTCGTCGGGCTTCGACTCGGTCTTCTTCTCTTCCTTCGGCTCTTCCTTCGCGTCGTCTTCCTTCGGAGCGTCGCTCGCTTCGGTCTTCTCGGCAGGGGGCTCTTCCGCCTTGGGTTGCGAGCCGCCGCAAGCTGCGAGCGAGGCCGCGAAAATGAAAGCCAGCGGGGCGAGGAGCGAATGAATGCGCATACCGGGGGTACCTCCGAAAATGGACACGGCGAGTACCACGGCGCTCCTGGCGCGGAAACCCCGACGCTCCTCCTCGGCCGGGCGAAGAGCCACACCCTACATCTGGGCTGCGTGATGCGCGTGCACCGTTGAAAACTCACTGATGCC
>Ga0315912_10005582_pt1 | contig 11515 bp, 8 predicted proteins | sample VfabasoilMG_FD_204469 | JGI IMG/M metagenome (GOLD analysis project Ga0315912, IMG submission 204469) | Garden soil microbial communities collected in Santa Monica, California, United States - V. faba soil | ecosystem: Environmental > Terrestrial > Soil > Garden | place: USA: California...
TGCTCACTGTCAGTGCCGCGATTCACATGGAGATGAGTCTCGAGCTCAATCAGATCGACAACAACATCATCTGGGATGTGCGCAATGCCGAGCCGGGCACACCGGGACAACGCGGCGCAGCGGGTTCTGGCATCTTCCTGCATGCGTCGCAGAACCAGAGCGTGGCGCGGAACCTCATCGGCCGCTGCGACAATGTCGGCGTGTTTCCGGCGCTACGCCCGGATCGCGCGGGCAGTGGCAATGCGCGCCAACACAAGATCCACAACAACCTCTTCGCCCGTTGCGACAAGGGCGGAATCGTCTTCCTCCACGAGGACAACCAGGCGGACGGCAACGTCTACGCTTCACTGCCCGAAAAGTTTGCCGGGTTCGCCGCCGCCGATTCGACGCAATGGCTCGACTTGCAGTCGTGGCAAGCCCATGGTTGGGACAAGCAGGGCAAAGTCGCGCGTATCGAATTGAGTTTCGATCCCGACCGCCTCGAACTCAGCGTAGCCGGCGACACTGCGCTGGTGCAGGTTCCGTTCCTGGGCCCGACGGGAACCCGAAGCGTCGATCCACGCATCAAACAGGCCGCGCAATGAAAAATCTCCTGCTGTTCCTCGTCGTGACGTTCGTATTTCCCGCGCATGCACTCGACGGAGAAATACTGATCCACGATCCTTCGACCATCGTGCAGCACGCGGGCCGCTACTTCACCTACGGCACGGGCAACGGGCTGCCCATCCTCATTTCCGACGATGGGTGGACCTGGAAACGAGCGGGCTCGCTCATGTCCGCGACCCCCGCCGGCAAGGCCGGACCCGAAGTGCTCGCCCGCGGCGGTAACAACACCTGGGCGCCGGATGTCATCCACATCGGCGACAAGTATTTCGTCTACTACTCCGCGCCAGCCACACAGCCGAGGTCGGCGATCGGACTTCTCGTGGGCCGCACGCTGGATCCGCAGTCACCCGAATACAAGTGGGAAGACGCAGGCCCCGTGGTCTGGTCCGACGGCATTGAAGACAGCAATGCCATCGACCCGGGCGTGCTGCTCGGCCCCGATGGAAGGCTGTGGCTGACTTACGGTTCCTACTTCGGGTACATACGGCTCGTCGAGCTCGATCCGAAGAGTGGCCAGCGCCGTTATCCGAAGCAGGCGCCGCTGAACGTCGCCATCAACTCCGAAGCGTCGATCCCTATCTACCACGACGGCTGGTACTACCTGCTCGTCACTCACGGTTCCTGCTGCCAGGGCGCCAATTCCACCTACAACATCCGCATGGGCCGCTCCCGCAGGGTGACCGGCCCCTACCTCGACAACATGGGCGTCGACATGATCGAAGGCGGCGGCAAGTTGTTTGCCGCATCTCGCGGGCGCCACGTCGGGCCCGGACACTTTGGATTGCTGGATCTCGGACAGGGCGTGCAGAAATTCTCGCTGCACTACGAAGCCGATCTCGATCGCGGCGGCGTCAGTGTGCTCGACATCCGGCCCCTCCTGTGGCGCGATGGCTGGCCGGTGGCGGGCGACAACCTGCTGGCCGGGACTTACTCCATCGAATCCGCGCGCACCGGGACCGTGCTCGAGCTTGCCGTGCAAGGATTTCCCGTCGGCGGCTTTCGCCCACGCCGTCCTCCTGGCACCGGCGGTCCGCCACCCGAACCGCAAGCCGGTCCACCCGTCGCCGACCAGGACGCCGCGCAAGTCGCAGGGAACTGGCCGGCGACTTCCGACGTCCGCCTGGCGCCCGCCATATTGCAGGCCCAACAAAGATGGGTGATCGCACCGGTCGCCAACGCCGGTGGTTATCCCGGCGCGCCGTTCTTCCGGATCACGATCGCCGGCACGGAGCGCTCGCTGACGGCCACGGTCCACGGAGAACTCACCGCGACGCCCTTTGCAGGCAAGGATGAGCAACTGTGGCGCATCGACCAGCTCACCGATGGCACCTATCGCATTGGCCCGAAGTCCGCTTCGGCATTCGCCGACGCGTTGGCATTGTCCGCGGTCGGCAGCAGTATGCCGACGCTGTCGAAGTTCGACCCTGCCAGCGACCGTCAGCGCTGGCTGCTGGGGACACCATGATGAGCATCGCCAGGAAAAGCATTGGCCTGACTATCTTCTCCGTCTGCCTCGCGGGGTCGTGGTGCGCAGCCCAAACCGACGACGCGAAACCGCGACCCGCCGCGAGCACGCTCGCGAGCCCCAAGGGCGAACGTCAGTCGGTCGACGCGCGCGGCTTCATCCATCGTTGGCTGGTGCTCGAGCCCGTGCCGGTGCCGCCCCGGCTCACGGAGGTGGCGGTGCAGGAGGCGCTGCAACTGGCGGCGCTGCCCAATGTCGTCGGTGCACATCCCGCCGACGGCGCGGTGGTGACCGTGAATGCCACCGAATACCGATGGCACGCGCTCGAGACCTCTAACTACAACCTGAACCTGTATCACTTCGCCTGGGCGCTCTCCAAACCTACCTCCAACGTGCTGTTCTGGGTGGAGACCGCCGTTGATTCGCCGCGCGAGATGCAGAACGTGCGGCTGGCCATTGGTTCGAACGCCGCTTCACGCTGGTGGCTCAATGGCGAGCCGGTCATCGCCCTCAACGACGACCGCCAGAGCGTGATCGATGACGGTGTGTCCCGGCGACTCACGCTGCGCAAGGGCAGGAACGTCATTCGCGCCGCTATCGTCAACGGAGGCGGCGCGACGGATTTCTGCGCGCGCTTCCTCGATGCGATGGACTGGCCGATCCAGGGGCTCATCGTAATATTGGAGCCGCCACCAGACCCGCGCGAATAGCCGCGCCCACGGGAGACCCCATGCAGAAGACCCAGTCGCTCGTGCTCGCACTCTTGTTATATGGGGCGCCAGCTGTAGTTGCGTTTGCAGGGCAGCCTTGCGCTGCGCTTGCAAAATTCACCTTGCCTGAACACCGCGTGGTCGTAAGTCAGGCGCAGGAAAAAGACGGCACTTGCCGCGTCGACGGCGTGATCGACGAGCGCACGGGGCGCGATGGCAAGCCCTACGGAATCGGCTTCGCCGTCGCGCTGCCCGCCCATTGGAATGGCCGCTTCCTGTTCCAGGGCGGCGGCGGACTGAACGGCAGCGTGCAGCCGCCGCTCGGCGGCGCCTACGCCGGCGAACGTTCGGCGCTGACGCGGGGCTTCGCAGTGGCAAGCACCGACTCCGGCCACCAAAGCACGGGCTTCGACGGGACATTCTTCCGGGACCAGCAGGCCTCGCTGAACTTCCTGTACCAGGCCGTGGCGGAAGTCACGGTCGTCGCGAAGGCCATCATCGCGCGGCACTACGGCAAGCCGCAGCAGCACGCGTATTTCGTCGGCTGCTCGACCGGGGGGCGAGAGGCGATGATGATGTCGCAACGCTTCCCAAACTACTTCGATGGCATCGTGGCGGTCGCCCCCGCGGCGCGCACCAGCTTCTCGAACCTGGGGCTGCGGCATGCGACCGCGGCTCTCAATGCCATCGCGCCGCGCGATGCAGAAGGAAAGCCGCAGACCCGCGCTGCACTGGGCGACGCGGATCGAAAGTTGCTCGTCGACCGGGTGCTCGAGGCCTGCGATTCGCTCGACGGCAACAAGGACGGCCTCATCTTCGCGCCGCAGAACTGCCAATTCGACCCGGGAACGCTCGCGTGTCGCGGCGACAATAAAGAAGAGTGCCTGTCGACAGCCCAGGTCAGCGCCATCCGGACTGTCATGCAGGGGCCACGCACGAATGCCGGCCGCCAGGTGTATCCGGGCTATTTTTACGACACGGGCATCGCGAACACGCAGGGACTGCCCGGCGTGCTCGCCGGTCCCGTGATCCCCGAAGGCCGACCGGTAGGGACCACCTTCGACGTGGATGCCGCAGCGGCCGACGCCATGGACGCGCGTGCGATGGTCGGTGACAGCAGCTCTTGGACCAACCTGAGCACCTTCCGCGGCCACGGTGGCAAGTTGATCTTCGCGCATGGCGTCAGCGACCCGTGGTTCTCGGCGCAGGAGACCGTGCGCTACTACGAACTACTCGGCCGCGACAACCCGGAGTCACCGCTCGCGGAGTGGAGCCGCCTGTTCCTCGTGCCTGGCATGGGCCACTGCGGCGGTGGCGCGCGCACTCCCGACCAGTTCGACTTGCTGAGCGCCGTCGTCGACTGGGTGGAAACCGGTCGCGCGCCGGATCGCGTGATCGCTACCGGCAAGTCCATTCCGGGCGAGAGCCGGCCGCTGTGCCCATATCCGCAGCACGCCCACTATGCCGGCAGTGGCGACCCACGCGAGGCGGCTAGCTACCACTGCCGGGAATGATCCCGGGGGAATGGAGGCGGAGGCGTTTCCCAGGGGGGGCGAGGCCTCCGCCTCCAATACTCACCACTTCTTTCGAAGCGAGAGTCCGAGAATGCGACCCACCGGGTTGTTGAGCGTCGCGTCGAAGCCGCCACCCCCGTTCGGGCTCTGTGCGATGTTCACGAACGGCGGATCCTCGTCCAGTACGTTGAGGGCATCCAGTCCGACCGACAGACCCTTCGTGAATCCATCGCCCTGGAAGTTGTAGTAAAGATTCACGTCGAGCGAAGTCTTGGCATCGACTTCCTGCACCGGATTCGCGAGATTGTTGTCGTACGGTCCGTAGTGATTGGCGTATAGCGCCGCCGTGAATCCACCCAGCCGCCAGGTGACATCGCCTCGCACCTTGAATTCGAGCGGGTTGTAGATGGTATTCAGCTGCTCGACCAGATCCGCGGCCGGCGTGATGGCCACGTCGTACCTGGTGAAATACGTCGTTGCCAGGCCGAGCGAGAACTGCCCTGCCCCACCCGCCTCGAAACCGTATCTCGCGCCGAAGTCGAAACCCTCGGCGATGGTGGTGCCTAAGTTGTTAGTGCGTCCATCGACGTACAACGTGACCGGAATCGGCAGGACTCCGCGAATCGGCTTGGTCGCGACGAGATTCGCAACGAACGCCGGATCCGGATTGCGGACGATGATGCCCGTGCCGGCAAACTGGCTTTCGCGATTCAGGATGGTGAGGTCGGACAGGTACGAGGTGATCTGCTTCTCGTAGTCGATGTGGAAGTAGGTCAGATTGAACCGCGCGTTCGGCGTGGGATTGAAATCCACGCCGAAGGTGTACGAGGCCGCCGTCTCCGGCTCGAGCTCGAGGTTGCCGCCCGAAAGCGTGATGCCCTGCGTGATCGCACCACCCCTCGTCGGGTCGGAATAGTTCTGCACGAACAGCGCGGATGAGTTTCCGTAGATCTGCGAGAACGTGGGTGCGCGGAACGATTCGCCATAGGTCCCGCGGAAGCGCAACGAGTCGATCGGCGACCAATTGATGCCGTATTTCGGGTTGACGGTTTTTCCATCGTCGAGATCGCTGTAGTCATCCTGGCGCACGGCAAGATCCAGGGTGAGCTCTCGCAATCCTGGTCGCGCGTTCCCGTCACCAAAGAACGGGATCAGGATTTCCGCGTACACCGATTCGATATCGCGAAAGACGCGCGGCGTGATGCCGTTGATAGGCGCCATCCGGCTCCCGGTGATCGATCCGGACCGGCTGCTCAGCGACTGGCCGTCGAAGCCGAACGCCGCGCGCAATTCACCACCCGGCAGATTCGCGATGACGCCATCGACCTTGAGTTCCCAACCCCGGAAGTGCGTGTCGCCGGGCGCGAGGAACACCTGGGTCGCGAGATTCTGGAGCGCCGCCGCCGTGTTGGGTTGCGCACTGAACGGATTGAGTGCCGTGGCCGGATCGGTGCGTGCCAGCGCCGCGTTGAGAGCCGCGTTGTCGATACCGTACACCGAGATGCTCTCTTCTTGATCGTGCCCAAAGCTGAAGAGCGCTTCGAGTTCCCACTCGCCCACGATCTCGAATCTTGCGCCCAAGGTGGCCTGGTAGGCCTCGGAGAATCCTTCCGTGTCATTCGAGGGCAACTGGTCGCCGAAAGAATAGTTGACCGTTTCCGCCGTCACCGTGGTGCCGGGCGGCCGAGTGAAATAGGGATTCACGCTGCGAACCGTCAGCGCAGCCGCCTGGTTGCCCACCTGGTTGTGAAAGGTGCGCCGCGACCAGAATGCATCGCCGAACAATTCGATGCGTCCCTCTTCCAGGTCCTGGTTGAAAGTGCCCATCACGGAATCGCGTTCCTGTTCCGGAAGCAGATCCTGGAACTGCGCGTTGTCGCAACGGTTGGTGGTGTTAGGAGCGAGCTGCCCCGCCGTCGCGGGTGTGACACCCGTCGCCGGAATGGCGTAGCTGACGCCGGCCACCACGATGTTGCCGGGACTGCATTGCACTGGGCGAAAGTCTCGACCGCCCCGCGACGTCAGATTGCCACGAAAGTATTCGCGATCCGTGCCATTGAGGTTGCTGTGATAGGCATGCTCGTACGCGAGCATCCCGTGGCCGCTCTCCCAATTCAAACCGCCGATCACGCCGAGCTGCTGCTCGTCGTACTCGTCGCCCTGCGCTCCGCGCACACTGACTTCGAGCCCTTCGAAGTTGCGACGCGGAATCAGGTTCACGACGCCCGCGATCGCGTCGGAACCATAAAGCGCGGAAGCGCCATCGGCGACTACCTCGACGCGCTCCAGCGCGAGAGTGGGAACGATCGACGGATCGACCGCGAACCCCGTCGTGCCCTGTGGTACTGCGCGATGGCTGTCTAGCAGCGTGAGTGTTGAATAAGGCCCGATACCGCGCAGGTTGACCGCCGAACCATACGTGATGTTGCCGGAGCCACCGGACTGCCCGCGCGAATTCTCCGACACACCGAGATTGAAGACTTGCGGGAGTTTCTGGAGCAGCGAAGTCGTCGACAGCGGCGCAGAAAGCTCGATGTCCTCACGCGAGACTTCCGTGACCGGCGATCCGACCGGCTGGCTGCCGCGGATGCGGCTTCCGGTCACGGTAATCTCGTCGAGATTTGCAGCGGGCTCCGCCGCCGGCTCCTGTGCGAACGCCGCGATCGGCGAGGTCGCGCCCGCGACCGCCAATGCCAGCCTGACAGCTCGCGCGAGATTCGTCCGCGCTGAAAAAGAAGTATCCCGATTCACATGCCCCTCCCGATCTGCGCAACCGCCTGCACGCGCGGTTACCGCATGAAGTTTTTGTTCGATTGCCGCCTGATCGCCCCCCGAGAGCGCATTCAGACTGCGCCCCATCCATTGCGGTTGTCAATATAGTACGTAGTACAAACTATCTGTAAGTACAACCGTTCAGCCCGGGGGCCGGGCCCGGCGACCCTGGACCCGGGCGCTGGTTTGACCGGCGTGAGGGCGTCGCGTAGGTTCAGCGGCCGCAATACGACTCTCACGGTGGCGAGACCATGGCGCGCAAAAAGAAATCCAGCCAACCCGGCGATCTCCGCGCGCAGGCATCCATCGGTCTCGACCTCGATTGCCTGCCGACGCTCCTCGGCTTCAACATCCGCCGGGCGCAGATCGCGTTGTGGCGCGATTTCAACCGCAACGTGGCCGAAGGTTATGTGCGCCCTGGCGTTTTCAGCGCCCTGCTGCTGGCGCACGCCAATCCGGGCATTGCGCAGATTGAGATCGGGAATCAGCTCGGTATCGACAAGGCCAGCGTGGTCACGCTCGTGGACCGCATGGAGGACGCCGGCTGGGTGACCCGCAAACGCTCCACCGATGACCGCCGTCGGCAGGGCATCTTCCTGACCCCCGCCGGCACGAAGACCTGCCGCGCGCTCAGGAAGGAAATGATCGAGCACGAACGCAAGTTCGTGAGCCGCTACACCGACCAGGAACTGCGCACTCTCATCGCGCTGCTGCGCAGGCTGCACGATCCGGACTGACGCCCCGCTCGACTGGGGCATGCTTTTGGTGTTGTACTAAGATAGTTGACACTACGAACTAATTTGCGCAGCCCCTCATGAACGACGTCGACCTCGTGTTCGCGGGTGACCTCATCCTCGACATTCCACAGCCCGACTACTGGCTGGACGGGATCGCCGCTCGCGTGCGCGACGCCGATGTGGCGATCGGTCACCTGGAAGTCCCGCATACGCGACATGCGTCATCCCTGCGCGGCGACATCGCGGCGCCGGGGGCGGATCCCGGCCATGTGGCCGCCGTGCGCCGCGCCGGGTTCGACGCGGTCTCGCTCGCGGGAAATCACATCGCGGACTGCGGCGCCCAAGGTATTGCCGACACAGTGGATTCGCTGGATGCCGCCGGCATCGCGCACTGCGGCGCAGGCGCGAATCTCGAGCTGGCCTCGCAACCCTGCTTCATCGAGACCAGCGGACCCCGCGTGGCGCTGCTCAGTTACAACTGCGTGGGCCCGGAAGAGGCGTGGGCCACGCCCACGCGCGCGGGTTGCGCATACCTCAGGATCGACACGGCAGACGGATCGCCCATCAATCCGCGCGCCTCGCTGCTCACGCCCGACGACGCGTCACTCACCTCGATGGCCGCGGCCATCCGATCCGCACGCGCGGAGTCACACTTCTTGGTCGTGGCGCTCCACAAGGGCATCGTGCACACGCCCGCCACGCTGGCGCCTTATGAGCGCGCCATCGCGCACGCGGCCATCGATGCAGGGGCGGACGTGGTCGTCGGACATCACGCCCACATCCTGCGCGGCATCGAGATGCGCCGGGGCAAGCCGATTTTTCATGGGCTCGGCAATGGCTGCGTGGTCACTCGCGCGCTGAGCCCGGATACCAAGGATCCCGCGCGGGCCGAATGGGCCCGGCGCCGCCGTGAGCTCTTTGGCTTCACTCCAGATCCCGGCTACTACCTCGCCCCATTCCATCCGCAGGCCGTCCAGTCGATGCTCGGATGCGTGCGAGTGCGCGCCGACGGCACCCTGATCACGGGATTCATCCCGATTCATGTCGACCCACCCGGCCGGCCTCGACCGTGTTCTGACGTCGAGGCACCGGGCGTCGTGCGCTACGTCGAGGAGATCACGGACGCCGCGGGACTTCCTCCGATCGCGTTCGAATACCAGGGCGGCTACGCATGGATGAAATGAAACAGGAGCCAGGCTCGCGCAGCCTGCTCTTCTACATCGGCGCCGCCGGACTGATGACGATGATGGTGATCGAGACCGCGGCAGTGATAGGCCGTCGCATCGGCATTCCGGTCACCGGCGCTCTCGAGATCGCCCAGGTGGCGATCGTGCCCGCGGCCTGCGCAGCGATGCTCATCGCCACGCTGCGCGGTGCGCACGCCGCCGTGCACATGCTCACCGACCGGATGCCGGAATCCGCGCAACGCTGGGCGTTTGGCCTGGGGTCGGTGCTCGCCGGGATGTGCTTTGCGGCCCTCGCGGCCGGTTCCGCCTGGCTCGCCATGGAGTATTGGAACTCCTTCGAAGAGTCGGAAGTCCTCGACATTCCGTTCCGGCCACTGCGCGCGCTCGTCACTCTCGCCGCGGCGGCCTTGTCGCTGGTCTTTTTCCAACGCGCAATGCGGCCGAGGAAAGGCGCGTGAGTGGCCTCGCCGGTGTCATGGCTTTGCTCGCGCTGCTCGCCGTGGGAGTTCCCATCGGGATCGCGATGGGGGTCGTCGGTCTCGTCGGCCTGACGCTGTTGTTAGGACCGGAACCGGCGCTGATCAAGAGCTCGGTGGTGTTCTTCGAGGCCGTCACGCGCTTCGAGCTCGGGGTGCTGCCCTTGTTCCTGCTCATGGCGCACTTCTGCTTCGCCGCGGGCGCGAGCCGCGACTTCTTCAACGCCGCGGCCGGACTCGTGGGACATCGGCGTGGCGGACTGGCGCTCGCGACGATTGCGGGATGCGCCGGATTCGGCGCGGTGAGCGGCTCGAGCCTCGCGACTGCGGCGACCATGGGACAAATCGGCCTGCCGGAGATGCGCCGCCGCGGTTACTCCACCGCGTTCGCCGCAGGCTCCGTCGCCGCCGGTGGCACGCTCGGTTCGCTCACACCGCCTTCGGGCGCGCTCATCGTATTCGGCATCATTGCCGAGCAATCCATCGGCAGGCTTTTCACCGCGGCGATCATCCCGGTGATTACCCAGGCCCTGCTCTACATGGCCGCCATCATCATCCTGTGCCGCATCCGTCCGAGCATTGCGCCATCGTCGCCGCGCATGCCGTGGCGGGAAAGGGGCAAGGCGATCCTGCGCGTCCTCGATCTCGCGGCACTCGTCGCCATCGTGCTGATCGGAATCTCGCTCGGCTGGTTCACGCCCACCGAAGCCGCTTCGATCGGCTCTGCACTCGCGCTGGTGCTGTGCGCAATTCGAAAGCAGCTCACCTGGAATTCGTTCTGCCACGCGCTCGAGCGCACGTTGCGCACCAGCGGCATGTTGTACGTCGTCATCATCGGCGCACTCATCTTCGCGTCCTTCATGAGCTTCACGGGTCTCGCCGACCAGATCGCCGCACTCGTGCACGACATGAATAGCGGCCCGACCGCCACGCTCATCGCCATTGCCCTCTTGCTGCTCGTGCTCGGCTCGGTGCTCGATGGCCTTGCGCTCATGCTGCTGACCGCCCCGATCCTGCTGCCAATCATCACTGCGCTCGGAATCTCGCCGATCTGGTTCGGGATCTTCTTCGTGCGCACCATGGAGATCGGGTTCGTGCATCCGCCCATCGGCATCAATCTCTACGTGATGCACAGCATCGCGCCCGACATTCCCATCGGGCGCGTGTTCAAGGGCGTGCTGCCGTTTCTGGCCACGGATTTCCTGCACCTGGCGCTGCTGATCGCCATACCGGGCATGGCGCTCGCCTTGCCACAGTGGCTGGACTGACCATGCACGGCACACGGGATTTTTCGGAGATCGCGCGACGACTGCGGCAGGATCCGCAGGAGATTGCGCGCAATGCCGCGCGTACTGGCCAGCGCGTCGTGGGCTACGTCGGCAACGACATTCCCGTCGCACTGATTCTCGCGTCCGGCGCGTTACCCGTGCGCTTGCGAGTGCTCGCGAGCGCCGGGACCTCGGGCGCCGACCGCTTCATCGAAGGGTCCTTTGCTCCGGACGTGCGCGTCATCGCGAACCAATGGCTGCAGGGCGCGTTCGACCATCTGCACGCGGTGATCTTCGCGCGCGGCGACGACAGCGGACAGAGACTTTACTACTACCTGTGCGAGCTGCAGCGTCGCCGCTTGTGCGCAGGCCCGTTGCCGCTCCTCTTCGACGTGGCAGGCCTCGCACGCGAAGCGAGCTTCGAGCACACGCTGGAATCCACGCGGCTCCTGGCCTCGCAGCTCGGCGCGTCGGCGCAAGAGCTGCCGCACGCGCTCGAGCGTGTGGCGCAACGCGAGGGTCTGCTGCGCGAGGTGCGCGCGCGCCGCATGCTGCCAGCGCCGCTACCCGGCAGCGCCGCGTGGTCATTGGAGTACGCCGCCGGCTGCGATTGGCGAGGCGCGTTCGACGACGCGGCGCGCCGATGGCTGGAATCCACCGCGATGATGTCCGGCGCGAAACGAGTCGTGCTGGCCGGCGATCCGCCACCCGACAACCAGCTGCACCTCGCGGTCGAAGCGGCGGGTGCGTCCGTGGTGCGCGAGCTCAACGAATCAGAAT
>Ga0315912_10005583_pt1 | contig 11514 bp, 10 predicted proteins | sample VfabasoilMG_FD_204469 | JGI IMG/M metagenome (GOLD analysis project Ga0315912, IMG submission 204469) | Garden soil microbial communities collected in Santa Monica, California, United States - V. faba soil | ecosystem: Environmental > Terrestrial > Soil > Garden | place: USA: California...
GCGCCTTGCTGCTCGTCGGTGGATGGGCGCGGCCCCACACCAGGCGCCCGGAGAGGCACTGCGCGTCGAGCCAACTCGGCTCATAGTCGGCCACCCGCGCCGGCAAGATCGCCGTCTCCCACGCGCCGGCGGCGGCTTCGAACCCCTCGAGCTGCGCCAGCGTTTGGGGCAGCGCTGCCTGGCCGAGCGCGCGATGCTCCGGCGCGACGCGCTGCCAGGCGAACAGAAAGCGCATGAACACCGCGCTCGTGACGGGCTCGATCTCGCGGCGCAGGCGCTCCAGCGTGTAGTGGTGGATGCGCGCCAGGAGCCCGCGTTCACACCACTCGTCTTCGCTCGCGCCGGGCGTGAAGCGCCCGAGCATGGCCGAGCCCTCGCCCTCGAGCGCGCCGAGCGCCTGCTCGGCGCGACGCAGTGCCTCGCTCTCGGACGACCCAGCCAGCGGCCGGGCGAGCTCGCGCGCCGTGCACGGACCGAGCGACTCGAGGCGCGCGCGCAACAGCTCGCGCCAGGCGTCTTCTGGCTCCACCGGACGCGTCAGCTCCGCCGGCAACTGCAGCTCGGGCACCGCGCGCGCGTCCGGACAGGCGCTGCGCAGCTGCGTCCAGCGTTCCGCGCCGACCCACAACGCCTGCCCCGTGGGCAACACCGGGCGCGTCGCGCGCCCCTCTGCCACGAGCGTGGCGAAGAGCTCCTGGGCCACCCCGAGCCCGGTGCCGAGCCGCTCGGCGAGCTCGCTCTCGGCGATGAAGCCACACAAGAACAGCGCGTCGGCGAGCTCATCCGCGCTCGCGAATTGGGGCCATGCTTCCCGCCGCACCCGCGCGATCGCGTCCACGTCGAGCACGGCCAGATCGCGTGCGCTCTTCGGATCGAAGAACCGCCGCGTCATCACCGCCTGGGTGCGCCGCTCCTCGAGCGGCGCCGGATCCAGAAACGCGTACGGATTGGCATTCAGGATCTCGTGTGCGAGCGGCGAGGGCTCGGTCAGATCGCGATACAGCACCTCGATCTGGCCCTGTTCGATCTGGCGCAACAGCTCCAGAAAGCCGTCCGCGTCCATCGCTTCGGTCAAGCAATCCCGGATCGTCTGCTGGACCAGCGGGTGCTCGGGGATCTCGCGCTCCCCCGGCAGGTTCTCCAGGCACGCTTGCTGATCGGGAAAGGTGGTGGCGAGCAGATCGTTGGCGCGGATGCGCAAGAGCGGGGCAGGGACCTTCTTGCCGGATTGGAAGCGCGGGGTGGCCAGGGCGCGGGTGGTGTTGTGACGCCAGCGAATCTCGAACATCGGCGCATCGAGCAGCGCCTGGATCAGCACGCCGAGCGCCGTCCCACTCTTCAAGAACCCTCCCACGCGGGCCAGCTCGAAGCTGTGGGTCGGCCCGAGCGAGAGAATGATGGCGTCTTCGGTAGCGGCCGCCTGCAGCTCGAAATTGAACGTCTTGCAAAAACGCTTGCGCAGCGCCAGGCCCCAGGCGCGGTTGATGCGCGCGCCGAAGCTGGAGTGGATCACCAGGTGCGTGTTCTCCGCCTCATCGAAGAAACGCTCCATCACCACGCGCTTCTGTGTCGGCAAGGCGCCGAGCGTGCGCTGCGCCGCCGCGAGGTAGTCGACCAGTTGTTGGGCCGCCGGCTCGGGCAGGCCGCGCTCGTCGATCAGCCAGCGCAGCGCGCTCGCCAGTACGTCGCTGTCGCCGCCCTCGTCCTCCAGGCGTTCGGCGAGCTCGGCGCGCAGCCGCGATACGCTGAGCGAGAGCTCGTCGCTGCGTGCCGGCCCTTCGCCGAGCCAGAACGGAATCGTCGGGGGCTGGCCCTGGGCGTCGGCCACGCGCACCAGCCCCGGCTCCACCTTGAGGATGCGCCAGGAGGCGTTGCCGAGCTGGAAGATGTCCCCCGACATGCTCTCGATCGCAAAATCTTCCCCGACGCTGCCGACGTGCGTGTTCTCCGGCTCCAGCACCACGCGGTAGTCGGTGTTGTCGGGGATCGCTCCGCCGTTGGTCAGCGCCACCAGGCGCGCCGCCTTGCGGCCCTGGATCTGGCGCGTGACCGGGTCCCGCCGGATCAGCGCGCTGCGCCGCCCGCGGCTCGTGTTGTAGCCCTCCGCCAGCATGGTCAGCACCGCATCGAAGTCGGCCCGCCCGAGTGCGCGATACGGATACGCACGGCGCAGGCGCTCGAAGAGCGCGTCCTCGTCCCAGTTCTCGCAGGCCGCCATGGCGACGATCTGCTGCGCCAGAATGTCGAGCGGGGCCGCGGGCACGTCCACGGCATCCAGCTCGCGGCGCCGCACGGCATCGACCAGCGCTGCGCATTCCACCAGATCGTTGCGGCTGAGTGGGAACACCTTGCCGTCGGGCGTGCCGCCGAGTTGGTGGCCCGCGCGCCCCACGCGCTGCAAGAGGCGGGCGATCGAGCGCGTCGAGCCGATCTGGCAGACCAGATCCACGGCGCCGATGTCGATGCCGAGCTCCAGCGATGCCGTGGCCACCAGCACCTTCAGCTCACCCGCCTTGAGCTTCTGTTCGGCAGCCAGGCGCGTCTCTTTCGACAGGCTGCCGTGGTGTGCGGCGACGAGTTGCTCGCCCAGGCGCTCGCCGAGCTGACGGCACAAGCGCTCGGCCATGCGCCGGTTGCCGACGAACACGAGCGTCGTCGTGTTCGCTTGCACGAGTTCGCTGATACGATCGTAGACCTCGCCCCAGACCTCGCCGGACATCACCGCCTCGAGCGGCGACTCCGGCAGCTCCAGCCCGAGGCGCATGTCGCGTTGATGCCCGCAGTCCACGATCGCGCAATCGAGCGGCGCCGCCTCGGGCAGGCCGTCGTCGCTCGGCCGCGTCGCCCCCGCGTCGGCACCGACCAAAAAGCGCGCGACCTTTTCGATGGGCTTCTGCGTGGCGGAGAGGCCGATGCGCGTCGGCGGCTGCCCGGTGAGCGCGGCCAGCCTCTCCAGCGACAAGGCCAGGTGGGCGCCGCGCTTGTTCGTGACCATGGCGTGGATCTCGTCCACGATCACGGTGCGCACGTTGCAGAGCGCGCGCCGCCCACTCTCGCTGGTGAGCAAAATGTAGAGCGACTCCGGCGTCGTCACCAGGATGTGCGGCGGTGACTTGCGCAAAGAAGCACGATCGCTCGACGACGTGTCGCCGGTGCGCACCACGGAGCGAATCTCCACGGGAGGCAGGCCGAGCGCCACGAGCTCTGCGCCGATGCCTGCCAGCGGCTCGCGCAGGTTCTTCTCGATATCGTTGCTGAGCGCCTTGAGCGGCGACACATACAAGACGCGCACTTCATCGGCGAGCGTGCCGCCGAGAGCGCTCCTGACCAGGTCATCGATGGCCGCGAGAAACGCGGCCAGGGTCTTGCCGGAGCCGGTGGGCGCGGCGATCAGCGTGTGACGGCCCGCCTGAATTTGCGGCCAGCCGAGGCGTTGGGGTTCCGACGGCACGCCGTGGGTCGCGCGAAACCAGTTGTCCACGGCCGGGTGGAAGCGAGCCGCAGCAGGCGCGCGATCGGCGAGGGCGAGGGCCGAGGACACCGGTCCACCCTAGCGTCCCGAATTGGCCCTCGCGATCGGAATCGCGATGTTTCAGGCTGAGCCAAGCCACGTCTCGTTTTGGAGCGTTCCCGGCTACCGGCCGGCGTGTAGCTCGCTCGCGGGCGCCCTTTTGGCTCGGAAGCAGTCGCGTTTTGCCCCTAATTCGGGTACATGTAAGCGTACGTAGGCCGGAGCTGCATGATTCTCTGTGCAATCTCGAGCAGATCGATGGCGCGCTGCCGCGGCGGGGGGCGTTTCCTCGCGCGCCGTTGGCTCGGCGTCGGAGCCTTGTTGCTCGGCGCGAGTGCTTGCAAGGTCGAGCGCGATGCGGCCGGGTCGGAGCGCCTGGTGACTCAGGTCGCAATGGTCAGACCTGCTGCGGATCGGGCCGTCGCGGCCAACGCGGTGGTGGCGGGGGCAAGTGCGCCGGAGCCGCCTCAGCCCGACGAAACGGACGTGCGCAGCCAGGAAGCCGCTGCCTACTGCCACCAGGTCGAAGTGCAGGCTCTGGAGACGAACGACGGTCTGCCCAAGAGGTTGGACCGCGACACCATGTCCACGCGCGTGATGGCGTACGGCTGCGACATCATCCTCGAGTACGCCATGCTCGATCTGGCGGTGAGTGACGTGGCCGTCAACGGCGTGCACGCCATGCGCGGCGAGGTGCGCGAGAAGCTGTGTGCCGATCGCGGCGCGCTCGGCGTGATGGCGCACGGCGGCAGCTTCACCAGCGTGTATCGCGATGAGCGCCGCGCGCTCATCGATCAATTCACGATCGCGGCCGAGGACTGCTCGGAGCCGGGTTCGGCGCAGGGCACGCCCACCCTCTGACCCGCATCGGGCAGGGACGAATCGCTAAATTTGGCCTATTTATTGCCAACATGACTTGAAAGGTCATTCGGCTAGACTATAATGGTCTAAGTGAAAACAGCGTCCGTCTCGGAGCTCAAGGCAAACCTCTCGAGGTACCTTCGCATGGTGCGTCGGGGCAGCGAGGTGCAGATCCTGGAGCGCGGCGTACCGATCGCGAGGTTGGTCGGTCTCGAAGGGGCTTCCGCGAGGGGCGAGGCAGCGCGCTTGGACGAGCTCGAGCGCGCCGGCATTCTGCGTCGCGGTACGTCGGATCTGAGCTGGCTGGCGGTCGAGGCCCCGCTCGTGGCGCCGGCGGCCGATGTGTCGGGAGCCTTCAACGAGGATCGCGAGGATCGGTTCTGAAGTTCTGGGATGCTTCCGCGATCATCCCACTGCTCGTGCAGGAGCCGGGCACTGAGCTCGTGCGCCTCTGGTTGCGCGAGGACCCGGACATGGTGCTCTGGATCCTGACCCGGCTCGAGCTCGTTTCCGCGATCGAGCGGCGCGCGCGCGAGGGTCGGCTGACCCCAACCCAGAGAAGCCGTGCGCTCAAGTCGGTTGAACGTTTGGCGCGCGATGCTCACGAGGTCTCGGACGTGGCCGCCGTGCGCTCCCGAGCCGTGCCGCTGCTGGCGCGCCACCCCTTGCGAGCGGCGGATGCGGCGCAACTCGGTGCCGCACTGCTGGTGGCCGACCCCGAGCCCGCGTCGCTGACTCTGGTCGTGCTCGACCGTCGCCTTGCCGCGGCCGCAGAGCGCGAGGGACTCGACGTGCTCAGCTGGCCCGACCCGAGGCCTACCTGAGTAGCCCGAGCAAGAATCGGCGCGCGGCAAAGGCGATGCCGGCTGTCACCCTGGGGCTCGCTGCGCTGGATGCAGGAGAAGGCGGGGAATTGCCCGCTCATCCGCATCGGCATGCCCGTCGCTGAAGCCCGGGCGCCATGCCCGGAGCCGCACCGAAGATGTACCAGCAGCGCCGCTCCGAGAAGGCCTTCCTCCACCGGATCACGGTCGCCCGCACACGGCCGTCACCTGGGGCGGCACCGCGTTCAACAGGCTCGAGAATCGCTCGGACTACATACATCACGCCGGAGCGAACGGACACGTTCTGGTTCCAGAAGTACACGGCTTTGGCGATGCGCTTTGCAGACATCGCGGCGCAGGTGCACGCGGATGGCTTGCTTTCGAACCACACGATCTTTGACGGGTCGAAGACGAAGCTGCCACTCGTGCGCGCGCGCAGCGCGGAGCAGGTGAATCCGTATGTGGTCGGTGGGGCCAGCGTGCAGGCGTACCTGACTGGCGGCGGAGTGTGCGAAGGCGGGGTTGGGGCGGGTGACGCGGCGCTGAGCGGGGCTCAACCCGACGCAGTCATCGATGACGAGCGGATGTCTCCCCACGCGTCATGAATCGCACTATGAAAACCAGCGTTGGGCCGAACCACGCCATGCGTTTCTGCGCAGCCTCGACAATTCTACCTCGACTAGCACGAGACGACGCGTCGCATCCTTGACGACCAGCGCACCGCGTTCGCGCACGCGCTCATTTTCCACGTCGCGAGCTCGCGTCGTCAGGTTCTTCGCCAACCGTTGCGGCTCGCTCGAGTGCCAGCGTAGGGATCAGTCCTACCCGGGAGGCCCAGGTCCACCGTTTCGACTTGAAACGGCACCCTTGGCGTTCACATTACGTAGATGACCCTCGGCACCGATCCGACTCTCGCAGAACTTCTCCGCGGAAAACGGCGGACACTCGGTATCCTGATCGCAGCTCAATGCGGCATCATCGCAGCTGCTCACAGCCTGGGGCTGGGTTGGCTGGGCCAGCTCGTCGGCGTTCTTCCCTGGCTGGCGTTGTTTGCCGCTGCTGAGAGCCCGCAACAGGCTCACGAAAAACTGCGACGACAGATCTACGGCCAACTGGAAAGACGCCTGGAGAACGTCGAGGGCGTCACGGTCTCTGGGCCCCAGGCAAAGGGCTGCACGCACCTTCAAGTTCAAGGACGATCCACCACCCTATCCGCTACCAGCGCGGAGGAGAGCGCCCGTCGAGAATACTGCAAGTTGGTTCATTTCGAATTCACCCTGAATCCAGCGTCGCTCGTATACGGCCTCCACTTCGAGCTCGCGGATGCTAAAAGCAATGAGGACCTCGCCTCGATGACTCGGAAGGAGCTCGATCTCGATGCCGCTGGCTACGAGAAGGACAACCACCTGCCCAAGAAGCCCGAGTGGCGCTACATCGTGCGCACCATCCCGCTCCCCGAGAAGGAGTCTCAGCAGCTAGTCCTCGAGCATGTTCAACACTTCGAGTACATGGTGCGCCACAACTGCGGCACGCTGTACGGAGACCTCCAGAAGCGCTACCTGAACCGGCTGTCAACGAACGACGCCACCTGCTCAGCACTCGCGACGGTTGCCGCGCAGCCTACCTGAGGTCTGCGTAGGGCCGGGGGACCGTGTCGCGGAGAGGGGGCCCCTGGTGAGCTTGTTCCACGATTACCATTGGACTGAGTAGCCCGCAGCGGTTCGGGAGAGTGCCGTCCGACGCCGCGCAAAAAGGGTCAGCGCTGCAGGATACGCGCAAACCACAGGGCGCGCTGCACCGCGGCCGCAGACAGGCTCGAGCGAGCGACGAGCTCCTCGGGCCGCGGTGTACGGCCGAGCTCTGCCCGCAACTGTCGCGCCAGGCCCAACACCTCGCCGAGCAGTTCCAGCGAGCCGCGACCCACCGGATCCCCGATCACTCGCCCCTGCGCCTCGAGCCAGGCGAAGAGCGCGTCGATCTCATCGGGAGTGACGCGCAGCGTACCGATGGCGTCTCCCACGTGATCGAGGGACAACACCTCGGCCGGGGTCGCTTCCAGCGCCCGCGCCACCCGCATCAGTTCCGGACGCAACACGAGCGGAAGCTAGCACGCGGCCGGCCCGCATGCTGCAGCGGATCGGGTGTGCTCCCGCCTCAGAGCCCGTCGCTTCAGAAGAGCGGCTGCATGTCCCCGGAACGAACCCAGCTCTCGATCACGCTCTCCAGCTCCTCGCAGGCGACCGGCGAGATGCCCAACGCGCGAGCGTACTCCAGAATGCGATCGCGCTCCGCGGCGCCCACCTTGCCGTCGGCCATGGCCAGGAGCAACGAGCACTGCAATAGCACCATGCGCAGGGTGGGATCGAGCAGCTGCAGCGCCAGCTCGTCGGGGCTCATGTTCGGTAGCCGCAGCGTGTCGTCGAGCTCCACCCCGAGCTGCCGCAACAGATTCTGGATGAGCTTACTCTCTTCAGGGTGCGTGCCATCCACGCGGGCGATGTCTTGCAACGCCGCCGCGAACAGGGCCGCCTGGCCCACGTTGAGCGAGATCCCGGAAAACAGCGGGGCAGGATCACCAGACTCGGCCATGGCGGCAGCCTACCACAGGCGTCTTGCGCGGGGCAGAGCTGCTCGCGCGGTCCGCCGCGCGCCCTTCAGCTCGACACGCAGCGCGCGTCGCAATCGAGTGGGCCCGGAACGGCGTCCGAGAGCTGACCGAGCGCCTCACAGCCGGGGACGTCCGCAGCGTTGCAGGCGTCGGTGCAGGACGTGGTGCTGATCGAGGCGAGGCAACGGTCGACGTCCGCTGCGTTCTGGGGGCCGCTCACGTCGCTGACGCAGGCGCTGACGATGAGCTCGATCGTGGCCTCGTTGCAGTCGACACAGATCAGCTGCGAGGGCAGCCGGGCGAGCACGAGGCCGCAGGAGGTGGCCTGGTTGCAGGTGGTGCGCGCGAACTTGTCGCACGTCTCCTGAGCGCTGTAGGTCGGAGGGGGGTTGTTGGTCTCCGTAGCGGTCGCCGTGCCGTCCGTGCCCGAAGCGTCGTCGTCCGAGCAGCCAAGGGCGGGCAAAAGCACGCAGAGCCCGAGCAAACCAACGCCGAATCGAACCATGATGAGTCCAGCTGTCAGCCGAACCCAGCGGCGCGTCAAGCGCGGATCCGCCGAGCCTGCCCGGCAGTGTTTCAAGATGGTTCTAGTCGAGCTGGCTGGCCAGGGCGGGCTCCACCTGGCGCAGGGCGTTGGCCACGAACCCTGCCAGGATACGGGCGCCATTTTCCTGGAAATGGGTGCCATCGACGCTGCCGTCGGCGCGCAGCAGGAAGAAATCTTCGGGTGTGGGCGCCGGGCAGATGGCCTTCAGGTAGTTCACGCTGAGCGTGTTCAAGTCGACGACGGAGACGCCCTGCGCTTGTCCGAGCTCGCGCATGGCCTGCGCGTGGCCGCCGGTGCCGTTCCCTCCCGTGCAGTAGGCGGAGTTGCGCGGCGTGGGCGTAACCAGCACCGGTATCGCGTCATGCTCGCGCGCAGCGTCGATATACAGCTGCAGGTAGCTCTTGAAGTCGGTGGCGGGGTCCAAAAAATACGGGATGGTCTCGGCACCGAGCGTGTAGGTCGCGGTGCGGTTGCCGTCGTTCGTGCCGAACTGCACCAGCAGATAGTCGCCCGGCAAGAGCGCATCGAGAATCTCGTCGAGCCGCCCTTCGTCGATGAAGCGCCGCGCGGTGCGGCCACCGATGGCGCGATTGTCGACCGTGAGCTCGGGCCCGGTATGCAAGGACAGCATCTGGCCCCAGCCCGCCTGATCGCGCGGGCTTGCCGTTTCGGCGTAGCTCTGCACGATCGAATCACCGGCGAGATACAACGTGACGGGGCCGGCGAGCGGCGCCGGCGGAGGGGGGCTCGGGGGAGCCGCCGGCGCCGGCGGGGGCGTCGCGCTGTCCGTGTCGGGGCCCGCGCTCGTACTCGGGGCGGCAACGGGCGCGGGGGCGAGCGCCGTCGGCGCGGGCGGGGCCTCGGAGGTCGCAGGCGTGGCGGCGGGTTCGACGCCGCTCGGCGGGGTCGGGTCGGCGTTGGCATTGGGCAGCGCCGGGCGCGTGGCTTCGCTGGCGGGCGAAGCGTTCGGCGCCGCCTCGGCTGCCGGCTCCGCGGAGCCATCCATGCGACACGCCAGGCAGACTCCCGCGTGCAGAGCCCACAAGACCAGCGTCAGCGCGCGCCCGGAGCTGTCCACTTCGTGCATCACTGCCGAGAATACTACGATTCGGCGCGAGCGCCTGCGCTTGATCCAGGCCTCGATCCAGCCAGATCGCAAATTGCCGGAGCTACGGCCTGGTCTCTCGTTTCTGCCCCGGCAATTGCGGGCGATCCATCGCTGTGCTTGCCACGGATGGGGGAACCGGCACACTGACGAAACAACCATGCCCTACCGAGCCGGCTCTTGGTCGACCGAGTTCGCGCGCTGCGCGGTCCCCCTGGCCCGGCACGTGGCGTTGGCAGCGGCACTCCTCGCGCTGGGCTGTGCGGGTCCAGACGCTGCGTCGCAACCGGCGAGCGCTAGCGACGCTCCCGAGTCGAGCGGCAGCCCTCGCGGCGCTGCAGAAGCGAACCCCTCCAACCCGAACGCAGCCGACCCGGACGTCGCCAACACGCCCTCCAACTCGGACGGGGCACCGAACGCGACCGCTCCGTCCCCGGGCAGTGAGGCCGCGCCGAACGCTGCGGAGCTTCCGCTCGACGGCACGAACAGTGAGCCCGGTGCTGGGTCTGGCGATGAGGCCGCAGGGGAAGAGCCCGAAGCGAGCGCCGATCCGGAAGGTACCGCTCCACCCGTGGGGCCGCCCGCCGCGGTCCCGGTCAACCCTGCCGAGCTACCGCCAGTGACGCTCTGGATTGCGGGAGACTCGACCGTGGCGAACGGCCAGACACCGTGTCCGCGCGGTTGGGGCGGAGTGATCGGTGCGCGTCTCGACGAGCGCGTGCGCGTGAACAACTCCGCGGTCGGCGGTCGCAGCGTGCACACCTGGCTGTACGAAGTCGGTCAGGAGTTGGACGACGCGACCGGCGAGTGCACGCTCGCCACGGATGCGAGCGGCGCTCCCCGCTTGCAAGCTCGCTGGCAGACCATGCTCGATGGCATGAAGCCCGGGGACTATCTGTTGATTCAGTTCGGCATCAACGATGGGGACCCGAACTGCGATCGACACGTCGGCATCGGCGCCTTCCAGACCGCGTACGGGATGATGGCAGAGGCGGCCAAGGCGCGCGGCGCACAGCCTGTCTTCCTCACCCCGGTGAGCTCCATCGCCTGTTCGGGCAACACGGCGCGCGGCAGTCGCGGTGGCTTCGTACCCGCCACGATCGAAGCCGGCGCCGAGTTCGACGTGCCGGTGATCGATCTGCACGCGCTCAGCGTCGAGCTGTACCAGGAGCGCGGCTTCTGCCCGGTGGCGGGCGGCGACGTGAGCGCTACCACCACGGGGCCCGTGGGCGACTTTTTCTGCGACGACCACACGCACTTCTCACCCACGGGCGCGATCGAGATCGCTGCGCTCGTCGCTCGAGGCCTGCAGAGCCAGGGCATCGGGCTCGCCGCGTACCTGAAGTGAAACCGCCCGGCGTCCGCCGGGGACATCCGCCGAGGAGTTTTGGGCCGGGCCCAAGCCGCACGTCGATAAGCGGCAACTCGGGGCAGGGTCCGACAGCGCACGCGCGTATATAGCCACACCGGCTCCCGGGCCCTGGTGCGCAGGGGACCGCTCGTCTCCTGCCTGTGCGGCGAGCTACGCTACGCGCCGCATGCTCAAAATACCCTTGCTCCTCGGGATCCTCCTTTGTGCAGGAAGCGCTCGGGCAGAGTCGGTGCTTTCGCTCGATGACGCGTTGGCCACGGCGCGCGCGCAGAACCGCGAGCTGATCGCGGCCCGCGCCCACCTCGACCAGACAGCGACATCGATCGAGCAGGCCCGTGCCCCGCTGTTGCCCACGGCTGTGGCTCAGGGCAAGTACACGCACAACAACACGCAAGTAGAGATCGACAAGGCTGCCCTCGTCGGCATGCCCGCTCCGCCCATCGTGATCCAGAAGAGCGAACAACTCGATCTGACCCTGAGCGCCAGCGTGCCGCTCGTGGTGCCCTCGGCCTACTATCAGCTCTCGGCTGCCAAACAGGCGCAGGCGGCCAATGAGGCCAGCTACCTCGCCACGGAAGCCCGGGTCCTGTTTTCGGTGGCCCAGGCTTATTTTGCGGCGGTGGGCACGGATGAACTCGTCAAGGCCCGGCAGGCGGCGGTCCAGGTCGCCAGCGAGACCTTCGATG
>Ga0315912_10005585_pt1 | contig 11513 bp, 11 predicted proteins | sample VfabasoilMG_FD_204469 | JGI IMG/M metagenome (GOLD analysis project Ga0315912, IMG submission 204469) | Garden soil microbial communities collected in Santa Monica, California, United States - V. faba soil | ecosystem: Environmental > Terrestrial > Soil > Garden | place: USA: California...
CTGGACGCACAAGCACGGCTCCAGTCAGACGGCTTAAGCCGGTTTTTAGGCGGCTAGGGCGTAGTTGTCGTCGTTGGCAACTAACAGTTTGCAGACTGTTTTACGAGGTATCTGCACCTCGGCATGCACCTCAGGTTTCGCGACCCACGTCGAAGCCAGTCGCCCCCAAAGTCACCCGCTTAGTTTAGGCCCGAGCGGCTGCGTTGCAAGGGCGCACGTCGCATCGCGCGGCTAGCGCGCTCGCAGCGCGCGCGATTTGTCGCGTTGCCAGTCGCGATCTTTTTCCGTGTCGCGCTTGTCGTGCTGCTTCTTGCCTCTGGCGAGGCCGACCTTGACCTTCACCTTGTTCTTGCTCCAATAGAGCTCGAGCGCGATCAGCGTGTAGCCCTTGCGCTCGACGAGTCCGATCAAGCGATCGATTTCACGGCGATTCATCAGCAACTTGCGGGTGCGTTTGGGCTCCGCGATAACGTGTGTCGATACGGTGTTCAGCGGGGACACGTGTGATCCCAGCAAATACGCTTCGCCGTCGCGGAAGATTACGAAGCTGTCGGTCAGCTGCGCCTTGCCGGCGCGCATGCTCTTGACCTCCCAGCCCTGTAGAGCGAGCCCGGCTTCGATGCGATCTTCGATGAAATAGTCGAAGCGCGCCTTCTTGTTCTGCGCGATGGTGCTCGGCCCCGACTCCGATTTCTTGGTCATGTGTGCGCAATGATCCTAGAATCATCGCCAAAAAAACACGGCCGACAGGAAACCCATTGCCAATAGTGAAGCGCAGCGCGCGCGTTCCGTACACGACGGAGCAGATGTTCGATCTCGTCAACGATATCGAGAGCTATCCCAAGTTTCTGCATTGGTGCAGGGGCGCGCGGATCGATCTCGCGCAAGCCGACGTCGTCGAAGCGACGCTCGACATCGGCGTGCTTGGATTTCACCACAGCTTCAGAACACGCAACACGCTGAAGCGGCCCGAGCGTATCGCCATCGATCTCGTGTCGGGGCCCTTCCGTCGTTTGCGCGGCGAGTGGCGGTTCGTGGCTGCGCCTGGGCGAGGCAGCGACATCTCGTTGGATCTGGTTTTCGAGGTCACGCTGTCGGCGTTCGGAGCCGTCTTCGCGAAAGTATTCGAAGAGCTCGCTGCCGCGCAGGTGACGGCGTTCACCGAGCGAGCGAGAAAGATTTACGGAGCGCCGACTTGACTAAGCCAGCGTCAGCTCTGGGGCTGTAGCTCGAGGTCGCGTTCGATGCGCTGCACGCGGTCGTTTTCGAAGTAGACGACGACCCAGCGTCTGTCGGCGTCGGGAGATCGCCCGCGCCTATAGTAATAGGCGTAGTCCCACCGATCCCGGTGGAAGCTGTCGGAAACCATCGGCGTCCCGAGCAAGAATTGCACTTGGCTGCGCGTCATGCCGAGGTCGATCTGCGTGATGTCTTCCTCGTCGAGCAGGTTGCCCTGCTGAATGTCGATTCGATAGACGCAAGCCGTCAGGGCGAGCGCCGCGAGGGCGATCAAGGAAGCGCGAAATCTCATGACTTGCGGTGGAGCGCCAGCGGAGCTTCGGTCATAATCGGACCGGCATGATACCCGAATAGTTTCCGAGCGAGAGTAGCGAGTGGAGGGACGAGATCTTCGCAAGGCCGGCCTCAAGGTCACTTCTCCGCGCTTGAAGGTCCTCGAGGTTCTGGAGCACAGCCGCCAACGGCACCTCTCGGCGGAGGCGATCTATCGCGCCTTGCTTGATAGTGGCGAGGAGCTCGGGCTGGCCACCGTCTACCGCGTTCTCACGCAATTCGAGCGCGCCGGGCTCGTCAGTCGCCACAATTTCGAGGGTGGGCAGGCGGTCTTCGAGCTCGCGGATCGTACCCATCACGATCACATGGTGTGTCTCGAGACGGGCCGCGTAACCGAGTTTTACGACGAGCGAATCGAGCAACTCCAGCGCGAGATCGCCGACAAATACGACTACGACATCGAAGAGCATAGTCTCGTGCTCTACGTGCGGCCGAAGAAGAAGCCGACGCCCACCTAGCGGCCAGCGCGATCGATCATCTCCGCTGCGTGTGCTCGCGTGCGCGCCGTCACTTCCACGCCACCTAGCATCCGCGAAAGCTCTTCGACGCGCTCCTTGGTCGTCAACGACCGCACGTCCGTGCGGCTCACTTTGCCGTCCGTATGTTTCTCGACGCGATAGTGCGCAGCGCCGTGACTCGCGACTTGCGGCAGGTGAGTGACGCACAGCACCTGCCGGGTGCTCGAAAGCTCTCGAAGCTTGCGTCCGACGATGTCGGCGACGCGTCCGCTGATGCCGGCGTCGACCTCGTCGAATACGAACGCCGTGACCGGCGACGCGCCCGAGCGCGCGACTTCGACGGCGAGGCTGACGCGTGAGAGCTCGCCCCCGGAAGCGACCTTCGCCAGCGAGCCGAACGGCAGGCCCGGGTTCAGCTTGACCTGGAACTCGACTCGCTCGAGCCCGGTTGCGTCGGCGCGCTCCACCGGCTTCTCCTCGAGCTCGACGCGGAATTCGCCGTGCGGCATGCCGAGCTCGACGAGCAGGCTCGTGACGGCGCCGCTCAGCGTGGCCGCGTGCTTGGCGCGCAGGCCGCTCAGGCGGCGTGCCGCCGCGAGAAACTGCGTCCGCGCCTCGTTGGTGCGCTTCTCGAGCGCCTCCAGCGATTCGCCGCTGCCGTCGAGCGCCGCAAGGCGCTCACGCAACGCGGGTAGAACGCGCGGCAGATCGTCCTCGCTCGCGGCGTGGCGGCGTGCGAGCGACCGAACTCGCGCAAGGCGATCGTCGAGCCATGCCAACCGCGCCGGGTCGGCTTCGACGCGATCGCGGTAGTGCTGCAGCGCGGTTTCAACCTCGCGCAGCTCGATCTCGATGCTCGCCAAAACGGCCGCCGGCGCTCGCAGCTCGGGGTCGACGCCGGCCAGCTTGTCGATTTCGCGCCGCGCCAGAACGACGGCCGCATAGGCCGAAGCCGCTTCATTCTCGGCGAGCGCGTCGAGCGCCGCCGTCGCGCCGCTCAGCAGTCGATCGGTATTCGCGAGCCGGTCGCGCTCGCCGCGAAGGCGCTCGGGTTCGCCTTCGGTCAGGCCCAGCGCTTCGAGCTCGGCGACCTGAAAGCGCGCTAGCTCGATCTCCGCTTGCCGTTGCGCGCTCGACGAACGGCGGTTCTCGAGCTGCTCGACGAGGGTGTGCCACGCGGCGAACCGTTCCGCGACGGTCTTGGCGAGCGGCGCGACCTCGTCGTGCGCGTCGAGCAATGCGCGCTGGTTGCCGGTGTCCAGCATGGACTGATGGGCGTGCTGGCCTTGGATGTCGACGAGCAGCCCGCCCAACGCCTTCAAGTCCTGGAGGTTTACGGGCTGACCGTTGATGAACGCGCGCGAGCGTCCATCGGAGCCCACGAGCCGGCGTAGCGTGCAAGCCGTGTCGTCGTCGAGTCCCCGCTCGGCGAGCCAGCGCAGCGCATCGTGTCCGGCGGGGACGTCGAACGACACGCTGATCTCGGCCCGTTCCGCGCCGTGGCGAACGGCCGAAGCATCGGAGCGATCGCCGAGCGCGAGGCCGAGCGCGTCGACGAGAATGGATTTTCCGGCGCCCGTTTCGCCGGTCATGACGTTCAAACCGGGGCCGAACTCGACTTCGATTTCGTCAATGACGGCGTAGTTCTTGACGCGGATCAGGCTGAGCATGACGGGCTAGCGATGGCCGTTCTGCCGATCGCGGCTCGCGCGTCCCCAGTTCAGCTTCGAGCGCAGCAGCTCGTAGTAGTTGTATTCACGTGGATGCAACAACGTTACGGGTTGCTTCGCCAGAGCGACGGTCAGCACGTCGCCGGCCGCCATGCGCGCGAGTGACTCGCCGTCGCAGACGACGTGGGCTTCGCTGCCGCCGGCGTTGTCCAACGTCACCCGGATCTCGCTAGAGCTCGGCAACACGAGCGGCCGGTCGCTGAGCGTGTGCGGGCAAATCGGCACGAGCACGAGAGCGTCGACGTTCGGCTGGATGATCGGGCCGCTGCACGATAGAGCGTAAGCGGTGGACCCCGTCGGAGTCGCGACGATCAAGCCGTCGCCGCGATGCGTGTTGACGTAGACGTCGTCGACCTCCGTCGTGAAGTCGAGAAGCCGGCCGGTGTCGCCTTTCTGCAGGACGATGTCGTTGAGCGCGAACAGCGTGCCGGCCTGCCGCGTTCCAACTCGAGCCGTGAGCGTGAGGCGGCGCTCGGCGAGATAGTTGCCCTCGAGAATCGCGTCGAGCGCGTCGCGCAGTTGCTCCGGCGACACGTCCGTAAGGAAGCCCAGGCGGCCGCGATTGATCCCGACGAGCGGCACGTCCCGGCCGGCTACGTTGCGGGCCGCGTGCAGCATCGTGCCATCTCCGCCGATCGCGATCACCAGGTCCGCTCTCGTTGCTGCCTCGCGTTCGTCGACGTGCGTTGCGCCCGCGAGCTCGCGCGCCGGATCCGACGTAATCGCAACTAGAACCGTGATGCCGCGTTCGCGGAGCTGGGAGAGGACTTGCAGCGCCGGCTCTGTCACGCTGCGTTCGCCGAGGCGCCCCCACAGCGCGACCGTCTTGAACTGACGCGGCATGGTTTGCTTTCTTGACAGTGGCGGGAACCCGTTGCTAGCGTGCTGGTCGCTAAAAGCGCGTCTACGTTATCACAGCCTGGCGTTATGGCGAGCGACAGACCTCGAGACGTCCTTGACGAACGCGCACAGTACCTGCTGCGCCTTCTCGTCGACCGATATATCCGCGACGGACAGCCGGTAGGCTCTCGCACGCTTTCGCGCGAGCCCGGTTTGGACTTGAGTCCCGCGACGATTCGCAACATCGTGTCCGATCTCGAAGAGCTCGGGTTCGTCAAATCACCTCACACTTCGGCCGGACGTGTTCCGACGATCAAGGGCTATCGTTTCTTCGTCGACACGTTGCTCAAGCTCACGCCGCCGCGAGGCGAGGAGCTCGCGCGCTTCAGCGAGAGCTTGAACGAAGCGTCCGGCGACCCGCAGGCGCTTGCGCTGTCGGTGTCGAACCTGCTCTCGGCCGTTACCAGCCTCGCGGGGATCGTCACCGTGCCGCGGCGCGCACAGACGGCGTTGCGGCAGATCGAGTTCCTGCCGTTGTCGGGCCATCGAGTGCTCGCCATCCTCGTCGTCAACGACCGCGAGGTCCAGAACAAAATCTTGAACGTTTCGCGAGATTTCGGCGCCGACGAGCTGAAGCGCGCGAGCAACTATTTGAACGATCATTGCGGCGGGCGGAGTCTCGCGGAGATCCGCGATCTGCTGCTCGGCGAGCTCAAGCGAACGCGCGCCTCGATGAATGCGCTGATGGTCGAGGCCATCGAGATGGCGCAGAAGGTTTTTCCGGAGGTCGAGCCCGCTCCCGAGTTCGTCGTCGCGGGCGAGACGAATCTCATGGGCCTCGATCAGGTCGCGGACGTCGAAAATTTGAAGAGCCTATTCGAGGCCTTCGGTCGGCAGCGCGACATCCTCCACCTGCTGGACCAGAGCGTGAAGGCGGACGGCGTCCAGATCTTCATCGGCCACGAATCGGGTTACGAGCTCCTTGATTCTTACAGTATCGTCACCGCCCCCTATGCGAACGAAGACGCTACGATGGGCGTCCTCGGGGTCATCGGTCCGACGCGCATGGCGTACGAGCGGGTCATTCCAATCGTCGACATTACGGCCAAGTTGCTGGGCCGAGCCTTGAAGTCCAACAGCTAGCTCCCCATCTGCCAAGCTTCGAACACGAAGGCGCCCTCCGTCGGCGAGCGGCACCTAAGGATAGTCATGAACGGAAACGGCAACCCGACGGAACAGTCGGAACAACCTGAGCCGCCCGAAGGCATGGATCCGGAGCTCGAAGCCTTGCGCCGTGAGGCCGACGAGCATCGAGATCGGTATCTTCGCGTCGTCGCGGAGCTCGACAATTTCCGCAAGCGCAGCGCTCGCGAGATCGACGGTGCCCGCAAGTTCGGCGCCGAGCGCCTCGCTCAAGCGATCCTGCCCGTTCGCGACAGCCTCGAGGCGGGGCTCGTGGCCGGGGCGAAAGCCGGCCAGACCGCGCTGGTCGAGGGCCAACAGGCGACGTTGCGACTCCTTGACGAAGCGTTGGCCGCGTCCGGGATCCGCGAGATCAACCCCGTGGGCGAGCCGTTCGACCCAAACCGGCACGAAGCCCTGAGCCTCGTGCCGGCGCAGGGCGTCGCGCCCAACACGGTGCTCGAGGTCGTGCAAAAGGGCTACGAGCTCAATGATCGGCTTCTACGAGCGGCGAAAGTCCTGGTCGCGCGCGGGGACGGTCCTTGAATTGCCGCCGCGCCACCCCATCTCGCGGAGTTACTTTTCCACCCCTTTTTGAGTCTGGAGCAGTCACATGGGCAAAGTGATCGGCATCGACCTCGGCACGACGAACTCGTGCGTCGCCATCATGGACGGCGGCAAGCCGAAGGTCATCGAGAACAGTGAAGGCGATCGTACGACGCCGTCGATTGTCGCGTTCACGAAGGACGGCGAGGTGCTCGTCGGCCAGACCGCGAAGCGCCAGGCGGTGACGAACCCCAGCAATACGCTGTACGCGATCAAGCGCCTAATCGGCCGCAAGTTCGGCGACGACGTCGTCCAAAAAGACGTCGGCATGGTGCCGTACAAGATCGTCAAGGCCGATAACGGCGACGCTTGGGTCGAAGTCAACGGCAAGAAGATGGCGCCGCCCGAAATCTCGGCGCGCGTGCTGACCAAAATGAAGCAGACGGCCGAGGACTATCTCGGCGAGAAGGTCACCGAAGCCGTCATCACGGTGCCGGCCTACTTCAACGATTCGCAGCGCCAAGCCACGAAGGACGCGGGCAAGATCGCGGGCCTCGAGGTCAAACGCATCATCAACGAGCCGACCGCGGCGGCGCTCGCCTATGGGCTCGACAAGAAGCGCGGCGACCGCAAGATCGCCGTCTACGACTTGGGCGGCGGCACGTTCGACATCTCGATCATCGAGATCGCAGAGGTCGATGGTGAGCACCAGTTCGAGGTGCTCGCGACGAACGGCGACACGTTCCTCGGCGGCGAGGACTTCGACAAGCGCATCATCGATTACCTCGCGAAGGAATTTCAGAAGGAGAGCGGCGTCGACATTCGGCGTGATCCGCTCGCGATGCAGCGCCTCAAGGAAGCGTCCGAGAAGGCGAAAATCGAGCTGTCGTCGCGCCAGCAGACGGAAGTCAACCTGCCGTACATCACGGCCGATGCTTCGGGTCCCAAGCATCTCAATATCAATCTGACGCGCGCCAAGCTCGAGTCGCTCGTCGAGGACCTCATCGAGAAAACAATCGCGCCGTGTAAGACGGCGTTGAACGACGCGGGCCTCAAGGCTTCGGAGGTCGACGACGTCATTCTCGTCGGCGGCCAGACCCGCATGCCGAAGGTCCAAGAGACGGTGCAGACGCTGTTCGGCAAGGAGCCGCGTAAGGACGTCAACCCCGACGAGGCTGTTGCGGTCGGTGCCGCGATCCAGGCCGGCGTGCTCGCCGGCGAGGTCAAGGACGTCCTGTTGCTCGACGTGACCCCGCTGTCGCTCGGCATCGAGACGTTGGGCGGCGTCATGACCAAGCTCATCGACAAGAACACGACGATTCCGACCAAGGCCAATCAGACCTTCTCGACCGCCGAGGACAATCAGACGGCCGTGACGATTCACGTGCTCCAAGGCGAGCGCGGCCGGGCATCCGACAACAAGTCGCTCGGGCGCTTCGACTTGGCGGATCTGCCGCCGGCGCCGCGCGGCATGCCGCAGGTGGAGGTCACGTTCGACATCGACGCGAACGGCATCCTCAATGTCTCGGCCAAGGACAAGGCGAGCGGTAAAGAGCAGAAGATCGTCATCAAGGCCTCGTCCGGCTTGAGCGAAGACGAGATCAAACGCATGGTCGGCGACGCCGAGGTGCATGCGGCCGAGGACGCGAAATTCCGCGAGCTCGCGGAAACGCGCAACCAAGCCGATGCGCTGATCCACGCGACGGAGAAGTCGTTGCGTGAGCTGGGCGACAAGGTTTCCAGCGAAGAGCGTGCGAAGATCGAGTCCGCGCTCGCCGACCTGAAGGAAGCGATCAAGGGCGACAACAAAGCCGTGATCGAGACGAAGCTCAAGGTGCTCGGCGAGGCATCGGCCGGAATGGCACAGCGGCTGTACGCGAACCAGCAGCAAGGCGGCGCCGCAGGTGGGGCGTCGGGCGAGCAGCCGGCAGGCGGCGGCAACGACAACGTCGTCGACGCCGAGTTCGAGGAAGTCAAGGACGACAAGCGTAAGAACAGCTGAGCTCCGGCCATCAAGGAGCGGGGCTGGCGACTAGGAGAGCACGCCCCGGCGTGCTCTCCTGCTATCGAGGGCGAGGATGGCGAAGCGGGATTACTACGAGATACTCGGCGTCGGGCGCGACGCCTCGGAAGCCGACGTCAAGAAGGCGTATCGGCGCTTGGCGATGAAGCATCACCCCGACCGCAATCCGGGTAACCCGGAGTCGGAGGCCCACTTCAAGGAAGCCAAGGAAGCGTACGAGGCGCTCTCGGATAAGGACAAACGCGCGGCGTACGACCGATTCGGCCATGCCGGCGTGCAAGGCGGGCCGGGCGGCGGGTTTGGCGGCGGCGCCGATGCGTTCAGCGATATTTTTGGCGACGTGTTCGGCGACATCTTCGGCGGAGGTCGTCGCGGCGGCAGAAGCCAAGTGTTCCGCGGCGCCGATCTACGTTACGACCTCGAGTTGACGCTCGAGCAGGCCGTCGCCGGCGATTCGATCACGCTGGACATCCCGGCGCAGGTCGAATGCACGCGTTGCACGGGGAAGGGCGCCGAGCCGGGCTCACAGCCGATCACGTGCAAGAGCTGCAACGGCGTCGGGCACGTCCGCGTCGCGCAAGGTTTCTTCTCGATCCAACAGACCTGCCCGAGCTGCGGCGGCGCCGGCGCCACGATCGACAAGCCGTGCCGCGAATGCGCCGGCCGCGGCCGCGTGCGCAAGAATAAGACACTCTCGGTCAAAGTGCCGGCAGGCGTCGACAACGGCGACCGGATCCGCCTGGCTCGCGAGGGCGAGGCCGGGCGCAACGGCGGGCCCTCGGGCGATCTGTACGTCGACATCACCGTTCAGGCGCATCCCATCTTTACGCGCGACGGCCAGAACCTGAGCTGCGAGGTGCCCGTCAGCTTCGCGACGGCGGCTCTCGGCGGCACCGTCGACGTGCCGACGCTCGAAGGCAACGTCGTGCTGAAGGTACCGCCGGAGACGCAGTCCGGGAGTCTGTTCCGCCTGCGGGGGAAGGGAGTACGCTCCGTTCGCGAGAGCGGCGTCGGTGATCTGTTCTGCCGCGTGCAGGTCGAGACGCCTGTGAATCTGACGGCCGAGCAGAAGGAAACGCTCCGCGCTTTCGACGCGGCGATTCAGAACGAAGGCGAGCGGCACAGCCCGCGCGCGCGTTCCTGGTTCGACGGCGTCAAAGAGTTCTTCGAGCGAATGGGAGCATAGTCCGTTGTTGAAGGTAGCCGTTCTCGGCGCCGCGGGCCGCATGGGCCGCGCCGTGCTGAGCTGCATCTTTGAAGCCGACGACCTCGCGCTCGCCGGAGCGGTGACGGAGACCGGCGACTCTTTGCTCGGCCGCGACGCCGGCGAGCTCGTCGGCGCCGCGGCGGCCGGCATTCCGCTGACCGACGAGCGCAGTCACGGGCTGCATGCCGCGCAGGTCGCGATCGACTTCACCTTACCGGCCGTGACCGACGCGAATTTGCGCGCATGCGTCGAGCATGGCGCGGCGATCGTGATCGGCACGACGGGGCTCGAGCAGCGGCACCTGAAGGCCATGGAAAAGGCCGCGCACGAGATTCCGATCGTCTACGCCCGCAACATGAGCGTTGGCGTGAATGTATTCACGGAGCTCGTCGCGCGCGCCGCGAAGGCGCTCGGCGACGGCTATGACGTGGAGATCGCCGAGACGCACCATCGGCATAAGGTCGATGCGCCCTCGGGCACGGCGCTCGCGTTGGGGGAACGCATCGCGGCGAGCCGCGGTCGGAAGCTCGACGAGCTCGCCGTCTATGCGCGGCACGGGACCACTGGGCCGCGGGTGCCGGGAACTATTGGGTTCTCGGTGGTTCGCGGCGGCAACGTCGTCGGGGAGCACTCGGTTCGCTTCATCGGGCCCGAGGAGGAAGTCGAATTCTTCCACCGCGCCGCCGACCGCAAGACGTTCGCGCGCGGCGCATTGCGGGCCGCGCGCTGGGCCGCCGGGCGGGCGCCGGGCTTGTACTCGATGGCCGACGTCCTCGGCTTGTCGCGCGACTGATCCGCGCCGCACGACTTCGCTGCAAATTGCTAGATCGTTTCCGAAAGGACGAGCTACAATTCCCGCCTGAGTTTCCCCGTTGATCAACACGGGATTGGCTGCCGGGCTTGCAGCCCATCCCGCGTCTTTTCGCAAGCCGAATTTTGGTAGGAGCTCAGCGTGGCAGAGCCGGCGATACTAGCGCTCGAAGATGGGACGGTGTTCAAGGGTGTATCGGTCGGCGCCGAAGGCCGGACCCTTGGCGAGGTGGTGTTCAACACCGCCATGACGGGATACCAAGAGATCCTGACGGACCCGTCCTATTACCGCCAGATCGTGACGCTGACGTATCCGCACATCGGCAACGTCGGCACCAACTCCGACGACTTCGAGTCCACGAAAACCTATGCCGCCGGGCTCATCATTCGCGACCTCTCTGCGATCGTCAGCAATTGGCGCTCCGAGGGCGACCTCGAACGCTTCTTGCGTCGCGGCAAGACCGTTGCCATCGCGGAAATCGACACGCGGCAACTCACCCGCATCCTGCGTGACAAAGGCGCGCAGGCCGGCTGCATCGTCACCGGGGCGAAGGCCAAGCCCGACGAAGCCATCAAGGCGGCGCGCAAGTTCCCAGGCCTGAAAGGCATGGATTTGGCCAAGCTCGTCACGACGAAGCAGCCCTATCAATGGAACCAAGGCAGCATTTTTCCCGAGCGGCAGAGCGTCTACACGAAGCGCGCCGCCGCTTTTCACGTCGTCGCGTTCGACTACGGCATCAAGCGCAACATCTTGCGGCTGATCTCGGAGCAGGATTGTCGTCTCACGGTCGTTCCCGCGACGACGAAGGCCGAAGAAGTCATGGCACTGATGCCCGACGGCGTGTTCTTGTCGAACGGCCCGGGTGACCCCGAGCCCTGCGACTACGCGATCGAAGCCATCCGCACCCTCGTGGACAAAGGTGTGCCGACATTCGGAATCTGCCTGGGTCATCAGCTGCTCGGTCTCGCGAGCGGCGCCAAGACGGAGAAGATGAAGTTCGGGCATCACGGCGCGAACCACCCCGTCGTAGAGCTCGACTCGGGGCGCGTGATGATCACGAGCCAGAACCACGGCTTCGCCGTCCAAGAGAACACGCTGCCGAAGAACGTGCGTGCCACGCATCGCTCGCTATTCGATGGAAGCC
>Ga0315912_10005587_pt1 | contig 11512 bp, 13 predicted proteins | sample VfabasoilMG_FD_204469 | JGI IMG/M metagenome (GOLD analysis project Ga0315912, IMG submission 204469) | Garden soil microbial communities collected in Santa Monica, California, United States - V. faba soil | ecosystem: Environmental > Terrestrial > Soil > Garden | place: USA: California...
CGAACCAGGCGACGCTGCCTTGCCCATAGCGGAGCACCACCACGGCGGCGAACAGCGGCCCGATCGACGCGCCGAGATTGCCGCCCATCTGAAACAACGATTGCGCGAGACCCGGGCGGTTGCCGGCTGCCATGCGCGCGACGCGCGAGGACTCCGGGTGCAAGACGGCCGAGCCGGTGCCCACGAGCGCCGCGGCGCCCAGCAGCAGCGGATAACTGGTTGCCAGCGAAAGCAACATGAGCCCCGCGAACGAGAAGCCCATGCCAATCGACAGCGAGTACGGCTGTGGGTGCTTGTCCGTGAAAAAACCGATGACGGGCTGCAGCAGCGACGCCGTCACCTGGAACGTGAAAGTCAGAAACCCGATCTGCCCGAAGGTCAGCCCATGGTTGTCCTTGAGAATCGGATAAATGGCAGGCAGCAGCGACTGCATCATGTCGTTCAACATGTGGCAGAAGCTGATGGCGGCCAGCACCGAGAACGCCGTGGTCGCGGCGTGTTGTGACGTCGTAGATGCGGTAGACGCGCTCACAGGTCTCGAGATGGGGCAATGGGGTCCGAGCAGCCTAGCAGAGCCGCCCGCGCACGCCGAGCAGCCTCGCCGCCGGAGCCCCCCTATAATTCCGCCATGGCACACGTAATCGAGGCTGCTTCGAGCGGCCGAGCCAAATGCCGCAGCTGCGACCAGCCCATCGCCAAGGGCGAGCTGCGGTTCGGCGAGCGGCAGCCGAACGCGTTCGGCGATGGCGAGATGACCCTATGGTTCCATCTGGCGTGCGGCGCCTACGCCCGCCCCGAGCCGTTTCTCGAGGCGCAGAGCGCCGCCCCCGCCGACGCAGGCCCGAATGCCGGCAGCGGAGCAACCCATGACGGAGCTACCGTGGCGGAGCTCGACCGACTCGCCGAGGCCGCCCGCTTCGGTATCGCGCACCGGCGCGTGCCGCGTCTGCACGGGGCCGAACGCGCAACTTCGGGGCGTGCGCACTGCCGCAGCTGCCGAGAGTTGATCGGCAAAGGCGAATGGCGGCTGCCGCTCGTCTTCTTCGAGGACTATCGCTTCAATCCGGGCGGCTATTTGCATGCGCGCTGCGCGCGCAACTACTTCGAGACGACTGCAATCCTCGATCGGGTTCGGCACTTCTCGCCCGAGCTCCGCGAGGCCGAGCTCGCCGAGGTCGCCGGCGCCATCGAAGCCGGCGAAGCCGGCGAAGCCGCGCAATGACCCCCGCGTACGCCTGATGTTTGCCGCGCCTGCACAACGAAACGGCGCCCGTCGCGGCGCGGACATTTTGCATCGCCTTCGCGAGCGCCCCCCGCACCTCTGGTATCGAGGCGAGCGCGTCGCCGACGTCACCACACACGCCGCATTCCGCGGCGGGGTGGCCTCGCTCGCCGAGCTCTACGACCTGCAGTGGCAACGTGCGGCGGAATGCCTGTTCGACTCGCCGACGAGCGGCCGGAAAGTCGCGCGCTCCTTTCAGTTGCCGCGCACTGCCGCGGAGCTCGCGAGCGTCGGTCGTTCGATGGCCATCGTCGCGCGCCAAACGCACGGGATGATGGGCCGCGTGCCGGATTATCTGAATCGCGCCCTCTCGGCGTATGCCGCCGCGGCGCCGTATCTCGCCGCCGCCGACCCCCGCTTCGGCGCGAACGCCGCGCGTCTGCACGAGGAGCTGCGCGAGGCTGATCTATCGCTGACCCATTCGCTGATACCACCGCAGGCGAACCGCAGTGTCGGGCCGTCGGGACAGGCGGATCCATTTCTGGCGGCGCGCATCAAGAACGAAACCGATTCGGGCTTCGTCGTGCGCGGTTGCAGGATGCTGGCCACGCTGCCGATTTCCGACGCGCTCATGGTGCTGCCGTCGACGCTGCTGAGGGCGACAGCCGAGGACGCGCCCTACGCGTTTGGCTTCGTGATTCCGAATGACACGCCCGGGCTCAAGTTCATTTGCCGCGAGAGCCTCGACTATGGCCGATCGCGGTTCGACCACCCGCTCGGCTCGCGCTTCGAGGAGATGGATGCCGTCGTCGTATTCGACGACGTCCACGTCCCTTGGGAGAACGTGCTTCTCTACCGCGACGTCGAGCGCTGCAACCAGGCGAACTCGCGCACAGGTGCCATCGTCGGCATGGCTCACCAGGTCGTCGTGAAGAACATCGCGAAGACCGAGTTCGTGCTCGGCCTTGCGGCGCTGCTCGTCGACACGATCGGCGCCGAGGGTTTCCAACACGTCCAGGAGAAACTCGCGGAGCTCTGGGTGACGCTCGAGACGATGCGCGGTCTCCTACGCGCTGCCGAAGCCGACGCAGCCGAAGACGAGTGGGGAGTCGTACGGCCGGCATGGAACCCGCTCGACGCTGCTCGCAATCTCTACCCGCGCCTCTATCCGCGCATGATCGAGATCGTCCAGCAGCTCGGCGCCAGCGGTCTGGTCGCGATGCCGACGGCGCAAGATTTACAGGGCCCGCTCGCCGACGATATCCGGCGCTACTACCAGGCGGCGCGCGCGGACGCATTCGAGCGAATCCCGCTGTTCAAGCTCGCGTGGGACGTCGCAATCTCGGCATTCGCGGGGCGGCAAGTTCTCTACGAGCGCTTCTTCTTCGGCGATCCCGTCCGCATGGCGGGCGCCCTCGTCGCCGCGCACGACGCCGAGATTCGCGGCTATGCGGACCGCGTTCGCGCGCTCGTGCACGAGCTGCGCGACGAGGCTTTCACGCCGCCATCAGTGGACTAACAATAGCTCACAAAAATGGCGTTTCGGCGGATGGAGAACGCAGCGCTGTTCGCCTACGCTGCCGGGCATCGGCGTGTCCGCCGCTTTCGATTCGGGGGAGTTCGACATGATTCGTAGTGCAACGACGACGACGCTCTGCTCGCTGGCGGCCGGAGTTGCGCTCGCGCTCGCCGCGCCGGGGTCCGCTCAACGCGGCGGCGGAGCGACGGCGACGCCATCCGCGGCGCGTTCGGTGCCGGCGGAGACGACGGCCGCCAAGGTGCGCGATCGCAACTGGAAAGCGCCGCGCACGTCCTGGGGCGACCCGAGCTTCGAAGGCGTTTGGAGCACCGACGACATGCGCAGCGTGCCGACGCAGCGTCCCGACAACTTCGGCACGCGCGAGACGCTGACTCCCGAGGAGTTTCAACAGCGCGCGAGCCGCGACGAAGGCGGCGCCGACGCCGCGGCCAACCGCGAGACGTTCCTCCGCAACGAATGGGGCATCCGCACGTTCGGTTACTCGTCGCTCGTCGTCGACCCGCCTGACGGCAAGATCCCGGCGATGACGCCTGCAGGCCAGGCCCGCGCAGGGAACCGTGACCGCGGCACGTTCGGCCCTGGGCCGTTCAACGCGTTCGAGGACTTCACGCTGTATGACCGCTGCATTACGCGCGGCGTGCTGGGCTCGACGCTGCCGGTCATCTACGGCAACGGCTTGCGCATCGTCCAGAACCCGGGCTCCGTGGCGATCAGCTACGAAATGATCCACGACACGCGCATCATCCCGCTCGACCGGCGCCAACCCCTCGAGTCGGATATCCGGCAGTGGATGGGCAGCGCCCGCGGTCATTGGGACGGCGACACGCTGGTCGTCGAGACGCGTAACTTCACCGATCAGACCAGCATCGGCGGCAACGGCAACGGCACGCGGCACAGCGAAGGGCTGGAGCTGACGGAACGCTTCACGCGCGTCGATCCCGAGATGATCGAGTACATCGCAACTGTAAAAGATCCAGTGACTTACACGGCCCCTTTCACGTTTCGCCTTATGATTACGACTCAGCCGAACTACGACACCTACGAATATTCGTGCCATGAAGGCAACGGCGCGGTCGGGCACGCACTCAGTGGCGAGCGGGCTTTCGACAAGGAAGCCGAGGCCGCGATCGCAGCCGGGAAGCCGCCGCCGCAGCGGGCGCAGGGCCTCGGCATCTACGGCCGGCCACGCGAAGGCGCGGAAGTGTTCGACATCAACGCAGGCGAATAGCGCAGACAACGAAAAGGCGCCGCGGCTTGCCGCCGCGGCGCCTCCTTTTCCTCAAAGCGGATCGAGCTACTCGGCGCTCGGCGCCGCGGCCCCGCCTTGACCCATGAACAACGACGTGCCGTCGGGCAGCGTGATGTCGCGGCCGCTCGCGCGGAACGTCCGATCCTTCGCCTGGAAGCCCTCCACGTGCACCTTCGTGCCGGGGGCGACGGAGTTGCGATTCCAGCCGTTGCGGATCAGCGCGTTCGGGGCGCCGCCCTCGACCGCCCACTGCTGCTTCTCACCGGTCGCCGTCGTGACCTCGATGTGCAGCCACGAATGCGGGTTGCTGAACTGCATTTTCGTGACGACGCCGTCGAGCTTGATCGGCCGATTGATGTCGAACTCGGCCGCGAACGAATGATGCGCGACGACCGGCGCAGCCATTGCGGCGAGCAAGCCGCCGCTGAGAACACTCAACCAACCACTGACTCGCATAAGTCCTCCACTAGCTCCAAAACCGATACTTCGAGCCCCCCAGCCGACGGCTTAGGGCAGCGGCTCCTTGAGAAACTCGTTGTACAGCAGGTTCTCCGAGAACTCGACGCACTTGAACTCGAGCAGCTCGGCATTCGGCTCCGTGTTCCGATACAGATGCATCGAGATCGTCCACGGCTTCGAGAAAGTCTCCGGATCCTCGATCGTCGCCTCGTATTGCATGCGGTTCGCGTCGAGCGGGGTGTAGCGCTCGGTGACCTTCATCTGATTGCTGTGATAGTTGCCGGCGCGATCGAACCACGTGCGGTCGTCGTTGGCGATGACCTCGACGACGAGCGTGTCGCCTTCCCACTTGCCGTTCGACCAGCCCATGAAGAAGTCGGTTGGCACATCGTCGATCGTGCGGTGCTCGGTCATGTGCACGGCGCGATTCGCGTTCGCGAACGCATAGGCGAATAGGATGTCGCCATCACCTTGGATGATCTGGAAGGGGTGCGGTAGGTACGTCGCCCGAGGAATGCCCGGTAGATAGCAGGCGGCTTCGGGATCGGTCTTCGGCCAGCCGGCGCGATTCTCGTCACGCTTCGCGAGCGCTTCCGGCAGATAGGGGATCTTGCCTTCCTTGACGACGCTCTGCCCGGCCGGGATTGCGCCGATGGCACCGAGACGCCAGAAATCCTTGTTGAACGAGGCCGCGTGCCCCTCGAGATTCCAGTTGGCGCTGTTCATGGCCTGCCAAATGCCGTTGATATTCGGCTTGCCGCCAACTCGTGCGGGGCGGTTCTGCGCCTGCGCAGCGAGCGGCAGGGCCGCTGCCAACACGAGCGCCGCAACCAATGAAACCTTGAACCGCTGCCGCATCTTGCCCCCCAGACCCAAGGTAAATCGAAGCCGGCCGAGATCATAACGAACTCGCTCCGGCCGGTGCACTTGCGGAATCCAAACTTCTATCGGCGCGGCTGGGACGGCTTGGGAGCCCGAGGCTGTCGCCCTATACTGCGTTTTCCTACCTCGGGGGTCACTTTTCATGTGCATCGCTCGCTCGCTGCTCGCGCTCTCGGTCGCCGCGCTGCTCTCGTCCGCCGCGCTCGCGCAACACAAAGACGTGCCATTTCGCGGCGGCATTCCCGTCGCACCGTCGGGGTTGGCCGATAAGCCGCTCGGCGACGGGCCGTTCGACTATGCGACCGGCGAAGGTCAAAACATCAGGGTCACGGTGCTCACGAAGGCACTGTCGTACCCGTTCACGCTGACGTTCCTACCGGACGGCACTCTGCTGATCACGCAGCGCGACGGCAAGCTGCGCCTGATGCGCAACGGCAAGCTCGATCCGAATCCCGTCGCCGGCGGTCCCGCCTCGTTCTCGACGGGCACGTCGGGTCTGCCGGGCGCGGTCCACGGTTACATGGATATCGCGCTGCATCCGCAGTTCGCGCAGAACCAGACGCTGTACTTGACCTACACGAAGCCGCTCGGCGACAACCGCACGACGTTCGCCGTCACGCGCGCCCGCTGGACCGGCAGCGCGCTCGCGGATCTGAAAGACGTCTTCGTTGCCGAGCCAGGCGATGCGGGCCCGACGCTGATCGCATTCGGCCGTGACGGCATGCTCTACATCGCGACCAGCGGCGGCAACGCGCAAGACGGCATGAACCTCGGCGGCAAGGTGCTGCGCGTGCGCGACGACGGCAGCGTGCCGAACGACAACCCCTTCGTCGGCAAACCGGGCTTCCGACCCGAGGTCTACACGCTCGGGCATCGCAACTCGCTCGGCCTGGCGCTCAACCCCGCAACCGGCGAAATCTGGCAGACCGAAAACGGCCCGAACGGCGGCGACGAGATCAACATCATTCGCGCCGGCAAGAACTACGGCTGGCCGCTCGTGAGCTACGGCCGAACGTACCCGGGCCCGTGGCAAGCGAAGTTGCCGACGAGCGAAGGCTTCGAGCCGCCTACCGTCTATTGGACGCCCGCGATCGCCGTTTCCGGCATCGCCTTCTACACCGGCGACAAGCTGCCGCTGTGGAAGGGCGACGTCTTCGTCGGCGGCATGCGGACCGGCGAGATTCCGGGCACGGGCAAGCTCGACCGGATTCTCTTCAATGAGCAGATGGAGGAGTTGCGTCGCGAGTCGCTGCTCGTTGATTTGCGGCAGCGCATTCGCGACGTGCAGCAAGGCCCCGACGGCCTGCTCTACGTAATCACCGACGAGGACGACGGCGCAGTGCTGCGCATCGATCCTCGCTGAAGGAGCAGGCCGCATGCAGCGCCGCGCCGACGACCGCGCAGCGGCCAACTCCAAAATGAGCTGGCCGCTGCGCATCGTTTCGTTGCTCGCGCTCGTGCTGGGCTCACCGGCGAACGCGCATCATTCATGGGCTCGTTACGACGGCGACAACGTCATCACGATCACGGGGAACATCACGTCGATCGAATGGGCAAGCCCGCACGTCGTCATGCACTTCACGGTGCCGGCCGAGGGCGCCGAGCCGACGCCGTGGACAATGGAGATGGACCCGCCGACGCTGCTCAACCGATACGGCCTGCGGCACGACACGTTGAAAGCCGGCATGCAGGTCAAGCTCACGGGCGTGCGCGCAAAATCGGGTGCTCCGATGATGCGAGCCGTTACGATCGAGGTCGAGGACGGCACGGTCTATCGCGTCTCGAGCCGCGTCTAGAGCGCACGATGCGAGTGCTGGCCCGATTGTCGCTGCTGCTCGCCGGTTCGACTGGCGTGCTCGCGCAAGCACCACCGCCTGCCGGTTTTCCCGGGGCACCGCCACCGAGCCCTACCGCGTTCATCCGCGAGCTCTCGGCAGAGCCCGCTACCACTGCGGCACCCGGGGCAGAAGCGACGCTGCGATGGGAAGCGTCGAACGCGTACTCGCTAAAAATCGAGCCTGAGGTCGGCGTCGTCGCCACACGCGGCTCGCAGCGCGTTGCGCCGCTCGTGACGACGACCTATACGCTCACGGCGACGGGCCCCGGGAGCCCCGCGACGCGCACGGTCACCGTGACGGTGCCCGGTACGGCCGCGGCCACGACGGCGACGCCGGCCGCCGCGTCGCAACCGACGGCGCTTCCCCGACTGGCCAATGGCAAACCCGATCTGTCCGGCGTCTACAGCGCCGACCGCAACGTGCGCCTCCTCGGCCAGCCGAAGCTAAAGCCCGGCAGCGAATCGTTTCGCGTCGTCGAGGCGGAGCAGCGCGAGACCGGTACTGGAAGCGATTGCCTGCCGCCCGGCGTGCCGGCCGCGACGATGCTGCCGTTCCCTCTGCAGATCGTGCACACGCCGGATACGTTCGTCGTCATGTACGAGGCGTATCACCAATTCCGGATTGCTCCGATCGGCCGCGACCATGCCGAGTATTTGGATCCGGCGTGGATGGGCCACTCGGTTGCGCGCTGGGATGGCGACACGCTCGTCGTCGACGTGCGCGGGTTCAACGACCGGACAGTCATCGCCGGCTTTCGCCATACGGAAGACCTCACCGTCACGGAGCGCTACCGACGCACGGCGTTCAACACGATCGAGTATGAAGCAGCTGTCGCAGATCCGAACGTGTTCGCCGAACCGCTGCGTTACGCCGGCACGCTGACGCTGCACGCGGAGTGGGAGATCGGCGAGTACGTCTGCGCCGAGAACAATCAGGACTACGACGAGCTGTTCGACGAGAACTAGCTCTTCGGCCGCGCGGGCGCCTCGTCCGTCGGCTGCGGTAAAACGCCTTCGCCGTGCGACGTCGAGCCCGGCACCGAGTCGCAGTGCTTGCCGGCCGCCGGCGGCGTGTCGGGCGGGCACTTGAACAAGCCCGATTTGCCGCGCCCGCCGCCAGCAAAGCCGTTGCGCAGCGGATGCAGGCCCACGCTGATGATCGTGCCGCGCGGGAAGCCGTTGACGCTGATGCCTTGGCGCGCCGAGATCGCGGCGCCGTCCATTTCGACCGCCCACACGATCGGCTCGCCGGCATCGTTCTTCAGCACCTGAGTGCGCTCCTCGTTCAACGGTGCGAAAAAGATCTGCAAGTGATTCGGATTCGGGTCGACGCGCGTGACGATGCCCGTCATGACGTAGGTCTTGCCGACGTCGTACATCGCAAACGAATGGTGCGCGCGAGCCGCGTGCACGAGAGCCAACGACACCACAGCGCCGAGCGCGAGGCTCGCCATTCTCCGCTTCATTGCGTGCATCCTCTTGTTCATATCACAGCCCGAATCGGCCGGTTTGCTCGCGCGGCCGCTGCATGCCTTCCTCGTGATAGCGTTCCCAGATCTGTGCCCATGGCCGGCCGTAGATGTCGGGTACGCGGTATTCGACGATCTGGCCGGGCGACATCGGCGTCGTGTGGCCGTCCACTGGGAAGCTCTGCGGCACGCATTCCATGATCACGAGCGGGTCGCCCTGATTGAGCTCGCGCTGCTTGTCGAGGTTGTGCACGATGCGCAGGGGCTCGACGAACGCTTCGTCGTCGTAGAGCACGATCTCCTGCTTGATGCCGACGAACGTGCCGCTCGCATCCTTGCGCGGTGTATAGATCTCGATCGACTGCAGCTTGTTGCTGAACTCGAACCCGCCATGCGAGATCCAGCCCTGAATGTTCGACGTCCAGGTGATCAGCGCGTCGCCGTCCCAGAAACCGATCGTCTCGCCGAACCACTGCGGCACGTCGGGGCCGAGGCGCGGCACGACGCCGCTCTCGTCGAACTCACGGCCGATGTGGATCTGCGTGATCAGCGTTTTCGCAGCGTTGCGCATGTCGAGGATCAACTCGGGCGTCATGACGAGGCTCACGTCGCCGCCGCCGTATTGCGCGAAGCGCCGCATGAACCCTTCCGGCCAGCAATACGAGCCCGGCCACTGCGCGGCGTTGCTGCCCGAGTAGTGATACATCTGCTGCACGAAGCGCTGTTGATACTCCGGCTTCAGCAGCGAGAGATACGTCGGGATTTGCAGGACTGCGCCGTTGTACCAGCTCGCCGTCTTCTCGCGTTGGCGCCGATAGCGGCCGTTCCAGTCGGGCAGCGTCGCTTGCGTGTAGACCGTCGGGCCGCCCTTGCGCTTCGTCTCCGCGAGCAATGCCGCGTAGTGCTCTTTGGCGCTCTTGAATCCGTACGGGCTGACGATCTCGGCGCGCGGGTAATCGCGGTCGCAATATCCCCACGCCGCCGAGCGCGGCGGATCGTCGCCGATCAACGGGACTTCGTACGCGCCCCAGATTTGCTCGAGGCCCACCGCCGAGTTGCAGCGGTAGTAGCGCGCGTCGGACCAGAGCTGGCGGTCCTTGTAGAAGTCGGTCGTCGTGAAAATGTCGTGTGCCAAGGGCTCGACGCCGGCCGGAACCGCTCCGTCCTTCGCGGCGTAGATCGGCGAGTTGCCCTCGGGAATGCCGGCGCCGACATAGAGGCCTTTGCCCTCGGAGCCGACGATGACGGTAGCTTTGAGCGGATCGCGGGCGCCGCGGCCGACGCTAGTTTGCGCGCTGGCGGCCGCGCCCGCGAAGAGCGCGGCGGTCGCAAGCCCGAGCCAAGGTTTCCGGTAGCCGAACCAAACTTTCACCACGCACCCTCCCGCCCTTCGCGAGCGGGCAGTTTCGCCGTGGTTCCGGCTCGGTGTCCAGGCCGAAACTTGCAGGTAGGACGGATACGAGAAGGCCGACAACTCGGTCCGCAGGCAGCCGTAGCCAAGAATGGCCGCTACCGGCAAGGGCCCGCCCCTGCCAGTCGACCCGAAGACTGCCAGGGAGGGCTTGAAACCGCACGAATCCCGCCCTACGTTTTCGCCACTGACTCGAGCGCCGTTCGGACCTTGGAGGAAACGTCATGAAGCGCGATCGGAGTTTGTCGGCGAATGCTCATTGGCTTGGCGGTGCTATTGCCGCCGCTCTGCTCTTCAGCGCCTGGGACACCCATGCCGCCGGACCGGTGCTCGTCGCCGATACGTTTACGGCGACGACGGCGAACATGACGCCCGCCGGCGTAAACCTTCGCATGCAGGTCATCCAGTGGCAGGACGCCGCGGCGCGCGCCGAGGTTGTCGCCACGCTCGCAGCGGGTGCCGACGCGTCGACGCCGCTCGCAAAGCTGCCGACGGTGGGGTATGTGTGGCAGAACGGCAGCCCGGTTGGCTACTCCGTGAAATACGCGAGCCATGCGGCGGAACCGAACGGCAACGAGCGCGTCACGCTCGTGACCGAGAGGCGTCTCGGCAGCTACGACTTCAAAGGCTGGTCGGCCGCGAGCGCGGCAACCGGCAGCGACAAGCCCTACTCGGTCATCGAGCTCGAGCTGAGCAGCTCGGGGACTGGCGCCGGGACTCTTTCGCTCGCCGCCGAAGTGTTGCTCGATGAGACGGCCGGCACGGTGGCGTTGAAGGCCGACGGGCCGGGCTTGCTGACCAACGTCAAACGTGAGCCCAGGCAGGCGGACAAGGGCTCACATCCGTAGCCAATCCGGTCAACCCTTGGTGCCCTTCCCGCCATGTGCGTATAGCGCATCCAATAAGGCTTGCCTGATGAACGTAAGCTCGTTGAGTGCCTTCTCTTCGATTCTCAGTACTTCGGCCGTTGGCCATACTCCGCCTTGGCTAGCGTCGGAGAGTGCCTGGACGCTTTGCATATAGCTGGTATACGCGGCCTTGTACTTATGACGTAGCTCTCGCAGTTCTTTCGTAGCCATGTTGTAGTTTGATCACCGCGGAAGAACGTGCGGCATTGTTATCATGCCTAAGCGCTCAAGCAAGACCCCCCGCGCTGACGAGCTCGCTAAGCTCGTTGCGGCTGTCGCCACCGGCGCCACCGTCCTCCCGAAGACAGAGCAAGGCAAGGATGCCATTGCCGTCGCGCTCGGCCGCAAGGGCGGGCTAAAGGGCGGGAAGGCGCGCGCCGCGGCGTTGACGAAAAAGCAGCGCTCCGAGATTGCGCGAAAAGGCGCCGCCGCTCGCTGGAAACGCTGAGCCTAGGCCGGCTATCGAGTAGTGGCCGCGCACGGCGGGACCATTCGAGATGGTCCCGCCGCGAAGCAGTCTTAACAAAAGTGGAGC
>Ga0315912_10005588_pt1 | contig 11512 bp, 6 predicted proteins | sample VfabasoilMG_FD_204469 | JGI IMG/M metagenome (GOLD analysis project Ga0315912, IMG submission 204469) | Garden soil microbial communities collected in Santa Monica, California, United States - V. faba soil | ecosystem: Environmental > Terrestrial > Soil > Garden | place: USA: California...
CACCGGCACCGACACCGGCGCCCGTGGCCTCGAGTTCGAACAACACATCGCCGACCGCCACAGCTCGATCCAGGTTGGCGCGGGCGATCCGGAAACGCTCGCCGTTGGTGACGATCACGGGGGTGACCAGGCTGCGCGCACGTTCGGCGAGCAGCTCGAGGTCGAAACTCAACAGCAGGTCGCCGGCGCGCACGCGGTCACCCTTGCGCGTGTGCAGCGTGAAGCCTTCACCGCCGAGCGCGACGGTGTCGATACCGACGTGCACCAGGATTTCCGCGCCGCTGGGCGCACGCAACGCCACGGCGTGCCGCGCGGCCGCGATCGAAATCACTTCGCCGTCACAGGGCGCGCGCAGTTCGTTGCCGGACGGATCGATGGCGACGCCCTCGCCCAGCATGGCGCGCGCGAATACTTCGTCGGGAATTTCCCCGAGCGCGCTGCTCCAGCCGGCGAACGGCGCCCGGATCGTCGTGCTCACACGTCAGTTTCCGACCAGCTCGAGATCGCCGATCACCCACATGGGATCGAGCTTGGCGCGCGTGAACCGGAAACACAGATCGTGTTTGCCGGTCGCACCGAGTTCGATCGGCGGCAGCCGGGTCAGGCCGTAGTTCGACACCGCGGGTTCCAGCGACGCGGTCGCGACCGGTTTGCTGTTGCAGTCATCGAGCCGGACTTCGAATTCACCCGAGGCGGTGGCCGGTTTGGGCAGCGGAATGTTGTCCGCGTCCTGGCCGATCTGGAAATTGAAGGGGATCTGGCCGACGGTGGCGCGGATCGCCTTGATGTCCGTCAGGTCGGCCTGGCGCCAGATCCAGCATGGATTGGTGATATTCACCAGGAACACGGCGCGCTCACCCTTGGCCGGCGCATCGTCTTCGAGAGAAAGCAGGTAACCATCGCCGCATTGCTCGAGGTCGTGGCTCAGACGCCGCTTGGGCAGCGGATTGATCTGCGCCTCGCGCGCCCAGACGATCCTGGCGTGGTCGTAACGCCGCAATTGCGGATCGAGCCGACGCTGGAAGTCGTTCCAGTCGATGCGCGCGGCCGGTGACCAGGTCACTTCGGCGAGCGCCGCGATGCGCGGGAACAGCATGTATTCGACGCGCGCCTCGGTGCGCATCATTTCCGCCCAGAGGTTGGCCTGCACGCCGAGAATGTGTTTGCGTTTGTCCTCGGGAATACGCTCGGGCACGGGCGTGAATTTGTAGACCATCTCCAGCGACAGCGTGTTGCTGCGGCCCGGCGAGAGGTCACCCGCGCTCTGCCAGTGGTCGAAATACAAGTCCGGGGCCGGCGACAACACGGTGTCGTGCCCGGCGTTGGCCGCCGTGATCGCGCCGTCGATGCCGCGCCAGGACATCACGGTGGCGTCGGCAGGAACTCCTCCTTCGAGGATTTCATCCCAGCCGATCAGCCGCCGCCCGTGCTGACTGATGAACTTGCCCATGCGCTGGATGAAATAGCCCTGCAGCGCGTGCGCGTCGGCGACACCGAATTCCTGCATGCGCGCCCTCACGCGCGGCGAGGATTCCCATTGTGGCTTGACCGCCTCATCACCGCCGACGTGGATGTATTCACCCGGAAACACATCCATGACTTCGGTCAGCACGTTTTCGAGAAATTTGAAGGTCGATTCCTCGACGTTGAACAGGTTCTCGTAGACGCCCCAATCCGAAGGCACCTCCTTCAACTTGTTGGCGGCCGGCGGCACGCCCAACTCCGGGTACGCCACGATGGCGGCGCTCGCGTGCCCCGGCATCTCGATCTCGGGCACCACGCGCACGCTGCGTGCGGCGGCGTACGCCACGATGTCGCGCGCCTGCTCCTGCGTGTAGAAGCCGCCGTACAGGCGCGGCTTGCCCGTGTCGGGATCGATGTCGGCGCGCGGGCCCTGGCCGGCCGGCACGCGCCAGGCGCCCACACTGGTGAGCTTCGGGTACTTCTTGATCTCGAGGCGCCACGCCTGGTCGTCGGTGAGATGCCAGTGCAGCACGTTGAGCTTGTGCAGCGCCATCCAGTCGATGAAGTGCTTGATGTACTCCGGCGACTGGTAGTGACGCGCCGAGTCGAGCATCAGGCCGCGCCACGCGAAACGCGGCGCATCGCGGATCACCACCGCCGGTACCGAGGCGACACCGCCCTGCGGGGGAGTGAGCGTCAACAGCTGCCACAGCGTCACACCGCCATAAAGAAGCCCGGCAGGCGTTCTCGCCTTGATCACGGCGCCGCCTTCGGCGACCGAAAGTTCGTAACCCTCGGCTTCGAACGACTGCTCGCCGGGGACCAGCACGAATGAAATCGACTTCGATTCGGAGTCGTCCTCGCGCGGCGCTTCGAGCACGAGTTCGGGATTGTCTTTCAGGTGTTCGACGAAGAAATTCGCCGCCTGCGAAGCGCCTTCGCCACCCGAGAAAATCACGTCCGTGGTGGCGTCGACGCGGAAGGCGCCGGTGCCCGGTGTGAAGTCGCGCGGCACGGGTATCACGGTGGGTGGCGGACCCGCCGGCTTCGCGACCTTCGGCTGCTCGGTCGGTCCGCGGCCGCAGCCCACCAACGACAACGCGAAACCCAGGCAAACCAGAAGACGCTTATTCATCGGAATCAGGCCTCATCGCATCATGTCGGATTGCACGGAACCGCCGGCCAGCTCCGCAAACCTGAATCCTGCCTGATTCACGCGATGCAGTAACTCACCCTGCGCGGGAAGAAAGGCCCGCAGCCCCTCAGGGAGGGACTGCGGGGACTGGGGGCCCGTCTCTGGAGAACCCGGCTCAGAACTTGAAGCGAAGGTTGAGGTAGAACTGCCGACCGTTGTTGTAGAACGCGGTGGGTGCCGTCGCGCTCTGGTAGTAGGTCAGTTCCGGGTTGTTGAGGTTCAACGCATCCAGGCTGACGCTCATCCACTCCGTGGGCTTGTAGTTCAGCGCCACCGACAGGGTTCCGAAGTCGTCCTGGTAGTACGGGTTGGCGCCCGACAGGCCGATCAGGAACGAGGTGCGATAGCTGTAGTTCGCCCGGGCCGAGAACATCTGGTTTTCGAAATAGACGCCCACGTTGTAGGTGTCCTTCGAGGTTCCCGCCAGATTGTTGCTGCCGTCCGCCCAGGTGTGCGCCGTCTTGCCATCCGAGTAGGTGTAGTTCGCGTTGACGCCAAACGAATCACCGATCGGCTGCTCGTACACCAGCTCGAAGCCCGTCACCGAACCGTTGGAGTTGATCGGAACGGAGACCAGGTAGGTCTCGAGCTGATTGGTCAGCTCGCTGAACAGCTGCCGGTTCTCGGTGCCGAAGGCAACGTAGTCCTTCAAGTCCATCGAGAACGCACCGACGGACAACAGGCCGCGCGGCATGAAGTACCACTCGAGGTTGCCGTCGAAGTTGGTGGACACCACCGGCTTCAGGTTCGGGTTGCCGCCACCGCCAGTCCGATTCAGATCCGAACCCCAGCTGGACGCGCCCAGTGCCGAGAAGTCCGGCATGGTCATGGTCTGTGACGCGGCGAAGCGGAACACCACGTCGTCGGCCATGCTGAACTTCAGGTTCGCGCTCGGCAGCACCTTGCTGTGGCTGTTGTTGGTGTCCTGGTAGATCCAGTTGCCGAACAGGCTGCTGACATCGGCATTCGCCGCGTTGGCCACCGCCTGGTAGGAGTTGATCTCCTGGTCGATGTCGACGTAACGCAGGCCGACGTTGCCGCTCCAGGTGTCGTTGCCGAAGTTCGCCTGCACGTAGGCGGCGAGATTCTTCTCGCTCACCTTCCACTCACCGCCGTAGTTGTGGCGGCCGGTCGGGCCGTCGTTGTCGGACAGCCAGGTGGAGTTGGCCAGGATCGCTTCCTTCAGCGCGCCCGTCGTGAAATACCACAGGTCGCGCGGGAAGGTGCCGTCGATGTTGCTGGCGAAGTCGCTCGGATATGGCGCGGTCTGACCATTCTGCAGGTCGGACCAGATGTCGCCCGGGCTCGCGCCTTCCGGCGACTGGGTCTCACGCTCGTGATCGGCATAACGCGCGCCGAAGTCGAGCGACTGGAAGACACCCTTGTCGATCGTCTGGGTGAAATCCAGGTTGGCCCAGTCTTCCGAGTCGGTGGCCTTCACCTGCTGATTGCCCCAGGTGCCGAAACTGGTGACGCCGGCCGGGCTGCTGTCGCCGCCCACACTCCAGTCCAGCGGCCGGCTGGTTCCATGGCTGGTCCAGCTGGCGCCGCCGCCGCGATTGGTGGTCACTTCGGCGATGAACTGGCGCGCGGTCTGACCCTCGCCTTCGGTGGTTCCCAGCTCCGACCTGAAGGTCAGCGTGTCACTGATCCTCCAGTCCGCATCGAAGGTGATGTAACTGCTCTGCGCCGTCGCTTCGCGGGAGATCATGTCGTACACCGCGTAGTCGCGGCCGGCCACGCCGGCATAGGTCGCGCTGGTCAGCACGCCGTTCTCGATCGTGTATCCCGGCAGCGGAGCCTGGGCGCGGGCAAAGTTGCCGCCCCAGAGCATGAAGTTGCGGTTGTAGTTGTTGGCGTCCATGTCCGAGTAGAAGCCGCTCAACCCCAGGGTCAGGTTGTCGATGGGCTTGAACTGCAGTTCCAGCAAACCGCCCTGGCGATCACGGACCTGTTCGAACAGCGTGGCGCCGATGAGGCCGGGAGCCTGCACGCCCGCGAGCGCGGGATTGGCGACGGCGGCCGGATCGGTGGCCGCGATCGTGAAGAAACCGCCCGGAATTTCCTGCGCGTCGCGGCGCAGGGAACGCTCCTGCTTGAAGACCTGCAGCAGCACGCCGAAGGTTTCGCTTTCGTTCTTGTAGTTCAACAGTCCCGACAGCTGCGGATCGTAGGAGTCGGCCTGGTCGGAATACACGCTGCCGACGGAAGCCTCGACGGTGAACGACTTGTCGAACTGGAACGGCTTGCGCGTGAGGATGTTCACGGTGCCCGTGGTGCCGCCTTCCTGCAACGCGGCCTGCGAGGACTTGTTGACCTCCACCGAGTTCACCAGCTCCGACGGCAGCAGCGTGTAGCTGACACTGCGGCCCACGTTGTTGCCCTGACTCAGCACGAACCAGTCGGCGGAGCCGACGCTGTGGCCGTTGATGAGGGTCTGGGTCAGGCTCGGGCTGGTGCCGCGCAGACTGACACGGTCCGATTCGTCGAAGCCGCCTTCGTCGGCGCTGGACGAGCTGATGCTGACGCCGGGCAGGCCGCGCAGCGCATCGGCGACGTTGTGCGCCGGAAGCTTGCCCACGTCTTCCGCGGTCACGACTTCCAGGCGGGCGTCCGCGTTGCGCTTGACGTCGAGCGATTGTGAGATGCTCGCCCGAATGCCCGTGACCAGGACTGTTTCGACTTCTTCGGACGCAGGAGCGGTGTCCTGCGAATCGGCCGCCGCGTGTTTCGCCAGCGCCAGAGAAACGGCTGCGGCAATCAACGTGGACTTACTGGTGTTCATGAAAGAGGCTCCCCTAACTTGGTGTTCGTGCAATACCAATATGGAGCCAATATAGTACCGGTCGACTCGAAAACGCTAGCCTTTTTAGTACCACTAATTTTTTCTGATCGATTTGCCTCTAATAAACAAAGCTTTAGAACCGAAATGCCAGCTAAGAAGAATTCAAATGGTATTGCATTGGTAATACCGCAATGGCATGGTCTGCACACTTCAGGGGGAGAATCAATTGCCAACTCTTTCGCAGGTCCTGCCGCAGCTCGATGAGTCGAGCGCGCTGCCGCTCTACCAACAATTGCAACGCGCGCTGCGCGGCGCCATCGAGAATCGCGTCATTGGTCCCGACGATGCGCTGCCACCCGAACGCGACCTTGCCGACATGCTCAGCGTCTCGCGCATCACGGTGCGCAAGGCGATCGACGAACTGGTCGAAGAAGGATTGCTGATCCGCAAGCAGGGCTCGGGCACGTTCGTCAGCAATCGCGTCGAAAAGAATTTCGCCAAGCTGACCTCGTTCTCCGAGGACATGCGCGCGCGTGGCCGCTCGCCGCGCAGCGTGTGGCTGAACCGCGCGCCGGGCACGGTGACTCCCGAGGAATCGCTGACGCTGCGCTCCAGCCCCGGTACCCCCGTGTTCCGCTTCCATCGCATCCGTTACGCGGACGATGCGCCCATGGCCATCGAATACGCCACGGTGATCGCGGCCTGCCTGCAATCGCTGGAGTCGGTGGAAAGTTCGCTGTACGAAGCACTGGAACAAACGGGCAACCGCCCGGTGCGAGCCCTGCAGCGGCTGCGCGCCGTGCTGCTCTCCGCCGACCAGGCGAAACTGCTCAAGGCGCAGCCAGGTGATGCCGGACTGCTGGTGGCCCGCGTCGGTTATCTCAAGGACGGCCGCGCCGTGGAGTACTCGCAGTCTTACTACCGCGGTGAGATCTACGACTTCGTCGCGGAGCTGAGCGCCACCACGTGAACGCAGCGACACGGATGTTCCGTGAAGCCGCCGAGGCGCCGCAGGTCGTGGCCGCGCAGCTGGCGCGTAACGCCGCGCAGCTGGCGGAACTCGGCGCGCGCCTGCGCACCGCGCCGCCGCGCGCGGTGGTGACTTGCGCGCGTGGCAGCTCGGATCACGCCGCGACCTTCGCGCGATACCTGGTCGAGGCCAATACCCAGGCACTCACCTCCTCCGCCGCGCCCTCGCTGAGCTCGCTGTACGAATCCAGCACCGACATGCGCGACGTGTTGTTCGTGACGATCTCGCAATCCGGCAAGAGCCCCGACCTGCTGGCCGCGACCGAACACGCGCGCGCCAACGGCGCGTTCACGGTGGCCCTGTGCAACACGCCCGACGCCCCGCTGATGCGCATCGCCGATTGCGCCGTGCCGCTGCACGCCGGGCGCGAGACCAGCGTCGCCGCCACCAAGTCGTACATCGCGACGTTGTGCTGCGTGACGCAACTGGTGGCCAGCTGGACCCAGCAGCTCGATCTCTCGGCGGCGCTGGCCAGGCTGCCGGCGCAGCTGGAACAGGCCTGGGAATGCGACTGGAGCAAGGCGGTCGAAACTTTCAGCGAGGCGACCAGCCTGTTCGTGATCGCGCGCGGCTTCGGGCTCGCGATCGCGCAGGAAGCGGCGCTCAAGTTCAAGGAGACCTGTGGCCTGCATGCCGAAGCTTTCAGCTCGGCCGAAGTGCGGCATGGGCCCATGGCGCTGGTGCGCGCGGGTTTTCCGGTGCTGATGTTCGCGCAGGACGACGAGACGCGTTCGGGCATCGAACAGCTGGCCGCGGAATTCGCGGCGCGCGACGCCCGCGTGCTGCTCGCGGGCGCCCGGGCGCGCGGCGCGGTTTCGCTGCCCACGGTGGTCGCACACCCGGTCATCGAGCCCATCCTCATGATCCAGTCGTTTTACGCAATGGCGAACCAGCTCAGCCTGGCGCGAGGGCTCGACCCCGACAGTCCGCCACATCTCAACAAGATCACCGAGACGGTCTGATGCTGCTCGCATTCCGCAACGGGCGCATGCTGACCGCCTCGGGCATCGAATCCGACCGCACGCTGCTGGTGCGCGACGGACGCATCGAAGCCGTGATCGGCGCGAGCGAATTGGCCGGCGTGGACCGTGTCATCGATCTCGAAGGCCAGTTGCTGGCGCCCGGCTTCATCGACACCCAGGTCAACGGCGGTGGCGGTCTGCTGTTCAACGACGACCCCAGCGTCGCGACCATTGCCGCCATCGCCCAGGCACATCGCCGCTTCGGCACCACCGGGTTCCTGCCCACGCTGATCAGCGACGATCTCGAGGTGGTGGCTCAGGCCATCGAAGCGGTGCGCCAGGCGATCGCCGAACGGATCCCGGGCGTACTCGGCATCCACATCGAGGGGCCCTTCCTCAACGAACAACGCCGCGGCGTGCACGACGCCAGCAAGCTGCGCGAGCTGGACGGCGCGGCCGCCAAACTACTGGCGCGGCGCCACGGCGGCGTCACCATGGTGACGCTGGCGCCCGAGCGCACCACGCCGGCATTCATCCGCGAGCTCAGCGAGGCCGGCGTGATCGTCTCGGCCGGGCACACCAATGCCACCTACGAGGAGCTGCAACCGGCGCTCGCGGCGGGACTGCGCGGTTTCACCCACCTGTTCAACGCCATGTCGCAACTCGGTTCGCGCGATCCGGGCGCGGTCGGCGCGGCGCTGGCGGACGACGCCAGCTGGTGCGGCCTGATCGTCGACGGCCACCACGTGCATCCGGAAGTCATGAAGCTGGCGCTGCGCGCCAAGCGCCACGACCGCTTCATGCTGGTCTCCGACGCCATGCCCAGCGTCGGCGCGTCCATGAAATCGTTCGTGCTCAATGGCCGGCCCATCACGGTCGCGGAAAACAAGCTGGTGGACGAGGACGGCCGACTGGCGGGCGCGGATCTCGACATGGCGAGCGCGGTGCGCAATGCCGTGAGCATGCTGGGTCTGCCGCTCGAAGAGGCGCTGGGCATGGCCAGTGGTAATCCCGCCGACTTTCTCGCGCTGCGCGACGTGGGGCGGATCGCGCCCGGTCAGCGCGCCAACCTGGCGCTGCTCGATCGCGACTGCCGCGTGCTCAGGACCTGGATCGACGGCAAGGAATGACGCGCGGCCGGCAGACCGGCGCGCTCAGAATTCCTTCCAGATCGCATCGTCCTCCGTCCGGGCGGCACGCATGGCATTTCCCGCCACCGCGGATTCGGCACCCGCACGCGACCCATTCCACGGCCTGGCACTGCGGCGCCGCTCCGCGGGCGTCGCGGATTTCTCCGCCGCCAGCAGAATGTTCTCGGCGCTGCTGGGTTCATTCGCCGCAAAATTCACGCGGTAACGCTGCATCGCTGAATTCAGCCCGCGCGCCTGTTCGGCCATCGACTGGCTGGCCGCCGACGCTTCTTCGACCAGCGCGGCATTCTGCTGCGTCAGCTCGTCGAGGTGCATCACGGCCTTGTTGACCTGCTCGATACCGGCCGACTGCTCCTTCGACGCCATGGCGATCTCGGCCACGATGTCCGAGACCTTCTTGACCGCCGTGACGATCTCGCCCAGCGTCGCACCCGACTGCGTGACCAGGTTTGAACCTTCGTTCACCTTGTCGACGGTGTCCTGGATCAGCGCCTTGATCTCCTTGGCGGCAGTGGCCGAGCGGCCCGCGAGGTTGCGCACCTCGGTCGCGACCACCGCGAAGCCGCGGCCCTGTTCGCCGGCGCGCGCCGCTTCCACCGCGGCGTTGAGCGCCAGCAGGTTGGTCTGGAACGCGATCTCGTCGATCACGCCGATGATGTCGGCGATCTTCTTGGAGGCGCTGTTGATGTCGGTCATGGCCTTGACGGCCTTGCCCACCACGTCGCCGCCCTTCTCGGCCTGGTCGCGCGCGGCGACGGCGAGCTTGCTGGCCTGGCCGGCGTTGTCGGCGTTCTGCTTGACCGTGCTGGTCATCTCTTCCATCGAGGAAGCCGTCTCTTCGAGCGACGACGCCTGTTCCTCGGTGCGTTGCGAAAGGTTGGCATTGCCCTGGCTGAGTTCGTCGGCGCCGCGGCTCACTTCCGCGGCGGCGGTCTTGGCCTGCGACACCAGCCCGCCGAGATTCTCGGTGAGGGCGTTGATGCCGGAGCCGATTTCCACCAGCAGGCCGGCCTTGTCCTGGGTCTCGATGCGCTTGGTGAGGTCGCCCTGGTTGGCCGCGGCCACCAGGCTGCGCACCTCCGAAGCGACGGTGGCGATCACGTCCACCAGTTCATTGATGCCACCCGAGAGCGTCAGGAAGAAATTGCGTTTTCCCTCGAGCGAGATGCGGTTGTTCAAACTGCCGGCGGTGACCGCGGCGATGACTTCCTGCAACTCGGACTCGGTGGCGACTTCCTGCGTGCGGTCGAACCACTCGGTCACGGTGCCGAGGCGGCGGCCGGTGTCGTCCTTCATCGGGCTCATGATCATTTTCAGCGTGCGGCCGCCGATGACTTCCTGCCGCGTGCCCACGTCCGTCAGTCGCTCGATCTCGTTGCGCAACGCGCCCGGGTCGCGCGTCAGGGTCGCCAAGCTGGCCCCGAGCAGCCGGCTGGCGTCGAGACCCGGCAGATCCTTGCGCAGCGCTTCCTGCGCGCGTGACAACATCTGCGTAGCGGCCGGATTCACGAAAATGATCTTCTGATCGTTGTCGACCGCGATGACGTTGGCATCGAGCTGATTCAACGCGCCGCGGAACGCGGCGTTCAACAGGGCTTCCTGCCGCTGCCGGGTGATGTCGCTCATGTAAGCGACGACCTTGAACGGTTTTCCGGAGGCATCGGCGATCGGGTTGAACACACCCTGCACCCACACCTCGTGCCCGTCGCGCGCCATCTTGCGATATTCGCCCTGGCGGCTCTCGCCACGCTGCATCGCCGGCCAGAAACCCTGGTAACTCGCGCTGCCGCGGACTTCGGCGTCGACAAAAATCGAATAACTCTTGCCCTTCACGTCCTCGAGCGAGTAGCCGAGCAGCTCGAGGAAGATGTCGTTGGCGTTGGTGATCTCGCCCTGCGGCGTGCACTCGATGACACCCTGGGTCTTGGCGATCGCGTTGATCTGGCCTTCGTAGTCGAGCCTGGAATGCAGCAGGCTGTCCTTCATCTGGCGCAGCGCGCCCATCAGGCTGGTGTCGTCGTTGCGGTCCGGCTCCATTTCGAACTCGAGATCCCCGGACGCCACGCGCCGCGCGACGGCCGCGGCCTGCGCGGGATCGGCCCCGAGCTTGCGCATCGCGCCGCGGATGATGAACCACGCCAGCACGATGGCCAGCAGGCCGCCACCCATCTGCAGGATGATGCTGTTGCGGAACGCGGTCTGGTAGTTCTTGCGCGCCTTGTCGAGATCGAGGTTGGCAGCCGTCAGCTGCATCTCGATCAGCTTCTTCAGGTTGCCGGAAACACCCGCCAGCGCCGGGCGCAGGGTGTCGTTGCGCCACGTGGCCAGGTCGGCCACGTCGCCGCTTTCGAGTTTCTTGAGCAGCTTGTCGATCTTGCCGTACGCGCTGTCGAGCTGCGGCGTGGTCTCGTCGGCGAGCGCCTGCTCATCGGGGATCATCTCGGCGAGGAAATAGCGGTCCCAGTCGTCGTGCGCCTGGTCGACAGCTTCCTTGATCTGGTCATGCGCTTCCTGGGCTTCGAGTTTCTTCTCGACGACAGCCAGCGAGGCTTCCAGCGACAGCGACAGCGCATCGGCCACACCCTGGATCGACTGCCCGGACACCATGCGGTTGTCGATGGTGTGCTTGAGCGTGCCCTGCGTGCTGCGCACCTGCTCCATGGCGTAGTAGCTCAATGCCGCGGCGACCAGCAACGAGACCGCCACCAGCGAGTACAGCTGGAAGGAGAGCCGGATGTTCTTGAAAGGATTGAATCGCATGTGAATTCCAGTTGTGAATCAGTGTCGTCGCAAAAATCTCAGGCCGCCGCGTCTGCGCCGGCGGAGCGCGCCCGTTCCATGAACACCAGGCTCTCCGCGTCGAGCACGATCAGCATCTGCTCTTCGAGCATCGCGATCCCGCTGATGCAGTCGCCGGCCGCGGTT
>Ga0315912_10005589_pt1 | contig 11509 bp, 6 predicted proteins | sample VfabasoilMG_FD_204469 | JGI IMG/M metagenome (GOLD analysis project Ga0315912, IMG submission 204469) | Garden soil microbial communities collected in Santa Monica, California, United States - V. faba soil | ecosystem: Environmental > Terrestrial > Soil > Garden | place: USA: California...
GGCGGGTGTCGTGGCCCACGTGCCAGCCGGACTGGGCGTGCTGGAAGCGGTGTTCATCGCCTTCCTGTCGCACCGCGTGGCGCAGGCCGAACTGCTTGGCGCGCTGCTGGCCTACCGCGCCATCTATATCTCGCCCCGCTGATGCTGGCGCTGGGTGTCTATCTCAGCCTGGAAGCGCAGGCGAAGCGCGAGGCTGCATCCGCGGGCGTTGATGCCTGACAGAGGCAGCGGACCGGCATGCTTTCCTCTTCCGACAGGTACACGCTTTGCGACGGGCCGACATGATCGACGAGGTCCCGATCGATGCAGTCTGGCCGGGCCACCCGCATCCACGCGGTGCCACCTGGGACGGCCATGGCGTCAACTTCTCGCTGTTCTCGGCGCAGGCCGAGCGCGTGGAGCTGTGCCTGTTTGACCGGCGCGGCCACGAGCGCCAGCGCATCGAATTGCGGGAGCAGACCGACCACGTCTGGCACGGCTACCTGCCGCAAGCCCGGCCGGGCCTGGTCTACGGCTATCGCGCGCATGGCCCGTACCAACCGCAGCACGGGCTGCGCTTCAATGCGCACAAACTGCTGGTCGACCCCTACGCCAGGGACTTCGTCGGCCGGTTGCGCTGGAACGACGCGCTGTACGGCTATATCGTCGGCCACAAGAAGGCCGACCTGTCCTTCGATCGCCGCGACAGCGCCGCCTACATGCCCAAGTGCCGCGTGCTCGAGGCCGCCTTCAGCTGGGGCGACGACCGGCGCCCGGACGTGCCCTGGCACGAGATGGTCATCTATGAGATGCACGTCAAGGGTTACACGATGCGCCATCCGCGCGTGCCCGAGCCGCTGCGCGGCAGCTATGCCGGTCTGGCCACCGCGCCGGCCATCGACCACCTGCGCCGGCTGGGCATCACCACCGTCGAGCTGATGCCGGTGCATGCCTTTCTCACGGACCGTCATCTTGCGCAACGGCAGCTGCAGAACTACTGGGGCTACAACACCCTGGGCTTCTTCGCGCCGGAGCCGCGCTATGCCTGCGCGCAGGCCGCGCAGGAGTTCAAGACGATGGTGCGCACGCTGCACGCTGCAGGTATTGAGGTGATCCTCGACGTGGTCTACAACCACAGCTGCGAGGGCAGTGAGCTCGGGCCCACGCTGTCGATGCGCGGGCTGGACAACACGGCCTACTATGTGCTGGCCGACGACCCGCGCTACTACAGCGATGTCACCGGCTGCGGCAACACGCTCAACACCGAGCATCCGCGCGTGCTGCAGCTGGTGATGGATTCGCTGCGCTACTGGGTCGAAGAGATGCATGTCGACGGCTTCCGCTTCGATCTGGCCTCGGCGCTGGCGCGCGAACGCGGCCGCGTCGATCAGCTCGGCGGCTTCTTCGATGCCGTGTGCCAGGACCCGACACTGAATGCCGTCAAGCTGATTGCCGAGCCGTGGGACATGGGCCACGACGGTTACCAGGTGGGGCAGTTTCCGCTGGGCTGGGCCGAGTGGAACGACCGCTACCGCGACGGCATGCGCGCCTACTGGAAGGGCGACCAAGGCCAACTCGGCGAGTTCGCGCGTCGCCTGACCGGGTCCTCCGACCTGTACGGCCACTCGGGCCGCCGTCCCAACGCCAGCGTCAACTTCATCACCGCGCACGACGGCTTCACGCTGCACGACCTGGTCTCGTTCAACGAAAAGCACAACGAGGCCAACGGCGAGGACAACCGCGATGGCCACAATCACAACCTGTCGTGGAACTGCGGCGTCGAAGGCCCGACCGACGACCCTTCGGTGCTGGCGCTGCGCGAGCAGCAGAAGCGCAACCTGCTGGCCACGCTGCTGCTTTCGCAGGGCGTGCCGATGCTCCTGTCGGGCGACGAACTCGGCCGCACGCAGCGGGGCAACAACAATGCGTACGCCCAGGACAACGAGATCAGCTGGCTCGATTGGACGCTGCCCGGGCAGGACCGCCTGATCGACTTCGTTGCGCGACTGATCGCGCTGCGCCGCGAGCACGCCACCTTCAGGCGCGCCGATTTCTTCGGCGGTCGCCGCGGCGACCGCACGCATGGCGTGCGCTGGCTGCATGTCGACGGCTTCGACCTGAGTGAAGCGCAGTGGAACGAGCCGCACGCACGTTGCGTCGGCATGTTGATCGACGGCCACGCGTTGCACGATACCGACCGCCAGGGCCGGCCGCTCGTCGATGACGACTTCCTGCTGCTGTTCAACGCCCATCACGAGGACCTGGGCTTCCTGTTGCCCGACCTGGGCGGACAGGCGCCGTGGCAGGCTTGCATCGACACTGCCAGTACCGCCACCGAGCTGCGCCTGCGGCTGCCCGGCGCCAGCCGCTATCCGCTGCGCGGCCGCTCGATGGCCGTGCTGAAGCGCCCGCGCCGGAGCGCTGACGTGTTGCGCGCCGAGGCCGCGGTGCCGCAGGCTGCCGACGGCACGCCGGAGCTGACGTGAAGGCGGCGCATGCGATGCGCTTCGGCGCGCAGGTGCTGGCCAGCGGCGGCGTGCGTTTTGCGTTGTGGGCGCCCAGCTGCCCGCAGGTCGCGGTCGAACGTGTAGCCACCGATGCCCGGCGCATCGACAGCCGACCGATGCAGCGCGACGCCGATGGCTGGCACCAGTGCATCTGGGCCGAGGCGGGGCCGGGCACGAACTACCGTTTCGATGTCGGCCAGGGCAGGTCGGTGCCCGACCCGGCTTCGCGCTTCAATCCCCAAGGCGTGCATGGCCCCAGCGAAGTGATTGATCCGTGCGGCTACGAATGGTCCGACGCGAGCTGGTGCGGGCTGCCCTGGCACCAGGCCACGCTCTACGAACTGCACGTCGGCTGTTTCACCCCCGAAGGCACGCTGGATGCCGCCGTGGCGCGGCTGCCGTATTTGTGTGCGCTGGGCATTCGCGCGGTCGAGCTGATGCCTCTGGCCGCGTTCTCCGGGCGCCGCGGCTGGGGCTACGATGGCGTGCTGCCCTACGCGCCGCACCCGGCCTACGGCACGCCGCAGCAGCTGAAGCGTTTCGTCGACACGGCGCATCAACTGGGGCTGATGGTGCTGCTGGACGTGGTCTACAACCACTTCGGCCCCGACGGCAACTACCTGCACGCCTACTGCCCGCAGTTCTACGACGCCACGCGCACCACGCCGTGGGGCCCGGCGCTGGACTTCGACGGCGATGCCGCCGGCACCGTGCGCCGCTTCTTCATCGACAATGCGCTGTACTGGGTCGATGAATACCGCTTCGACGGCTTGCGCCTGGATGCGGTGCATGCGATGCACGACGGCTCGCCGACGCATCTGGTCGAGGACATCGCCGCCGCGCTACGCGACGGACCCGGCCGCCACCGACAGCTGCACCTGGTGCTTGAAAACGACCACAACATCGCGCGCTGGCTGGCGCGCGACAGCAGCGGGCGGCCGCGTACGGCCCGCGCACAATGGAACGATGACTGGCACCATGCCGCTCATGTGCTGGCCACCGGCGAAGGCGAGGGCTACTACCAGGACTACCGCGACGCGCCGGTCGCCGGGCTGGCCCGCGCGCTCGCCGAAGGCTTTGTCTATCAGGGGCAGCCCAGCCTTCACCGCGGCGGCCGCTCGCGCGGCGAGCCCAGCGCCGAGCTGCCGTCGCAAGCGTTCGTCGCCTTTCTGCAGAACCATGACCAGGTCGGCAACCGCGCCTTTGGCGAACGCCTGGACACGCTGGCGTGCACCGAGAGACTCGAGACGCTGCTGGCCTGCCTGTTGCTGGCACCGCACGTACCGATGCTGTTCATGGGCGAGGAGTTCGCTGCGAGCACGCCCTTCCTCTACTTCTGCGATTTCGACGGCGCGCTGGCCGCAGCGGTATGGCGCGGTCGGCGCCAGGAGTTCGCGGCCTGCGGCGATGCTCCCGCGCACGAGCGCATTCCCGATCCCAATGCCGAGGCGAGCTTTCTCGCCTCGCGGTTGCGCTGGGTCGAGCTCGACGGCGACGCAGGCCGCCGCCGCCTGGCGCTGGTCAGGCGGCTGCTGGCGCTGCGCCGCGAGTACCTGCAGCCGCATCTGTCGACCCAGCGCCATGGCGGCACGTGGCAGTGCGACGAGCTCGGCTTCCGGGTCGAGTGGCCGCTGGGGCAGACGCTGCGCTGGACGATGCGCGCCCGCTTCGGTGGGGCTGCGCAGGTCTGGCCGCTCGGCCCGGACGAGACCGAGGTCTATCGCGCCGGCGCCGCCGTCGCCGCCCAGGGGCCAGCCGACCAGGTACTGGTGACCCTAGGGAACCGCCCCGCGCCATGACTGCGCTAGCGCCGGCAACCGACAGCCCGCCGTCGTGGCCGGTGGTGCCGCGCGCGACCTACCGGTTGCAGCTGCACAAGGATTTCGACTTCGACGCGGCACGCGCGGTGCTGCCCTATGTGCAGCGGCTGGGCATCAGCCATGTCTATTGCTCGCCGATCACACGCGCGCGGCCCGGCAGCTTGCATGGTTACGACGTTGTCGACCCTGCGCAGGTCAACCCCGAGCTGGGCGGGATGGAGGCCTTTCTCGGCTTCGCACGCGCCGCGCGGGCGCTGGGCATAGGACTGCTGCTCGACCAGGTGCCCAACCACATGGGCGTGTTCGGCGCCGACAACGCATGGTGGCTGGATGTGCTTGAACACGGCCCGGCTTCCGCGTTCGCCGCGTATTTCGACATCGACTGGCAGCCGCCCAACCCGGCGCTGGCCGGCAAGCTGCTGGTGCCGGTCCTGGCGCAGGCCTACGGCGAGGTGCTCGACCGTGGCGAGATACGTCTCGGCAGCGATGCGGCGGCGGGAAGGCTGGCGCTGCACTACCACGAGCACTGCTTCCCACTCGATCCGCGCAGCTACGCGGCAGTGCTGGAAACCGCCATGCCGCTGCGCGTTCTGGCGCGCGAATTCCAGGCGCTGCCGCCGCGCGACGCGCTGGCGGCCGCAGCCGGCCCATCGCGGCGCATCACCGGCCGACGCGTGCAGCAGCGGCTGGCCGATCTGCTGCAGTCGCAGGCCGGGGCTGCGGCCGCATTGACGGCGGCGATCGAAGCCTTCAATGAGGAAGCGGGTCGGGAGCGGCTGCATGCGCTGCACGAGGCGCAGGCCTATCGGCTGGCCGACTGGCGCATGGCCGCAGACGAGATCAACTACCGGCGCTTCTTCGACATCAACGAGCTGGCCGCCCTGCGTGTCGAGGACGAGCGCGTGTTCGAGGCGGTGCAGGGACTGGCACTCGACCTGGTGGCGCAGGGCTGGGTCGACGGCCTGCGCATCGACCATCCCGACGGCCTGCTCGACCCCGCCGCGTACTTCGAGCGGCTGCAGCGGGGGCTGGCGCGGCGGCTGCCGGACGGCGGCGGCGGAGCCAGTGCCAGGCCGCTGTACCTGGTGGTGGAAAAGATCGTCGCCGCGCACGAAGAGCTGCCGCGCGACTGGGCCGTGCACGGCACCACCGGCTATCGATTTTCTACGCTGGTGAACGGCCTGTTCGTCGAGCGCCGTCATGCGCAGCGCATGGAGCGCATCTGGCGCGACTTCAGCGGCGAGACCAGGTCCTATCCCGATCTCGTGCAGCGCTGCAAGCGGCGGGTGGCCTACGGCACGATGGCAGCGCAGCTGACGACACTGACGCATGCGCTGCAACGCATTGCGCTGGCCGACCGGCGCACCCGCGACTACGGCTTCAACACACTGCGCGATGCGCTCGCCGAAGTTGCGGCGGCGATGCCGGTGTACCGCACCTACATCGTGAACACCGCCTCGGCGCAGGACCGACAGTTCGTCGACTGGGCGGTGGCGCAGGCGCGGCAGCACGGTCATGCGACGCCGCCGGCGCTGTTCGACTTCCTGCGCCAGTGCCTGCTGGCGCAGCCGACGCCGGCGATGGCGGCCGCATCGTACGAGCGCGTGCGCGCCTTCGCGATGGCCTTCCAGCAGTTCTGCGCACCGGTCGCGGCCAAGGGCATCGAGGACACCGCCTTCTACCGCTACCACCGCTTGGCGGCGCTGAACGAAGTGGGCGGCGACCCGGCCACCTTTGGCGTGTCGGCCTCCGCCTTTCATGCGGCCAGCCGCGATCGGCTGGCGCACTGGCCGCACACGATGCTCGCCACCACGACGCACGACAACAAGCGCTCGGAAGACCTGCGCTGCCGTCTCGACGTGCTTTCCGAGGAGCCGGCCGCCTGGCGCCTGGCGCTGCGTCGCTGGAAGACGCAGACCCGGTCCTGGCGCAGCCTCGTCGACGGCGAACTGGCACCCGGCGCGGCCGACCTGGTGCTGCTGCTGCAGACACTGCTGGGCACGCTGCCGGCCGAGGGCCTGGACGCCGCCGGCCTGGACGCGTATCGCACGCGCATCGAGGCCTACATGCTCAAGGCCGCGCGTGAAGCCAAGCGGCATACCCAATGGGTGTTCCCGCATGCCGGCTACGAGGCCGCGCTGCTGAGCGTGGTGCGCGGGTTGCTCGGACGCATCGATGGCAACCCGGTGCTGGCCGACCTGCAGGTCCGGGCGCAACGCCTGGCCTGGTTCGGCGCGCTCAACAGCCTGGCGATGACGGTGCTGAAGTTTGCATCGCCCGGCGTGCCCGACATCTACCAGGGCAGCGAACTGATCGAGCTGAACCTGGTAGACCCCGACAACCGCAGGCCGGTCGACTATGCATGGCGCGAGCGTTGCCTGGCTGAGCTCGAGGCGCAGCGCGCAGGCCCCGACCCGCAGACCGCGCTGGCCGATCTGGCGCGCACGCCCACCGACGGACGACTGAAGCTGTGGCTGGCCTGGCGGCTGCTGACGCTGCGCCAGGCCGAAGCGGCGCTGTTCCGGCAGGGCCGCTACGTCGCCTTGCGCGTGCTCGGCGCGCGCCGGCGCCACGTGATCGCCTTCGCGCGCCGCACCGCCGGCGCGACGCTGTTGGTGCTGGTCGGCCGCAAGTTCGCAGGCCTCGGCGTCGAGTCCGGCACCCTGCCGGTCGGCGAGATTCCATGGGGCGGCACGCAGCTGCGCCGCCCCGACTGGCTGGATGCGGGCGCGCTGCGCGCCTTCGAGGTGCTGACCGACAGCGAGGTCGAACTCCCGCCCGGGCCGCTGTTACTGGCGCAGTGCTTCTCGCACTTTCCGGCCTCGGCATTGCTCATTCACACTCGCGAGGCAAGATGAAGGACACGGCCAGCCTCAACCTCGGCCTGATCGGCAACTGTTCCATCAGCGCGCTGATCGACGGCAAGGCCCGCATCGTGTGGTGTTGCCTGCCGCGCTTCGATGGCGACCCCGTGTTCCATGCACTGCTCGACTCCGCCGAAGGCATCGGCGACGAGGGCAGCTCGCAGGTGGTGCTGGAGCAGCAGGTGCGCAGCGAACAGGCCTACGACGAGAACACCGCGATACTGCGCACGCGCCTGTTCGACGCGCAAGGCGGCGGCATCGAGATCGTCGATTTCGCGCCGCGCTACCTCCGCCACGGGCGGGCTTTCCGGCCGATGCTGCTGGTGCGGCGCGTGCGCCCCATCCAGGGCACCCCGCGCATCCAGCTGATCGTGCGTCCGCGCGCCGACTGGGGCCGCACGACGCTGGCCCGCACCCGCGGCAGCCACCACATCCGCTTCGTCGGGCCCGAGCTGACGCTGCGCCTGACGACGAATGCGCCGATCACCTACGTGCTCGACGAAACGAGCTTCACGCTGAACGGCCCGATCAGTCTGCTGCTCGGCGCCGACGAACTGCTCGACGGCGGCATCGAGGAAAGTGCGCGCTGGCACGAGGAGAACACCGCAACGTACTGGCGCCACTGGGCGCGGGCCCTGGCGGTGCCGCTGGAATGGCAACAGGCCGTGATCCGCGCGGCCATCACGCTGAAGTTGTGCCTGTACGAAGAGACCGGCGCGATCGTCGCGGCGATGACGACCAGCATCCCCGAAGCCCCCGGCAGCGAACGCAACTGGGACTACCGCTACTGCTGGTTGCGCGACGCCTTCTTCGTGGTGCGCGCGCTGAACAGCCTGTCCGAGGTCGGCACGATGGAGGACTACCTGCGCTGGCTGCGCGACGCCGTGGGCAGCATCGCCGGTGAGCATATCCAGCCGCTGTACGGCATCGGGCTGGAGCGCGAGATTCCCGAGCACAGCGTCGAGCACCTCGGCGGCTACCGTGGCCACCGCCCCGTGCGCGTGGGCAACCAGGCGATGGAGCATTTTCAGCACGACGTCTTTGGCAACATCGTGCTCGGCGCAGCGCAATCCTTCCACGACCACCGCCTGCTGCGCCGCGGCACCGGCGAGGAGTTCGCCCAGCTCGAACGCGTGGGCCATCGTGCCTGGGCCACGCACGAGCAGCCGGACGCCGGCATGTGGGAGCTGCGCACGCGGGCCCGCGTGCATACCTCGTCGGTGCTGATGAGTTGGGCGGCCTGTGACCGGCTGGCGAAGATCGCGCTGACCTTCGGCCTGGCCGAGCGCGCGCTGTTCTGGCGCGAGCGCGCCGACACGATCCGCAGCAAGCTGCTGGCGCAGGCGTGGAACGAGCAGCGCCGCTGCTTCGTCGAGAGCTTCGGCGGCCACGAGCTCGACGCCAGCGTGCTGCTGATGGCCGAGGTCGGGCTGATCGATGCCGCCGACTGGCGCTTCGTCGCAACGGTCGATGCGCTGGAGGCCGTGCTGTGCGACGGGCCTCATATGCGCCGCTACGAGGCGCCTGACGACTTCGGCCCGCCCGAGACTTCGTTCAACATCTGCGCGTTCTGGCGCATCGATGCGCTGGCCCGCGTCGGCCGCAAGGCGCAGGCACGTGAGATCTTCCAGGCGCTGCTGGCGGCGCGCAACCCGCTGGGCCTGCTGTCCGAGGACATCCATCCCGTGACCGGCGAGCTGTGGGGCAACTTTCCGCAGACCTATTCGATGGTCGGCATCATCAACGCGGCCATGCGCCTGTCGGCGCCCTGGGATTCACGGATCTGAAGCACGGGAACGCGCTTTGCCACCAAAGCTGATAGGACGACCCCCACTCACATCCAAGCAGGAGTCCTCATGAACACATCCATGAACACGCGAGTCGTGGCGCTGTCCGTGGCCCTGGCCGCCGTCATGCTGGGCGCCTGCGACCGGCGCCCCACGGACGGCACCGGCACGCCGTCGACCGCGACGACGCCGGCGCCGATGCCGCCTGCCTCTGCGGCCAGCCGCTAAGGCCGTCCTCTTCGCGGTGCAGATCTTCTTGCCTGCTCACGCACGTTCAGCGTGAGTTGCCGTGCGTGGGCATGCGGCCGCGATCGGCCAGTATCTGCACGATGTGCAGCGGATCGATCGGCTTGACCAGATGACGATCGAAGCCGCTGGCCTGCGTGCGCTGCTTGTCCTCGGCCTGCCCCCATCCGGTGGTCGCGATCAGGTACAGCCCTTCGCTCCAAGGTTCGCGCCGCAGGCGCCGCGCCACCTCGCAGCCGTCGATGCGCGGCATGCCCAGGTCGATCAGTGCCACGTCGGGATGCACGCTCTGCGCCAGGTGCAGCGCCTGCTGGCCGTCATAGGCCACATCCACACAATGGCCGGCATACTTCAGCAGCGCGGCCAACGTGTCGGCGCCGTCGTGGTTGTCGTCGACGACCAACACGCGCAGGGTGCCGGCCGACGCGAGGTTGCGGCGGGTGCCTTTCTGCGGCACCTGGGCCGGCTGCGGCGTCGCGCCCAGCGGCAGCAGCACCTGGAACGCGCAGCCCTGGCCCAGGCCGGGGCTGCTGACACTGACGCTGCCGCCGTGCAGGCCGACCAGCCCCTTGACCAGCGCCAAGCCGATGCCCAGGCCGCCTTCGGACTGGCTGCGGTCGGCAGCGGAGGCCAGCGGTGCGGCAGCGCGCACCTGGGTGAACATGTCGAACACACGTTCCAGGTCCGCGGCCGCCAGGCCGATGCCGTTATCGCGCACGCGCAGTTTCACCTGGTCGCCAAGGCGGCTCACGTCCAGGTTGATGCGCCCGCCCGGTGAGGTGTAGCGCGCCGCGTTGTCCAGCAGGATGCCCAGTACCTGCGTCAGGCGCAGCGGGTCGGCCACCAGTGACTGGTCCAGCGCATCGCCGCTCACGCTGAAGTCGTGCCGCTGCCGGTCGAGGGCCGGGCGCGCCAACTCCACCGCGGCGTCGACCACGCCGCGCATGACGATGGCTTCCTTGTTCAGTGTCAGCGTGCCGAGCGTGATGCGCGAGGCCTCGAGCAGGTCGTCGAGCAGCAGCCCGAGGTTGGTGACCTGGCGGTCGATGACCTGCACCGCCCATGTCTGCTGCGTCCTATCCCGGCCGGGTGTCATCAGCACCTGCGCGGCATTGCGGATCGGCGCCAGCGGATTGCGCAGTTCGTGGGCCAGCGTGGCCAGGAAGATGTCACTGCGGCGATCGGTCTCGGCCAGCTGCTCGTGCGCGCGCGACGGCTCCTCAACGTCGCTGAAAATGCCGTACCAGCGCCACGCGCCGTCGCCCGCCCGTACCGGCGTGGCCTGCACCTGGAAGCGCCTGTACCGGTTCTGCGCATCCCGAAGGCGCAGGGGCAGGCTGAGCGGCACATGGCTGTGGCGCGCTCGCTGCCAAGCCTGCTGCAGCATGGCGCGATCATCCGGATGTACCGCGTCATGCAGGTGGGGCGCTACCTCGACGTCCTGCCCGGTATGCGCCGACCATGCAGGGTTGGCGTAGCGCACGACACCTGCGTCGTCGGCCATGAACAGGATCTGCGGCAGCTTGTGTGCGATCTCCTCGAAGGACGGCTGGGCCGCAGCTTGCGCGGCATTCGGCTCGCCCTTCGTTGGCAGGGCGCTGCTGCCGTGCGTGTCGTGCGCGATCGGCCGTACACGTCGCCGGCGGTTGCGGCGCCGCTCCAATGCCGCTGCGGCCAGCACCACGACGGCCAGCACGGACAAGGTCACGGCCCAACCGACAGTCACCGCAGCTACAGCGCCTTCAGGCGCCGTCCCTTCGCCTGGACGGCAACTGCGGGGCCTGCGTCCTGTCGTACTTGACCATCCGGATTCTTCCTTTCGCGGCTTGCGCGAATCAGCAAGAAGCGCTCCCATCGGGAATCCCTGCCGACGACGCAAGAATGGGCGCGCCTGGAAAAAAGTGCCGCAAGTCTTGCTGGCTTGCAGTTCGCGAACCGGGCCGTTGCACTGCTGCTGTGGGAACAGGTCTTGCTCGATGGGGGCAAGGAGATACGCCCATGAGCCTGCGCACCGCGCCCGACATTGCGCGTCGATCGCGTGGCGGCCCGCGCTTGGCCGCCAGCGTCGATCCGCCGCCGCCCTCGCCGCATCCCGTGTGCCCGCCCGCGGCGCCGGTGGCGCGGAAGATGCGGCTGCCCCAAGTCGGCTGCACTGGCGGCGCAACCGGGCTGGCCCCTCGTTTCCGTCAAAGGCGTCGACCTGCTTCATGCCGGTGACGTGGCCTGCATCGAACAGGCGCGCGCCCTGGGTATCAGCCTGGTGGTCGGCAGCAATACCGACGCTTCGGCGCACTGGCCGTGCCATG
>Ga0315912_10005590_pt1 | contig 11508 bp, 10 predicted proteins | sample VfabasoilMG_FD_204469 | JGI IMG/M metagenome (GOLD analysis project Ga0315912, IMG submission 204469) | Garden soil microbial communities collected in Santa Monica, California, United States - V. faba soil | ecosystem: Environmental > Terrestrial > Soil > Garden | place: USA: California...
CGCGCACGAGTGGCTCAGCGTCACTCGACACGATGACGTCGGCGCGGCGATTGCGCTGCTGCGCTCCGAAGGGCGGCTCATCCTCGGTACGGGCAACGTCGGGGACGCCGTGCCGCTGACGGGCCTCGTCGCCGATGGGCCGATCGCCCTCGTGCTCGGCAACGAGACGGCCGGTCTCTCGGCGCAGGCTCAGGCCGCGTGCGGTCGCATCGTGCGCATCGATCTCGTCGGCTTCTCGGGCAGCCTCAACCTGTCGGTCGCCGCCGCGCTCTGCCTGTGGGAGCTGCGGCGCGAGGACGTCGTGCGGGACGTCGCCGGGGATCTCGACGCGGCGCAACGTCGCGCGCTGCGCGAGCGCTGGTACCCCGCGCTCCTCGGGCGATCGCCCGGAGAGTCGAGCGTCGCCGCATGGATCGAGCGCGGCGAAGAGGTGCGTGCGGCGGCGCTCGAGGGCGACCGCGTGATTCCCGTCGATCGCGAGCGGAGGGGCTAGTGGGGAAGCTCCTCCCCAGGCTGCGTCGCGCGTTGCGGCTCGAGGCCGACCTCTTCGAGGAGGTCGAGCACGATCACTCGGCCGGCGGCCAGGCGTTGATCATCGTGCTCGGCGCTTCCCTGGCCGGAGGCATCGGCAACATCCTCGCGGCCGCCGCTCTCGGCCTCCAGCAGTTCGGCGCGGCTTCGCTCGTGATCCTGGCGGCGGCCTTCCTCGTCACGTGGCTCGCATGGGCGTTCGTGACGATGAGCGTGGGGACGCTGCTGTTCGGCGGCGTGGCTGACATGGGCGAGCTGCAGCGCACGCTGGGATTCGCAGCGGCGCCGGGTCTCCTGATGCTCGTGCCCGGCGTCGGCGCCATCATCGGCATTCCGTGGTCGCTGGTCGCGATGGTCATCGCCGTGCGGCAGGCGCTCGACTTCACGACGCGCCGCGCGCTCGCGACCGTCGGGGTGGGCAGCCTCGTCATGGCCGTCGCCGTGCTGCCGCCGATCCTCGTGATCGCCGCGCTCCTGTAGGGGACTGACACCGAGGTCATGTCCTGAATCGCTGCTGGGTGACGCCCGTTCCGCACGCCGATGATGGGGATCGAACGAGCGGGATCGCGTCGCGGCGTGCGGCTCCGCCCCATCCGCGCGATTCCCAGAGCGGAATCGCGCGGACAGGACGGCCTGATGGAACCCGAGCTCGGCAACGCCTTCGTGGCGCTACTTCCCTGTCACCAAGCCAGGAGCGCCGCCGACATGGCGGGCGCGACCGCATCGCGTGAGAATGACGGCATGAGCAGCATCATCCCGATCGAGCCCGCGCTCGCGACCGTCGATCCGAAGCTCGACCTCGAGGCGGAGATCGAGCGCCTGAAGGTCGAGCTCAACGCCGTCGTCCTCGCCCACTACTACCAGGAGCCGGAGATCCAGGATCTCGCCGACTTCGTGGGCGACTCGCTGGGCCTCTCGCAGCAGGCCGCGAAGACGAAGGCCGACGTGATCGTCTTCTGCGGCGTCCACTTCATGGCGGAGACGGCGAAGATCCTCAATCCCGACAAGCTCGTGCTGCTCCCGGATCTCGACGCTGGCTGCTCGCTCGCCGATCGCTGTCCGGCCGACGAGTTCACGAAGTGGCTGCTCCAATATCCGCGGCACGAGGTGGTGACCTACATCAACTCGTCGGCAGCCGTGAAGGCGCTCTCGACGGTCATCTGCACGTCGTCGAACGCGGTGCGCGTCGTCGAGTCCATCCCGCGTGACGTGCCGGTCGTCTTCGCACCGGATCGCCATCTCGGGCGGTGGGTCATGAAGCAGACAGGCCGGGAGATGGTGCTGTGGCCGGGCTTCTGCATCGTCCACGAGCAGTTCCAGGCGCGACGGCTCGTGCAGCTCCGCGAGCAGCATCCGAACGCGCAGATCATCGCGCATCCCGAGTGCGATCAGAGCGTGCTGGACCTCGCCGACTTCATCGCATCCACGACGGGATTGCTGCAACACGTCGCGAAGAGCACGCATCGCGAGTTCATCGTCGCGACGGAGGCCGGCATCCTCCACCAGATGCAGAAGCAGCGTCCCGACGCCGTGCTCATCCCTGCGCCGGTCGGCAACAGCTGCAACTGCTCCCTGTGTCCCTACATGAAGCTCAACACGCTCGAGAAGCTCTACCTGTGCATGCGGGATCGTCGCCCCGGCATCGAGATCCCCGAGGACATCCGGGTGCGCGCGCTGCGCCCGGTGCAGCGGATGCTCGAGATCGGGTGAGAGCGCCGCGCGCCGTCTGGACGGTCTTTCATTGCCGCTGGAGGTTCCCATGAGCCTTGATGTACAGGCGAGGCCGCTTCCGCTATTGACGGACGCTGATGGGGTAGTTCGGATCGGTGGCACGCGCGTGACGCTCGACACCCTCGTCGAGGCGTTCGAGGATGGGGCCAGCGCCGAGGAGATCGCTCATCAATACCCGTCGCTGCGACTCTCGGACGTCTACGCCGTGATCGGCTACTACCTGGACAATCGAGCCTCCATCGACGCCTACCTTCGCGACAGGAGCGCTGCAGCCACCGCCGTGCGAGCGCAGAACGAGGCGATCGACAGTCCTGTCGGCATCCGCGAGCGGCTTCTCGCGCGCCGGACGGGACGCTGACGCTTGTTGCGACTCGTCGCTGACGAGAACCTTCACGGTGACATCGTACCTGGCGTGCTTCGACGCATCCCTGGGGCCGGCTTCGTGCGCGTGCAGGACATCGCGGGCCTCTCCGGATCCCCGGATGTCGAGTTGCTTGCGGGGGCTGCACGCGAGGGACGCGCCCTGGTCACTCACGACGTGACGACGATGACGGCTCATGCGCGAGGCCGAATGCATCGTGGCGAGCCGATGTCTGGCGTGTTCCAGATCCCTCGACGTGTACCGCTCGCCGTCGCCATCGAGGACCTCGTCCTGCTCATCGAGTGTAGCCACGATGGGGAATGGGACGGCCAGGTCCGCTACCTTCCGCTGTGATGCCGCGATGGCGGCGCGACGCGCGGCGCGTGATGCTCGGGGGGGCGTCATCGCACCGTGCAGGAACGTGTCGGGTTGCCAGGGCTGCTCAGCGGAGATTACCGGTCGGTGATCGCGTAGGATGTGACCATGACGGCGCGTGAGCGACGGCTTCTCGGCACCTCGCGGCTCGTTCGCCTCCATGAGGACGACGGCTCGTTCGACCGCGAGTTCTGGGCGAGGATCCCGCCGGCCGAGCGCCTGGCTGCGGCCTGGGAGATGGTGTTGGAGTACCTGGCGTGGAGGCATCCCGATGCGGGTGAACCCAGACTTCAGAGATCTCATTGCCGCATTGAACGACGCCAACGCTGACTTCCTGCTGATCGGCGGACACGCCGTCGCATTCCACGTGGCACCGCGCTTCACGAAGGAATTCGATGTGTGGGTGCGTGCCACGGCCGATAGCTCGCAACGCGTCATGTCGGCGCTCGTGGCGTTCGGCGCTCCGCTCACGGGCATCGACGTCACCGACTTCGCGACGCCCGGCACGGTCTTCATGATGGGGGTCCCGCCGAACCGCATCGACGTGCTGACGTCGATCGACGGCGTGTCCTTCGACGAAGCTTGGTCCGATCGCGTCGCGACGGCCTACGCCGATCAGCCTCTTGCCGTCATCTCGCGCGGCCACCTGTTGGCGAACAAGCTGGCGTGCGGACGCCCGCAGGACCTGCTCGATGCACGGGGGCTGTCGGAGCCTCACTCCGGCTGAGCCCCGAGGCGTCGCGCGGCGTCGGCCCCAGGCGCTGCGCCTGGGCGAAGGAGCCCTGCCTGTCACGTACGGCTCGAGCAGGAGCCCGGCAACGAGCCGAGCCGGTCCAGTCGCGCGTTCTGCTCGGCGATGGACTGATCGTCGTAGGCGAAGCCGCCGCGCAACGAGACCGCGCCCAGGCAGAGCGCCAGGACACACGCTGGAGCGACGACGCGAAGGCGTGCGCCGGCCCCCGACGGCGAGCTCAGGCGGCGCGACCCTTGCGGACGGATCCCTCGTCGCCCTCGTGCGCCTTGAGGAACGTGCTGGCGTCGCTGAAGACGCGCGCCAGCATCATCCCCTTGCGCACGGCGCTCCAGCGCACGCGACCGGTCGCGAGCGCAGCAATCAGGCCGAACATCGTCGCGAAGCGCCCGCGATGCGCGCCACGCACCTCGAGACTGTGCGCCCAGAGCCGCGCGTACTCCTGGTAGAACTCGGGCAGCGGCAAGCGCGTCGGGAGCACGGCGTGCACGATGTCGAAGCGCTCCCAGTCGCGCGTCGTCACCTGATCGACCGCGCTGTCCCACAGGTCGGTGCCCGGCAGCGGCGTGAGCACCGAGAAGCCGCTGTTGTAGGCGCCGTGCTCCGAGATCCAGTCGCGCAGCCGCTTGAAGTCGTCGCGATCCCACGCGGGATCGACGATGAAGTTCGAGGTGAAGCCGACGCCCATCTCCTTGAGGAGGCGGATGGCCTGGACGTTGTTATCGGCAAGGTTTTTCTTGTTGACGGCCTTGAGGCCCTCGTCGTCCACCTTCTCGACGCCGAGGAAAATGGCGAGGTTGCCGCAGTCCTTCCACGCTTCGATGAGCTCGGGATGCCGCACGATGAGGTCGGTGCGCGTCTGCACCGTGAAGAACTTGCGGATGCCCGACGCCTTCAGCGCGTTCGCCAGCTCCATCCCGCGGCGCGGGTTGAGCCAGAAGATGTCGTCCGTGATGAACACGTTCGGCGCGGCGATGGTCGCGAGCTCCTGCACGACGCGATCGGGCGACTTCTCGCGGAACGTCTTCTCATGGAACTTCCAGACCGAGCAGAAGTTGCAGCGGTACGGGCAGCCGCGCGCGGTCTCGAGCAGCGCGAGCGGCCGCCGGAAGTTGATGTAGTACTCGTCGGCGTGGCGCGCGATGAGGTGACGCGCGGGGAGCGGGAGCTCGTCGAGCTCGCGACGCGGCACGCAGCCTTCCGTCTTGCGCTGGCCGTTCGGGCCGTTGATGGCGATGCCGGGCACGCCGTCGAGCGACTTCTTCTCGGCGAGCGCCTCGACCAGCAGCGGGACGACCTCCTCGCCGTCGCCTATCGCGACGATGTCGAAGACGGACTGCGCGAACCACGCGGGATCCCGCGAGGCGTCGTGGCCGCCGATCATCACGACTGCGTCGGGCAGCAGCTCGCGCACGCGCTTCGCGACGCGCACCGCCCGGTTGCGCTCGGTCGTGAAGTTGCACTGGATGCCGACGAGGTCCGGGCCGAAGTCGCGCGTCGCGGCGAGGCCCGTCTCGAAGTCCTCGAGCCTCAGGTCGCTGATGCGACACTCATGGCCCTCGACCTCGAGGGCACCCGCCACGCACTCGAGCCCCAGCGGCTCGACGAGCGTCAGCATCTCGAGGCCGAGGATTCCGCCTATCGGTGGCTTGATCAGGGCAACCCGCACGTCTCGTCCTCACTGCGCCCGGGGCGGCGCGGCATCCGTGAGGGGGCATTGTCCCGCACGGGCGGCCATGAGGCCAGCCGGGGCTAGGTCGTGAGAGTTGGAGGGCAGGACCTGAGCGCGCGGGCCGGGGGACGCCGAGCGGGGCTCGCGTTAGGGGGCGATGCCGGCCGCCGCGATGGAGTCGACCGGGGGGGCCGGCGAACGCTGGGCGCCGGGTCGCAACACGATGCCGCCCACCATGATGATGAAGAAGACGAGGAGGGCGTAGTTTCGGATGTAGGCGATGGTGCGCATGCTGCTCGGAGGGTGCTGGCCGGGACGACTTTCGTCGGAGTCGCCCCGGCCGGTTCAGGTGGTGCGACGGAAGAGATAGGACCCTGGCATGGATGGTGCCAGTGGAATGAATCCAATCGATGTCGATCAGGGCGGGGGCTGGACCAGCTCGACGCTCAAAGACGGCCACTGGAACGCTCGCTCGAGCCATGGATCGCCGGCGGGCGAGATGGCCTCGACGGCCACGACCTGCGGCTGCGGGACCGTGGTGCGGAAACGCACCCCTGGACACTCGCCTTCCTCCTCGCCGGGATCCGCCGGCCAGCGTCGGACGGGATCGGCGGCGCGTCTCTCGCGGAGCTCGAGGATCCGCCGCGTCAGCTCGAAGTGGACGCGGACGCGATCGAGGCGCTCGAGCGCCATGGGATCGAGGAGCGTCGTCGCGCCGCCGAGTGCTGCGACACCCCGACCGGGGCCGCGCGCGGGCGCCTGCGGGATCGTCGCAGGCCCGCAGCGCGCAGGATCGTCGAGCGCGCGCAGCAGCGGCACCGTCGCCTCGATGGCCTCCGCCACGGCGAGACGCTCCGAGCGCGCCATGCGCGGTCGCCATGGCAGCTTCGCGAAGAGCCCGCCCCGAGGCGAGGCCGGCGCAACGGCTGAGAGCGGCGCTCTCTCGAGCGCCCGCGCGTGCCACTCGAAGCACTCGACGATGCTCGCGTGCAGCAGCGCCTGCCTGAACGGATCGATCCGAAGCCGCGCAGGCCAGCCGTCGTCGGGCCGCTCCATGTAGCGCATGACGCCCGCGCCACGCGCCGCCTCGCTCAACGCGAGGAGCTGCGAGGCGTCGTCGTCGCGACGGCGCAGGACATCGACGAGGCGCCATCCCGCTTCGGTGCTCAACGACGCGAAGTCCGGAAAGCCGTCATTCCGCCGCATCAGGGCGTCGGCGAAGATCATCTCCGTCAAGCGCGCCGTCATCACCTGCCGCCGGATGCTCTCGAAGGCCGACCGGCGCGGCCACGCCGGCGGAGCTGCCGTGACCAGGTGCAGGCAGGCGACGCCGGTCCTGCCATGGAGCCAAGCCGGTGGCGCAGCCCCCGCTCCGGGGCCGTCGATGACGGAGCGGTCCAGCTCCCGCTTCACGTAGGCGCCGAGCTCCCTCCTCCAGCCGGTCCCGTACGCGGCGTCGAGCGCCGCCCCGCGCACGTGCTCGTCCGTGAGATCGACGAGGCAGCCGTGGGCGAGCCGTTCGAGCTGCCGCATCGACGCGTTCCGCGGCACCGGCGGCGGCAGCCGCGCGAGCCACGTCTCGACGGGGCCGTCCACGAACGGCGCGAGCTGCGCGAGCGCCTCGTCGAGCCGGCGCCTCACGCGCCACTCCTCGAAGGCCTGCCACGCGGCGAGCAGCGCCACGACGCCGACGGCGAGCCCGAGCAGCCGGCGCGCTCCGCGACTCATGTCGCGCCGTCGGCTACGGCGACATCAGCACGTCGAGCAGCTCGTCGTCGAGCGACTCGAGTCCCTCCGCGTACGCCTGCGCGAAGGCCTGGCGCGTGCCGCCGAGGAGCGCGGCGGCCTGCTCGAGGCTCAGGCCCTCCTGCACCACGAGCACGACGGTCGCGCGCTCGAGCTTCTCCATCTCCTGAAGAGCATCCGCGAGCCGCTCGAGGCTCGCCGCGGGAACGTCCATGCTGCGACGCGGCGTCGCCGGTCCGGGCAGTCGCGGCAGGCGCACCTGCTCGGACGGCGCCTCGCGCGCGCCGATCAGGCGCAGCAGCGTCGTCAGCAGCCACGCGCGCTCCTGGCCCTTGCGCACCGTCATCACGCCGCTCGCCGCGAGGCGAGCGAGATGCTCGATGACCTCGTCGGCATCCGTGCCGGCGTCCGCCACGCGGTCCGCCACGCGATAGAGCGCCGCGAGATGGTTGGACAGCGCGGTCAGGAGTCGCTCCTGCCGCATCACTCGCTGCTTGCGGGCGATCAATGGATGTCTCCTCGGCACCTTGTACACCGGAGCATGGTGCGAGCGGCGTCGCCGTGCAAGAGCCAATGCCGAGGATCGACCTGCGGATTTCGCGGGCGAAATGCGTCAGGAGCATGCCGGAGCGTCGAGATGCCGCTTGACGGCATCTCCAACGCGATCGACCTCGATGAGGAACGTATCGTGGCCGTAGGACGAGTCCAGCTCGACATGCGTCACCGGCGTTCCGGCCGCGGCGAGCATCTGCGCCAGCTCGCGCTGCTGCCAGCTCGGGAACAGGATGTCCGACGTCACGCCGATCACGAGCGTCGGCGCCACGATGCGCGCCACTCCGTCCTCCAGCGACGGGAATCCGTCCCCCAGATCGAAGAGATCCATCGCCTTCGAGACGTGCAGGTACGAGTTCGGATCGTACTGCTCACAGAACTTCTCGCCCTGGTATGCGAGGTACGACTCGACCTCGAAGTCCGCGTGGAAGGTCGGCGGTCCGTCGGTCGCGCGCCTGCGGCCGAATCGCTCCTCCCACTCGGGACCCGAGCGATAGGTGATGGTTCCGATCTCGCGAGCCACGCGCATGCCCGTGCGAGGGAACGACACGCCGTGGTAGCGGCCCTGCGCCCACGCGGGATCCGCCATGAGCGCCTCGCGCTGCACGAAGCGCAGCGCGATGCCCTGCGGATGCGACGCGGCGCATGCGGAGATGCTGACGACGCGCGCCACGCGCTCCGGCGCGAGCGCCGCGATCGTGAGCGACTGCATGCCCCCGAGCGAGGAGCCGATGCTCGCGTGAAGGCGGCGGATGTCGAGATGATCGAGCAGCAGGAGCTGCGCGCGCACCATGTCCTTGACGGTCAACATCGGGAAGTCGGGGCCGTAGGGCAACCCGCTGCGCGGATCGATCGACGACGGTCCCGTCGTGCCGTAGCAGCCGCCGAGGATGTTCGTGCAGATCACGAACCAGCGCGACGTATCGATGGCCTTGCCGTCGCCGATGAACGACTCCCACCATCCGGGCTGCTGGTTCTTCGGATGGCTCTTCGCATGCGACGACGCGGAGAGTCCCGTGTGGAGGAGGACGACGTTGTCCCGCGCTTCCGAGAGCCTGCCCCACGTCTCGTAGGCGATGCGCAGCTCCGGGATGCTGCCGCCCCACTCGAACGCGAAAGGCTGCGGCGAGTCGAAGACCTCGTAGCCGGAGACGATGCGCGCGTACGCCGGCTCGGGGCCGGTGGGCTGATCGTGGCGGGACATCACGCGCCGATGCTACCCGCCGGGCGGCGGCGGGTCATCTGCGTTGCTACCCAACGTATCGGCCCTGGCCGCAACGCGGCTCGCTGGACTCGGTTCCAATCAAGCCGCCCTGTCCGCGCGGTTCCGCTCGGGGAACCGTGCGGATGGGGCGGAACTGCACGCCGCGACGCACTCCTATCCTTTCGATCCCCATCATCGGCGTGCGGAACGGGCGTTACCCGGCATCCTCTCAGGACATGCACCAGCAGGCTGGGGGAGTCTCGGCCGGTGGTTCCCTGCGTGGCGCGGCTACACTTGACGGGATGAGCGCGCCGAGTTTCCAACGTCGCTTCGTGGCTGTCGTCGTGGCGGCGATGGTGGTGGCGGCGCCTTCGCGGGCCGCGGAGGGCAGCTACGAGTCCATCCCGCTGCGCGACAAGGATGCCGAGCTGATCCGCGTCAGCGGCGAGATGGAGGAGCAGTTCCTGCGGCGCGGCGACGTGCTCACGAGCGGGCCGGCGCTCGAGATGGTGCGGCGCGTCGGCGCGCGCATCGCGCCCGCGCAGCCGGTGGACGAGTACCAGCGCTTCCGCTTCGGGGTAATCGACAGTCCCGTGCCCAACGCGTTCGCGCTGCCGGACGGGCAGATCTACGTGCACTCGGGCCTCCTCGCCATCCTCGAGAACGAGGCGCAGCTCGCGAGCGTCCTCGGCCACGAGTGCATGCACGTCGAGGGTCATCACGGCATCCTCGGCGCGCGCCAGGCGCGCAAGAAGGTCGGCGGGATGGTGGCGCTGTCGATCGCCCTCGGCCAGTGGGCGAGCCTCGTCAACATCGCGCTGGTGCACGCGATCATCGGCTACACGCGCGATCTCGAGCAGGAGGCGGATCTCCGCGCGATCGATCGCGTCGTGGAGGCGGGCTACGACCCGCGCGAGATGCCGGGCGTGTTCGCGCTGCTCGATCTCGATCCCGAGGGCGAGTCGGTGCGGCCCAAGACGGCGACATGGAGCGATCACCCGTTGTCAGAGCAGCGCTCGGCCTACACGACGGCGGTGCTCGAGGGCATGACAGAGCGCATCGAGGCGCTCGAATCGGAGGGCAAGCTCGAGATCGGCGACGCTGGCTTCACGGAGGCCGTGCTGCCGCTGATGCGCCGCGCTGCCCGGCAGTACCTCGCCGCGGACAGGCCCCGCACCGCCCTCGTGCTCGCGCAGCGGATCGTGGACAAGAACCCGGAGGATCCCGCCGATCAGGTCCTGCTCGGCGATGCGTTCCGGCAGCTCGACACGCGGCCGGCCGTGCCGCCCGAGACGGAGACGACGAAGCGCGCCAAGCGAGCGAAGCACGAGGCGCGCTCCACGAGGACGCCGAGCGAGCGCGCGATGGAGCGGCTGGCGACGGAGCGCGACAAGGGACCGCTCGAGCAGAACCGAGCGCATGCGCGCGCTGCCTACGTCGAGGCGCTGCGCCTGAAGCCCGCGCATCCACCGGCCCTCGAGGGGCTCGCGAGGCTCAGCGAGGCCGAGGGGCTGCTCGTCGAGGCGGGGCGCTACTGGAGCTCCTGGCTCGAGTCGGCAGCGCCGTCGGATCCGCTCGCCCCTCTCGCCGTGCAGCACCTGAAGTACATCACGCAGCGTCTGCACGAACAGCAGCAGGCGACGCCATGAGAGTCATGCGACGCGCGGCGCTCGCGCTGGTGTTGCTGCTTCACGGCGGCGTCGCGGCGGCGCGCTCGTGGGAGTCGCCTGCCTTCGCGGCGAACGAGGGACGGCCGAAGCGCATCGCCATCCTCGCGCCGCGCTCCGAGATGGTGCGCGCGCGCGTGAACGACGCCGTCCCGTTCGTGAAGGAGACGGCCATCATCGAGGACGCGATGAGCGCCGAGGCGGCGACGGTGCTGAGAGAGCTGGGCTATGAGCCGGACGTCGAGTCGCTCGCCACGTCCCGACTGAGCGCTGATCCCGAGCTCAAGGATCTCGTGACGAAGCTCGAGATCGAGCTCGGCCAGATCGCCGGCGTCGCGAGCCAGGATCCGACCGACATCCGCACGGGCCGCTTCTCCGTCGGCGAGACGGCGGCGCCCGTCGCAGCGCGCACGGGAGCCGACGGCTTCCTCTGGATCGAGTCGCAGAGCATCGTTCCGAGCAAGGGCCAACGGGCGCTCAGCAGCGTGATGCTCGCGCTCTTCCTGAGTGGCGGCGTCCCGACGAACCAGACGTCCGTCGTCGCGCTGCTCGTCGACGGGCACACGGGTGAGCTCGCGCGCGTGAGCAGCGCCGTCGTCCCGGGCCCCGTGCTGAAGGAGCCCGGGCCCGTCGGCGCGAAGGGCGTGCGCGCCGCGCTCGAGGACTTCCCGTCATCCACGACGGCGCGCAAGCTGACGAAGAAGCAGCAGCGCGCGAAGGCGTCGGCGCCGCCGCCGCAGCCGACGCCGGTCGTCGTCGCGGAGGACGAGGCGGCCGCTGCGCGCGCCGAATTCGAGCAGGCCACGAGTGCCGCGGCCGTAGCGCCTGCCGCGCCCGTCGATGACGCGGAGCGCATCGACGAGCGCGCCGACTTCGCGCCCGCGGGTCCCGGGCTCGCTGCGGAGGCGAGCCTGACGG
>Ga0315912_10005591_pt1 | contig 11507 bp, 10 predicted proteins | sample VfabasoilMG_FD_204469 | JGI IMG/M metagenome (GOLD analysis project Ga0315912, IMG submission 204469) | Garden soil microbial communities collected in Santa Monica, California, United States - V. faba soil | ecosystem: Environmental > Terrestrial > Soil > Garden | place: USA: California...
CCAGGATCTGGAAGAGTTCGGCGTGGTCTACGACCGATGGTTCTCCGAGCGCTCGCTGTCCACCAGCGGCGCGATCGACCGCGCGCTGGAAAGACTGCGCTCCCAGGACCATGTGTACGAGAAGGATGGCGCGCTGTGGTTCCGTGCCACCGCCTTCGGAGACGAGAAGGATCGCGTCGTGGTGCGCGAGAACGGCGTGAAGACCTACTTCGCCTCGGACATCGCCTATCACCTGGACAAGCGCGAGCGCGGCTACGAAGTGCTGCTCGATGTGTGGGGCTCGGACCACCACGGCTACATCCCGCGCGTGAAGGCGGCGCTCGAGGCCATGGGCGAGCCGCCCGACAGCCTGGAAGTGCAGCTCGTGCAGTTCGTGTCGCTGTTCCGCGGCGGCGAGAAGGTGCCCATGTCCACGCGCGCCGGCGAGTTCGTCACGCTGCGCCAGCTGCGTGGCGAGGTGGGCAATGATGCGGCGCGCTTCTTCTATGTGATGCGCAGCCATGACCAGCACCTGGACTTCGACCTGGAGCTGGCGAAGAGCCGCAGCAACGACAACCCCGTGTACTACATCCAGTACGCGCATGCGCGCGTGGCCAGCGTGCTGCGCCAGCTCGCCGCAAAGTCGCTGAGCTTCGAGCGCAGCGTCGGGCTTGCCAACCTGACGCTGCTGACCACTCCGCAGGAGACGGCGCTGCTGACGGCGCTGGGGCGGTACCCGGAGATCGTCCAGCTCGCAGGCTTGCAGCGCGCACCCCATACGCTGGTGTTCTTCCTGCGCGATCTCGCGAACCACTTCCACACCTGGTACAACGCCGAGCAGTTCATCGTCGAGGACGCGTCGCTGCGCAATGCACGCCTGGCGCTGGCGCTGGCGGTTCAGCAGGTGGTGAGGAATGGCCTTTCGCTGCTGGGTGTGTCCGCGCCGGAGACCATGTGAGCCAGGGAAAACAGCGTCTCAGCGCGAAAGACTACAAGCACGCCAAACGCGGCGGTGCCGCGGGAATGCCGCTGCACTACCGCGCCTTCGCCTTTGGCCTGGCCATTGGGCTGCTGGTGGCGCTGGCCGTGTACGTGATGATGGACCGCGCGCGACCCGCGGTGGCGGGTGACGCGCCACAGCCACGCGCCAGCAAGTCGGCCAAGGACGATACGAACGGTGGCGAGAACGAGGACCCTGCCACGCAGTATGACTTCTACGACATGCTGCCGAAATTCGAGGTGGTGGTTTCCGAGAAGGAACGCGACCCGCGTCGCGACACCAGCACCGCACCTGTCGAGCAGCCGGGAGCCTATGTGCTGCAGGTGGGCTCGTACCGTAACCAGGCCGAAGCCGAACGGGTAAAGGGGCAGCTTTCCAAGCAGGGCATCGATGCCACCGTGCAGCGTGTGGCCGTGGATGCCGATGTCTGGCATCGCGTGCGCATCGGACCCTTCCGCGACCTGAACCGGCTCAATGCCACGCGGCGGGAGCTCCGCGCCGCGGGCATCGACGCCATCATGTACCGCGTCGCGGAGTGACACGGCACGTTCTTTTACCGCAGCGCCTCCGCGGCCTTCTGGCGTACGCCCGGATCCGGGTCGCTGGCAGCAGCGGACTCCAGGGCCTTGCGGGCCCGCTCGTCATCGCGGAATTTCGTGGCCAGGGTATGCAGCGCGGCCGTCCGTGTGTAGGGATTCGCAGCCACGCGCAGCGCTTCGACACACAGGTCGATGACCACCGGGTTGCTGTTGGTCTGCGCGTCATCGATCAGTGACCTGCCCAATCTTGCGAGCCGGGCATCACCTGCCCACATCGGGCGTACCAGCGGCGCAATGGACTGCCAGGCCTCATCGTCTAGCACTCCGGTCAACCTCTGTCCCGATTCCGACATGTAACGGAGCGGCGCCAGACGCTCCGCGGCGTCGAGACTCGCATCCCCGAGCGTGGCGCGGACATAGTCCCGCCACAGGTCGTCTCCTGCAGCACCGCCCGCGATGGCCTTCTGCGCGACCATGCGCACCAGTTGCCGGGGCTCATCCGTGGCGGCCACCTTCAATGCTGCCGCCGCGGCGGGGTCCGCTGCGAAGTCCTCCGACAGCATCGTCACCGCCAGCAAACGCACTTCCTCGCTTTGGTCATGGCGCGCGGCTTGCGCCAGCGGCGCGACCAGGGAGGGATTGCCTGCACCGCGCAGTACCTGCCAGGCGGATGCACGCATCTTCTCGTCGGATGCAGTGGCCAGATCCACGGCTCCCGGAATCACCGCGTCTTCCAGCGGCGCCTTCTGGATCCTGCCCGGGCGTCCGTCTTCTGGCGCGACCAGGCGCGGCAGCCGAAGATCAGTCAGGGCCTGCAACCTGACCGACGGATCCAGCGTCCGGTCCAGCAGGCGCGACTGCAGCTGTTGCTTCCGGCCGGGATCCTGCGGGAACAGGATGTTCCGCGCCAGTTCCAGCTGTGCGACAGCGACGCTGGCAGGATCGCCTTCCTCTCCCAGGATGAGGATGGGCAGGGTCATGAAAGTGCTGGCGGTGGAGCCGGCAACCAGCGCTTTCGCGTTGATGCGCATGATCCACTTGCCCGGCGAAGTGTCGTCGCTGCCCGAGAACTCCAGTTGATAGGGCGCCTCCGTGCCCTCGGCAACGCCTGTGGATTCGGGCGTGATCAGCGTCAGGCCGGGGATGTCACGCAAGCCGCGCAGGAAGGTGGCGTGGAACAATTCAATACTCGAGCGCGCCTCGGCGTTCCGCGCTTCGTTCTTCAGGGGCAGCACCTTCACGGTAAATGGTGTCGGCACCTTCGCGATTGCAGGGGAGCCCACGCTGGACACCGGCTTCACGGCCGCCGGTGATTCGACCGAGGGCACCACGCGCTGGTCCTGCGCCAACCCTGCGTCCTGCGGTACGGGGACTGGACCCACGGCAGCCGCCGCCGGCGGCAAATCGGATTTTCTCACCAGAACTGCCGCGGCCGCGGCCACGATGACGGCCGCGCCGAGCAGAACGACTCGACTGGAGCGGCGCCTGGCGCTGACCGGGACGGCGCCCGCGGCAACCAGACCCCGACACCGCGCCGCAAGGTTTGCCGGCATGGGCGGCACCGGCAGCGCCGCCAGGCGTCGCTCGAAGTTGCCGTCGTCGAAATCGAGTCCAGTGTCGATGAAGTTCATGAGCCACTCCTGGCGCGCACCGCGTGAGGCGGCGCGCCTGTCTGTTCGTTGAGGCGCTGCGCCAGGCTGCGGCGCGCGCGATGCAGTCTTGCCCTGAGCACTTCCCGTCCGATGCCGGTAATGGCTTCGATTTCGGGAAGGTCATGGCCTTCCGCGCGCAATACCAGCAGCGTGCGTTGCATCGGTTCGAGCTCGAGGAATGCCTGCTCCAGCGATCTTTCGCCATCGGCCTGCTGGAGCAGTTCCTCCGGAGTGGGCGCGTCACTGGGCAGGGCCAGTGACTCATCCAGCTCTTCCAGTGCCAGCAAGGGCGAGCGCTTGCGCCGCCGCGCCCCATCGATGAAGCGGTTGTGCAGCACCCTCAGCAGCCATCTCACGGGATGGGCGGTGGCAGTGATATCCGCCGGGTTCTCACACGCTGCGATGCAGGTGTCCTGCACCAGGTCCTGCGCGTCGGCGGTGTTGCGCACCAGCCGGTAGGCCACGCGGAACAGCGTGCCCAGGTGCGGCGCAACCAGCGCGTCGAAGCGATCCGTCCCTGATTCCGCCATGTTCCCCACCCCGTCCCTCGTACCCGGATGACGAACGGAGGCACGCAATGTAACGGGCACTGGTTCGCAGTTTGCGCCGCCGGGTGACTTATTTCGCAGAACGGGATTCTGCTGCTCGCTGCTGCCGGCGGCCCTCCCTATCATCAGGGGTCATGGATGCTTCACCACAGCTCCTGGAAGACGTGGCTGCCGCCACGGGCCACCGCGACCGCGAAGAAATCGAGCTGTCGCTGGTGCAGCTGCTGCAGCAGTTTCTGCAGGCCGATTCCGTGACGCTGTTCAAACTCGTCCGCGAGGGCGGAGTACCACGCGCGGTGCACTGCATCGGCGCGTTGCCGGAACCCGGCGGGCGCGTGCAGATCGTCCGTGGCGGGCCCAACGTGCATCTGCTGGCCGAGCGGGACGCCTGGCGCGCATGCGCGGAGAGCCGCGAGCCGCAGTCCGGCCGGACCGGTCTTGGCCGCCACGAAACCCTGTTCGCCGTCCCTGGCGACGGCGAGGAGATCGCCGGCCTGCTGGAAGTGGTGGGCGGGCAGGCGCTGGACGATCGCGACCTGCAGCTGGTCACCGGAGTGCTGCGCATCGTGCGCAACCACATGGCGCTGATCGACTACGGCGAGCGCGACACGCTCACCGGGCTGCTGAACCGCAAGACCTTTGAAAACCAGTTCGGCAAGCTGCGCGGCGAAATTCCCACCGACGGCAGCAGGCCCTGCTGGATCGGCCTCGTGGACGTCGACCGGTTCAAGGCCGTCAATGACGGCTACGGGCATGTATTCGGCGACGAGGTGCTGCTGCTGATCGGCCAGATCATCCAGCGCAGCTTCCGCGGCATCGACCGGGTGTACCGCTTCGGCGGCGAGGAATTCGTGATCCTGCTGCGCGACACATCAGAGCAGGCCACAGCAGGTGCGCTGGAGCGGCTGCGCGCGGCCGTCGAACGGCACCGCTTTCCGCAGATCGGCACGATCACCGTCAGCATCGGCTGGACGCAGATCCAGCAGCAGGACATGCCGGCCACCGCCATCGAGCGGGCCGACATGGCGCTGTACCACGCCAAGGCCTTCGGCAGGAACTGCATCTTCCAGCACGAAAAGCTCGTTTCAGATGGCAAGGTGACCGGCAACGTGCCCTTGCCGGTCGCGGAAATCGAACTGTTCTGAGCTAGTTCGCTGGCGCAGGCGATGGTCGTGCGGCCGGCGCGGCCGGGGCCGGGCTGGCCGCGGGCGCTGCTGGTCTGGGTGGGGCAGCCGGCGCTGCGGGAGCGGCCGGCCTTGCAGGCGCCGCCGCGGGCTGATGCGGGGACATGCCCGGGATATTCGGAATGCCCATGCGTCCCTGCAGCTTGCCGAGCATCTCCAGGTCGACCTTGCCCGCGATGTTGATCAGCACCAGTTCGTCGTCCTCGGAGGCGACGAACACCATTCCGCCATCGGCGCTGCCATCACGCATCCACATTTCCACGCGATCATCCTCATCCCGCATGGACATGATGTTCTTCCAGCCCTGCGCCCGTACCTGCTTCAGCACTGGCTCGATGTCGGCCATGGAATACATTCCGGGCTTGTCGAACTCGAACACGCGCACCTGGATGGCATCCAGGTTTTCCACCAGTGCCTGGAATTCGGCATCGCTGACGCCCCTGCCACCGCCGCCCATGAAGCCGCCCGCCGACTTCAGCATTTCCTTGTCCAGAGAGATCACCACCGACTCCTTCGCCTTCTCGGCGAGCTTGCTCAGGTCGGGGATGGTGATGCGGGCCGGTTGAGCGGCAGCCAGCGACAGTGCCGGCAGCAGTGCGAGCGCCGCAAGGTATCGCGCGTGTTTCATGTTCCGTTCTCCTCGTTGCCAGCGCGGACCAGCCGCTGTTGAACCTGATTGAGCTTCTCGCTGGTGATTTCCAGGGCCAGCACGAGCTGCTGCCGTGCCACTTCTCCGCGCCGCTGTTCGGCTTGGCTGTGCAGGAGGCCCAGGCCCACGGCCGTGGCCACCACCGATGCGGCCAGCGCCATCGGCAGCTGCAGGCGCGCGCGACGGCGGGGTGCCGCGCCCACCGCGGACATGACGCGGGCGGTGAACTGCGCGCCGGGATCCTGCGGACGCAGTGCGTCGCGCAACGAGTCTTCAATATTCATGGGGATGACCTCCATGCAGCGCGCGCAATGCATCGAGCGAGCGGCGCAGATGGCTCTTGACGGTATTCAGTGGCATGTCGAGCAGCGTCGCGATCTCCGGTGGATCCAGATCTTCCTGGTAGCGCAGCAGCACGACGGCACGCGCGGGTACGGGAAGAACCTGGAGCATGGTCTGCAGACGTCGCGCCGACAGCGGATCGACCTGGTCCGCCGCGATGTCCTCGCCCGCGACATCGAGCGGTACCAGCCGCGGCTGGCGTTCGCGCTGGCGCAGCCGGTCGATGCTGCGGTGGGTCACCGCGCGCAGCAGCCAGTGGATGAGATGGGACTCGCCCTGGATCTGCGACAGCGCGGCATGCAGCTGCACGAAGGCGTCCTGCGCCAGCTCCTCGGCATCCTCGCGCCGGCCGGTCAGGCGCAGCGCCACGCTGAATACCCGCGCCTGGTGAGTGCGCACCAGCCTCGCGAAAGCCTCCATGTCGCCGCGGCGGGCGAGATCCACCACCGTGGCGGCGTGCCCGGCGGCCGGTGCCGGGCGCAGCGCCGCGGCCCCGGTATCAGAGGCAGCGGCGGCGCCCGGCAGTGGGCCGGATACAGGGGAAAATTGCAGGCTCACAACTCCCTATACGCCGGATCAGCCCGGCGCGGATGCAGCCTGGAGGGAAAATTTCAGTGTGACAGGACCAGCCGCGGGGCGACGATGGTGCGCTCGGTCTCCACCACGTCTTCTTCGGGCATGGGCCGGCCCAGGAAAAAGCCCTGGGCGTAGTGGCAGCCCAGCGATTGCAGGATGGCGAGCTGTTCGGCCGTTTCCACGCCCTCGCCCACGCTGCACTTGCCCAGGTTCTCCACCAGCGTGATGGTTGCGTGGATCACGGCCAGGGTATCCGGGCCGGCCGCCAGGCCATTGATGAACGAGCGGTCGATCTTGATGACGTCGAAGGGGTAGTCGCGGAGGCACCCCAGCGAGGAGGTGCCCGTGCCGAAGTCATCCATGGCCAGGCGCACGCCCACCTCGCGGAGCTGGTGCATCAGCGCCAGCGAAGCAGCCGGATCGCGCATCACCTCGCGCTCGGTGACTTCAAGCTGCAGGCTTTCCGGCGGCAGGTGCGCGGCATCCAGCGCGTCGTGGACGGTGCGCAGCAGTTTCGGCCCCTGTGCCAGCTCGGCGCGCGAGACATTGACGCTGACCACGCGCGGAGCTTTCTGGGGATCCAGGCGCTGCCAGCGCGCCAGCGCCGCGCAGCTCTCGCGCATCACCCATTCGCCCATGGGAATGATGAGGCCCGACTCCTCCGCCAGCGGCACGAACTCGCTCGGGGAGATCGGGCCCAGCGTGGGATGCGTCCAGCGGATCAGCGCTTCGACGGAGCTGCGCTTGCCGGTGTCCAGCTCGACGATGGGCTGGTACACCAGCGAGAGCTGGCTGGTGCCCAGCGCCTCGCGCAGGCTGGTCTCGATGGTGAGGTTGCGCGCCAGCCGCGTGTGCATGGCGTCGTTGAAGAACACCGAGCAGGCACGGCCCGCGCGCTTGGCCTCGTACATGGCGAGGTCGGCGTTGCGCACGATGGTCTCGGCATCCTCCAGGCAGTGCTCGCTGGAGACGATGCCCACGCTGGCCGTGGTGTGCACGTCGCGGCCGTGGATCTTGTACGGCTCCGACAGCGCGACCAGCAGGCGGCCGGCAATCCGCGCCGCGTCATCGCTGCGCTCCACGTCGTTCAGCAGCAGCAGGAACTCGTCGCCGCCGAAGCGGGCGATCTCGTTGCGGGAGTGCGGCGAAGTGTCGGCGTTGCGCAGCGTGCGGCGCAGGCGATCGGCCATGTGGACGAGCAGCTCGTCGCCGGCCTGGTGGCCCATGGCATCGTTGACCACCTTGAAGCGGTCGAAGTCCAGGAACAGCACGGCGAACATCTTCTGCCGCCCGTCGCGGACACGTTCGATGGATGCCTTCAGCCGTTCCATGAAGTCCAGCCGGTTGGCGAGCCCAGTCAGCCGGTCGCGACGCGCCGCGTCGGCCAGCTCGCGCTCCACGGCCTTGCGGTGCGAGATGTCCTGCACCACCGACCACACCACCTCGCGGCCGCTGACATCGGTCATGCGGATGCCGGAGATGATGACCGGATAGCGGGAGCCATCCTTGCGCTGCAGCTCGCGCTCACGCTGGCCAGTGGGCTGGTTCAGCGGCCCGCCATCGGAACGCGCGGCGAGCTGGTCGAAGCTCATCCTGAGGATTTCCTCGCGGCTGTAGCCGCCGGGCTCGAGGAAGGCATCGTTCACCTGCAGGAAGCGCCGCGTGCGGTAGTCGGTCAGCGTGATGCCCACGGGTGAGCGCTCGAACAGCGAGCGGAATTTCAGCTCGCTTTCCGTCAGTGCCGACTCACCCACCTTGCGGGCCGTGATGTCCAGTTGCGTGCCCACGACCCGCACGGGCGCGCCGTCCGCGGAACGCTCGATCACGGTGCCGCGGGACAGCACCCAGATCCAGCGGCCTTCGGCATGACGCAGGCGGTAGTCGAGCTGGAAGACATAGCCGCTGTCATTGAAGCAGGCGTCGATGACCTGATCGACCTTCGGCAGGTCTTCGGGATGCACCAGCGAGCGCCACTCGGCCACCGACATCGCGGCGGAGTGGTCGCGTTCGACTCCCACCATCTGTGCCCAGCGTTCGCTGACGAAGATGGTGTCGCGCCCGACCAGCGCCTCCCAGTAACCGACGCCGGTGCCTTCGACGACGGCGGTCAGCAGTTCCTGCTGTTTCGCAAGCGCCCGGCTGCCCTGCAGTGCCAGCAACCGGCTGCGGTACCAGAAGGCCACCGCCAGCGCCGAGAGCACCACGATGGCCGTGAAGACGCCGTAATCAGACAGATGCAGGTGACCCGATCCGCGCGCGAGAAGCAGGGCAGCGCTGCCACCAGCACCCAGCAGGAGGGCACTGGATTCCAGTACGGCACGCAGTCTGCGCCGCCAGGTTTCGCGCGCATCCTGCGCCCGCGGGAAGGAAGGAATCGACATGTCACTGGTGTATCGGCGCTGCAACGCGATCGTGGAGCGTGCCGGGGTGAATATGTGATACGTTTCTCGCCCGCATGCCGATCACCGACGCAGACATTGTCCGGGCAGCCACATCCCTGGGCGTCATCGGCGGCGACACCCACGCAGCGCACCGAATCCTGGCCGCCCTGTGCGATCCCAGCCTCGATTCCCGCCAGGTCGCCGAGATCATCCAGCGCGAGCCGGGCCTGTCGGCACGCGTCCTGAAGGTGGCCAACTCGGCCTTCTATGGCAGCTCGCGCCACATCGCCACCGTCGACCGGGCATTGGTGCTGCTGGGGCTGGATGCCGTGCGTGGCATCGCCGCGGCGGCCTGCCTGGACCGCAGCGTCGCGCGCCGCAGCCCGCAGGCAGCGATCTCTCCGCAGGCGCTCACGCATCACTGTGTGGCCAGCGCCTTCGCGGCCGAATCATTGACGAAGCGCTGCGGCCGTTCCGCTCCCGAAGCCTTCATGGCAGCGCTGCTGCATGACTTCGGTGTGCCCGTGCAGGAACGGGTGGATTCCGCCGGTGTAGTGAAGCTCATGGAGGCACTGCAGGGCGATCCGGCCGCGGAACCAGCAGTACTGGAAGCGCAGCTGGTGCAGGTGAGCCATTCCCGTTGCGCCGAAGTGGTGTTCGAGCACTGGAACCTGCCGCCGGCCATCGTGCGGGCGGTGTGCCATCACGACAACCCGGCGCAGGCACCCGGGCCGGTGCGCGAGCTCACCACGCTGGTACACCTGGGCGTGCAATGCGCGCTGGAGGCCGGCTTCACCCATCCGCTGGAGCCGCGGCAGATGCGGGTGCCGCGCGAGCCATTGCTGCGATCACTGGGCCTGACCGAGGAGGTCATCGCGCCCATCGTGGCAGGACTGTCCGAGCGCGTGCTGCTGGTGGCCGAATCCGCCTGAGGTTCAGCCCTCGGGTAGCGGAATGAACTCCGTCTCGCCGGGCACGCCGGCGAATCTTCCGGCGCGCCAGTCGGCCTTTGCCTGCTCGATGCGCTCGCGCGAGGAGGACACGAAATTCCACCAGATATGCCGGGGGCCATCGGCGGGTTCGCCCCCCAGCAGCATGCAGCGCGCGGGCGATGTATCGGAGCCGGTGAGCGTGACGGGCTGCCCGGGCCTGAGCACGAGCATGCGCCCCGGTCCGAAGCGTTCTCCGCCCAGGTCGATCTCCCCCTCGATGGTGTAGATGGCGCGCTCGGGATAGCGCGCGTCGAAGTGCAGTGACGCGCCCGGCGCCAGGATGAGATCGGCATAGATCATGCCCATGGGCGTGCGCACCGGGGAGGTCACGCCCTGTATCTCGCCCACGATCAGCCGCAGCTCCACGCCGCGCTCACCCAGGAGCGGCAACGCCTTGCTGCCGAAATGCTGGAAGCTGGCCGCCTGCTCTTCATGCGAGCGCGGCAATGCCACCCAGGCCTGGATGCCGGAAAGTTCATGCGCGGCGGCGCGTCGCAGGGTATCGGTACGCTCGGAGTGCACGATGCCGCTGCCGGCCGTCATGAGATTCATCTCGCCGGGGCGGATGGCCTCGACCGAACCCAGCGAGTCGCGGTGCATGATCTCGCCGCGCAGAAGGTAGGTGACCGTGGCGAGGCCGATGTGGGGATGCGGGCGCACGTCGATGCCCTGCCCCGCTGCGAACTGCGCGGGACCCATCTCATCCCAGAAGATGAAGGGGCCGATCATGCGTTTCTCGGCGGCGGGCAGTACCCGCCGCACCTCGAAGCCGCCCAGGTCGCGGGCCCTGGGCACCACGATGGTTTCCAGTGCGGCGTCGGCGCGCGCGCCCTCTGTTCCACTGCGGAACTGGGCGGCAGGTTCATTGCAGGCTGTCCAGCTCATCGGATCTTCCTCACGAAATGGCGCGGAAACGGCGCCGGGCCAGCAGCGGATCCACCCGCGCCAGAAGCAGATAGGCGAAGCGTGACCACAGGCGGCGTGGCCAGGTGCGCGTGGCCAGCCAGGCACGCGCTTCGACGGGGCGCGAATGCACCAGGCACTGTTCATACCAGCGACGCGCATCGGCGGCCAGCTCGGGCCACTTCAGCCGCAACACCAGCTCATAGTTGATGCGCAGGCTCCGGCGGTCGAGGTTGCAGCTTCCCACGTAGACGATGTCGTCAACGACCATCAGCTTCGCGTGCAGGATCTGCGGCTGGTACTCGTACAGATCGATGCGCCGGCGCATGAGCCTGCGGTACAGGCGTTCGGCCGCATGCTTGGCCAGCGCCACGTCGGTGCGGCCAGCCAGCAGCACCCGCACGCTGCCGCGCCGGCGCGCGCGGTAGAGCAGCCGGCGCACTGGCAGGTCAGGAAGGAAATACGCGGAGGCGATGTCGATATCGTGGCCATGCCTGATGTCATGGCGCAGCCATTCGCGCACCATGCCGCGCGAGGAGCCCGGGCCGGCAGTGAGCAGGCTCACATCCGCCACGGCGCTGCGGCGACCGGGCCGCTGCAGCACGCCGCGGAATGCGGCAATGCGGCGCAGCCGCTCGAACCAGCGCAGCGCGCGCGCGGTGAAAGGAGCGAGGCGGTACAGGCCGTCGAAGCTGCGCTCCAGGTCGGCCACCACCGGTCCGCGGATGGCGACGCCGGTGTCGCACCAGCCACGCTGCACGC
>Ga0315912_10005592_pt1 | contig 11506 bp, 12 predicted proteins | sample VfabasoilMG_FD_204469 | JGI IMG/M metagenome (GOLD analysis project Ga0315912, IMG submission 204469) | Garden soil microbial communities collected in Santa Monica, California, United States - V. faba soil | ecosystem: Environmental > Terrestrial > Soil > Garden | place: USA: California...
TTCGGCAGCAGCTTCCTGGCGAGCGCGTGATCTGGATGGCTCGAAATTTCTGGATAGAGAATTTTTTCAACGAAAGGACTGGACGAAAGAAAGTTAACGACCTTCCTCGTGCTTTCCACGTGCCGCGGCATGCGCAAGTGCAGCGTCTCGATGCCCTGCAGGATCTGGAAGGCGGTCATCGGCGCCATGCAGGCGCCGAAATCGCGCAGGCCTTCGCGCCGCGCGCGCAGCAGGAAGGCGCGCGTGCCGGATTCTTCCTCGAAATCCATGTTGTGGAAGCCGGCGTAGGGCGCGGTGAGCTGCGGGAACTTGCCGCTTTTTTCCCAGTCGAAGCGGCCGGAATCGACGATCACGCCGCCGATGGCGATGCCGTGGCCGCCGAGGAACTTGGTCGCCGAGTGGTACAGCAGGTCGGCGCCGAGTTCGAACGGTTTCATGAGGTAGGGCGTGGTGAATGTGGCGTCCACCAGCAGCGGCAGGCCCGCCTCGTGCGCGATCTTCGACACCGCCGGGATGTCGAGCACGTCCAGTCCCGGATTGCCGAGCGTTTCGCCGAACAGCAGCCGGGTATTGGGTTTGATGCTCCTTTTCCAGCTTTCCAGGTCGCGCGGCTGAACGAACGTCGTCTCGATGCCGAACCGCTTCAGCGTGTAGCCCAGCAGGTTGTGCGAGCCGCCGTAGAGCGCCGCCGAGGCGACGATGTGGCTGCCCGCATCCATGAGCGTGGCGACCGCCAGGTGCAGCGCGGCCTGCCCGCTGGCCGTGGCGATGGCGCCCACGCCGCCTTCCAGCGCCGCCATGCGCTCCTCGAACACTGCGACGGTGGGGTTGGAAATGCGCGAGTAGACGTGCCCCGCGCGCTCCATGTTGAACAGCGACGCCGCGTGCGCGGCGTCCTTGAACACGTAGGAAGTGGTCTGGTAGATCGGGACCGCGCGCGCGCCGGTCGCGGGGTCGGGCGACTGCCCCGCGTGGAGCGCGAGGGTGTCAAACCCCGGGTATTTTGGTCCCGCCAAGACTCAGTGCAGGTGCTTGCGCGAGGGCCGCGTCGCGGTCTCGAAGGCGCGCTCGGGCTTCTTCTCGTCGGTGGCGTGCGCCTTCCAATCCTGCTCGAACAGGCGGTCCACCAGAGCGGTCACCTCGGCGACCTGCTCCTTGCCGAACTGGCGCGCCAGCAGCGCGGTGACGTCCTCCACCATGCAGCGGCGCTGCGCCTCGTGGATGGCATGCGCGGTCGGGCCGACGAACAGCAGCCGCGTTTCCTGCTCGCCGTTTTCCAGGTACAGCGTGAGTTCGACTTCGACCGCCTCGTAGCACAGCGGGCCGAGGTTCTCGAGCGCGGACTCCAGCGCCGGATGGAAGCTGCGGCCGGTTTCGCCGGTCCAGCACATCAGGAACATGAGTTCCTTCTCGTCGTAGCGCAGGCCGGGCTCGTCCGGCTCCAGGCTCTTGACGTCGGCCAGGCCCTCGGCGTCGAGGTAATCCAGCAGCGGCGCGACGGCCTGCTCGATCTGCTTCTTCGACACGCCTTCGAGCATCGGGATGTCGGCGTGCAGGTGCACTTCGATACGCATGGCGGCTTTCCCGGGGGATTGGATGCGCATTTTATCACGCGCAATTCGGCCAAAACCGACCGTCGGCGCCGGTAAACCGACCTGCGGCAAGGCGCGTTATTGCAGATGAGACGAGAATGAATTCACACGCCTAGCTGCCCACGGAGGTAGCCATGAACGTGATGTACAACAGCGACAATTATTACGTGGTCGAATTCCCGGGCCGCCACGGCATCGAACTGGTGGACAAGACCATGGGCCGCGCCGGGTTTCTCGAAGGCGAAGTGGAAGTGAAATTCCGCGCCTCCATGGCGGACCTCGCCGCGGGCGAGCCCAGCACGGAGTCGGTGGACGAATTCCTCGGCCACTACGACGCGCTGCTGATCAACTCGGTCGCCCTGCACTGAATTCTTGGTTAGCATCAGGCCGATGCCACGGCCTGACTATGCAGGGAACGGCTTTGTAAATCTCGTTGCCTCGCTCGTCGAGGCGCGCGGCGGCGCTCCCCGCCATGCGCCCCTGGCATCCTTGCCGGTGGCCGAACTGCGCACGGCGCAGAACATCCTGTTTGTGATCGTCGACGGTCTGGGCGACAACTACCTGCAGGCGAACGGCGCGGGCGGCGCCCTCACCCGCCACCGCCGCGGCGCGATCAGCGCGGTGTTCCCCTCCACCACCGCCAGCGCCATCACCACCTCCTTCACCGGCGCCACGCCGCAGGAGCACGGGCTGACCGGCTGGTTCACCTACTTCTCGGAGGCCGCCTGCGTCGGTGCGCCGCTACCCTTCCAGCGGCGCGGCGAGCGGGCCTCTCTCGGCATTGCGCCGCGGCGGATTTTCACCGAGCGCTCTCTGTTCGACACGCTGGCCACGCGCAGCCTGGTCGTCTCCTACCGGCCGATCATCGATTCGCTGTACAACGCGCACCACTGCGGCGGCGCCGAGCGCCTGGCCTACGACAACCTGGAAGGGTTCCTCGCGCAGACCGTGGCGGCGGTGAAATCCGGGCCGCAGAAGAAGCTCGTGTACGCGTATTGGCCGGAGTTCGACGCGCTCTCGCACCACCACGGCGTCGGCAGCGCCGAAGTGCGCGCGCATTTCGGCGCGCTGAACGCCGTGTTCGGCGAACTGCTGGCGCAGCTGGCGGGCAGCGATACGCTCATCGTGCTGACCGCGGACCACGGCTTCATCGATTGCCCGCTCGAGGAGGCGGTGGAATTGCCCGTCGGACTGTCGGCAATGCTCAAGTTTCCGTTGTGCGGCGAACGGCGCGTGGCGTTCTGCCATGTGCATGACGCGAAGAATTTCATTGCAAAGGCCAAGGACGTATTTGCCGGCCGTGCCGACGTTCGTCCCAGCCGGGGACTGCAGGACGAGGGCTGGTTCGGCCCCGGGCGCGCGCACCCGCATTTCGCGGAGCGAATCGGCGACGTGGCGATTGTCATGCACGGCCGCGGCACGGTAAAAGACTGGGTGAGCGGCGAGCCGCGGCACCTGCACATCGGCAATCACGGCGGCGCGAGCGCAGACGAAATGCACATTCCCCTGGTGGTGGCGAAAACATGAAAACACGCGTCAACGGCATCGAGGTCAACTACGAAATCCACGGCAAGGAGGGCGCGCCCTGGCTCACGCTCAGCCACTCGCTCGCCTGCAGCGTGCGCATGTGGGACCCGCAGATCGCGGCGCTGAAGGACAGGTACCGCATCCTCGCCTACGACACGCGCGGCCACGGCGCGACCGAGGCACCGAAAGGGGCCTATACGCTGGAGCAGCTTGCCGACGATCTGTTTTTTCTACTCAAAGAATTGAAAATAACTTCGACACACTATTGCGGCCTGTCGATGGGCGGCATGATCGGCCAGACCTTCGCGCTCAAGTACCCGGGCATATTCAGGACGCTGACGCTGGCCGACACCACCAGCCGGTATCCGGCGGAGGCGGCGCCGGTGTGGGCGGAGCGCGTGAAGACCGCGGAAGCCAAAGGCATGGAGCCGCTCGCGCAGCCGACGTTGGAGCGCTGGTTCACCGAGCCCTTCCGCAAGGCCAATCCGGCCGTGGTGGACGGCATCCGCAAGCTCATCATCGCCACGCCGGTGGCCGGCTACGCCGGCTGCTGCCACGCGCTGCCGAAAATCAACGCCACCGCGCGGCTGAAGGAAATCAAGTGCCCGATCCTGGTGATCGTCGGCGAGCAGGATCCCGGCACGCCGGTGGCGATGGCGAAGGAGATCCACGACAACGCGCCCGGCTCGAAACTGGTGGTGCTGCCGCAGGCCGCGCACCTGGCGAATCTGGAACAGCCCGCGGGCTTCACCCGCGCGCTGGAGGACTTTATTAAGTAGTCACCCAGTTCGCGACGTCCGCAACCGCTGCCCGGCGCGTGCGGAATTTGTTGGCCGGGTGCTGCGCGTCCTCGTAGCCGAAAGACATGCCGCAGACGATGCGGCGGTCCTCGCCGATGCCGAAGAACTCGCGCAGGATTTTCGGATGCGTCGACAGCGCGGCCTGCGCGATGCTCGCCACCCCCAGGCTGCGCGCGGCCAGCATGAAGTTGTTCACCCAGGCGCCGCAATCGAGCACGCCGTACACGCCCAGCGCCTCGTCGCTGGTGACCACCATCGCGTGCGGCGCGCCGAACAGCCGGTAGTTCTCCATGCCCTGCTTCGCCGAGGCTGCGCGATCGCCCTTGGCGACGCCGACCGCGTCGTAGAGCTGGAAACCGCATTCGCGCCGGCGCTCGAGATAGACGCCTCGGTATTCCCTGGGAAACGGATATTCGGGCTCGGCCTTGCCGGCCGGCACGCCCGCCAGCAGCGCCGCGCGCAGGCGATCCGTCGCCTTGCCGCTGGCGATGTGCGCCTGCCAGGGCTGCGCATTGCACCAGGACGGCGTGCGCTGCGCCATCTCCAGGATGCGCTCGATGGTCTCGCGCCCGACTTCGCGCGGCAGGAAAGCGCGGCAGCTGTAGCGCTGCGCGAGCAGTTGCCCGAACACCTGCGATGCCTGCTGCACTTCCGCCATGCCATTGCCTCCTAGGACGCGCCGACGCCCGCCACGCCGCGGTCGATGAATTCACGCGATTGTTCCAGCACCGCCAGGCGCCATTCGGCGTCGGCGGGATAGAAGGCGGCCTCGTACTCGCGCCGCACCTTCGCCGCGAGCACCGGGTCGCGCGGTCCCTCGAAGCGCATCCAGCGCTGCGCCATGCTGGCGCGCTGCATTTCGTGGCGCGGCCGGGTGCCGAATTCCACCACCACGCAGGTCACCTCCGCCTGCGGCAGCATGCCGGTGACCGCGTCGATGATGGTGCCGCTGTAGCTGGCGAGCTTCTTGTGCGTCACGCCCTGCAGGTTCACCGCGCGCTCGCCCCACCAGGCGCGCGCCCGCTCGCGCGCGGGCGAACCCTCCGGGTGAAAACACAGGTAGATGTGCTCGCACCACGGGCCGATGCCGGTGTGCAGGTCCATGAAGGCCACCTTGCGCGCGCGCCCCAGGTGCGTTTCCAGCGCGGCGCGGAAGGCGTCGTTCGACCATTGCGGATGCGTGCCGCCGTAGAAGATGCCGTCCGGCCGCGTGTACTGGCCGCCGTTGAAGGCGTCCGAGAACGCCTTCTCGCCGACCTTGTCGCGGTAGGCGTCGAGACCTGCGAACACGCCCGCGATCGCCTCTTCGTTCCAGTCGCGGATCGCGATCACCGGGTGCAGGTCCTCGTAGCCGCGGTTGCTCGGCAGGGACTTGGAGAAATCGATGAAGTTGCGGTTGAGGTCGACGTTCTCCTCGGTGACGCGCGTCTTGTGCGCGAAGCCCCAGGGGTTGTGCGCGTGAAAGAAAATCACCGCGGTGTCCTTGGGCAGGCGCGGCCGGCCGCGCAGCCAGGCGCGCTGCACCGCCGAGCCGGAATAGCCCTCGATGCCGTGCGTGCCGCTGCCGACGAGGAACACGCGCGAAGCGTCGCCCGGCCCGAGCACCGACACGTCCAGGAACAGCGCTTCGCCGCCCGGCCCGCGCTCGCCCGGATGCTGGTAGCTCGCGAGCTTCGCGCCCGCGCGGCGCGCCGCGTCGACGAATTTCTTGCGCGCCTCGGCATACGAATCCGAAAACGCCGCCAGGTCAGCCATCCAGCCCCTGCCAGCGCTTGAGGTTCTTGGAAGCGATGCCGTAGAGGTCCAGCACGCGGCCCACGGTATGCGCGACCAGGTCGGCGATGCTCTTTGGCTTCGCGTACAGCGCGGGCACCGGCGGGAAAATGATGCCGCCCATCTCGGTGACCGCCACCATGTTGCGCAGATGCGCCAGATTGAGCGGCGTCTCGCGCACCAGCAGCACCAGGCGGCGGCGCTCCTTCAGCGCCACGTCGGCGGCGCGCGACACCAGGTCGTCGGCGTGCGCATGCGCGGCCGCCGCCAGCGTGCGCATCGAGCAGGGCGCGATCACCATGCCCTCGGCGAGGAAGGAACCGCTGGCGATGGGGGCGGCAATATCGCGCGGATGGTAGGCGGCGAGCGCCAGCTTCTCCACGTCCTTCCTCTTCATGCGCAACTCGTGCCAGCAGTTGAGCGCACCCGCGTCCGACAGCACCAGGTGGCTTTCCCAGCCCGGCGCCGCGCGCAGCGCGCGCAGCAGCTCGACGCCGTAGGCGGCGCCGCTCGCGCCGGTGATCCCCACCACCAGCCTGCGTTTCTGCCGGGTTGCCATCGACCCTAGCCTACCTGATTAGAATAGGGCCACCAAGGACAGGAGGAGGAAACCATGGACGAATCCCGCCGCAGTTTTCTGGGTGGCGTTGCCGGCGCCGGCGCCTACGCGCTGCTGGGCGATGCCGCAGCGCAGGACAAGCCGGCCGCGACACCAGCCGTTCCGCCCGCGCCGCCCGGCACCGTCGACAACGCGGCGATCAAGGCCGAAAAGCACGCTTCGATGCAGTACCACTCCGAGCGCCCGCTGACCGGATCGGTCCCCGCGCACCAGCACGATTTCGACGTCACGCCGAACGACCGCATGTTCGTGCGCAACAACCTGCTCACGCCGGACATCAATGCCGCACAGCACCGCCTGACGGTGAAGGGCCTGGTGGACAAGGAAGTCTCGTTCTCGCTCGACGAACTGAAGAAGGGGTTTCCCGCGGTGACGCTGCAGGGCATGGTCGAATGCGCCGGCTCCGGCCGCAGCAATTACCTGCCCACGGCGAGCGGCACGCCCTGGGGCCAGACCGGCGGCATGGGCTGCCCGAAATGGACCGGCGTGCGCGTCGCCGACGTGCTGAAGGCCGCCGGCCTGAAATCCACCGCTGCGCACGTCGCCGGGCAAGGCGGCGATCCGGGCATGATCGCCACCGCCGCCCCGGTGATCCGCTCGGTGCCGCTCGCCAAGGCGCTGGACGACCAGACGCTGCTCGCCTGGGAGATGAACGGCGCGCCGCTGCCGAAAGTGCACGGCTACCCGCTGCGCCTGGTGGTGCCGGGCTGGGTCGGCTCGGCCTCGACCAAGTGGGTGCACACGCTCAACGTGCTGGATGCGCCGTTCAAGGGCACCTACATGACCAGCAGCTACGTGACGCCGAAGTTCCAGGTGGAACCGGGCCAGAAGATGCCGCCTGACACGGTGTCGACGGAGGCCTGGCCGGTGAAATCGATGATCACCTTCCCCGCACCCAACGCGCGCGTGAAGGGCTCGGAGCGCATCACGGTGCGCGGCCGCGCCTGGGTCGGCCAGGGTTCGATCGACCGCGTCGAGATCTCGGTGGACGAAGGCGTGAGCTGGCAGCGCGCCGCGCTCGGCCCGCGCGGCGACAAGTACGCCTGGCGCACCTTTACCTTCGACTACCAGGCGCCGCGTTTCGGCTACCTGACCTTCCTCGCGCGCGCCTGGGACGACCGCGGCAACGCGCAGCCGATGGCCGCGGGCTGGAATCCGCTCGGCTATTTCTGGAACGGGGTGCACCGCGTCGGGGTGATGGTTGAGGCTTGAGCGCGGGCTGGCCTGCGCGGCGCTGCTGTTGTTCGGCCAGGCGGGCCTCGCCCAGAATCCGGACAAGCTGACCTCGGGCCCGGGCGCCACGCTCACCGAGAACAAGTGCAAGATCTGCCACGAGTTGCAGCACATCCGCAGGACGCCGCTGTCGCGCGGCGAGTGGGCCGACAACCTGAAGAACATGCGCGAGCGCGGCACGCCGATGAGCGACGAGGAGATGGCGGTGATCCTCGACTATCTCGCCGCCTACTACAGCCGCGATCCGGCGCCGCCGGCCGCGCCCGACACGCTGGCCGGGACGGGCGGCGATCCCGTCGGCAAGCTGCTTGATGCGCACGCCTGCAGCGGCTGCCACACGCTGGACAAGCGCGTGGTCGGCCCTTCGTTCCGTGAAGTCGCGCGGCGCTACGCGGGAGATGCGGGCGCGGCCGCGCGCCTGGCGGCAAAAATCCGCGCCGGCGGCCAGGGCAGCTGGGGACAGGTGCCGATGCCGCCTGCCGCAGGAATCGCGGATGCCGACCTGGCGACGCTGGTCGGCTGGGTGCTCCAGCAAAAGTGAGCCGCGGGTAGCGGTGGTATCGTTGCCTTCGCGATGCAGAAGCGCGGCGGATTGAAGCGTGCGGTGCTGGGGCTGGCCCTGCTGGCCTTGCTCGTTGGCATGAACACCGCGGATGCGCAGAAGCGGCGCCTGCCTTCGCGCACCGAACCGATTCCCGACACCGAAACCGGCGCGAAGGCCGGCACGGCGGGCAGCGAGGAACCGGCACCGCCCAAGCTTATGATTTACGGGCCGCCGGTCGCGCCGCTGGGCGCGCCGCCCGCGCCACCGATCCCGGAATCGGTGCTCAAGCCCGAGGCACCTGCAGCACCGGTTGCTGCGCCTGCCGCCGCACCGGTCGCTGTTCCTGCGCCTGCGCCCGCGCCTGCTCCCGCACCGGTCGCCGTTCCTGCGCCAACGCCTGCACCGGCCCCAGTCGCTGCACCCGCGCCTGTTCCCGCTCCCGCTCCGGTGGCCGCGCCTGCGCCGGCCGTTGTGCCAACACCGCCGCCGGTCGTCCGGCCGGCGCCACTACCCGCCGAACCGGTGGCCGTGCCTATTCCCGCGCCTGCGCCGGCACCTGTCGCCGTGCCAACGCCGCCCCCCGCTGTGCCCGCAACGCCGCCTGTCGTCCGGCCGACGCCGCTGCCCTCCGAGCCGGTGGCGGTGCCGATTTCCGCGCCCGCACCCGCGCCTGTCGCCGCGCCGGCGCCTGCCGCTGCGCCGGTACCGGTGGCAAAGCCGGAAGTCATCGTGCCGCCACCCGCGCCGCAGCCCATCGTCAGGCCGGCGCCAATCGTGGCGCCGCCTGCGCCGGCACCGCAACGGCGCGAAGTCGCCACCGCCGCGCCGTCGTCGTCCGCCGCGCCGAAGCTGGACGCGAAGACCGTGGAGCAGATTTTTTCCTGCCTGGCGCCCGGCCTGCCGGCGGAATGGAAGCGCACCTGGGTGGTGGTCACCAACAGCGGCGCCGGAGCGGCTGGGAAGTTCTATTACACGTCAACCTCCCGCGACCAGGATGCGGAGGAATTTACGCCCTGCAATGCGGCGGAGGTCGCGCGCCGCATCGCGACCTTGAGCGACGCGCAGGGGAATTGGCGCTCGGCGCGCCTCGCGATCGACAGCGAAGGCGCCTACAAGCTGGACTTCGAATAGTCGGCCCTGTCGGGCCTGTCGGGCCCGCCGGGCCTGTCAGGCCTTCCTGAGGAAATCAAAGTCGCAGCCGTCTTCGGCCTGCAGCACGTGGTCCATGTAGAGCTTGGCGTAGCCGCGCGCGGGAACCGCGACCGGCGGCTTCCAGGACTTCTTGCGCTCCGCCAGTTCCTTTTCTGAAACCAGCAGGTCGATGGTCCGTTTCTTCACCGACAGCTTGATGCGGTCGCCGTTCTTCACCAGCGCGAGCGGCCCGCCGGCCGCGGCTTCGGGCGAGACGTGCAGCACGATGGTGCCGTAGGCGGTGCCGCTCATGCGCGCATCCGAAATGCGCACCATGTCCTTCAGGCCTGCGCGCGCGAGCTTCTGCGGAATCGGCAGGTAGCCCGCCTCGGGCATGGCATAGCCTGATTTCGGCCCGGCGTTCTGCAGCACCATGAAATCGTCGGCGCTGATGTCGAGCGCCGGGTCGTCCACGCGCGCGGCGAGATCGTCCAGCGAACTGAACACCACCGCGCGCCCTTCGCGCTCGAACAGATTCGCGTCCGCCGCCGAGCGCTTGAGGATGGCGCCGTTGGGCGCGAGCGAGCCGAACAGCGCCACCAGGCCGCCCTCTTTCGCGAGCGGCTCCTGGATCGAGCGCACCACGGCACGATCCACCCAGGCGCCTTCCTCGTGCGCCAGGCGCTCGCCCATGGTTTCGCCGGTCACGGTCATGGCGTCCAGGTGCAGCAGCGGCTTGAGCTCGCGCAGCACCGCGCCGATGCCGCCGGCGGCGTAGAGGTCCGACATGTAGAACTGGCCGGTCGGCTTGAGATCCACCAGTACCGGCGTGGTGTCGGAAATTTCATTCAGCCGGTGCAGGTCGATTTTCACGCCGACGCGGCCCGCGATCGCGGTCAGGTGCACGATGGCGTTGGTCGAGCCGCCGATGGCGAGCAGCACGCGGATGGCGTTCTCCACCGACTTGTGCGTGATGATCTGCGAGGGGCGGATCGGCTTGGCGACCAATTCGACCGCGCGCCGGCCGCTCGCTTCGGCCGCGCGCAGGCGGTCGGCGTGCACCGCCGGGATCGCCGCGCTGCCGGGCAGCGCCATGCCGATCGCCTCGGCAATGGAGGCCATGGTGGAGGCCGTGCCCATCACCGCGCAGCTGCCGGCAGTGGTGGCGAGGTTGCCCTCGACATCGGCGATGCCTTGCGCGTCCACTTTGCCGGCGCGGTGCATGGCCCAGAAGCGCCGGCAGTCGGTGCAGGCGCCGAGGCGCTCGCCCTTGTAGGAGGTCGGCATCATCGGGCCGCCGATCAGCTGCACCGCCGGCAGGTCGGCGCTGGCCGCGCCCATCAGCTGCGCCGGCACGGTCTTGTCGCAGGCGCCGATCAGGACCACCGCGTCCATCGGCTGCGCGCGCACCATCTCCTCGACGTCGATCGACATCAGGTTGCGGAACATCATCGAGGTCGGGCTGAGGAACACCTCGCCCAGCGACACCGTGGGGAAGTCGATCGGCAGGCCGCCCGCGGCGATCACGCCGCGCTTGACCGCTTCCACCAGCTCGGGGAAATGGCGGTGGCAGTTATTGAAGCCGCTCTTCGAATCGGCGATGCCGACCACGGGCCGCGCCAGCATTTCGCCGGAATAGCCCATGCTCTTGGCGAACGAGCGGCGCAGGTACAGCGAAAAGGCGGGATCGCCGTAATTGGTCAGCCCCCGGGCCAGGCCCTGCTTTTTGCTGTCGCTCATGGCGGCGTGACTGACCGTGGAATTCCTGCGACGGAAAGCCGGCAGGAAGCCGGCATAACCCGCTAGCGCTGCTTGTTGCGCTGCCTTCTGCGCCCGGACTTCTGGCCGTGATTCTGGCCCGGGTTCTGCCCATGATTCTGCCCATGGCTCGGCCCCGGCTGGCCGGGTAGCCGCTGAGGGTTGGCGGCGAGCATGCGCTTGAGTGCTTCCTCGGCGCGCCGGTCCAGTTCTTCGTCGCTGATATTCGGGTAGGGCTTGCGTTCTCTCATGGATGTAAGTCTAGCTGATTTAAGCCTTTGATTCTAAGTAGTGGGCAGTATCCCACCTATTTATCCTGGCCGATTGTGGTTGCATTCCCACAATACCAATCGTACTGTCGCGCCAGGAGGCTGGGCGGCATGGAAGCGATCGCGGAAGTCGGCGGCAGTCTGCTCGACAGCATCTCGGCATTTTGCCGCGACAACAGCATTGCCGAGTCCACCTTCGGGCGCCGCGCTGTCAACGACGGCAAGTTCGTCGCGCGCCTGCGCGACGGCGCGCGCATCAC
>Ga0315912_10005593_pt1 | contig 11506 bp, 8 predicted proteins | sample VfabasoilMG_FD_204469 | JGI IMG/M metagenome (GOLD analysis project Ga0315912, IMG submission 204469) | Garden soil microbial communities collected in Santa Monica, California, United States - V. faba soil | ecosystem: Environmental > Terrestrial > Soil > Garden | place: USA: California...
TTGGTCCGGTCAGATGCGCCACCCAAGGTACGATAGGTTCGGTTAGCGGCAAAGTGGGCTCCGTTCCCAACCGCCGCCTGGAGCAAATTGTACTGGTAGTAGGTGTAGCCATATTGGAAGCTACCCGCCATGGCAGGAATCAGGACACCGCTCGCTAGTGCGAACTCTACTATGGCGCTGCCCCGTCGGTTGGTGTTTCGGCGAATCATTATTGCAGCAACCTCAACAACCCAGACCCGTTGGCGCTGTTACCAGTCGGAGTGCTAGCGGGCCCAATGTAGTAAGCGCACTTCGATTTATTTGGGTTGTGCGGCTGCACGTGTGGTAGCAGTACCTTCGCGAACCCGAGTACGGTCGGTGTCACATGGTCCTTGATAATGGGAACGATGACGATCCGTCGCATCGCTGATGCGTCATGTCCTGTGATGTAGTTGTCAATATCATCCTGTGATGAAGAGCTATCCTGGTTCACCCGGTCATTGAGAGATTGATAGACATCGGTTGTTTTGACACCGCCTGAGAGATTGACATCTTCGCCCAGCGTGACCGTATAGTTGACCTTGTCGTCCTCAATCGCTGCCGCAATCGCTGCGGCGCTGGTTTCTTGTATGTATCCGCGATCCGAAGTTTGGCCATTTTTCACGAGATTCAGCCAAGCTTGAGTCTTGTCTATTGCGCACAGGTTGCTCAGTTGCTGCGCATTTCCATTGCTCTGTACGCTGGATGGCCACAGCAAGGTTAATTCGTCACCTTTGACATACCCAAAATCCGGCCCCGTCAAGCTGTGCGCAAAAGGAGCGAACGGGAAAACCCCCTGGCCAAAGGAGTTTGGAACATCAAGGCCCGCAATCGACGTGGCTCCGACGTTCATGATCTTTTTTGCATTCTTCATCACCAAACCGAATGTCGTTCCCAGATTGTTCGTGGGCGCCTTCACCCGCACATATTTGTATCCGAGTCCGACCGAAGGGTTGTTCGTCCAGGTCGAAAGATCTGTGCTGAATTCAGTGGTCACGCTGGTTACGCTCTTGGTCGCAAAATACCACTTGTTCGTATTGGCGGCCACCGCTGTTTTCGCACTCTGAATACCTACCAGCGTGCCATCGAGCTTCAGGGCACCAGCCAGGGCCGCCGAATCCGTAAATGCCTGTACCTCGTTCTGCGCCACATACGCCCGCCCGAGGTCCACCACCAAACAAACCACACCCAACATCCCGGTGATCGACAAAATTGTCGCCATCAGGACGAATCCTTTTTTCTTTCGAAGCTGTCTTAGGGATGTCATGCTAATTCTTCCTCTGTAATACATATACTGAACCCATTGAGAGGAAAAATAACTACAACTTTCGCCCTATCCGAGTACTAAAAGAGAATGAGGTTTTTTCCATCTGACTAGAGTGGAAATAAGTCAAAGCCCTGAGGTGACCCGTTACCGCAGGTCCATATCAAACGATGCTATCGGAACCGCTTCCGGTACTGAAAGTCTACGCCATATACCCCATTCTCATCCCGTACCGCTATGAGAGAGAAGTCTTTATTGAAATCAAATTCAGCCCGCACAATCGTCTGTTGGGTGGTGTTCAGAGCCGTCACCCAGGTGATCGTGAAGTCCCGCGAGATCTGCTGCTCTACCGTCATGCGCGCCTGCGGAGTACTTGTCACGCCAGTCAACTCGGGGTCAATCTTGAGCTTGCTCACCCCGATCAGCTTCTTCAAACCACTTGAAATCGGCGTGCTCACCACCTGCCCAATCAATGAATTGCCCGCTTGAAACAACCCCTGACCCTGCGAGGCCGTAGTTGCCGCCGTATACGACCCTGGATCTCGTCCCACCGTCAGCAGGGCAATAATCTCCGATGACTGCAACGGCGGATCAGACCGATAGTTCACGTTGAGTTTGTCGAGCGAGCCGACGAAGTTGATGTTCACGGTGATCCCACGAACCTTCGTCTCCACATCCAAGTTAAGGATCGGTTCAATGCGGGAAGCGTTGAAGAAGTCTATATCCCCCTGGTTGATGGTGTACTTGTTTCCCAGGAAGTTGATCTCACCCTGGCTCGCCGACACACGCCCCCGTAGCCCAGGCCTTGCCGCCGTTCCCACCAGTTGCAAATTCGCCTCCGGCTGCAAGTCCCGCGTGAGCGAAGTTTGCAGTTCAGCCGTGGCCGAGGTGTCTACCTTGATGTCCAGGCGCATATTTCGCAGGAACTCATTCGAGCTCACCGGACTCCCGCTTGTCTTGATCCCGCCATTAGCCAGCAGCGCTCCAAGATCCGTCTTAGAGGAAATCCCCATCTTGGTCACTGTTGCCGAGCCGTTCAATAAGCTGCCCTTTTGCGAACCGGTCAGGCTGAGACTTGCATCCAGTGTCGTGCTGATGTTCTCCGGATACCGTATGCGCACTTGATTGGCGCTAGCCTCCAGTTGGAAGACCGGGGTGGGGCCACTCAGCACAATAAATCCGCCCATGGTGATATCTCCGCCTCCGGTCTGCGCCCGGAGACCCCTAAGCGTGGCGCGAGTGCTCTCGTTGATGCGGTCAAATTGAATGATCCCACTAGCATTTTCAATGCCGTTGGGCACTCCCTTCAGATTGAAGGCCGCGTTCTTCAATTCAAAGCGGCCGCTCACCTGAGGTTTGGAAAGCGACCCTCGGATGATCGCATCCACATTCGAGGTCCCATCTGCTTCCAGATCCGCGTATGCAATCTTGGCCAGCACCGGGAGCGCGACATCGCCCACCACTTTGAGATCCCAGGAACTCTCGGATCGAAAGCCGACCGTTCCAGTGGCACTCAGGTTCATCCCTTCGCCCGTAATCCGAGCCTCGGTAATGTGAACCCCATTCTCATTGGCGCTGGCAACAATCGGCCCTGCATTCTTGAATGCCCGTTTCGGCGCACCAGGATCCGAACTGACCGGAGCCACCTCCATTCGCGTAATAATCGCAGCCGCCTGCCACTTCGCCAGCGATGCCCCAGGGCTGATTCCAATACGCGCATCCAGCGATCCCTCTACCGGAAGCGGCTGCAAAGGATCTCCCAGCACACCAATATCGTGCAGCCCACCGAGCGTTAGGGCCTTTACTTCAATCTGCCCCAAACCAGCCGAATTCGTAGCCAGCGACCATTCCGCGCTTCCCGTTACCGTTGCTCCGCGTACGTTGCCATTCATGTCCAGATTCAAGATCCCGGCTGCGGTGGAACTGTTAACCGACAGGCTGCCCACTGCCCGCCCATTGATCGCCGCCTGACTCACCCGTAGCGAACCATTCATCTCCGACACCTTCGCCTCACCATTTACGATCCGCAATCCGCTGGTGACATCCCATTGCAGTAAGCCGTTGATGTTCGGCTGTCGGTCCCGAACCGCCTTCAGCTGATTCAGCATCCAACCCCGGCCCGTCAATCTCGAAATAGCGACTACGCCATTCTTCCAATCCCGACCCTGCAGCGTATAGGTGGCATCGGCATCCATCGTCGCTGACCCCGACACCGCATGCAGGGACGCGACCGACAACTTGCCTGCCGCATACGAAATCTGTGCTCCTAACGTAGCCACAGCTTCACCGTCAAAACGTAAGTTCGACGCAGCCAGCACAGCGCGAACGCCTGGATCGCCGAGCGTTCCCGTCAACGCCCCGTTCTGTATGCTGAGTCTCCCCGCTAACGGCAGGTTCGTCTTGGCGAGCGTCTGCAAACGGTCTATACTCGTCTCGGCGATCTGAAAGCTAGCGGCGATGGCGCTGGTGTCGCGCGGCTTCCATTGATCGAGCGAAAGCGTACCCTTGCTTGTGACAACAACACCGTTGGCTTCAACACGACTCTCTCCGACGCTCAGGTTGTCCTTTGTGGCATAGATGCGCGCGGCTAGTTGTTGCACCAGTTGCCCTTCGGCCTCAAACGTTCCAGTCGTGAGTTGGCCGGTAATGGCAGGTGCTGAAAAGTCTCCCATCACCACGCCTTCAAAACCAACCGCGCTGTTCACTAATTTGACCGGCATCACCGCCGGAGCATTCTGGCTCACCAGCGCCAGCGCCGGAAGAAAGTCGTCCAGGTTCTTCGACGACGCGCTCACCTGAATCCCTTGTCCTATGCTGCCGGAGAAGCGTACAAAGCTGTTGGGTAGCTCGATACGGGAGTTGCCGAACTCCATCTTGCGTGTTCGCCCGTCATAATCCACTGCAATCAGACCCTCTAGCGGAATCTTCCCTTCGGTAGGATCCAGACTGAGGTTCGCTGCCAGCTTCCAGTCTTTGGAGAAGTCGCCGTTAACCTCCACCGGGCCGGACACGTTAGAAGACCACACCAGCGGCGAGCCGTGTCGCGCTTCGTTCAACCGGTCCAAGCCAAAGTCTGTAATGTTGCCCTTAACCGCAAACCGCGTCCAGTCTTCGACCGAGGCTTTCCCTCGAAATACTCCACCCATAGCGCGCGCCAGCAGAGCATCGGAAGCCACGCTCTTGGGCGTAATCGTATACGGACCTTCCACGGACACCCCGCTCACCGCAATGCCGTATCCACTGTAAGCAAGCCCTGATGCTCGAAACGTTCCCTTGCTCGACCAGTCCTTGCTACCGAACATCGCGTTTCCTTTCACTTCGACCACGCCGCGCGGCGAGACCGGGAGACGCAGCAGCGGTCCAAGCTCGGCGACAGACAGAGATCCGTTCATCTGGAAATCGCCTGATGGATCGGCAAAGTTCCTGACGAGTCCGGATGCCGTGAGGCGCGATGTCTTGGTGGTGATCGTAGAGTCCTTCACCAGCAACTCATCTTTGGAGATGCGCACTCCGGCATCCAACGCGAACAGGATGGACCGCGCGCTCGCCTCCCCAATCCGCACGCGGCCTTCGTAGGTCTTGGCCGTCTTATCGAACGTCAGTTGGGTTTCGAGGTTCTTTCCAGAGCCTTCAAAAGGGGTCTTCCTGGACGCATAGTCAAACGTGCCGTTGGAGATCTTATACTCGCCCACCGCGAAATCGATAAGGCTCTTGTTCGTAGCCGACTTCACTTTCGGCTCCGGGATATTGGTCTTACCCGCTGCATCCACGATCACGGCAATCTGCGGATGCTCTGCCGAGATCAGTGCAACGTCCACCTTCTTTTCAAAGATCGAGATGATCTTGATTCCAACCACCAGCCGGTCAATCGACGCTAACGGTTTCGCGCCCGTCGGCTCTAATCCGTGAACCACCAGCCCACGAATATCGGCGTGCAGTGTACTCCAGTTAAAGTCGAACGCCGCAATTTCCACGCGGCCTCCGGTTGCGTTCTCCAGTTCGATGATCACGCGGGTCCGCACCTGTTCCCGGAACCACTGCGATTGCAAAATCGCCACGCCTGTCACCACAGCCAATACCAGCACTGCCAAGAGGCCGATCAACGCTCGACGCCATGTCATTGCAGTGCCTCCTCAACCCACCGGATACGTGTCTGCTTCTTGGTCTGTTCCAACCAATCTGTAAGGGACTGCTCCAGCTTGGCATCCAAAGCCGCTTTGTCCGGTGCCTCCAGCGTGTCCCTTTCGGAAAGAAAACGTTGCCGTACAAACTCCAGCAGCATTAACTCCTTCTCAAGGTGTTCTCGCAGTACACTCTCGGTGATGCCGTAACGGTCCAGCGCAGCCTGAAAATCGGGGTTCGCCTTCCTCTCCCCTTCCATCAGCTCGTCCACGGTTTCCTTTGATGGTGCCGGATATTGGCTGGCCCGCATTTGCCGTCTCACCAACTCCTGTTCCACAAGGCGGTTCGCCGCTTCCCGGCGCGAGGCTGGGCTTAGATCAACCGGGTGCTGCTCTTGAAACGCAGTGACCCGGATCTCCTCGTTCACCTTGCTCAGCGTGATGGCATACAAGTCCAGCGCAACCACTACCCGATCCACAATCTCTGCGGTGGTGTGGGCACCCAGTAGCATCCCGATCATCAGTAGGCGTCGCATCAAAATGTCTGCCCCAGTGAGAAGTGAAACTGCAACCGGCCCAGCCGCCCGCCCACTAGCGGAGATCCTGCGGGTGACAAAAATGGGCAGCCTCCCGCGCCTGTTTCATCCGCCTTCGGCATCCTGCAGTACTTGGGCGGATTCAACGCATAGCCAATATCAGCACCCATCGGGCCAATCGGAAGCCGAAGCCGCACGCCAATTCCTGCTGCATGAATCATGTAGTTGAAGTCCTGGTAGTCTCGCTGACGGAAACGTAGCGACGCGCTCTTCATGCGATCAAAGACATTGCCCATGTCGTGAAACAAGACCGCACCCAGGTTCTGGCCGTACACTGGAAATCGAAGCTCAGAACTGTTCAACAGAATGGAACCTCCGCCGACCGGGAAGCCTGTTGTCAGGTCGAGAGGCCCTGCGAAGTTTGTATCAAAGCCGCGGTGCGAGTTCGGTCCTCCACTGAAGAACCGCTCTGGCAGCGGAATCCCGTTGGGACCGCCGGCGTTGAGATTGCCAATCCAGCCTGCTGTTGTTGTCCTTGCAAAAATCACGTCCTTGCCGAAGCGGTGATAGGACGAGTTGCGTCCCAAGACCCGGAAGAAATTGGCGGTGGAGCTAAAGGCCGAGGTAGCAATGCCGGCATCCAGGCTCGAATAGTAGCCCTTGTGGGATTCAATCGGATCGTCGCGACGGTCTTGTATGATGCTGGTGGAGAACATCCCGACCTGGACAGGTTGCGAATAGATAGGCACCTGCCCCGCATTGATAATCAGGTCCTCCACCTTGTTACGGCGATAGGTAAGTCGGCCTTGCACCGTAGTGGCTTTGGATAACCGCTGGCTCAACTGTATGGCACCTTCCTGTCTCCGGCTGGTGAACGTTCGCACGTCGTGCGAGACATCCAAGAGGATACTGATGTTGAGTGTGGTGTCAGGATTCCCCTTGAATTGGGGTGCCAGATAGTTGGCCAGCATTCTCTTCTGAATGTTGGAGTAGCGCCCCTGTAGCCCCGTTGTGTGCCCGGTACCAAATACGTTGGAGCGGCTCACACCTGCGGACACACGCGGGCTGAATTTGGTGGCTCCGCTGTTCACCTCAAATCCATAGCCGAAGTTCGTTGCATAGCGTCGGGCTTCTTCAAACTGATAGAGCACATACTTGCGATCCTCGTGTCCAAGTGGATTCTGTTGCGCCATGTCCACCCTTGCAAACACGCCCAGATCATATAAGCGCCGCTGGTTTTCAATGAGTGTGGATTGGGACAAGGGATCACCTTCGCGGAGGTGAATCCGAGAGGAGACTAGTTGTGGGTTCGTCGTCTGCAGTCCGCCAACGAGGTACCCCCGTATGAACTGCCGCGGCCCTTCATTCACCACAAACCGGATCAGCATGGAATGGCTGCGGGCGTCGGTGTCCAGTTCCGGTTCCTCCATGGTGGCGTTCTGGTATCCGTTGTTGAAGTAGTAGTTCAAGATGGCATCGCGATCCGTGAAGACGTTGTTGGTACTGTACGGCTGCCCGGCGGCCGTGCTCATCTGCGACGTCAGATACTCGCGATGCTCCGGGCTTACCCCTTCCAACTGGACATCCACCACAAACCATTGCGGACCTTCATCGACCGTCAAAGTAATCCCCCGCAGGTGCTCGTCCTTCTTGATTTCGTCCACTGGCTGCGGCTCGGATACCTTCACCTCCGGAAAGCCATTGGCTTGGTAGAGACTGGCGATGGAGTTCCTGTCCGCTTCGACCAAGCGCTCGGTGTATTTCCCGGCACGGTCGCGAATGCGAGTGGCCGGGCTGATGTTCATGCGTTCTCGCAGAGTTGCGTCGTCAAAGTAGGAGTTGCCTTCAATGGCAATCCGCGTGAGTTTGTGCTTCTCCCCGAGGGTGGCAGTAAACCGGATCTTCTCTGAGCCATCGCCTTCCGATCTTCTTTGATAGCTGACCTCGGCATCGAAATAGCCTTTGGACTGGAAGTATTCGGTCAGGTTCCGAGTGCCTTCCATGAGCAGGTCGCGGTCGACAGTCTGTTCCTGGAAGACAGGTACAAGCTCTCGAAGCTTGCCTTTGCTCATCTTCGCGCCATCCAGAACTACGTCCACCTTCGGTCCCAGATCGACGGCGATGACGGGGGTGACCAGTCCAGTGGCTGCCGAATACCGTAACTCATTCACGTGTACCTTGACCATCATGTAATTGTCGTCGCGATAGATCTTACGCACGTGATCCAGACCTTGTTGGATGGCCGCCTCAGATACGTGCTTCCATCCCAGAAGTCCCCAGAAGCGCTTCCATCGTGTGGCAGCTTCGGCATGTTCCAACTCCTTTGTGGGCAACCCTTGAAGGATGGGCTTGGTGAGCTTGGCGCGTCGCCCGGGCTCGACTTGAAAGGTGATATTCACTTGCTGAAACTCCGGTTGGTAGGCAATTAGCGGAGTGACCCTGGCTTCGTAGTATCCGTTTTGCTTTAGGCGTTCCAGAATGTTGCTGGTTGCGGACGCCGTGTCGGCCGCCTCAAACTCCCGTCCCAACTGGAGCTTGGTCGCATTCACCAATTGCCCCTGGTTCGGAGGCTCTGGAACGCCCTCCACCAGCACGCGGCCTACGAACCAGGTCGCTTTGGTGAAAACTGTGAGTGCAACCGAATCTCCGGTGCGAACCGCGTCTATGGAGATATCCGCATAACGGCCAGATTGAAACAGGGACTCAATCCCCCGGCGGATGCTATCTGGCTTGAGAGTGTCCCCGGGTCCAATGCCCATTAACTGGCGAAGTTCATCGGCGCGGAGGGGCTGAAGCTCCGGTTGGAACCGGACCTCGGACACGCGCAGGCCGTCGAGGGTCGTCTGTGCGGCAAGCGAGCCGAGGCTAGTAGCCGCAAGCAACGCCAATAGGCACTTTGCTGAAAAAAGGCAACGCTGAGCCACCTCTGTCATCATATCAAGATGGACTCCGCTAACCATGGTCGTTATTCCCGGCAGTTGCGGTTCGCTCCCATTGGTGTCGAAGGACAAAAGCATTTGGCCGACGCCAGAGTTGCCATCGTCGGTTGCGGCGCTCTTGGGAGCTTTCATGCAGCCGCACTCGCCAGAGCCGGAGTTGGCTTCCTTCGTCTCATTGATCGCGACTATGTGGAACTCAATAACCTGCAACGGCAGTGGATCTATAATGAAGCCGACGCTGCGGAGGTTATGCCCAAAGCTGCCGCTGCTGTCCGGCATCTTGCTGGAGTGAACTCCAGCATCGAGATGGAACCGGCTATCTATGATCTAACTCCGCGCAATGCGGAGGAGCTTCTCTCGGATGTGGACTTAATCCTGGACGGTACCGATAATTTCGAGACCCGCTATCTCATCAATGATTTCGCCGTGTCCGAGCAAAAACCCTGGATCTACGGGGCGGCCGTGGGCAGTTATGGTCTCGTGATGCCGGTCATTCCGGGAGAAGCCTGTTTCGCCTGTGTCTATCCGACTCCGCCTCAGGGTGTGCAGCCGACGTGTGAAACAGCCGGAGTCTTGAACACAGCCCCTGCCGTGATTGCTGCTTTGCAGGTAAGCGCTGCGATCCAGATCCTGACGAATCAAACTGCACAGGTGCCAAGGAAAATCACCACCGTGGATCTCTGGACTGGGGTTGTCCGCCAGATCCAGCAGCCACCCAAACAAGCTGACTGTAGGGCTTGCGGCCAAGGGATCTTTGACTGGCTGGAGGGGACCCACCGTGCGCCGATCAGTCTTTGCGGCAGAGACGCCGTCCAAATTCACGAACGGGCTAGGCCTCTGAATCTCGAAGAGCTCGCGCAAAGACTCAGTCCGCTGGGAATCGTCAGAGCCAATGAATTCGCGCTCCGCTTCAACGTCGACACCTACCAGATGACCTTCTTCGCCGACGGAAGAGCCATCATTAAAGGGACGACTGACACCGGAATTGCACGGAGCCTTTACGCGAGATACATTGGCGCGTAAGCTACCCCTCCAATAACGGTTCAAGTGAGATTGAGCGCAAAGAGCAGCGCTGCGTTCAATTCCGTCATAACCATCGTCGGCAAGCGGCCCAACCTTCGCTCCAAGCGCATGGTTGGAATCGAAGCAAGCCCCTGCACATTCGCGAAGGAGTCTCGATCCAAGAAGGCTAGTTTCGGTAGGCAACTTCATAACGGCTCATCCGATTCTGAGTTGTCAGTGGAACGTAGAGAACCAGCGCGCGCGGAGCTTCAGGGTCAAAGCGTGAAACAACAATCACGGGGCGGGCTTTGGCAGCCAAGCCAAGGTCCGCGAGCCACACTTCACCGCGTTGGGGACTCATCCAACATGTCCATCACCTCTTGCTCCAATGCGCGGGAATGCATTACGTCGAGTACATCGTCGTCGGCAAGCTCAATAACCTCAATCACACGTTCTCGCACCTTGTCGGCAGTCTCCGGCCTCCACGTGCGTAATTTCGTGTCTAGTTTTTCGGCTAAGGCATCCATATTGCAAATCCTGCTTTTAGTCTACACTGTAGAGGTATCGTACTCTGCACCACGCTCAATTGTGAAATCTTGCCGTTCTCACCCACGATCTCAATTTTGCGGTTGCGCGTTCCGCAAACATTTCAAGCCGGAAATGTTTTAATGCGTTTTTCACAGATTTCCTGACACCTTATATCAACGCCGAAGCTGTGTTTGATCTGGCTGCGGATTGTGACTTTGCGGTGTCTGGGTGGTTGCCTCCCTGTAGTTTTTGGCTCTAGACGCTGTTGTAACTGGCGGTCTGGCTGAGGGCTTTGGTAGTTCGTTTGGTTAGATTGAGAACTTGTTGAAAATCAATGAGTCCGGAGATGGTTTTGCCTTCGATGATTTCGGCTGGGAGCATTTCTGTGAGGAGTTGGGTGGTTTGTAGGGCTTGGAGGAGTTTGAGGTTGGTGCGGTAGCTGGCTTTGGCTCGCATGAGGTTGCGGTGGAGTTTGTCGAAGTCCCATTTGTTCATGGGGTCGTCTGGTTGTTCGTTGTTGATGGTGGCGATTAGGATTTCGATGCGGTAGATGTTCCAGGCGTCTTTGAGGAGGTCCTCAAAGACGATGACTTGGGCTTCGGGGGCGTTGGGGCGAAGGAAGGCTGACTCGTAGCGGTCGTGCATGGTTTTGTAGTCTTCTTCCATGCCTTTGGGGATGAAGGCGGTGGCGGCTCGGAAGCCGTGTTTGGTGGCGTTTTTGGATGAGGTAGCTTTGCCTTCCGGGGTGCGAGGTCCGGTGGAGGCGCTGGCGGCTGCGGTGTTCATTAGAATGCTCCTTTAAGTTGGCCTTAAACTGTATTCGATTTTATGAATGTTGCATTTATTATGCAAGGAATTTTTTGAGACAGCGGGGAAGGTCTTTAGAATGAGATGGTTGCTGGTGTTAGAGAAGTGCTGCGGGGATGGGGGTATTTCTAATAGAGGTCACTTTCTAAGGGTATTACCTTATATTCGGAAATCGATCTGTTACCGATTGATGAGGTGGATTACCTTATGAACCGAACTGTATTGTTTCTTCTTGCTTTGGCTCTGGCTCCGATTTCGGGGTGGGGACAAACCTCTTCTCGTCCAGCCTAC
>Ga0315912_10005594_pt1 | contig 11505 bp, 10 predicted proteins | sample VfabasoilMG_FD_204469 | JGI IMG/M metagenome (GOLD analysis project Ga0315912, IMG submission 204469) | Garden soil microbial communities collected in Santa Monica, California, United States - V. faba soil | ecosystem: Environmental > Terrestrial > Soil > Garden | place: USA: California...
GTCCATGTGAGCATGGTAGTGTGCGTGTTGGCCGCCTACGGGGCGGTAAATTGAACGCAATTCGGAGACGGCGATGAGTGACGAGCGCAAGAACGACCCCGCGATGGACCTGGCGACGCTGTATCAGGAAGAAGTGTTTACCGACCGCAAAGTGGGCATGCTTCGCCGCATGACGCCGATACAAGGCGACGGCGCACGCGATCTAACCCGGCCGGTGCTATACGTCGGCCAAGCTGAAATCATGACCAACATGGGCCCGGTGCCGATTAACTTCGATATCGAGGCAACCACGCTCGAGCAAGCCGTCGCCGGCTTCGGGCAAGCCGCGGCGGCGGCAGTCGAACGAACGGTGCAACAGATTCAGGAAATGCGCCGTCAGGCTGCGTCCCAATTGGTTGTCCCCCAAGGGGGGATGGGTGGCTTATCCGGTGCGCCCGGCGGACGCGGCAAAATTCAAATTCCCTAGCGGTGGCGATTTGCAGGGATCGGGCATCCCGGATCCTGAATCGCTACGGCGGTGTCCCGCCCGCCGGTGCCGCCGGCTCCTGCGCGCCCGGCTCCAAATTTGTCTGCACGCTGAACAGCGCCCCGCTCTCCTGGCGAATAGCGTCCTCCGTGCGCTGATTCATAACGATGATGGAGATGCGTCGGTTAATCGGATTCTCGACGTTCACCGGATCCAGCGGCGCAAAGGACGACAACCCGACCACGCGGCCGATCTTATCGTCCGGCAACCCGCCGTCGATTAAAGCGCGGCGCGCCGCATTGGCACGATCCGCCGACAATTCCCAATTGCCGTACTTGAATCGATTGTACGGACGCCCGTCGGTGTGACCGCTAATGCTGATGCGGTTGGGTACCGTGGAAATGATCGCCGCCAATTCCTTCAGCATTGCAGTACTGAAAGTCTCCAAGGTCGGACTGCCTAGTCCGAACATCGAACGATTTTCTTTATCCACGACCTGAATGCGCAAACCCTCGGCGGTGAGATCCATCAGCAATTGATCGGCGAACGGCTTGAGCGCCTCGCGCTGCTGCACGGCATCCTTCAAATCCACCATCAAAGCTTCCAAGCGCTTTTTGTCTTCTTCGCCCGAGCCGCTGCCCGCGTCGTCGGCTAGATCGCGCTTGTCCTGTGGCGCGTCGGTTTCAACCGTGGGTTGATCCGGGTTTTGATACATCTCGGTCGAGCCGCCCATATCGATCATGCCCGAGCTCGGTCCGCCGGGGCCTTGTACCGCGCTTGGACTCGGCAACGGGCTCGCGCCCTGTACGGCGGAGGGATTCTTGAAGTACTGCGAAATACCGCCTTTCTGATCGGCGGTCGTGGCGCCCATCAGCCACATGATCAAAAAGAACGCCATCATCGCCATTGCAAAGTCGGCGAACGCGACTTTCCAGGACCCGCCGTGATGGCCATGCGCGGCGGCAATGCGTTTGATAACGATCGGTTGCAGTTCTTCGGCCATGCTGCGTGCTCGCGCTTAGCCTTTCTTGCCGCGCAAATGCTCTTCCAACTCTTTGAACTTGGGCCGCAGATGACCCGGCGTGGCTTTGCGGCCGAATTCCACTGCGACTTGCGGCGGATAGCCTTGGACCATCGCGACGATGCAAGTTTTGATGGTGATATAGAACTGCGCTTCTTCCTTGCCCATCTTTTCCATCGAAGTCGCCGTGGGGCCCACGAATCCGTAGGCGAGCAAAATACCGAGGAACGTGCCGACCAATGCGGCAGCCACTTTGGCGCCGATTTCCGACACCGGGCCGCCCAACGCCGACATGGTGTTGACGATGCCCAATACGGCGGCAACGATGCCGAAGCCGGGTAACGCATCGGACACTTTATTCACCGCGCCGGCCAGCTCTTCGCTCTCGTGATGATGCGTAGCCAACTCCACGTCCATTAAATTTTCCAACTGAAACGGATTCATGTCGCCGCTGACCATCATGCGGAGATAGTCGGTAATGAATTCGATCGCGTGATGATCTTTCAGAATCAGTTCGTGTTTGGAAAAAATTTTGCTCTTCTCGGGCTCTTCGATTTCGCGCTCCAACCCGATCACGCCGTCTTTCCGCGCGACATTGAACAGTTCATACATCAGCGCGAACAACGCCAAGTAATGTTTTTTGCCGTACGGCGAACCTTTCATCGCCCCCATCACCGCCTTGAAGACCTTCATCAGCGCGCCCAGGCCGTTGGCGATGACGAATGCACCCATCGCGGCACCGCCGATAATGACCAATTCGGACGGTTGCCATAGAGCAAGCACCTTGCCCCCGTGGACCATAAAACCGCCCAATACGCATCCAATGACGATGACGCTGCCGATAATCAGATTCACGGGATATCCTGGCCGATGGTTCGTTTAGCCCTGGTATTCGTTCATCGGCAGAGCCTCTTAGAAATTGAGCCAGGGGAATCCCTTAGCGGATCGTCATAGCGCTGGCGATTCGGGCGGCATCGGGCGCAAAATTAGTGCATGAGATTCCTGCGTTATCTATATGCCGTGTGTGCATTGGCACTGTCGCCCTTGCTTGCGACCGAGGCGTTCTCGCAAGCGCTCACCGTGATCGAACTCAAGCATCGTACCGTCGACGAAGTGCTGCCGGTACTGCGGCCATTGGTGGCCAAGGACGCCGCGCTGTCGGGCATCGACTATCGCCTGTTGATTCGCGCCGGCGACGACGACGTAATGCGAATCCGCGAGGCGCTAACCGTACTGGACCGTGCGCCAAAGCAAATGCTGGTGTCGGTACGCTATGCAACGCAAACTCAGATCGAACGCGAGCGCATCGCCGCCGCCGGTCATGTCGGTACCGATGGGACGCAAATCACGCTGCGCGCCGGACGCGATAGCGATGTGCGCGATAGCAACAACATCAGCTCGGTGCGTGTGATGGAAGGCCAAGCGGCCTATATCGCCAGCGGCGAACGAGTGCCGATGGTGACGGCTGCTTTCGTATCGCCGCGCAGCGCCGGCGCGGTGATCGAGGAGCGCCCCGTCCAAACCGGCTTTCAAGTGGTGCCGCGGATCAACGGGGACAAGGTTTTTGTCGATGTGGGCGCGCAACAGGAACAGCTACGCGGCGGCAACGTGACCACGCAACGCATCAACACCAGCATCGCCGGCAAAGCGGGCGAATGGCTGTCGCTCGGCGGCGCAGACGAAACGACGAACTCGCGCTCGTCCAACATCGGGAGCCGGCGCATCGAAACGGCGAGCGACCAGCGGCAGATCTGGATCAAAGTAGACCCCATCGCAAATTGACGCCGCTCGTTTTGGCGGACCGCATCCCGTAAACTGCGGTCTTTTCCGCCGCTTGGCTCGGTTTATATCTTGAAATCTCAGCTCGAACAGTTAATCGCGTCGGCAATCGCCGCGCTCCCCGCCGATGTGCTGGCCGCCGATATGGCGCAAGCCGCCGTTCGCGACGGTATTGCCTTGGAACGCACGCGTGACGCAGCGCACGGAGATTTCGCCTGCAATATCGCGATGCGTCTCGCCAAAGCCGCCAAACGCAATCCGCGACAACTGGCGCAGGCTATCGTCGATGCGCTGCCTAAAAGCGAGCAGCTTGCCAAAGTGGAAATCGCGGGACCCGGCTTTATCAATTTTCACTTTGCGCCTGTCGCTTACGCGGCGGAGTTACAGCAAGTGCTTGCGCAAGGCGCAAGTTACGGTTGCGGTCAGAACGGCCGACGGCAAAAAGTGCTGGTGGAGTTCGTATCCGCCAATCCCACCGGCCCCCTGCATGTAGGCCATGGACGTCAAGGCGCGCTCGGCGATGCGCTTGCCTCGTTGCTACAGTCGCAGGGCTATGACGTCAAACGCGAATTTTATTACAACGATGCGGGCGTGCAGATTCAAAACTTGGCGCTATCGGTGCAAGCGCGGGCGCGCGGTTTGCAACCGGGCGATGCCGATTGGCCCGAAGCGAGTTACAACGGCGCATACATTCAAGATATTGCCCAAGACTATCTAACTAAGAAAACGGTTCGTTCGATGGATGGCGCCGTCACCGCTCAAGGTGATGTCGACGACTTGGATGCGATTCGCCACTTTGCGGTTACTTATCTGCGCCACGAACAAGATATCGATTTGCAAAAGTTCGGCATCAAGTTCGACGTGTATTACCTGGAATCGAGCCTGTATACCGACGGCAAGGTAGCGGCGGCCGTCAAAAGCTTCGTCGATAGCGGCAAAGCCTACGAAAGCGAAGGTGCATTGTGGTTGCGAACCACCGACTATGGCGACGACAAGGATCGCGTCGTGCGCAAATCCGACGGTACCTATACTTACTTCGTTCCCGATGTCGCGTATCACCTCGCCAAATGGCAACGTGGTTTTAAGCTCGCCATCAATGTGCAGGGATCGGATCATCACGGCACGACCGCACGTGTGCGCGCGGGTTTGCAAGTCATCGATCCCGCCATCCCTAAAGACTATCCGCAGTATGTATTGCATAAGATGGTCAAGGTGATGCGCGGCGGCGAAGAAGTAAAAATTTCCAAACGGGCGGGCTCCTACGTCACGGTACGCGACCTCATCGAATGGGTGGGATGCGATGCGGTGCGCTATTTTCTGGTGTCACGCAAACCCGATTCGGAATTCGTCTTCGATATCGACCTGGCGCTGTCGAAGAGCGAAGAAAATCCCGTCTATTACGTGCAGTACGCACATGCGCGAGTCTGCAGCGTGCAACGCCAGTTGCAGGAAAAAGGCATTCCCGTTTCGATCGCCCAGGATGTCGCGACCTTGTCGCGCTTGATCGAACCGCACGAAACCGCTTTGATTCGCCGCGTGACGCAGTATCCGGAGGTACTGGAGAACGCCGCGCGCGATCTGGAGCCGCACCAACTGGCGCATTACTTGCGCGAATTGGCAGGCGATTTTCACGCTTATTACAACGCGCATCGGTTTGCAGTCGATGACGCCGAGCTGCGCAATGCACGCGTGACACTGGCGTTGTCGGCCCAGCAGGTTATCCGCAACGGATTGAGCTTGCTCGGTGTAGGCGCGCCGGAGACCATGTGATGCAACGGCAAACTGGTCGACGGGCGACTGGCTACTGGCCAGAAAAAGACGACAATTTGGCTACTCTTTCCGCTTGCCGGCTTGCCCGCTTGCCAGCGGCCAGTTGACCCTTTTATCCATGGCCCGCGACTATAAAAACGCCAAACGCAGCGGCAAATCCGGATCGAGCAAGACGGGATTTGCTTGGGGTTTATTGCTCGGCTTGGCAGTCGCGGGCGGTGTGCATTTCTATCACTTCAGCAAGAACAAACAAGAAGCTAAAACGGCTCGCAACGATGCGGATCAGCCGCAACAAGAAGACAAGCGAGTGCCCGCATCGCAAAAAGCCGAACCGCAAACCGAATTCGACTTTTACGAAATGCTGCCAAAGTTCGAAGTGGTGGTCCCCGAGAAAGACAAGGACGTGCAACGCAACGCGCCCGGCGCTGTCGTGGAAAAACCCGGCGCCTACATTCTGCAAGCCGGTTCGTATCGCAACTATTCGGACGCGGATCGAGTACGCGCGATTTTGGCGTTACAAGGCGTGGAATCCAAGATCAGCAAAGTCACCATCGATGCGGATACTTGGCATCGTGTGCGTGTCGGCCCAATACGAGATTTGAAGAATCTCGATGCGACTCGCCGCAAAGTGCGCGAGGCGCAAATCGACGCGATCGTGATTCGGGTCGGCGATTAAGCCGACGGTTTAGTCTTCCGCCAGCTGTCTAAAGTCGATTCCCAGCGAGCGCAGCTTGCGATACAAGTGTGTGCGCTCCATGCCGACGCGCTTCGCCAATTGCCCGACTCGGCCGTTGCAGAGTTGCAGTTGTTGTTGCAGATACGCGCGTTCGAATTGCTCGCGCGCTTCGCGCAACGGCAACGACAGCAAGTCCTGCTTGACGAGCGGCTCGTTCGCACCGGCTTGTACGTTCAATTCGCGCTCGACCTCCGCCAGCGTAATTTCTTCGCCGCCGCTTAAAATCAACAAGCGGCGCACCAAATTACGCAGCTCGCGCACGTTGCCCGGCCAGGGATAGTTACGCAAACGATTCTGCGCCGCGACCGAAAAACGCCGCAACGGCAGGCGCTCTTCGTCCACCAGGCTTTCCGCGTGATAACGCAACAACTCGGGAACGTCTTCCGCGCAATCGCGCAGCGGCGGCACTTGAATGGCCACCGCATTCAAATGCGTCAGTAAATCGCGATAACTCGCGTCGTCGCTAACGCTGTCGGCCGCTCCGGAAGTGGATGCAATAATGCGTGCATCGAATGGATGCGCGACGTGACCGCCGACGCGCGTGTACGCGCGCTGGCGCAGCGCCGATAACAGTAAGCGGCGCATCGCGGCGGGCAGTTGTTCCAAATCGGAAATGAATAACGTGCCGCCATTAGCTTGTCCCAACAAACCGGGATGAGCTTCGCCGTTCTCGCTACCGAACAGCGCCGTCGCGGCATCCGCTTCGGAAATGCTTGTCGGCACTAACATCACGAACGGGCCGGACGCTCGCTTACTTAGGCCATGGATGTAGCGCGCCAACATTTGGCGACCGGTACCGGACTCACCGACGATGGATACCGCGGTGTCGTGCAATGCGACGCGTTGAATCAACTCGCGCAGTTGTTGTACCGGTCGGCTACGTCCCACCGGACCCAACACTTGCGGGACCAGCGAGCGATTTTCCTGCCGTTTACGACGGCCCGCGTCGAGAGCGGTTTTGACGGTGCGCAGCAGCTTGGCCAGCGACAGCGGTTTCTCGACGAAATCGAACGCACCGAGACGCGTCGCCTCCATGGCCGTTTCCACCGTGCCGTGGCCCGACATCATGACCACCGGCGACGCCAAATTCGGCGTTTGCACCCACTCTCGCAACAATGTAATGCCGTCCGTGTCCGGCATCCAAATATCCAACAACACCAAATCGGGCTCGTGCGCAATGCGCGCGCTGCGCGCTTGTTCCGCGTTTGCGGCCACCTCGACCGCGTACCCCTCGTCGGCAAGAATCTCTTGGACGAGCGAACGAATATCGGCTTCGTCGTCCACCACCAAAATGCGCGGTGCGCTCATGCCCTCTCTCTCCTCGGTTCCAATACTGCCTCACGGGAGGCGCGAGTTCCGGCAGCGCGGTTGGCTGCAACCAACGGTAGCTCGACGCGTACGCGCGCACCGTTGGATTCGCCCGCATTGCCGGTAACATTCTGCGCTTCTATTTTGCCGCCGTGTTCTTCGATGATCTTTTTGACTATAGCCAGACCCAAACCGGTGCCTTTGGGTTTAGTGGTCACGTAAGGATCGAACAATCGACCGGCGACGTCGGGCGCAAACCCCGGTCCGTTGTCTTCGACGATAAGCTCCGCTACCGAGCCGCCGGATCGAATAGTTAATCGAGTTTCCACCTGCAGACGGGCTTCTTCTCGACCCTCGAGCGCTTCGCAGGCGTTGGCAAGCAAGTTATGCAGTAATTGCCGCAGACGACCGCGATCGGCCTCTATGGCGCCCGGCGCTTCACCGAGCTGCGGGTCGAGAATCACACTGAGATGGCGCTTGGCGGTTTGCGCGGCGTGGGCACCGCGGTCCTGCGCACGATACAAGTCGGTGACCTCGGCAACCAGTTGATTGAGGTCGAAACTACTTAAGTCCATTTTCGGCGTGCGCGCGTACTCGCTGAACGCATTGACCATTTCCTTCATCGCCTCCACTTGCTGGACGATGGTATGTGTCGCGCGCTCCAATATCTGCGCATCGTTGGGATTCATGCCTTCCAACAATTTATGACGCAAGCGCTCGGCCGAGAGTCGAATCGGCGTGAGCGGATTTTTGATTTCGTGCGCCAAGCGTCGCGCCACTTCGCCCCAAGCGGCGTCGCGTTGCGCTTGCAACAGCGCCGTAATGTCGTCGAACACCAAGACGTAGCCGCTGGGACGCTCGGCCTCACCCGGCAACGCCGTACACGCACAGATAAGTGTACGACGCGCCGTATCGGAACTCAGCGCGATTTGCTCGCGCCATTCGGCTTCGCCGTGCTCAAGATGCGTACGGCATACAAGCACGAATTGCTCGAACAACGGGGCGCCTGCCGCCGCGGCGTCCAGCGATTTGCCGATCAAGTCCGATTCGCCGCGCAAGCCCGGATCGCCGCCGTCGCCGCTCAAAATAGCGATCGCGGCTTGATTCACTGTACGCACGCTAAGATCGGGTTGCAGCGAAATTACGCCCGTCGACAGGCGCGCGAGAATCACCGCCAAGTTGGCACGCTCCGCCTCCACCGCCGCTTGGCTTTGTTGCGCATCGCTGCGCGCGCGTAACAAGCGCTTGGTCATGTCGTTGAACGAATGCACGAGCATGCCCAGTTCGTCGTGCGAAGTAAGCGGCAAGCGCGTATCCAGATCGCCTTGGGCAACGGCACGCGTACCTTTCACCAAGGACTGAATCGGCTGCACCAACCGGCGAGCGGCCCAAAACGCACCGTACAGTGCCGCGAAGGTGGCCATCATCAACACCAACGTAAGGGTGAGCTTGAAGCTGGTTTTCAAAGGTTCACGCAGACGCGCCTTCTCCGCATAGTCTTGGTATGCCGTCTCCACCGTGTCGGCTAATTCTCCCAACCGACCTTCGACGGGATAGACGGCTTGCAACAAACGCTGCTCGCTCGACGCGTTGGCCGCGCCTATTGCGACTGCCGCCCGAATGAAGTAACCGCCGCCGGCAATAGGTTCTAAATTTACATACGGACGACCCTGTCGCACTTGCCAAACGATCTCCGTGCTGGGACGCAGCGGCAAAAAATCGTCGCGCCGTTCCGAGCTGGTGGCGAGAATGCGCCCACTGCCGCCGAACACCGTCAATTCGCTTGCGCCGACGCCTGGGCGTAGTTGGCTAACCACGTTGATCAGATTGCGATCGCTTTGTTCTACTTCGCGTGCGATAAATTGTGTGCGCTCCAGACTTTCGCGCATACGCACATCGAACGCCGCGCGCGACAGACTGAGCGCGTCTTCCAATCCCTGTCGCACCTCGACATGAAACCAGCTATCGATACCGCGATTGATGAATTCGACCGAAAAATAGAACAAGACGAAAATCGGCACGATGGCGAGCGCGCCGAATGTCCATACCATGCGCGCTTCGAGTCGCGAACCGATTGCTCGCGCCCGCCACGCACGCACCAAACGCAATATCCGCGCTGCGATCAACACGATCAACGTAACGAGACCCGCCGCGTTGATCAGCAGTATCCACACATGCAGCGCCGAAAAGCGCGCGGAGTTCTGTACCGATTGCGCCATCAAAAACGCAGCCGTCAGCCACAGCGCTATGCCGATAACGACCAGCGCTGCGACGACCCCGCGTTTTACGGCTTGAGTGGCCATGCGTACCAATCGCTGTGTTGTTCCCAGTCGTCGGTCCAAAACAGAACCATGCGCAACGACCCCGGTAACGTATGCACGTCCAGCATCGCGCGCAAGCGCGCTTCATAACGTTCCTCCGGGTCGAGCAGCGAACGATCGAGCACCGGCAAAGAATGAATCGAACGTAGTTGTTCGACGGCCTCTTCCAACGTAGCGTAGGTACTCTGTGCATCGCTGTTTAGATTGCGCACCACGTAACGTTCGGTGAGCGCGTGAAAACTCACTTCGTATCGCTGCGCCAGCGAGGCGACGGAATCGTCGAACCAGAAACTCCGTTCGCGATACAGCCGTAGATCGACGTCCAAGGTCAGCTCGACGCCGTCGCGTATCGCGCGGCGCGCACCTTCCGGGAGAACGATGTCGAACTCCGCGTTCAGGAGCAGCACTCCTTGCACGGTTTCGATTGCGGCGGAACGTACGCTCAGACGGTCTTCGTCCGCATGGACCGAGGCGGTTAGCGCGAGCCACACGCATACCCCATCCACCAGCCGGCGGCGAAAAGTCGCAGCGATACCCCCCTGTCCCGGCAAAGTGCGTTCCTCTTTGAAGAAATCGTTACGGTCGAATTTTGGTCAGGCAAGCATAATAGAAGCCGTCCATTTGGGCTTCCCCTACAAAGAGAGGATAGCCCGGTCCGGGGCGCGATTCGGCATAGCCAAGCCCGGCAACCGATTCCACGGTGCAGTCCTCTGCGTCGGCGTTGGCGGTCAAGAACGCCGCCACAACCGCGCCCGTTTCGGAACGTAGGGCAGAACAACTCGCATATAGCAGGCGTCCACCCGGCGCCAGTAAGGGCCATGCCGCTCGCAATATTGCCGCTTGTTGCCGCTGCAATTCGTCGATGTCTTCCGTCCGGCGCAGCAATTTAATATCGGGATGGCGACGAATCACGCCGGTGGCCGAACACGGCACGTCCAACAAGATGCGATCGAATAGTTTTCCATCCCACCATTCGCCGGGTGTGGCGGCGTCGCCTTCGATCAACGTAGCGGACAATTGCAAGCGTCGCAGATTGTCGCGCACACGATGTAAGCGCGCGGCCGAGATGTCGACGGCCACCAGTTCGGCGATTTGCGGCTGCAACTCCAGTAAATGACAACTTTTACCCCCTGGCGCGGCACACGCGTCGAGAACACGTTCGCCGGGCTGCGGGGCCAACAAATGCGCAGCAAGTTGTGCCGCAGCGTCCTGGACCGAGACATAGCCCTCGGCGAAGTGCGGTAGGGAGTTGACGTCCACCGGCGATAGCAAACGCAATGCGGCGGGTGCATATGGGTTGCGTTCGCAGGGCATGCCCGCACGCTGCAAAATCTCTCGATACGCATCGACATCGATATGACGGCGATTGACCCGCAACCAAAACGGCGGATGTCCATTATTGGCGTCGAGCAGCGCCGGATATCGATCCGGCCAGTCGCTCGCGAGGCGCTCAACCAACCAATGTGGATGCGCGGTTCGGATAGCGATATCGTCATCGATGTCGGTCGACAATGCCGCTGTCTCGCGTTGCGCACGTCGCAAAATCGCGTTGACGAAGCCGGCGGCGCGCGGTTGCTTCAATGCACGCGTAGCCTCCACGGTTTCCGCCACCGCCGCATGCGCGGCAATATCGGAATGCAGCAGCTGAAACAGGCCGACCAGCAACAGTGCGCGCACATTCGGATCAAGTTCGCCGGGAGGCCGCGCCGACAATTTTTCCAGTAGCGCCTCCAAGCGAATTTGCCACCGCACGGTGCCGTACACCAATGACCGCAACAAACCGCGTTCTTGCGGCGTGCCTTGCTGATTGGCAAAGAGCGCATCGAGCGAGCGTCCTTGCTTCGCCACTTCCGCCACCCACTGAGCGGCGCGGGCTCGAACGACCGCAGATTGTGCGGTCATTCGCTCGCCCCCAACACGGCACCGACAATGCGATGCGCATTTACAAAAGCGTTCGCGGCCATTGCCTTGCGCCCGGCTACTTGCACGCGCTGCAAGTTGACCGCGCCGTCTCCTGCCGCAACGACAATACCGTTGGCATCAGCGTGCAGTACGGTGCCTGGCGGCGCAGCGCGGTTGCTCTTTTCGACGGGCAGTGCTTCCC